>Ga0163161_10003138_pt1 | contig 11649 bp, 11 predicted proteins | sample S45metaG_FD_129847 | JGI IMG/M metagenome (GOLD analysis project Ga0163161, IMG submission 129847) | Switchgrass rhizosphere microbial communities from Kellogg Biological Station, Michigan, USA - S4-5 metaG | ecosystem: Host-associated > Plants > Roots > Rhizosphere > Soil | place: USA... | reverse complement strand
TTATTATTGTTAATATTCTTTGCAACTTTTCAACATTATTACCGCAAGTACAAGTACGCTAAATAATTTTTATATTTTTGAAGAAGACTAATTGATATCATGAGATTTATTGTATCCACATCAACTTTATTAAAACACCTACAAACTGTAAATGGTGCATCTAGCAGCAGTACGGTTTTACCTATATTAGAAAATTTTCTTTTCGAAATTAAAGAAGGCAATTTAACAATCTCTGCAACCGATTTACAAACCAGCATGACTACGGCTTTGGCTGTAGAATCAAAAGAGGAGGGTAAAGTAGCTGTTCCATCTAAAATTTTATTAGATACGCTTAAAACTTTACCAGACCAGCCAATTTCTTTTAATATTGATGATGCAACTTTCGCAATTGAAATTAGTGCAGGTGATGGAAAATATAAACTTAGCGGAGAAAATGGTGATGACTTCCCGAAAATTCCGGTAGTTGAAAATGCATCATCAGTTAATTTACCTGCTTCAGTTTTAACAGAAGCAATTACAAAAACAATTTTTGCGGTTAGTAACGATGAATTACGCCCTGCAATGACTGGTGTATTTTGCCAATTATCTCCACAGCACATTACATTTGTAGCAACTGATGCACATAAATTGGTACGTTACCGCCGTATGGATAGCAAAGCTGATAAAGCAACTTCATTTATTCTTCCAAAAAAGGCATTAACACTTTTAAAAGCTGCATTACCATCAAACGATATAAATGTATCTGTTGATTATAACGCTACAAGTGCTTTCTTTAAATTTGAGAATATCAATTTAGTGTGTCGTTTAATAGACGAGCGTTATCCTGATTACGAGGCAGTTATCCCGCAGAATAATCCTAATAAATTGGTTATCGATAGAAGTTTATTTTTAAATACACTTCGTCGTGTGGTTATTTTTGCTAACAAAACTACGCACCAGGTTCGATTGAAAATTAATGGTAGCGAATTAAATATTTCATCAGAAGATCTAGATTTTGCTAATGAGGCGCATGAGCGTTTAAGCTGTCAATATGATGGTGAAGACTTAGAAATAGGTTTTAATGCTCGTTTCTTGATCGAAATGCTTAATAACTTAAGTGGCGATGAAGTTACATTAGAGCTTTCTACACCAAATAGAGCAGGATTATTAATTCCTCAAACTAATGATGAAAACGAAGATGTGCTAATGCTTGTAATGCCGGTTATGTTAAATAACAGTTACTAGGGAGCGAAGTTTTTAGCTTCATATAATAAAAATGGCTTGGTTTTTGAACCAAGCCATTTTTATTTAAGCCAAATACATCTATTTATGAAAAGCTCTACTCAACAATCTTTTAAGCCGATTATTTTTTTATTTCTAGCTTTTTCTGTGTTTTTATTGTGTTGTAAAAAGCACGATCCAAATGTTGTTGTGCAAGGTCAGGCAAAAATAAAAGTTATAAATGCTGTGCAAAGCGACATTAAGCAAGAGGTTTATATTGATAATTCAAAAATGACTACAACAGCGTTATCATTTGGTGAAACTAGTGAATACGCAAAAATACAATCAGGAAGTAGGAGCATCAGTTTTGTAGGTTCTAATAATTTAAATACAGATACTAATTTAAACTTTACCCCATCATTAACTTATAGCACTTTTTTAATTGCAGATAGAGAGGGAAAAAAGGAAATTGTAAACTATGAAGATAATTTGAGCGTTTCGGATATGACAACTGCAAAAATTAGAGTGGTTAATTTAACACCTTATTTTAATACTGGGGTTAACGTAAGTATCCAAACAGGCTCACCTTTTATCAATGCTTTGTTGTTTAAAGAAGCTTCTAATTATTTTACTGTTGAAAGTGGTGCGGCTTTAAGGTATAATGTTGTTGGTTCTGGTAGTATAAAAACAATTCTGGCAACCGATTTATTACCTGGCAAAATTTATACAATTTGGCTTAGCGGCTTAACAGCTGCAACCTTGGAAGCCCACCTGATAGTTGATAATTAGTTAATCAGTTTCATCTACAATTCAAGTTACAAAGGCTATCTTTGAAAAGAACATTATAATTACGCATGAAAATTAAATTGTCGGCGTTTCTCAAACTTTCATTTGCTCTTTTTGCACTCACTTTGTGTTTGGTAGGTTGCGTTAAAAACGAGAACACTAACACCTACGATACAAAGGTTAGGTTTATCAACGTGATCGATGAAAAAGCTCAGGATTTTTATTTAAATGGAATTCGGGTTGCTACAGGAGTTGGCTATGGCAGTAACAGTAGTTATATTACTGCAGTAGGCGATAGGGAGTATAGCATTTTTGCTAAGAATACGGAAACACAAATATTTAGTGATTCTATAAAATTTTCATTGGGTGTTGGTAAAAACTATTCTGTTTATTACAGTAAAACCGCTGCAACTGATTCTATACTTACTGTATTAGAAGATAATTTATCACGCGATACTGCATCAGTAAGATTGTTTTTTATTAATCATGGTTACACTTTAAACTCAAAGGTTAGCATCCGAAGTCAGTCATCAACATTCTCTAAAATTTTAGGCCTTGGTGAAAATTCAGGTTATGTAAAACTTCCTGCAAATAAAACCTCCGATATATATCTAAACCTTTTAGATTCGGTAAATGTAATTGATACCATTCCATTCACAAATTTTGTAAAGGGAAGTAATAATACAATTCTTATCGATGGAATAAATAAAGGCAGTAGAAGAGGTAAGTTGAGAGAACGCGTTATTGTCAGTAGTAATTAAATTTCTGCTAATAAATTCAGAATAATCTTTAAATCAATTTGATATTCCTACTTTTGCCCAAAATCATATACAATTGGAATTACTACAACAACTCTTAGATTTCATACTTCACATTGATGTTCATTTGGCTCAAATCGTGAACGATTACCAAACCTGGACTTATTTAATCTTATTCCTTATCATTTTTGCTGAAACTGGTTTAGTTGTAATGCCTTTTTTGCCAGGCGATTCTTTACTATTCGCAATGGGTGCGCTAATTGCAGGCGAACACGAAACTGGTTTGAACATTTGGGTAATGCTAATTATTTTAATTGTTGCTGCAATTTTAGGTAATACAGTAAACTTTAAATTGGGTAGCGTTTTAGGTGCTGGTGTTTTTAAAGAAGAAAACAAGATTTTAAAACTTAAATATTACGAACAATCGCATGAGTTTTTTGAAAAACATGGTGGTAAAGCGATAATCTTTAGTCGCTTTTTGCCTATTTTCAGAACCATTGCACCTTTTGTTGCGGGTATTGCTAAAATGCCTTTTGGTAGGTTTACTTATTTCAACATAATTGGTGGAGTTTCATGGATTGTAGCTTTATTGTTGGGAGGTTTTGTATTGGGCCAAATTCCAATAATTAAAAATAATTTTGAATTGGTTATCGTTTTCATTGCTGTTGTAACTTTTGTTCCGGCAATTTGGGCAGCAATAAAAAGTAAATTGCAACCTAAAAAAATTGAAGAAATTATTGAGGGAGACGATTCTAAAAATTAATCTTAAAAGATAAAAAACAAAAGGCAAGAAGTAATTCTTGCCTTTTGTTTTAGATACTAAATCTCTCTACCAATTGGAAATCCTTTCAGGAATTTTTTCTCCGTTTCAGTCTCAACTTTCTTTTCATCTGCTTTCGGTTCAACTTTAATTAGGTTTTTTAGCTCTGGCTGACCAGCATCTACCCATGCAGAAAACCAATAAGAACCAATTTTTAATATTGCAGAACGCATTTGCTTCTCTACCATATTCTCCATTTTATCGTGGTAAGCTTTTGAATAAGCAACAGAATATTGCTTTAAAACCGTGTTATTCCTTTCAGAAAAACTATATTTTTTATCAGATGGAAAGTTTGAAGCTAATTGTGATTCGAATCTCAAAACGGTATCAACCAGAGTATTGGTATGTTTAACAATTTTCCAGGCTTCTTTTAAAGGGTTTTCTATATAAGTCGCTTTACCAACAACAAAATTATAGTTAGTATGAAAGAGTTCAGGCAGTCTGCTTTCCCAAAACGCATGAATGCCAACTTGATTAGTTAGCTGACCATTGTGGTTTGACGTTGTATGCAAAGGCACGTGTGCATCGCCAATGTAATGCCCTAAATCTGCCGAATACTTTAAAATTTTAATCGAATCGCGGTTTTCGAATGCTTTAACCAAACTATAATAAGTGCGCTGAATTTGCCACGGAACTATACCATCTGAATTGAGCTTTTTTTCTCCATATTTTGCAACAGCATCATTCCATTTTTCAGGAATACTGTCGATATGCTTTTCGTAATTTTCAGCATCAAGATAATGTCTCGGTGCTTCCAAGGTATCAGCATATCTTCTTTTATCTGGGTCAACGGCATACTCTGTTATGTATTTGATATTCTTTTTATAGAAAGAAATCATTCCTGTAGGTAACGTAAACACAGCAAGATTATTAATTCTTTGATGCGCAAAGAAACCCCAGGAAGTACAAAGAATAAGCGGGATGATTAACGCGGCGGAGATTATCGTTAATCTTTTCATTAAAAAATTAATTATTTAAACACCAAACTGGCTCAAATGATGGTCAAGATGTTTGTAGAACATATTATTCCACTCGATTTTTGTAAGTTTTCCAAATGAATGAGATTCTTTGCCATCGAAATGACTTTCGCCTAATTGTTGAGTTTTATTCAAATAATCAATTAAACGGTTTTTCTCTTTCTCAAATTCTTTTTCATCAGTTATTAAAAAAGATGGGGCAGTTTGGCTATTTCTTTTATAGGGTTTTTCGTTTACAACAATGTTTTTTACAAATGCTTTCATAATCAATTTCATCAAAGCGTTTGGTTTTGGGTGTTTATTATCATACACCAATTCATAGCTAACATTACAATGTGCCAGCATTTTTGATGCGTTCATTTTGCCCCAAAGTTGTGGTGTATTAGGCTGTAATTGATTAATTCTTTCGATTACTTCGTTAGTTACAGAGGATTGAAAAATGTTCTTCATTTTGAGTTTTTAATTATTTGTAAATCTATTAACCGATTGCCAGTATTTGTCTTTGTAAATTTCGTAGGTTAATTCGAAAGCAGTTGAGCTTTTAATTTGATGTAAAATTTTTGACGGTTTTCTGAAATCCTTACAGGCAAAGTAAATTTCTCTTAAGCCTTCAGCTGTTTCTCTACCAATATTTAAATACCCTTCCGAATCTTTAAGAGAGATTAACAAATTATCCTCTAAATTATCTAGGAGCTCATAATCTGTTTTATTAGGCAGACCATATTTATCAGCTGCGAACTTAACATCAATTCGCAAAATCCATGGGTGAGAAGCTTTACTATCCCAATTTAATAAATCTGTGTTGATAACTGCCAATATTGGATTTCCATTCTTTAATGTGCCTTCAAGCATATTGTATTTATCATCTTTAGTATTATGTCTTATACCATCATATTTCTCTAAAAACTCTTTTTCACGCCAGATTAAAAAATCTTTCAACTTTGCAATTGGAACTAATTCATTAGTTACATATTCTTTTCCAACAACATTAATTCTATCAATTGTTGTCGCAAAATTGAGTTCACCAATATAATTATCTAAAAAAATAAGTGTTCCATTGGTAATTACTTGTTTATTTTCTGAATTTAAATCTTCATGAACAACCGTAATATCAATTTCATCAGGGAAATTATCATCTTGAGTGAAATAGAAACATAGATTCTCTTTACCGAAATTATAGTTTCCCATGTTTATATTAAAGTTCTCAATATCCGATGCAGGCTTCAGTGCGGTAAACATCCAATTATCTATCTTCGGCGCTGCTGCAACTAATTCTTCAACAAAAATGATATTTGAAATAGCCCCATCTGCGGTTAAAACCAACTCTGCTGTTTTATCATTAACCATACCAGTTAGAAAAAAATAACCATCCTTTAATTCTGCTAACTTAGGAGATAGCTTGTTAAAGAAATCTTTTTCGAAATTCCCCTGTTCTTTTACAACTTTAAAGAATCTTTTTCATTTTTTACGAACCAATTCCAAAAATCTGCGTAATTTTTCACAGGCTCTTCTTTTGAGCCAAATAATTTTTTTAGTAAACTCATTTATTATTCTAATTCTTAAGCATTTTAAAAGAAAACCAACCCAAAAGCGCTATAACAATTGCCATTAAAGCCCATAACCATACTTTGTTTTCGAATAATGGCTTTTCAATTTTTATTGAATAGGTTGGGTTCTTCTGTTCTTCCTTTATGTTTATTGAAGTTAAATTCTTTGGGATTTTATTTTCAAATTTTGCCAAATCATAAATCGGAGCAATTGCATTTTTGTTGCCGTAATACAAAAAGTAATTCATATTTGGCTCATCAAAACGGGTTACCAATTCGTAGATATTTCCTTGAAGTGTTATACCAACAACATTTAAAGGCTGGTTGTCGCCATTTTCTATTGTGATTTTTAGTTTTGAGAGCATTGTGTTATTAAAGCTATAGCTAGCTTTTTCTAAAGAGCTGAAAGTGCCTTCGAAAAGGGTTGCATATTGGTATTGCATGCCTTTATCAGTCTTAAAACTATCGGTAGCATATTCAATTTTTATTGGACGAAAAAAATCGTGCTGACTAGCTTCCTGCAGCGTTAGATTTGATATTAAAGATGGCTGTTTTACCGAAACCGTAATCTCTGATTCTTTAGTTTTTTCATTATTTACCGTTGAGATTTGTGTTGGTAAATACATTTGGTAAGTGCCTTTTGTTGTATCACTCTGTGTTATTTTAGCGCTTAATAATTCGGGTTGCACATTGCTTTTAATACTCACTCGATAATAAGCGTATTTTGCATCGGGGAAGGAAATTTTTGTGAAATTATAGTCTGTAATGGTATTTTTTATACTTAAAATACGACTTTCCTTTACAATGCTAAACCATTGGTTGTTATCGTTACTTCCTTCAAGCGCAGCTTTCCAGTCAAAGTTTTGCTGTTTAAAACTCAGGTCTATTTTATTTATAAGTGATAATTTGTCAGGCTGAAAAGTGAAAAAATAATCACTGTTATTTGATGTCTGGTTAAGGCGCTTAAAATCCACATCGTGTGTTTTCACTTCGTCGCTGCGTAGCTTTAACAGATATGGCATTTCTAGCGTATCTTTTCCTTTGATACCATAAATTCTTAAATCGCTCAAGTCGTTATTAATGTTTTGATATAAATTTTCAGGCAATTTTAGAATATGCCAGTTACTACTAATACCATCAAGTTTACGTTGATATTTGTACTGGTTGGTTTGAGCAATAGCAAAGTTTCCACAAAGCAGTATTAATGCAAATAGTTTAATTTTCAGCTTTAGCATCATCAATAATTAAATGTTTGTATTTGTTATAAAGGAAAGATATTATAAGTAAAAGCACTCCTAACGACACGAAAACAACTGTTTTTGCAATTGTTCCCAAGCTATAGATATCGTAAAAGAAAAGTTTAACTAGCGTGATTCCGAATAAAACCATGGCACCAATACGAAGATGTTTTTTGTTTTTCGCAAGGCCGATACTTATTAACGCTAATGAATAAACTCCCCAAAGAATGCTTAAGCCTAACTTATAGCTTTCTTCGGTTCCAGATAGTTCTAAAATATTAATCAATTCGCTACTTAAAACCCACAAAATGGTGATGTAAAGAAGGTAATCGAACATGGTTGTAAAATCCTTCTTTAATAGTGTAGATTTTTGTAATTTATAACATTGGATAATCAAGAGTGCAAAAAATACAAATGAGAGATACCTAATGCCAATATTAAAACTACTGATGTTAAAGAAATTTTGAGCTGGATGCAAGTAATTGTCTCTTAATTCACTTAAAGTATAAAGTCCGTGAGTTAACAACACCACAACAACTAGAAGATTTAAGACCAAGTTAGCAACTGCAAGTTCTTTATTATTAATTTTTTTAATGTTGAAATATGTTAAAGTCGTAGCAAAAATTAAAGTATAAATATAAATCCAAGCTACATTAAGTGTTTCGTAGTTGTAATTGTATTCTATGCTACCATACCCAGGTTTTGCATTTGGAGTGGTATTAATTTTACTCTGCTCAATTAGGTTATTAAAAAACTTAGTAATCTCGAATTTAAAAGTAAAGTAAGCTACAAAAAGTAAAATAGATGGAAGAGCATAGGTGAGAATAGTTCTCATCCAAGGCCATTCAGCAGGCTTTTCATCTTGTTTTCTGCTTACAACAAGCATCCAGACGAAGCTTATTATAAAAATACTGGCAGTTAAGAAACCAACATTTAAAATAGGAGTGATAGAGGTGTAGTAAGCGTTCAAGTCGTAAGTTGTTGTCCAATCTTCTAAAAGACTTAAAAACGCTAGAAATATCAGCGGAAAAGAAAGTTTCTCGTATATCGATATATTTTTAACTCGACCTAGATAAAGCAATACAGCAGCTTCAACCGACCAAAAAATAGTTACCCAACCGCCATTTAACTGAACCGGAACAGCCATTGTAATGAAGGTAATTACCATTGCCAAAATCAAATAAAACAGGTTTTTGTCGGCTAGTTTTTTCTTGTAAATAATTAAGCTTACCACAAAGTGAATAACTGCATTAGCCAATGTAAATAAGCCTAATAATTCTACACTATTCTTATTTGTTGATAGGATGAAATAGCCGATGCCGTAATAAACAAAGCTGTTAAGCAGTAATATAACGACATCACTAAAGCCAAATATTTCTTTTTTAGTTACTTTATAAGCCAGATTGGTAATATAAAAAGTAACAAAGAATACTGCTGAGAAAAGCAATGAGAGAGCGAAAAAGCTATTATTTGAAGCTAAATCTATCCGCCAAGCTAAAAATATAAGCCAGGTTAGGCCGAATGATGCGTAAAATAGTGGCTTCCAATATTTTTTGAAACTCAGAATAAGGATTCCAATGTTGATAATGGCCATGTAAGTAAACAACACACCAACCTTACCAGAACCATCGCTTAATAAAAACGGTACTGCATAAGCACCAACTAAGCCAATATGTGCAATAACCTGCTTATTGTATTTTAACGCTGCTACAACCGTAAAAGACGTGAAAACTACCATTAATGTAAAAGCTAACGCCTGAGGAATTAGCGAGTAAAAATCGTAGGCCGCATAAGTAATGAAATACATGATGGCAATTGCACCGCTTACTAAAACGGCAGAAAAATTTTCATATTTTTCTTTCAGCTTGATAGCAAAAGCCATTAAACCCCCACCAACTGCGTAACCTAAAATAATCCGCGTTAACGGGCTAATCATATCATGGTCGATTGCGTATTTTGCACCGATTGCAACTCCAATAATCAAGATTAAAATCCCGATTTTGCTAATTAGGTTTTCGCCGATAAACTTTTCAAAATCAGATTTAACCATGTTCTCACGTTTAAATCTTTCAGAGAAATTACTTTGAGGTTGGTTTACTGGAGTTGAAGTTTCTTTTGAAAATACTGGAGGTACACTACTACCTTGAACAACCTGACTTGGAGGTGTATTTCGCGGTGGTGGAACTATTGCTGGAGCAGCAGTTGGTGTTTCTGGCGAAGAAAAGGTGGAGTCTGGAGATTGTAAAATCTTTACTTCTCGCTTTAAGGCTTCAATTTCAGCTTCGAAACCTTGCTGCCTAAGCAATAAATTTTCTAGCTTAATTAAAAGTATATTTAATTGTTCTGAATTATTCATTCTAATATTTTGTGATGCGTAATTTGCTTTACTAAATATAGGAATGAATTTTACAAGGTTAGTGAAAAATTATCGCTTACCGTTAGATGTGAAATTATTTTTCATCTTGCGGAGCATAAGTTACGATATCAATTCCAACTCCGTTTGGGTCTTCAATGGCGAAATGTCTATCGCCCCAAGGTTCGTTTCTAATCTCAATTTTGATAGAAATATTTTGCTTTTTTATGCGCTCATATAATTCATCAACGTTATCAACCTCAATGGTTAAATACATTCCCTGGCCTAAAAACGGCTTATGGAAAAATGATTGCTGACTAGGGTGATTAGGTAAAAGAAAACTAATTTCAGAGCTTTTATCTGGCGTGTGCAAAAGCAAATAAAACTCGTTTTCGAAAGTAATTCCAAAATTTAAAACCTTAGTATAAAAAGCCTTGCTTTCGGCTATTTTGCTTGTTATAATTCCTGCATTTAATTTCATGGTGTGTTGCTTTTTATTATTTAACTTATTTTGCGAAAATACATTGCCACATAAGAACAACAGTATTAAAAGAATTAAAGTTCTATTTTTCATCCTCTTGATTATTTAAATCAAAGTTGATGAAAATGAAAGCACTAAGATTGTAAAAAACGGACAAACTTATTTTCGGAATGCATGGTTTGGCGTTACACCATAGAAATTTTTAAAATTTTTGATGAAATGAGCCTGGTCGTAATAGCCTTGCTCCAAAAATAACTTATTCGATTTTAAGCTTTGAATGGATGGTTTTGCTTTTAAGATGTTTTGAAAACGGACCACTTGGCTAAAGATTTTCTGGCTATCGCCGATATAAAATTCGAATAATCTACGGAGTTGTCTGGAGCTTAACCCAACATCTAAATCTTTTTCAATATTCAACACACCGAAATTTTTTAATATGATATTTATGGCATTCTGTACCCTGTTATCATAATTAAAAGAATGTTGATTGATGTAATTTTTAAAAAAAGTATTCAACAAATGAACTCTTTGAGATTTGTCTAATTCATTGGAAAAATTATCAGAAATAAACTTAGAAATTGATGGTACAACAGCATCTAGATTTTGAGTATGGTTACTTAAATCTTTAGCGTTGATGTTAAAAAGTGCCGGGAACATCGTTGGCAAAAACCTTATACCAATGTAATGAAATACGTTTTCTAACTCAAACTCTGTATACTTTTTGCAAAAGCCCATTACAAAACTTTCATCAGGATTATTTATGTCGAAAAAAACATCAATACATCCATCGGCCACAACTCTGTAATTAAATTGCTCATTTAAGGGTTGATTGGTTGCCAGTTCCCAAAAGCAATAAATGTACGGTTGAAGCTGAATATCGGGAAGAATCTCGTTATAACTTACGGCATTGGCCATTTGCTTAACTGTTGGCTGTATAGGCGTGTAAAGGTTCCTAATATTTAATTGACTTTTCAATTGTGATAAAATCGATGTATGATAACTTAGAAAACCTAAATTTCGTAAATTCGAATCAAAAAAACACTTTATGGATTTATCTTGTCCAATTTCGGCTGAAAGAATTAATGAAAATGTAGTGAGAATTATCGCTTTTATGGTAGCAATAATTGCAATTTGCTGCATTTCATTTTCAAATTATTGGGCGATATTATTTCTTACTTTCGATTTTGGAATTAGGGCATTTACGAATGGAAAGCTTAGTTTTCTGAAGTTTTTTGCAATGAAAATTTCGAAGGCGATGAATTTGAACCTAAAAATGACTGATTTGGCGCCTAAAAAATTCGCGGCAACCATGGGCTTTGATTTTTGCCTTATGATTACCGCGACATTTTTATTCAACTTTTTTGCAACAGCAATCGTACTTACATCAGTTATGACAATTTTTGCTTTACTGGAAAGTTTATTTGCTGTTTGTATTGGCTGTTATGTTTATACTTTTTTACAAATACTGAAAAAAGAAAAAGCATAATTT
>Ga0163161_10003136_pt1 | contig 11652 bp, 5 predicted proteins | sample S45metaG_FD_129847 | JGI IMG/M metagenome (GOLD analysis project Ga0163161, IMG submission 129847) | Switchgrass rhizosphere microbial communities from Kellogg Biological Station, Michigan, USA - S4-5 metaG | ecosystem: Host-associated > Plants > Roots > Rhizosphere > Soil | place: USA: Michigan... | reverse complement strand
TCCAGGTCAAGGCTGCCGATGACCCTTTCTTCTGTAGCGCCAATGGGCAGATTGATAAATGGCACCTGTACTTCCTGCAATATCCTCTCAGGCTGCTGACAGCTCTCACATGTATCCAAAGGCTGTTCTTCTGCACAGTTAAACTGGCAAAGCGCCACTTTGACAATCGGTGGCACAACCTCGGCCAGGGCACGGGCTGCTGTACTTTTTGCTGTGCCTTTATCTCCCTGGATCAGCAAACCGCCAATCCCCGGGTTAATGGCACATAACAGCAGCGCTTTTTTCAGCTTCCCCTGCCCTACAATTGCTGTAAACGGATAATTCATTTTAAACTTCATTTCTTTCTTCCAGTAAAGCTTCACTTTCAAGATAAAGCTGTTTCAGTGCTTCCAGGGTTTCCGGTTCTGCGGCCCACATCCCACGCTGTGCAGCTTCCAGCAGCCTCTCGGTGATCGCATGTAATGCCCATGGATTGTTTTTGGCAAAAAACTCCTGCATTCTTTTATCCAGGGCGTAGGTTTCTGCCAGCTGTTCATACATCCAGTCGTCCACAACCTGTGCGGTAGCGTCATAACCAAACATATAATCCACCGTTGTGGTTAACTCTAAACCACCTTTGTATCCATGTTTTTTGATGCTTTCCAGCCATTTTGGGTTGATTACCCTTGAGCGGAAAACACGCAGGACTTCCTCTTTCAGGTCCCTCACGGTTGCCCTGTCAGGATTTTGGGTATCACCAAAATAACTTTTTGGCTGTTTGCCTGTGAGGCTCCTTATCGAGGCGATCATTCCTCCATGAAACTGTAGATAATCATCACTGTCAAAGATATCATGTTCGCGGTTATCCTGGTTATGCAGGGCAACTTCTACCGTAGCCAGCCGCTTTTTAAATTCATCCCTTGCGTCAACACCGTTTGTACTCTGCCCATAGGCATACCCGCCCCAGTTGATATAGGTGGAGGCAAAATCAGCATCAGAATGCCAGTTACGCTCCTGTACAAGCTCTAAGATACCTGCACCATAACTACCAGGAGGAGAGCCGAAAATACGGTAAGACGCTTTTTCTTCGGCCTGTTCCAGGGAAAGGTTTTCTGCCTGAAGAGCTGCAAGGTCTTTTACATAATGTTTCTTTAGAAAGTTGTTTTCGTCAGTTTCAGCCTCTGCGCGAATTGCCAGCTGCACTGCTTCATCAATCAGGTCAATCAGGTGAGGAAAGGCATCTCTGAAGAAGCCGCTGATCCTGGTAGTCACATCTATTCGGGGGCGTTTCAGTTCTTCAACTGAGATCAGCTCCAGGCCTGTTACCCTTCTGCTTTCTGGCTGCCATACGGGCCTTACGCCCAGCAATGCCAAAATTTCTGCCACATCATCGCCCTGTGTACGCATGGCACTTGTTCCCCAGATACTGATGGCTACACTTTCCGGGTAGAACCCTTTTTCTTTCAGGTGGCGATCCAGCACTTCATTTGCCAGTTGCTGACCCACCTGCCAGGCTGCCTGTGAAGGTAAAGCCCTGGGATCAACACTATAAAAATTACGTCCCGTAGGCAGGATATGTGCCATTCCGCGCGTAGGTGCTCCACTTGGCCCGGCGGGGATATACCCTCCGGACAATCCGTGCAGCAGGTTACTGATCTCATCATAGGTTTGTGCCAGATCAGGCAGCAAATGCTCAGCTACATGAATCAGTACTGCTATGATCTCGCTGCGCTGAACAACATTTTTGCCAAAAGTTTCCTGATATACCTGCTGTGCAAATTCAGGGTTAAAATGATATTTATGCAGCAGCTGAAAAAGATGCTTTCCCAGTTCTTCTATTACTTCCAGTGCATCCGCAGCGGTTACTACCGGTCTTCCGGCAAGGACTGTAAAATTTTCAGGCACCTGAAGTAAACGCTGTCCTTTTCTGTCCAGCAGCTCATTGATATCAAAGCCAAACAGCGCAGCAATCTCCGGAGGAAGTCCGGGAACGCCTATATTTGACAACCTGGTGAGCGATTGTAACATATCGGTCAGCGCTGCTCCTGATGGTGCCTGACCAAGGGTATGCAGGCCATTACGGATCTGCGCGGCACCCAACTCACAAAGATAACCGTCGATATCTTCAATTAAATGCGCAATATCCTTACCGTCCATTTCAGTGATACTTACCGGAATGCCTTCCGGGGTCATCTCGTCATCCCATTCATGCTTGTGGTCACCATGGTCACGCTGTAGCATCACGGAAAGGTCTTTATCGAGGTTGGTCTGTTTGATCAGGTTCCATATCTGCTGTTGCAGCAGGGGAAGTTTTGAGGGGTCCAGTGTTTCCACCTGATAATATTCATCCACCAGCTGCGTGAGCATAGCAAGTTCCCCATAGCTGTCTGCCGAAGTCATCGCCGGGGTAAGGTGGTCTACCACGATGGCATGCGCACGGCGTTTGGCCTGCGAACCTTCGCCCGGATCATTAATAATAAAAGGATAAAAAAGCGGCAGGTCTGCAAGGAAGGCATCAGGAAAGCAGTTTTCTGACAAACCTATACTTTTGCCCGGCAGCCATTCCAGCGTCCCATGTTTGCCCACATGCACTATCGCATCTGCACCCCAGTCATTCCTCAGCCATTTGTAAAAGGCGTGGTAGTGATGCGTTGGCGCAAGGTCTGGCTGATGATAGATCGCATCAGGGTCCATCCCGTAACCGCGAGGCGGCTGCAGGGCAACCATTGCATTGCCATATTCAAGCCCGGCAAAGGCAATGTGACCGTTGTGTATATATGATTTTCCGGGAGCAGGCCCCCATTGTTTTTCTATTTTTTGCTGCAATTCTGCAGGTAACTCATTAAACCACCCGGCATACTGAGCAAAAGACACCTGCCCTGCCGCATTGGCCAGTTGTTGCGGTGTTAGGTAAGTTTCATCATATGAACACCTGTTCACCAGTTCATGGATCATTTCTGTACCAGTAGCGGGAAGGCCATCAATACCATACCCTTCAGCCTCCATCGCCCGGAGCATCATCATCAGGGATTCGGGGGCATCCAGCCCTACGGCATTTCCAATCTGGGAAGCCTTGGTACTTGAGTTGGTAAATACGAAAGCTACTTTTTTCGCCCGGTTGGGCAAATGTTTCAAACGGGCAAAACGTACTGCCAGACCAGCCACACGGTCAATCCTGTCATCGACAGACTCATATCCCCTCGCATCTTTCCCCTTTTCTTTAAAGGAAATGGGCACGGTGATGATGCGACCATCAAATTCAGGTATAGCAACATTCATTGCAGTATCCAGGGGATTTAATCCACGGCTCGAAGATTCCCAGGAACCACGCCCCATACCACTTGTGATGGCTTGCAAAATCGGCACATCCAGTTTACTGAGTACATTTTCGCCGACAGTCATGGCATTGCCGTCCTGCATGGCGAAAGAAACTGTATTGATTAAGACATCGATAACAATCTTTTCCTTTATTTTAAAAAACTGAAAGGCAGACGGCCATCCGGTAGCGGGGTCTGTTGCTTTTAAGGAAGCTGTAAACACCGGCAGCACATTCAAACTCCTGTCTTCCAGCGATCTGATCATGGCATCAACAAAAGCGGTATTCCCGCTCATATAATGGGCACGGTAAAACGTAATGCCCACAGTTGCCCATGAAGCATTTCTGCGTTGCTGCCAGTCTTCAATACCCGCATTTTCCGGAAGATCAGGATGATAAATACCATGCTGTGGCAGTATCACAGGCGCATCGAACCCAAAACCGGTCATCAGCAGGCGGTCAGACAGATATTGCAGCATAGCAACCATATTGACCTGGCCACCGGCATCGAGGTAATTCAGGCTTTCCTGTAAGATATCCGGAGGAACGGTAGATACCGCCGCATATTCGGGATTAAAATCACTTGTACCGCTCACAAGGATCAGGTGCTGCCCCTGTTTCTTCACCCGGCTTACCAGTTCACTAAAGCCCGGAATTGAACTTGGCCTTCCCAGTATCCTGAGGATAATAATCTTTGCCGTTGCAATTTCACGGTCAAGTAATTGGGCCATATGGGCATCGCTTTTCACGGCCAGCAGGTTGATCCCCAGTGTCTGCGGAAAACCTTCAGGCAGCAGCTGTAAGGATTGGTGCAGGCTGAGCAGATCCGTATCGGCGTGGGAAAGAAATACAATCCCTTCTTTAGCCTGATCGGCCGGGCCTGCAAGCGGAGGAACCTCTGTACCTTTCCAGGTATAAAACTGAAAAACATACTCACTGAGCTCTGCAGGCGGAACCTGGAAACCATCGGCCGCCACCATGCTGTCGATATAATCGAATATGGCAGTCACCTGCCAGTCGCTGTTAATAGAATGGAACCATACCGAATGCCCGTCAAAGAGGAGCGTAACTACATTGGCAAGTGTACATGGCCCCAGGCAACCGCCTTTGGTCATATGCACTACGTTCCGTAATTTACGGCGAAGCCATTCACTTTTATACAAGTCCACGGGTACTGCGCTAAATCCCCTGTCTGTTCTTCCACAGCAGCAGGCATTGTAGCAATAAGAGAGATGGCCCCTTCTCTGAACGAGGTTAATGGCCTTTCCATCTGCTCTTGTGACCCGCTGCCGTTTAATTTCGCCCATTGCTTATTTAAATCTAAAAAACCCAAGTACAATTGAACATACGCTCTGTCAAAAGTATCAAGAATATTTAGCATTTAATTACAGAAAGGCAATATCCATGTGCTCATGAATAGATTACCGCCTGCCGGCATTGTGGCCAAATTTAATCCCTACTCCCATATAAACAGCTGCCCCGATCACCCCTTTTGCCGAGTAAGCAGCGTCATTGAATATCACAGCGGATTTCAGCAGGTTATCTGTACCTGCATAAAACTCAAAGTTGGCCGACTGGTAAAGGCCCTGCAAACCAATGAGCAGGAACTGGTTCATATTGAAAGCCGGAGAAACACTCAAAGTGAACTCCTCCACTTTAAAATGATTAACCAGCACCACATCGGCTCCATTGTAGAATAAATTCTTTGAGATGATGAGATCAGGGGTATAAAAATTATATGTTTTTGAAATCAGGAAATCAACTTTTGCATTGGTTGCCGTATAAAATGCCTTGTGCTGATTTTTAAGTTTCAGCAAGTCTACTATCTTCCGTTGAAAATCCTTAGTGACGCTGGGATTCCGTGCGTTCAGCGTGATAAGATCGTTATCCAATACTACATTGCTGGAATTTCTATTCCAGCGGATAAAGCCCAGATCTTTGATGTTTACCATCATAAATACATCAGAAGCTGATGTATATGTAGTACCGAGACTAACTGACAAACCGGGATTTTTAAAATCCGGCAGCAATGTTTTCCTTTCCAGTTCTTCAGTAAGCAAAAAGCTTGCTTTGTATTTGCCGCTCAGCCTGAAATCCAGCCGATCAGGTGCAACAGTTAAACTGGACTGGGTAACGTCAGCCTTGTTATAGGTAATCCCGCTAAGGATGCCGAACTTTAAACCTACAGCAATACCATCACCGTAGTCTACCCTGTAATTTGCGCTGAACTGGTGGTAAGATTGCCCATATCCATTTCCATTGAACAAATCATTTTGTGAAGCCCTGAACCTTCCGTAATTTCTTAAAGCCACTAAGGTTTCATTGGTGTAGTCGGCATACACATCCGAGCGGAGTTGCCATGAAAACCCAAGTTCTTTATTATTTTGGTAAAACGGGCTCGTTCTGAAAGTAAGCAGGTACACATTTAAGCCCCCGTATAACTTATTGCGGTAATTTGAGCCAATGGAGATATCCCGGGTATCAAGAGCACCATCGTTTAGCTTTTTTTGCAATGGATAACTTGCATCTCCCCTGTTACCGGCATTAGCACCCAGCATAGGCAGAAAAAAGTTTGACGCGAACTGCCTCGAGTCATCATACATAAATGCCCTCTGAGCCGGGTTTTCAAAAGAATCAAATAATGTGTTCGTGTTGAACAGCCCGAACTGCTGTGCCTTGAGTTGACATGAGATCAATAGAAGGCAAATAACAACGCATGTTTTAGCCATATATTATAATGTTTTCCAAATATTATAATTTTAAATTGACAGATACAATATTGTCTATGTAAATAATACATATAATACTGAAGTTCATTATTTTCTCTATAAATTATTTTTGATAAAACAATTTAGCTTAAAAGCTGTGATTTGCTTCAAAAAGCCAGAGCTATAAGCTCTAATGTTACATTAATAGCTTAAATAGAAAATATAATTCCATGTAATAAATAAAATATTTGGTGAATACCCGGGGGTAGGTCACTATACAGATCAACCATCTGGCTTAACAGCCAGATACATGAAGACCAAAAAATTTAAAATATTTTTAAAGTTGAATCGTCTGCGTATACAGATATGCTGACATATCTGATTATATCAATGGCAAAAAGACTCCCTCTGATCATCCTGCTATGGCTGGGCGCTGATCTCTACTTTCTCCAGGCTGTAAAGACCCTGGCAAATTCCGGTTCGTATTTATGGGCTTACTGGCTCATCGACTTGTTACTAATGGCCGGTATAACGGCCGCAATTTTTGTACGGCGCGGCTCAAAGTTTCAACAGACATTGATTACGTGGCTAATGGGATTTATGCTGCTGGCATTTGTTCCGCGTTTATTGTCCGTCCCAGTTTTATTGATTGAAGATCTTACACGTCTGTTCCGCGGATTTCCGCCAAGGGCTCTTTGGGTAAGTGAACTGACATTGGCTACAGCAGCTGTGATCTTCATGATTGTACTGTTCGGTATTACCCGAGGGCGCCATTTTTATCGTGTAAGACGTGAAACCATCTATTTCCCTGATCTGCCAGAGGCATTTGATGGTTTTACGATTACACAGATCACAGATGTCCACTCCGGTAGCTTTACAGATGCCAGGGGTGTACAAAAAGGGCTTGACCTGGTGAATGCACAGCAGAGCGACGTGATCCTCTTTACTGGAGACCTGGTGAATAACCAGGCATCCGAAATGGACCGATGGATTCCTGCCTTTGCAGGATTGAAAGCCCCAATGGGGAAATTTTCGATATTAGGAAATCATGATTACGGCGATTATATCCCATGGGCAACACCGGAGGCCAAATCAGCTAACCTCACACGGTTGAAAGAGGTGCATCACGAAATTGACTTCCGCCTGCTGCTGGATGAAGCAGTTACTCTTCAAAAAAATAATCAGTCCATCACTCTTTTAGGTGTAGAAAACTGGGGCAAAGGCGGCTTCCATAAATATGGCGACTTAAAAAAGGCTTCCATGAATGTGCCAGATCATGCTTTCAAGATCCTGATGTCTCATGATCCCTCACACTGGGATGCAGTAACCCTGGGCCACAATCAGCATATCCACCTTACCCTCTCGGGCCATACGCATGGCATGCAGTTTGGCATTGAGTTGTTCGGCTTTAAATGGAGCCCAATCAAATATGTCTATAAACAATGGGCCGGTCTTTATGAAAAAAGTAACCGTTTTCTATATGTAAACCGTGGTTTTGGTTTTCTGGGGTTAAAGGGAAGAATAGGCATGTGGCCGGAAGTGGCGGTGCTCACGTTAAAACGCTCGGTTTAAAATCAGCTGAAAACAAAAAAGTCGCTAAAATTAGCGACTTTTTTGTTTTTGTAGCCCGTAGGGGAATCGAACCCCTATTTCCAGAATGAAAATCTGGCGTCCTAACCGGTAGACGAACGGGCCTTTTTGAAGCGGCTCATCTTTACAGATGCTGCTTCTCCAGGTAGCGGGGACCAGACTCGAACTGATGACCTTCGGGTTATGAGCCCGACGAGCTACCAACTGCTCCACCCCGCACTATGTTTTTTTTGGCCTTCCACCTTTCGGTTTTTAGTAGCCCGTAGGGGAATCGAACCCCTGTTACCAGAATGAAAATCTGGCGTCCTCACCCCTAGACGAACGGGCCGTTAGATTAAAGCGTTTAACCTATGCAAGTTAAACGCTTCTCCCAGGTAGCGGGGACCAGACTCGAACTGATGACCTTCGGGTTATGAGCCCGACGAGCTACCAACTGCTCCACCCCGCACTATGCCTTTAATAAGAAACGCTAGCGTGCAACTAGCGTTTCTGTGTAGCCCGTAGGGGAATCGAACCCCTATTTCCAGAATGAAAATCTGGCGTCCTAACCGGTAGACGAACGGGCCTTTTTGAAGCGACTCATCTTTGCAGATGCTGCTTCTCCAGGTAGCGGGGACCAGACTCGAACTGATGACCTTCGGGTTATGAGCCCGACGAGCTACCAACTGCTCCACCCCGCACTTTATATCAACTTTAAACGGTGAAAGAATTAATCTTCCTTTGTTTTAAATTGGTCTGCAAAGATATATTTCGTTTCTTTGCAATGCAAATTTATTTTAAAAAATATTCAATGTCGCATAAAGCAGGTTTTGTAAGCATAATAGGTAAGCCAAATGTTGGTAAATCTACCTTAATGAATGCCCTGGTAGGGGAAAAACTATCGATCATCACTCCAAAGGCCCAGACTACACGTCACCGTATTCTGGGAATTGTGAATGAAGAAAATTACCAGATCGTTTTTTCTGACACTCCGGGGATCATAAAACCACGCTACGGACTGCAGGATTCAATGATGAATTTTGTAAAAGGCGCATTGAGCGATGCGGACCTCATTCTGTTTGTAACAGACGTGAATGAACAGCACGACGAAAATGATGTCCTCGAGAAAATCATTAACAGTACTATCCCTATGATCGTCCTGATCAACAAGATTGACGGTGCTACACAAGAGCAGGTAGACGAGAAACAAGCCTACTGGCAGGAACTCCTAAAACCTATGCATATCTATGCCATCTCAGCGTTGCACAAATACAATCTGGACGGTATACTGGAAAAAGTACTGGAGAATCTCCCTGAGCACCCGGCCTACTATGACAAAGAGGAACTGACCGACAAAACCCAGCGCTTCTTCGTATCAGAGATCATCAGGGAAAAAATCTTCAACAATTATCAGAAAGAAATCCCTTACAGTACAGAGGTGGTGATCACATCTTACAAAGAAGAAGAGAAGATTACCCGCATCAGTGCTGAAATCATTGTGGAACGCGACTCGCAAAAGAACATACTTATTGGCAAAGGAGGCTCCATGCTGAAAAAGGTAGGCACCGAAGCACGTAAGGATGTGGAACGTTTCCTGAACCAGAAAGTGTTCCTGGAAACCTTTGTAAAAGTTATTCCTGACTGGAGAAGTAAAAAGAACTATTTAAAAAGTTTCGGGTACGAAAATTAAACCTACCTTTGCAACCCCTTAATAATTACTACAATTAACAACACATGGCTAACATTATCGCAATCGTCGGAAGACCAAACGTAGGCAAATCTACCCTTTTTAACCGCTTAACTGAGAGTCGTAAAGCTATTGTTGATGATTTCAGCGGTGTTACGCGCGATCGTCATTATGGCGTTGCGGAGTGGACTGATAAACAATTTACAGTGATTGACACTGGTGGTTATGTTGCAAATTCAGAAGATGTTTTTGAAGCAGCCATCCGCGAACAGGTAGTAATTGCTATCGAAGAGGCATCGGTAATCCTGTTTATGGTGGATGTAATCACCGGAATAACTGATCTTGATGATGAAATCGCACAAATTCTGCGCAGAAGCAAAAAACCGGTTTTCATCGTAGTCAATAAAGTAGATAATACTTCTCTTGAAAATGATGCTGCTGTATTTTATGGCTTCGGACTTGGAGAAATTTATTCGATCTCTTCCATGACCGGTTCTGGCACAGGTGACCTGCTTGATGAAGTTGTCTCCCATTTTGAAGATGTCGTGATCGAAGACAATGGCTTACCAAAGCTTACCATTGTGGGCAGGCCCAACGTAGGTAAATCTTCACTGATCAATGCTTTAATGGGCCAGGAGAGAAATATCGTTACTCCCATTGCAGGAACTACACGTGATTCTATTCATATCCATTACAACCAGTTTGGCCATGAATTCATGTTCATTGACACTGCCGGTCTGCGTAAAAAGACCAAAGTAAAAGAGAACATCGAATTTTATTCGGTTATGCGTACCATTAAAGCCCTGGAAGAGGCTGACGTAGTAATCCTGATGATAGATGCTATGGAAGGTTTGGAGTCGCAGGATGTTAATATCTTCCACCTTGCAGAGAAAAACAAAAAAGGTATCGTGATCCTGGTGAACAAATGGGATTTGGTAGAGAAAGACAACAAGACCATGAAAGCTTTTGAAGATCAGATCCGTCAGAAACTTCAGCCTTTCACCGATGTGCCTATCGTATTTACTTCCGTAATCAGTAAACAACGTATTTTCAAAGCTGTTGAAACTGCACTTGAGGTGTTTGAGAACAGAGGTAAAAAAATCCCGACATCAAAACTGAATGATGTTATGCTGCCGATTATTGAAAATTACCCTCCGCCGGCACTGAAAGGAAAATATATCAAAGTGAAGTATGTTACGCAGATCAATGCCTCATCACCGATGTTCGCGTTCTTCTGTAACCTTCCTCAGTATATCAAAGAACCTTACAAGCGTTTTATCGAGAATAAACTGCGTGAGAACTTTGATTTCAGTGGCGTACCCATACAGATTTACTTCAGACAGAAATAATATCTGATAAGATTCATACTAAAACTGACAGCTGGTAAAACAGTTGTCAGTTTTTTTTTGCTCATCAAGACCTTAAAATTTCAGAAAGAAAATGCTATTGCAGGCTTGATAGAGCTTGTTTGATCATGCTATCATTCAGGTTCAGTGCCTTATAATAGCCGGCATCTCCAAGGTGATATTTGTAAAGCAATGCTTTCAGGTCATTATAGATGACAGGTTTGGAAGCCATGAGCTGCTTATTGTCAATCACAATATTCTTGGATTGTACATATCTCACGAAATCCCTGTAATCGGCATCGCTGATACTGAAAGTATTCAGGTTCTGCTCCAGGAACGCAGCAGTGTAACGATTGGCTAAAATATCAAATACATAGTCGAACAACACCCTTTGGTCCATCATCAGGCTATAAAACCTGTTGATACCTGCGGTATCCATTTTCACATAGATATCGGGCTGTATCCCTCCGCCTGCAAATACCTTTTTACCCGATCCTGTAGTAAATGCCAGGTTTTTCAGGATACTGTCTCTTGAAGCCATTGGTTTTTCAGTCAGCTCCCCATCATTGAAACGATCTTCAATCTCATTCTGATAAGCCGTATACCCCCTTTTATATGATTTCTGAATACTGCGCCCCAGAGGGGTATAGTATCTTGCAATGGTTAAGTTTAGGGCAGAGCCATCACCAAAAGGAAACTGCTCCTGTACCAGGCCTTTTCCAAAAGAACGGCGGCCAATAATAATTCCGCGGTCAAGGTCCTGTACGGCACCGGCAAGGATTTCACTGGCAGAAGCAGAATTCTCATTGATCAGCACGGCAAGTTTGCCATCCTCAAATTCCCCGCCACCTGTAGCGATATAATCTGTACGGGGCTCATGTTTTCCTTCTGTATATACGATGAGCTTATTTTCAGGAAGGATCTGATTGGCAAGGCCTGTTGCGGCAGTAAGGTATCCGCCTCCATTGTCCCGAAGGTCAAGGATCAATTTTTTCATTCCCTTCTGCTTCAGTGCCCTTACTGACTCTACAAAATCTTTATCCGTAT
>Ga0163161_10003134_pt1 | contig 11654 bp, 10 predicted proteins | sample S45metaG_FD_129847 | JGI IMG/M metagenome (GOLD analysis project Ga0163161, IMG submission 129847) | Switchgrass rhizosphere microbial communities from Kellogg Biological Station, Michigan, USA - S4-5 metaG | ecosystem: Host-associated > Plants > Roots > Rhizosphere > Soil | place: USA... | reverse complement strand
TTCGACGTCGTCCGGCCTGAGCACAGCGACAAGCAGTATCAGCAGTCTGTCGACGTCGACCTCCAGCGGTATCAGCAGCCTGTCAACCTCCACGTCGTCTGGCCTGAGCACGGCGACCAGCGGCATCAGCAGCTTGTCGACTTCGACATCGTCGGGATTGAGCACGGCGACGAGCAGCATCGGCAGCCTGTCGACTTCGACGTCGTCCGGCCTGAGCACAGCGACAAGCAGTATCAGCAGTCTGTCGACGTCTACTTCGAGTGGCTTGAGCACTGCAACCAGCAGCATCGGTAGCTTGTCCACTTCGACTTCAAGCGGCCTGAGCACGGCGACCAGTGGTATCTCCAGCCTGTCGACCTCGACGTCGTCTGGGCTGAGTACTGCAACCAGCAGCATCGGCAGCCTGTCGACTTCGACTTCGAGTGGTTTGAGCACTGCTACGAGCAGTATCGACAGCCTGTCGACTTCCACGTCGTCTGGTCTGAGCACGGCGACCAGCGGTATCAGCAGCCTGTCGACCTCGACGTCGTCCGGTCTGAGCACGGCGACCAGCAGCATCGGCAGCTTGTCGACTTCGACCTCGTCTGGTTTGAGCACTGCCACAAGCAGCATCGGTAGCTTGTCCACTTCGACCTCAAGCGGCCTGAGCACGGCTACGAGCAGTATCGAAAGCCTGTCGACTTCCACGTCGTCTGGTCTGAGCACTGCCACCAGCGGTATCAGCAGCTTGTCGACTTCGACCTCGTCTGGCTTGAGCACTGCTACGAGCAGCATCGGCAGCTTGTCGACCTCGACTTCGAGCGGCCTGAGCACTGCCACCAGCGGTATCTCGAGCCTGTCGACGTCTACTTCGAGTGGCTTGAGCACCGCTACCAGCAGCATCGGCAGCCTGTCGACCTCCACGTCGTCGGGTCTGAGCACGGCTGCCAGCAGCGTGAGCAGTCTGTCGACCTCGACATCGTCCGGCCTAAGCACGGCCACGAGCAGCATCGGCAGCCTGTCCACCTCGACATCGAGCGGGTTGAGCACCGTCGCCAGCAGCGTGAGCAGCCTGTCGACTTCGACTTCGTCAGGTCTGAGCACGGCCAAGAGCAGCATCAGCAGCCTTTCAACCTCGACATCGTCTGGTTTGAGCACGGCCGCCAGCAGCGTGAGCAGCCTGTCGACCTCCACCTCGTCTGGCCTGAGCACCGCGACCAGCAGCGTCAGCAGCTTGTCGACTTCCACGTCGTCGGGGCTGAGCACCGCCACAAGCAGCATTGACAGCCTTTCCACCTCGACGTCGAGCGGCTTGAGCACAGCCGCCAGTAGTGTCAGCAGCTTGTCGACTTCGACGTCGTCGGGTCTGAGCACGACCGCCAGCAGCGTTAGCAGCCTGTCGACCGGCCTGAGTACGACCACCAGCAGCATCAGCAGCCTGTCGACCTCGACGTCCAGTGGTCTGAGTACCGCCGCCAGCAGTATGAGCAGCTTGTCGACTTCCATGTTGTCAGGCCTGAGCACAGCTACTAGCAGCGTGGGCAGTCTGTCGACTTCGACATCGTCCGGTCTAAGCACGGCCACGAGCAGTATCGGCAGCCTATCTACCTCGACCTCGTCGGGCCTGAGCACGGCTGCCAGCAGCGTCAGCAGCCTGTCGACTTCGACTTCATCGGGTCTGAGCACTGCGGCTAGCAGCGTCAGCAGCTTGTCGACTTCCACGTCGTCCGGCCTGAGCACGGCTACTAGCAGCGTGAGCAGTCTGTCGACTTCGACGTCGTCCGGCCTAAGCACGGCCACGAGCAGTATCGGCAGCCTTTCCACCTCGACATCCTCTGGTCTGCGCACTGCCACGAGCAGCATCGACAGCCTATCTACCTCGACGTCGAGCGGCTTGAGCACTGCGGCCAGCAGCGTGAGCAGCCTGTCGACTTCGACTTCGTCGGGTCTGAGCACGGCCGCCAGCAGCGTGAGCAGCCTGTCGACCTCCACCTCGTCTGGCCTGAGCACCGCGACCAGCAGCGTCAGCAGCTTGTCGACTTCCACGTCGTCTGGCCTGAGCACGGCTACTAGCAGCGTGAGCAGCCTGTCGACTTCGACTTCGTCAGGTCTAAGCACGGCCAAGAGCAGCATCAGCAGCCTTTCAACCTCGACATCGTCTGGTTTGAGCACAGCCACCAGCAGCATCGACAGCCTGTCCACCTCGACATCGAGCGGGTTGAGCACAGCCGCTAGCAGTGTCAGCAGCCTGTCGACTTCGACGTCGTCGGGTTTGAGCACGGCCGCCAGCAGCGTGAGCAGCCTGTCGACCGGCCTGAGTACGACCACCAGCAGCATCAGCAGCCTGAGCACGACGGTCACCACGATCAACGACAAGGGCACCAAGTACTTCCAGGCCAACTCGACAGCCGCAGGTGCGGATGCAAGCGGGCAGGACGCCGTGGCGATCGGGCCGAAGTCCGTGGCCAGCGGTGCCAGTTCCTTTGCGGCCGGCAACGGCGCTCAGGCGACGGCCGACGGTGCGATCGCGATCGGTGCCGGCGCATCGGCCACGGCCGCGCAGGGCACGGCCATCGGGTTCGGGGCGGTGGTCACGCAAAGCGGCGGCGTGGCGTTGGGTTCGGGCTCGGTGGCTTCCCGAGGCGCAGGCATCGCGGGCTACATTCCGGGCAATGCAAATGCAGAGCAGGCAGCGGCCATCAAGACCACGACCGGCACGCAAGCCGCGGTGTCCGTGGGCGATGCAGCCAACGGCCAGTTCCGCCAGATCACCGGTGTGGCGGCCGGCTCGGCCGACAGCGATGCGACGAACGTTGCGCAGTTGAGGGCCGCATCGAGCGCTGCCAAAGCCAGCGGCGTGCAGTACGCGACCAATGCAGACGGATCAGTCAACTACAACCAGATCACGCTGGGCGGCGGCCAGGCGCCGGGCGGCACGCGCATCTCGAACGTGGCGCCGGGCATCTTGCCGAACGACGCGGTCAACGTCGAGCAGTTGAATCAGGTGCGAAGCCAGGTCGGCGAAGTGGCGCGCATCGCGTACTCGGGGATTGCCATGGCCACGGCAATGAGCAGCCTGCCGCAGGCGATGACGCCGGGCAAGAGTCTGGTCTCCCTTGGTACGGGCACCTACTCGGGCTATGCCGCGGTTGCCTTCGGCTATTCGGCGCGCTCCGAAGACGGGAAGTGGATCTACAAGGTCAATGGCGCCTATGCGGGCCAGCGATTCAATCTTGGCGTGGGGGTCGGCTATGAGTGGTAACTCGCTTCACGATCGGCGGAAGGCAGCGGAATCGCTGCACACAAGCCCCTCCATTCAAACCGCGTGCTTTTCTGCCTCGGACGGACAGAAGGAGAGGGTCCTGGCTTTCTGTCGAGCGTCTCGAGGATCAGCGTCATCGGCATGTGGATCGACATGACGTCGCTGTCGGCGATGTAGTCGTAGCTTCCGTGCAGCGCGAGCAATAACGCTTGTCTGGTTTTGTTTGATGCACGAGAAGTCGCCGGGCCCAGAGAGCATCAGCGCGAAGCGCTCGCCCTCGGGCTGCAGCTTGAAGGGATGCATCGACCGAGAGAGTGGTCGGAGGTTCCGCGCATATCGATGCAGCCCGAAACGCCTTCGCACCTTCAAGACGATGAAGGGCCGGCCGGCTGCGACGATGACGACGGCGACGCCTGCACAGGCTCGGATGTAGCGACGGCCTTGCCGACCATGTGCTCGGCCAGCGTGTCGTAGAGCGGGCGGCTGATCATGCGGGAGATCAGGCTCGCCAACATGGCCGCGGCCATCAGGCTCAGCACCATCGCGTGGCCGTCGACCATCTCCATCACGATGATGAAAGCCGTGAGCGGCGCCTGCGTTACCGCGGCCAGGAAGCCGGCCATGCCCAGCGCGATCAGCGCCGGGCCCAGGTCGCTGCTGGCCAGGTGTGCCACGGCATCGCCGATGCCCGCGCCGATGGACAGCGATGGCGCGAAGATGCCGCCCGGCACGCCGCACCAGGCAGTGAGCCAGGTGGCGGCGAACTTGAGCACGGTGTACAGCGGCGTGAGCTCGTCGTGGCCCTGCAGCATCTGCTTGACGGCTTCCGAGCCGGCACCGAAGGTGACGCCGCCCGTGACCAGCCCGATCACCGCCACCGCCAGCCCGCCGAGCGCCGCGAAGCGCACGGGAAACCGGGCGCGCCAGCGATTGAGCCGCTCGGGTGCGCGCGTGAGCGAGGCAATCAGCAACCGGGCGAAGAGGCCGCCCGCGGCGCCCGCCAGCAGCGTGACCAGCAGGCCGGGGCCCAGCGCGTCCCAACCCAGGCGCGGCACGCGGATCACGCCGAAGTAGCTGGTGTTGCCGAAGGCCGAGACGGCCACCAGGCCCGCGAGCACGATGGCCGTGATGATGAGGCCAGAGGAGCGCGCTTCGAGCCGGCCTGACAGTTCCTCGATGGCGAACACCACGCCCGCCAGCGGCGCATTGAAGGCCGCCGCGATGCCGGCCGCACCGCCCGCCACCAGCAGCGCGCGGCCGTCGATGGTGGTGTTGGGCGAGAGCCAGCGGCGCGCGTGCTGCATCACGCCGGCTGCCACCTGCACCGAGGGGCCCTCGCGGCCAATCGACAGTCCGGCAGCAAAGCCGGCCACACCGAGGCCGATCTTGGCGACCGTGAGTCGCAGCGAGGCGAACATGAAGCGCCGTTCGTCGGGCAGCGCGGGGTGCAGCGCCGCCTTGATCTGTGGAATGCCCGAGCCGCTCGCGCCCGGAAAGAAACGCAGCGTGAACCAGACGATGCCCGCCGTGATCATCGGCGTCGTCACCAGCACCGCCCAGGGCCATGTGCGATAGAAGCGCTGGAAGCCGCCGAAGACCCAGTCGCTGGCCAGCGTGAACCCCACCACGAACAGCCCGGCTGCGATGGCGTAGCCCAGCACGATGGCTCGGTCGAGCCAGATGCGCCCGCTCGACAGTTCGGCGCGCAGATGCTCAAGAAAGTCCGGTTCGCGATTCATATATGTGCGCGATCAGTTTACGCATGGTCCTCGGAGGGGACGCGGCGGCTTCGCTGACAGCCCCGGTCTGGGGCGCTTCGGGGCTCCAACTTCATAATCCGGGCCTCCCTGAAAACCAAACAAGTCGGAACGCCCGTGAGTGCTGCAGATTTTCTCTTGTCCCCCGCCGTGCAACAGCTCATGCGGGTCGTCTATGCAGACCCCGATCGCCTTTTCTCGGCGAGCGAGCTGGCCCAACGCACGAAGCAAGCGCCGGACGCGGTCGAACAGACGTTGCAGCATCTGGTCACGAGCGGGATCCTTGCAAGGCAAAAAGTGCCGGCGGGTGAACCCGAGGCCGTCAAGGTGGACCTGTCGTTCATCTTCTACCGCGAACTGCGCAGCATCGCGCTGAAGTCGTTCGCCGCGGCCGAGCCGATCCGCGCCATGCTGCGCGCCAAGTTCAAGGACTCGGTCGTGCGCGCCTTCATCCTGGGAGAGGACGAGGACAACGTCATCGAGGTCCTGATCGTGCACGGCGCAGTGGTGCCCGACCAGGCTGCGATGGCGGCGGCCTGCCAGAAGCTGTCCAAGACCCTTCATCGGCATTTGCAGGTGCACGTGATTTCGATGGCCAGGTTCAACGGCCTGACAGGTCGCGACGCACTGGCCGCAAAACTGGCCGCCGCTTCGACGTTCGAGATCATTGCGCCGAAGGACACCAAGGCGCAGCTGCCCGTCGAGCGGCTCGGCCTGCTGCAAAGCGCGAAAAAGAAGCTGGCCGCGCTGTCTCGCTCCTAGCATCGAGGCGGCTCGCATGTGGGGGGTGGGCCGTACCCCCTGACAACGCCGGGTCACGAAGGCTTGCGCATAATTGACGCAAGCTATGACTCTCACAGAACTCAAATACATCGTCGCAGTAGCCCGCGAACGGCACTTCGGCAAGGCGGCCGAGGCCTGCTACGTCTCCCAACCGACCCTCTCGGTGGCCATCAAGAAGCTCGAGGACGAGCTCGAGGTCAAGCTCTTCGAGCGCAGCGCCGGCGAAGTGACCGTCACGCCGCTCGGCGAGCAGATCGTGCAGCAGGCGCAAAGCGTGCTCGACCAGGCCGCCAGCATCAAGGAGATCGCCAAGCGCGGCAAGGACCCACTGGCCGGCCCGCTGAACCTGGGCGTGATCTACACCATCGGCCCGTACCTCCTGCCCGACCTGGTGCGCCAGGTGATCGCGCGCACGCCGCAGATGCCGCTGGTGCTGCAGGAGAACTTCACCGCCAAGCTCTTGGAAATGCTGCGCGCCGGGGAGATCGACTGCGCCGTGATGGCCGAGCCTTTTCCCGACACCGGCCTTGCGATGGCGCCGCTGTACGACGAGCCCTTCATGGCCGCGCTGCCGGTCAATCACAAGTTCGCCGGACGCGAATCGATCACCTCCGAAGAGTTGCAGAGCGAGACCATGCTGCTGCTGGGCACCGGCCATTGCTTTCGCGACCACGTGCTCGAGGTGTGCCCCGAGTTCGCGCGCTTCTCCAGCAATGCCGAAGGCATCCGCAAGAGCTTCGAGGGCTCGTCGCTCGAAACCATCAAGCACATGGTGGCCTCGGGCATGGGCGTGACGCTGGTGCCGCGCCTGTCGGTGCCGGCCGAGGCGCTCAAGCCCAAGGGCAAGGGCAAGAAGGAGTCCGACCAGATGGTGCGCTACCTGCCCGTGCGCGATGCGAACGACCGTGATCCGCCCACGCGCCGCGTGGTGCTCGCATGGCGGCGCACCTTCACGCGCTACGAGGCCATTGCCGCGTTGCGCAATGCGATCTATGCGTGCGAACTGCCGGGCGTGAAGCGTTTGTCATAGCGATTGGCGGCCTTGGCCTACGCGGCCGCTGTTTTGAATCGTTGATCGCTGGGATAGAGTGACGCTGTTGCGAAGCCGCCCGCCGGCTTCGAGAATTGCAGCGTTCCTGTCAACTTGAAGAAAGACCTTTCGCCATGGCCAAAGCTCCGAAGAAAACCAAGCCCGCATCGATCCCCACCCCTTCTTCCTCCTCCTCGGGCAAGGTGCCCAAGAAGGGCGGCGCGATCGTCGCGCAGGAGTCCGGCAGCCGCAACGCGCCGATCATCAACATCGGCATCGAGCGCCAGGACCGCGCGGCCATCGCCGAAGGCCTGAGCCGCGTGCTGGCCGACACCTACACGCTGTACCTCACGACGCACAACTTCCACTGGAACGTGACGGGTCCGCACTTCAACTCGCTGCACGCGATGTTCATGGGCCAGTACACCGAACTCTGGACCGCGACCGACGTGCTCGCCGAACGCATCCGCGCCCTCGGCCACTACGCGCCGGGCTCGTACGCCGAGTTCAGCAAGATCGCCACTGTGCCCGACGTGCCGCAGACCCCGCCCAAGGCGATGGAGATGGTGCGCATCCTGGTGAAGGGCCACGAGACCGTCTCGCGCATCGCGCGCGAATTCATTCCCGTGGCGGAAGAGGCCGGTGACGACCCGACCGCCGACATGCTGACCGCGCGCTGCACGGTGCACGATCAAACCGCCTGGATGCTGCGCTCGCTGTTGGAAGACTGAGTCGGCAGGCATCCCGGAATCCGGGAGGCGAAAGCTGGAGCGGCACAATGGCCGCTCTTTTTTCGTCCGTCTCTTTCTGCATGCTCACACGCCGTCTCGCGCTCTACCTTGACCTGATCCGCTGGAACCGCCCTGCCGGCTGGCTGTTGTTGCTCTGGCCCACGCTGGGCGCGCTCTGGTTCGCGGCCGACGGCTGGCCGGGTTGGCAGCTGGTCGTGGTGTTCACGCTCGGCACCTTCCTCATGCGCAGTGCGGGCTGCTGCGTCAACGACGTGGCCGACCGCGACTTCGACCGCCATGTGAAGCGCACGGCCCAGCGGCCCGTGACCAGCGGCGCGATTTCGGTCAAGGAAGCGCTCGCGCTAGGCGCCGTGCTGGCGTTGATGGCCTTCGGGCTCGTGCTCACCACGAACCGGGTGACGGTGCTGTGGTCGTTCGCGGCGCTGGCTATCACGTTGATCTATCCCTTCGCCAAGCGCTTCGTGTCGATCCCGCAGGCGGTGCTGGGCATTGCCTTCAGCTTCGGCATCCCGATGGCCTTCGCGGCAGTGCAATCCACCGTGCCCGTGTTCGCCGCGTGGCTCCTTGCCGGCAACCTGTTCTGGGTGCTGGCCTACGACACCGAGTACGCCATGGTCGACCGCGACGACGACCTGAAGATCGGCATGAAGACCTCGGCCATCACCTTCGGCCGCTTCGACGTGACGGCGGTGATGCTGAGCTACGCGCTCTTCCTGGCGATCTGGGCGTGGGCTGGTGCCAGCCGGTCGCTGGGCGCGTTGTTCTTCGCGGGCATCGCCATTGCCGCGGGTCAAGCGCTCTGGCACTGGCGGCTGATTCGCGACCGGACCCGCGACGGCTGCTTCAAAGCCTTCCGGCTGAACCACTGGCTGGGTTTCATCGTGTTCGCCGGCGTTGTCGCCGGCTACGCCATCCGTTGAAGGAGCCGTCCATGCTCGACCGCCTGACGCAGAAGATCGGCCAGGAAGGCTTGTCCGAATGGCACGTCATCACGCAGGAGATGGTCGACCGGTACGCGGTGCTGTCGGGCGATGGCGAAGGTGAGTGGATTCATCTCGATCCGGAGCGCGCGGCCCGCGAGACGGAGTACGGCGGAACGATCGTGCCGGGCTTTTTCCAGGTCGCGCACCTGATCCGGCTGACCGGCGAGGCGATGCGCACGCTGCTGCCCTTCGATTCGAACCACGCGCTGAACTACGGCTTCGACCGCCTGCGCTTCGTCAGGCCGATGCCTGTGGGCGCGCGCTTCCGGGCGCGGGTGCGCATCCTCGGCGCGACGCCCAAGGGCGAAGACGGTTTCCTGCTGAAGGAAGAGGTGCTGCTCGAACTCGAGGACGGCACCGTCGCGCTGGCGGCCGAGTGGCTGTTCTTCCTCGGGCCGCGTGCATTGCCTGCTTGACCGGGCTCAGCCGCGCCCGAATTCCTCGCCCAGCTCGGCAGCACGCTTCTGCGCGGCGCGAATGGCGGTCTTGAACTGCGCCTTCACGTCCGCGCTTTCCAGCGAGGTGATCGCCGCGTAGGTCGTGCCGCCCTTGGAGGTCACGCGCTCGCGCAGCACCGAAGGCGGTTCGGTCGCGCTGTGTGCCAGCGCCGAGGCGCCGGTGAAGGTGCCGATGGCCAGCCGCTGGGCCTGGTCGGGCGTGAGGCCCATCTCGACGCCGGCCTCGGTCATCGCCTCGATGAAATAGAACACGTAGGCGGGGCCCGAACCGGACATGGCGGTGACCGCATCGAGCGCAGGTTCGGCATCGACCCAGAGCAGCTCGCCCGTTGGCGTCAGCAACTGGCTGACGAGTGCGCGGTCCGCGCCGGTGACATCCGGCCGTGCGAACAGGCCGGTCATGCCTTGGCCGACCAGCGCGGGCGTGTTGGGCATGGCGCGCACCACGCGTTCCGTGCCCACCCAGCGGGCGATGCTGTCCGACGGAATGCCCGCTGCCACGCTCAGGTGCAGCGCGTCCTCGGCGAATGCGCGCACCGGCTTGGCGGCGTCCGCGAAGGTCTGCGGCTTGACGGCCCACACCACCACCGCGCAGCGCGAAAGCGCCTCGCTGGCCTCGGCCTGCGCGGTGATGCCGAAGGACTGGGCGAGCTTGGTGCGTGCCGCCTCGAAGGGTTCGACCACCTCGAACGCGTCGGCCGGGGTGCCTTGCTGGATCAGTCCGCCGATGATGGCGCTGGCCATGTTGCCGCCGCCGATGAAGGCGATGGGCGGCAGCGGCGTGGGGGCGGTGCGGGGCAGGAAGGTCACGGCGATGGTCATGGTCGGTCGATGTATTCGAAGGCGGCGAACTGGGTCACTTGCAGCGGATTGAAATTGTCGTCGCTCACGACCACCAGCAGGCGGTTGCCGTTGGGCAGCGGCGGGCCCCAGCACATGCCCTCGGTGTTGTCGAGGCGGGACAGGCCGAGCGCGGCGAAGTCGGCCACCAGGGTCTTGGCGACGGGCTGGTGATTGCCTGGCGCGAGCGAATCGACCTGGAGCACGTCGCTGGCGGCGCGGGTGTCGATTTCGTAGAGGCGCAGCGAATTGCCGGTTCCGGTGGCATAGGCGCGTTCGAGCACCAGCATGCGGTGCGCATCGAGCATCAACACCTCGCTCACGCCGTTGTCGGCATAGGTGCCGGGGACGAGGGCGCGCAGGGGGATGGCGTCGGGGGCGTAGGCGATCTGGCGCGTCGCCTGGCCGGTCTCCAGGTCGACTTGGGTGAAACGGCAGGGGCCGCCAGGCGCGCGGATGGTGGGGATGGGGCCGTCCTGGATCAGGGCGTTTTCCATCGACAACCAAGCGAAACGGCCATCGGGCGTGAGGCCGATGCCCTCGAACGTCAGGTTGTCGCGCGGGCCGCGGCGCTGGGCCGGATCGGGCGTGAACATGGTGGGCAGGGCGAATTCGCGCAAGAAGCGGCCGTCGCGCGTCGATTCATACAGTGCAGGGCCGAAACCTCGGGCGATGTCGCCTTCGCTGGTCCAGAGCAGGGTGCCGGAGGACGGGCGCAGGCGGATGGCTTCGGGGTCGGGAACAGCAAGCCCATTGACCGCGTGGCGGCGGTCAGGCCAAGGGCCGCCACCAGGGCGTTGCAGTTCAACAACGCCCGTTGGCTCCGGCTGGGCGGCCTGCGGTTGGGGCCAGCGAGCCGTGTAGTAGCGGACGGGAGCCAGATCTGACCGGTCATCGCTGATAAGCAGGTACTCACCTCGTGAGGCGTCGTAGTCGATGCCGGAGAGCCCGCCGGCCGTGGTGTCTTCTATATGCAGCCTGTGTGCCCAGCGGGCCTCGGCGATTCGTCGCAGCCGCCCCGTGTCCGGAATCGGCGTCGCGCTCCCGCATCCGGCGAGACCCAGCGCCAGCGCGGCAACCGCGCCTCCCAGGAGGCTGCGGCGGGTGGGGAGCTGGGGCGAAAAAGGGGTTTTGGCAGTGGCGCGCACGCCTCGAAGTCTAGTGCCAGCACATGATGGTGTAATGAGTCGGTTGACATCGGCAGAAGTGCCTGCAATAATCGCGGGCTTCGCTTCCAAAAGGCGAAGCTTTCAGCCCAAAGCGGAAGTGCCTCGAGTGGTTCGAGGTGCCAACGACGGGCCCAAGACTGACCGCGGTGTCTCCCTCCTGGAGGCTCATCGGTACAAGTTGGGAATATCAAGAAATGATCCAAACTGAATCCCGGCTCGAAGTGGCCGACAACACGGGCGCGAAATCCGTCCTGTGTATCAAGGTGCTCGGTGGCTCCAAGCGGCGTTACGCCAGCGTGGGCGACGTCATCAAGGTCAGCATCAAGGAAGCCGCTCCACGTGGTCGCGTCAAGAAGGGCGAGATCTACAGTGCAGTGGTGGTCCGTACCGCCAAGGGCATCCGTCGCGCCGACGGCTCGCTCGTGAAGTTCGACAGCAACGCAGCCGTGTTGCTCAACGCCAAGCTGGAGCCTATCGGCACCCGCATCTTCGGACCGGTGACGCGCGAGCTGCGCACCGAAAAGTTCATGAAGATCGTGTCGCTGGCACCTGAAGTTCTGTAAGGACAACAACGCCATGAACAAGATTCGCAAAGGCGACCAGGTCATCGTGTTGGCCGGTCGTGACAAGGGCAAGCGCGG
>Ga0163161_10003132_pt1 | contig 11657 bp, 16 predicted proteins | sample S45metaG_FD_129847 | JGI IMG/M metagenome (GOLD analysis project Ga0163161, IMG submission 129847) | Switchgrass rhizosphere microbial communities from Kellogg Biological Station, Michigan, USA - S4-5 metaG | ecosystem: Host-associated > Plants > Roots > Rhizosphere > Soil | place: USA... | reverse complement strand
TCCCCATCGTCGACACCTCCGGCACGGCGCAATCGAAGATCGAACTAGCCCCGATCCCAGGACTGACGACGTTCACAACGTTGACCAACCCGCCGATACGCGGCTTGTGGGCGGGGGATAACCGCTTGTTTGCGGTAGCGCAGGGCGGGTTGTTTGAGATCTTCTCGAGCGGCGCAGCCACGGCTATCACCGGAGGTGTGCTGAGCGCAGCCACCCCGGTGCAGTTTGCGGGCGGGGGTAACGAGATACTGATCGCGAGCGGGGATCAGATCTGGTATGCGACCGGCGGGGTTAGCCATAAGACCTATGACGGCGCGATCAGCGTGGTCTATCTCGACGGTTATTACATTATTCTCCGTGCGGACGGGCAGACCATCCAACTCTCAACGGATGGCTTGTTATGGGATGGGGCGGATGTTGCCCAGTCGCAGGGACCCAAGGACCGTCTTGTCAGACTCGAGGCACACGAAGGCCACCTCTGGATGTTCGGGCAGCGCTCGATCCGTGTGTGGTACGACTCGGGAAACGCGGACTTTCCGTTTGCGCCGATCGACGGGGCGACGATCGATCAGGGCACGATGGCCCCGTGGTCGGTAACGAAAATCGACCGGAGACTGTACTGGCTGGGGATGGACGAGTACGGCTACGGGCGCGTGTTTCGCACCGAAGGCTACACGCCGGTGCCGGTCAGCAACCAGGCGATCGAGTTCTTGATTAAGGGCTACCTGGACCTGGGGACCGATCAAACCATCACCGGCTCGGGATATACCGAGAACGGCCATACGTTCTATGTGCTGAGCTTTCCGCGAGCGAAGGCGTGTTTGGTGTACAACCTCACGACCAACATGTGGCACGAACGGGCACGCTGGAACTCGGACCACTGGGAGCAGTGGAGAGGCGGGGGATTCCATGCGTTCTGCTTCAACAAACACCTGGTGGCACGGACTTCCGAGGCACCGTTTCCCGATGGCGACCACACCCGGATCTACGAGCAAGGCGTGCATCTGTACGGTGACGATGGCAACCGCATCCGCCGGTATCGGGCCGCGCCTTATACGCAAGCGGATCAGCAGTGGCTGTTCCACCATTACCTGAGGTTGCTGACTAGCGGATCTAGTGCGGTGACGATGCGATATCTCGGGGACGACGGCACAACGTGGTCGCAGGAACGAACCGTCGCTCCGTTTAAGCACGAGATCAAGTACCGCAGATTAGGCAGAGCACGGGATCGGATGTACGAACTATACCTGCTTGACTCGCTATCGGGAGCCCAGGGAATCATTGAAGGCTACTTGCACCTGGCCGATCCCCCGCAAGCTGCAGCAACGGTGGCGCGTTAATGCGACGTTTCGGGGGGATGACCCGGCCCGAACGGTTCGCAGCGTCCACGCAACAGATATCTCCGCTGCCGATCCCGCTGCCGCTGCAGAACGAGGTGGTTGACGAACGGCGCTTATTGACCGTGCCGTGGGTTTCTCTCTTTCAGTGGGTCCTGAATATCGGCACCCGCACCTTTGTTACCGGGACCCACGCTGAAAGAGTCGATCCGGACGGCCCCTACGATCCTGCGAACTTCCGCCCCGGCACCTGGTTCTGGGAGTCGGACCGCACGGTGCTGTATCAGGTGCGAATCGTCCCGGTCATACCGGCCACGGTGCCGCCTTCGGTAGCCCCGCAGTGGGTGTACGTCCTCGGGACGATGGAAGCCCCGCTGGCTTCGATGCCCACGGACTTAGGCCCGTACGATGCCAGGTTCCAATTCGACGCCACCGATACCGGGCAGTCCTTCTTCTGGGACGGGACCGACTGGATAGATATCACCGCTTACCCGGTGACCCTCTATGGCACACATGCGGAGCGTCTGGCAGCACCGGTAGATGCGTTGGGAGATGGCGCGTTCTGGTGCGAGATCGACCGCAGCAACGTGCTCTACCAGCTCCAGGCCGGCATCTGGTGGTACGTGTCGGGAACCATGTTCGGGACGATGGTCCCGGATGAGCGCCCAGCGGATCTAGGTATCCATGAGGGCGGATTCGAGTTCCGCACCAGCGATTTCCCGGCCCGGCACTTTATCTGGTCGCAGACCGCCTGGGTCGAGGTCACGCCGGCAACCGCTACCGTCCTGTTTGCCCGCGCCAATGCAGCCCTCGGACTGACGACAACCCCGCAGACCGTTGCCGGCACCTCACTCGTCCTGCCGAACGCCGGGAAGTATCTGATCTCGGCTGTTTACTACTTTAATTTCCAGTCCGCGGATCAGGGGCAAACTTTGGTGGGCGGGTTCAGCGGGAGCGCTGTGGGTGTGGCGGCTCTGACTGTAGCGGCGACAGCGACCACGGTGGCGACCACGATCGGGCAGCAGTGGCTGTACACGTCGTCCGCAGGCGCTACGGTGTTTCTCTCGGCGTATAAGACCGGTGGGCCAGGGGGCAGCACGGTGGGCGCCGACCACACCACGATCAGCGCTGTCTGGCTGGGCGTGTAAGCGAAAAGAAAAAGGAGATTTCTATGGGCGCATGGTTGATGGCAGGTTCGGGACTACTCAAGGCAGGGGGGGCGTTTCTCGGTAGCCGCGCACTGAGCGGAGGCATCAAGCGGGCAGGCACCGAGCTCTATCAGTCGCGGCAGCGCGAAGCGGCTAATGCCTTGCAGATGCCGGAGACGATCAACCCGGGAATTGCCGAGGCTTACAGCAACGCAGGGCAGGGCTACAGCACGGTGGCCAACCGCAGCGCGGACGACCTTGGAGCGCTGGCACGCGGGGGTGCCGAAGGCGTACGGAACGCAGCCACCAGCGCCAACGAGTACCTTAACCCCTATGTGCAGGGCGGGCAGCAGGCGTTTCAGACGCTGAGCCAGTTAGCCGCGGCGCCGGAGGAGAAGTTTAACTTCCAGTTCTCCCAGGATGACCCGAGCTATCAGTTCCGGATGAACGAGGGGCAGAAGGCGATCGAGCGTAGTGCGGCCGCGAGAGGGATCGGACAGACCGGCGGCACCATGAAAGCCCTCACCCGGTACGGGCAGGATGCGGCGAGCCAGGAATACCAGAGCGCGTACAACCGTGCATTATCCACGTTCGGGGCGAACCAGGGGGCTCGCCAGCAACGCGTGGGCACGCTCTCCGGGCTGGCCGGCTTCGGTTCCACCGCGGCGCAGGCTTCGGGACAGAACCTGTACAACTCGGCCGTATATGGTGGCAATGCCGGGATACAGGCGGCTAATGTCGGCGGCAACTGGCGCAACAACGCTGCGTTGCAGGAAGGCAACTATGGCGTCGACTCTGCAAACCGGCAGGCCGATATCGGTATGAAATACGGGGACCTGGCGCGACAGTTACGGCTATCGGGAGACGAAGCTACCGCGCAGTCGATCCTCGCCAACGCGGGAGTGGGAGCGGGTATGTGGCAGGGACTTGGAACCTCTCTCGGCAGTATGTTGGGAGAGTACGGACAAAGCCAGGGCGGCTGGGGCGGTGGCTTTGGTAGCGTTTTTGGAGGTGGCGGAAGGCAAGGCGGCACCTATGACTACGCTACTGGAACCTGGAGGAGGCCGGCGTAATGGGCGGAAATATCTTCTCCAACTTAAAGCTGCCGGAGTACCCGGATTTCACCGGGGACCGGGCACGCTACGAGGCCCTGAAGCACGCCGAGCTGCAGCGTAAACTGCAGACCCAGCAAGCGCTGATGCAACAGGCCGAGTTCGGGCACAAACAGAAGGAGTGGCAGCGGCAGGAGGACTGGCAGGCAGCGCTCGGCAGCAACCCCCTGGTAGATCCCGAGACCGGCCAGATCCACCCTACAACGCTCAAGACGCTAGTAGGTATCGATGCCCCGAAAGCGCTCGCCCTAAGCCAGAGCATTGATACTTCGCGAGAAGCCCGGCTCAAGTCCGAGGCCGCGGCTCAGGCCAGACTCGAGCACCAGCAGCAACTGGCGCTGCACGATATCGATGCCGGGATGCAGATCGCAGACCCCCAGGAGCGGCTCACGTATGTGATGCAAAACTGGGAGCGCTATAAAAAACTCAAAGTGCTCACCGATGACGAGCATGAGGAGCTCGCACGCACTGGGCTGACAGTGCCGCTGCACGACCGGATGGCGACACGTCTGTTGGGGGCGGATAAGTTCAACGAGTACCAAACGAAGGCCCTCACTCTGGCGGAAGCCCAGAAGAAGGCAGCGTCGGAAGCCATCACCCGGCCGGCAGAAGAGCAGAAGAAACTGCTCGAAGCGGACCTGGCCACCCGCAAAAAAGCAGCGGTGCAAATGTTCGGGGCCACCAGCCAGGAGGAGTGGGACAAGGCCCGCAACACGCTGCCCGAAGACGTACGTCCGCTGGTGCCGGCAGAGTTCAACCAGAAGAACCGCTACAAAGCTTTAACGTTGGGGCAGACTCCCACTGAGATCCTGGCCCAGGAGCAGCGAACGGTCCCGGATACCCTGGACAAGCTGAACTGGTGGCTGGCACAGCCGAATCGGACCGAGGAAGAGAAGCGGGTGGGCCTTGCTGCCAAGCAGGGGATGATCGCATCCAAGGTCGCCACTCAGCAGGACCGGCTCCTGAACCCTGCGGAGTTCGCCCAGGCGCTCGAGCTCGCCACCGCGAAATCGAAAGCGCTGCAGGAGGGCAAGCCGCCAACGCAAGGCGAGGAACTGCTGGCGGGCTATGCGGCGCGGGTGAAGCAGGCGAATCAGGGCTTTGAGACTCTGACCATGGGCGGCAAAGAGATGGTCTGGAACAAGCTCACGCCCAACTTCCTGAACACCGAAGCGGGGCAGGTCTTCGCCCAGAACGAGCGCAACTTCATCAACTCCGTTTTACGCCGGGAGTCGGGCGCAGCTATTTCTCCCCCTGAGTTTACGAGCGCCCGGGCACAATACATTCCGCAACCGGGCGATTCACCGGCAGTGCTTGAAAAAAAACGCCGGAACCGGCTGATCGTGCAGCAGAGTCTGATCCGTGGTTCCGGGCGTGCTTATGTAGACCCAGACGAACTGTTGCGGCAGGCAGGAGTAGACCCGGCTACGCTTACGCCAGGAGAACCGGCGCCTGCTGCGGCCCCAGGCACTATTCCGTCTCCGTTGCTGAGCGGTGGAAAGCCTTCCCCCCTTACACCTCAAGGAAGCAGGAGCGGAAAGGCGCCGGTCCGCTGGGGTAAGGATGCGAACGGCAATCCTGTGAGGTTAAACTGATGCCCAAGCAAATCGAGTATGAAGGCGAAGTTCACGAGTTTCCCGATGACTTCACAGACGTGGATATCGCTAGAGCCTTGAAGAGCTATCAAGCAGCGCCTCAGCCGCAACAAGATGCCGCCGCTCCCGGTAAACATGATGGACTTGTAGACTCCGCGATGACCTCGTTAGGTTCCTGGTGGGACAAGGTAAACCCGGTAGCGCAGATACAGGGCTTATCCGAAGCGGTAAATCATCCGGTGGCCGCGGGGAAAGCAATGCTGGATGCGCAGGGACAACTCGCCATGCAGGCGAAGGAATCCTTCGAGAAGGGCGATTATGCGAAGGGCTTGCGGCAGTCGCTGCACTACCTGATTCCCGTTCTCGGTCCCGAGATGGAAGCCGCATCCCGGAAATTCGAGGAAGGCAAGACCGCGGAAGGGGTGGGGGAAACGCTCGGTATCGGGACGAACATCGTGGCCCCGGCGGCGATAGCAAAGATTCGCGGTGTGCCGTTGCTACCGAAGCTACAGAACCTGAATCCCGCAGAGCAGGCGGCGATCGAGTTCGCGCAACAGCGCGGTATCCCGGTGCCGGCAGGGGCGGCTACAGGCAACAAGTTTGTTAAAGGCGCACAGCAACTGACATCAGCCACTCCCGGCGGGTCGGTAGTGGGCGGGATCATGGAGCGGGGGACGACACGCGGCCTACAACGGGTGGCAGGCGAACTGGCAGACCAGGCACACCCGCAGGTAATGGTTCCGGAGTCGGCGGGGGCCGATATACGGGGTGCGCTCGAAGCACGGGTTACCGCCGGGAAAGCACAGGCGAACGCAGGCTATGCGTTGCGCGATGCGGCGGAAGCGGACCCGCGGAACCTGAAAACGGTACAACAAGGCGTTGACCCTCAGGGCAACCCGATTACAGCGGATGTACCGTTGCCGGTGGATATGACGGGATTGAAGGCACGGGTTGCCCCCATCTTCAAGCAGATGAGCGAAGACCCCTACTGGACGGTTACCCGGCAGCAAGGTTCAACCGGATACAAGGCAGTAGAGACAATCATCAACGGTCCTGATTATGTAAGCCCATCGCAAGCCGAGAAATTGCTCAGCGCAGTGAAGACGATTGCACGGGAGGGGGAGGGCCAGGCGAAAGGGCTCGGCAAATATATCGTTCCTACTCTGGAGAAGTCGATCGATACCGCAGTGGGTCAAGCTGTAGGGCATCCACAAGCTCTGGAAGGTCTGAAATCCGGAAGAAATTTATCAAAGCAATACTTTACTACGCAAGAAGTTCTCGACGACTTACATGCCGAGCCGGTCAAGGCTTTCAAGCAGCTGGTGCAACGCCAGGATGCGGGTATCGAACAATTACGCGGAATTGCCAAAGAAACACCAGGAGAGTTGCCGAAGCTGGGGCGGGCCTGGCTCGAAGACCTGTTTGAGAAGGCGACGGCAGAAGGCGGATTCGGCCGTAACCAGAAGTTATCAGGAGAATGGAATAACCTCGGGGCGAAGACGAAGGAACTGCTGTTCCCCAACCCGATGCTGCGGGGGGACCTCGAGAAGTTATTTCTTGCTCAAAAGAAGATCACGGAAAACGTCAACCCCAGCGGCTCTGCCGTTTACGGGCTAGGTTCAGGTGCTGTTCTAGAGCGCGTAACGGATGTGCCCACCCTGCTTAAAACCACGATAGGCTCGGCTGCTTTTATGCGGTTGCTGTACTCTCCCCGGGGTATCAAACTCCTAACGCAGGGCTTAAAGATTCCTCTGGGAAACCGGGCTGCCATTACCGCGGCAGTAGCAGAACTGGCGAAGATTGCAGAGGACGACAAAACGAAACAGAAAGCTACCGTTTCTCCATAATCGCGGGCAGTGCCAGTATCATCCAAAAAAGCCATTCTAGGAATCCCATTGTGTTATCGCTCATTGTGTCCCCCCGTTAGTTCGCGTGATTTCAGTCTCTTTCCCTTTCCATCGGGCTCGCGTCTTCTCTAACTCGCGATTCAGTTCAAGCATCAACTTCTGATGCTTCTCGCGCCGAAGGCGCTCCCGTATGCCTGCTTTAATCGGATCGTACCGTTTCGGCGGCAGCATTATTTCTTCCCGCCTTCGATCAACTTGTCTATCCGGCCGCCAAGGTAGATGTACAGCGCCGCATTCATCAGGATGCCCACCAGCGGTACCGCTATCAAGGTATAGTACTGAATCTCGTTCACGCCTTGTCCTCTGCAACTTCGTCTATTTTCCTCAAATAATCCAATAAATCTTCTACCTTATCTACTGTAATTGTCGGGATCTTATAAGTCTTTTCGATCTCGAAATGCCGCGCTTCCTGCACCAACGTGCGCTTGCCTCGTTCGCGTTTCGTCTCGAGAAAGAACGGCGGGTGTTCGGCGTGCGCGCACAGGTAATCCGGGGTGCCCGCTTCGCACAGGGTAAGGATGCGCCGGTTATCCAGTGTCTTCACACGCCCGCTGTGCAGGCGGGCTACGTACCAGTGACGCCAGCGCAGGATGTCGACGCATGCCTTTTCCACGTTATTCTCTGACAGCTTCGGCGCTAGCGGGGGCTTCAACTTGAAGAGATGCTGCACCCCGCTATCGTATTCCGAACCGGATACTTGCGTCTCATTGTTTCTGTCGATCGTGTGTACGATTGGGAAGTACAGAAATCCCGATTCGCGAAGTGATCCGGTTACGGAAAGTCGTTGAAGCTTTAGCTCACCGGCGAAGGACCCAGGCATCGATCCGCTCGTTCAGCCGTTTTTCCATTGCGGTCATCTCTGCTTTTAATTCCTGCTTCGCGGACTGAATTTCCAGTTTGAACCCCAAGCCTAGCCCCTTCATTTCGGACTTGAGCAGCGCCATCAGCGGGCGTGTTACCAGGCCATACATCGCCCCGGCCGCGGCCGCTACCGTCAGGATGAGCTTCAGGTCGTCCGTCATTTCCGGCTTAAGTGCTCGTGGACCAGAATCGCGGTCCCCGGAACCTCGATGCCCGCTTTCAGGGCCTGTTTTATTGGCGGTTTTAAAATATCGACACTCGTAGTAACCCTCTTCCACTCGGCCGGAACCAGGTCGGGGTTCACGATCACGAGCGCCTCGCTGGTGCGGATGCCGAACGTGGTCCATTTGCCCTTCAGTTTCTGATCGGGCCGTTTGCGAAGCACCTCTAACAAATAGCCTTCCAGGCGGTTCATTGCCCGCTCCGCGGCTTTCTCTCTTGCGCGTAGACGATCAATCTCGTTCTTGGCGTTCTCCTGCACGGCTTCGAGGGACTTCAGCACACCGGCGATCGAATCGACCTTGCTGGCGAGTTTCCCAACGTAGGTCTCAATTTTCAGGCTCAGCTCCTCGCGATGTTCTTCTTCACACGAGTCGAGCGAGTCGAGGAGCATCTCGAGTTCTTCCTCGATTGCCCACAATGGCTCTTTAGCTAACTCTACAGTCGTTGTGCTCATCTTGTTTTCTCTTTTTCCTCCGGTATTACCCACTCGCGCCAGCGGTGTGAGGATGTGGGTGTCCAGCTCCTTGGTTCTTTTGCATAGCAGTCACGGCAGACCCCGCCGGGGTCCTGCAGCGCCTCGATCAGCACTACTTGTTTACACACGGTACACTTGCGAGTCACGTTGCGCTCCTTTGTTTTGCGTGTTCCTTGACATGACATGGCTGGCATAACCACACAACGTCAAGCGGTCTGGTGTAGTCCGGGTGATGCGCTTGTACTTTGGTGGCACCGCAGTAAAAGCACGGCTGTCGTTGCAGCTTCCCGTTTCTGACGGCTGTCCCTACGGCTGCTTGTGCTTTGTATTTCAACGGGTATTTAGTCCGCCAGGCAGCAATGTACTTGGGCAATATGGCTTTAACTTCGGGGCGTTGGAGTCTCTGCTTTTGGTAAGCCTGAGCCCAGGCCCTATACTCCGGACGCTGATTTCGTAGCTTGTGGGCAACTTTGTACTCCGAGCTTTGGGACCGCAGTTTGTTGTAAGCATCGTAGTAAGCTTTATTGGTTATACGGTTCTGGCGAACATCTTGTTTTGCACATTCCTTGCACTTGCCCTGGTATCCACCCGTTGCCGTTGGGTGTTTATAGAAATCGGCTAGCGGCTTTAGGCTCCCGCACTTAACGCAAGTCTTCATAGGCCTAAAACGGAACGCTCTCTGGTTCTTCGACAAACAACGTTTCTTGGTGCAGCAGATCGTACAACTCGCGTGCCACGGCTTTCGCTTTGCTGGTCCCTCCAAGCGCTTGCCATTCCGTTACACCGTACCCTTCCAGGATTCTTGCGAACTGGATGAAAGCCTGCTCCTCGCCATCACGGGCAGACAGTTGGTTGAGCAAGCCCTGGAGGGCACGCCCGACACTATCGCGATCGACCATGGTGGCTTGAAGCTGCTGTAATTCCGTTTGCGGTTTCCTTGGCTGCGTCTTCGCCGCACTAGCGTGAACGTCACTCATCTCTTCCGCTGGCGTACCACGGTAGCCTGCGAGCACCACCACCCAGCTGAGAACGTTGCGTAACGCCTTGCTGCACGCCCTCGTCTGAGCCATGCTGCGCAGCTGGAACATGGGCTTACGGCTCCATGTAGGTTCGTCATTGAGGCACATTGCCTGGGCGGTCGAGACGACCTGTTCCGTCGCCACGGAAACTACATCTGCTGTAGCTTCCCAGCCTCTGGAATTGCCATACTCCACATAGGAAGTAGACCTCGTCCTGGCTGTTAACCCATAGAAGCGGGCAACGGTAATCCAGTCTTCAAATTGGAGATAGACCTCCCCGTTGAACTTCACGGGTTTTGCTTTGCTGTTGATGACCTGTTGGAGTGCCTCGGCGGCACGTTGAGCTTCAGCCAGCACTACTTCCGGCGGCCGGCTGATGCCAAGCTGGGCCACCACATTTTCCCCGTCCTCGATCAACGCCAGCTCCTGATTGTTCATCTCTTCTCCTTTGTCCACATAAGCCCGTACTTGATCAAAGCCTTAATAGCCTCTACTCTCGTAGAGTATTGATACCGGTGCCGGTAATCCTCTATCTGTTTGAGGAGCGGTCTTTCGATCAGCATGTGGAGCGCTTTTGGCTTTTCCAGTTCTATCGTTGCCTCAGCCTTCATACAGCGAATATCGCATGTACCTGCCAGAATGTCAACTCCCCTCTTGACGCATTAGTGTATCTGCGGTATCGTTGATACATGAGGATAGAAGGTTACGGCCCGCAAGACATCGAGATGATTGAACGGGATTACGAGTACGACGAGGCCGTGTGTGTTTGCGCGGACTACGTTGGCACCGAGCAGGTGGTGTTCTGCAAGGCGTGCCGGATGTACACCGATGACAAAGAGCTACTGATGGAGAACAAGTAAGTGAACTGCGCTGAAGCGAAGAATGAACAACGATACGCCATCGGCACGGTTAACCAGTGGGATATATTCCAGCCGGACACCATCGGCAACGATCCCGAACTCACCACGTTCGATCAGCTTTTTGAGGCCGTCTGGGAGATCCAAGAATGTATCGCCGCATCGGCGGCATATGAGCCCATCACCAACGCTGCGGTCTATGACAACCATCTGGACCGTATCGTCTGGAGCCAGGAGAAGAACTAAATGAGAAACGGATATGTGATCTACCCTGATTCCATCGGACAGATGAACCTCGAGAAGGCAAAAGAATACGCACTTCAGCGCAGTATCGCAGAGCCTTTGGAGAAGTTTCGTGTCGAGGATTGCGATACCCAGCGAACACTTGCCACCTACAAGAACGGGCGCGAGGTGCAGATCTAATGACTACGAAACTCCAGACCACCGATCCGGCCGACCTTGATCTCGTGCTCGAAGAATGGCTGCTCAACCCGAAATACCTTGCATGGCTCGCCGCCAACGAGCCCGAAGGCCTGAAGCGGTTGAAGGTGGCACTTGCCAAAGCCTGGCTTGCTAAGTACGGGGATACCGAATGACCAGCACCACCGCGAATCAGATCCTGGCCGGCATCGCCGATGATGATTACCGCTCCTTCGACGTGGCCGCAGCCCTCGCGATCAAGTTGCTACAGGCGCAAGTCGAGCACCTCCACTGCGAGGTAGCGATTCTGAGGCAAGCGTTGGCGCTACAGGGGGATGCCCACCGTGAATTCTAAAGACCCTGCCTACAGCGTCCATGAGGAACCGGTGCCGGTGAAGTTTTTCTTCTACCGCAGACAGCATGCAATGGAGTTCCTGGCCGAGCTCCGTCAAGCCGGAGTCAGCAATGCCTTATTCGGTCAAACCTTTTCGGGCGGCCGCGAGCGTTGGATGGTCACCGCTGACTGGCAGGTGCTCGAATATGGCGCGGCTCTTTACCGGTGGCTATCGGAAGCGAAGGAACGCTGGGCACCTTCTGAGGGTAAACTAGGCGCTGAAGCGATGCGCTAAAGCGAAGAAGACCTGATGGCACGCGCTAAATCGAAAAAACATATCCTGACGCAGGAGCAGTATGCTCAGCAGGCC
>Ga0163161_10003131_pt1 | contig 11658 bp, 17 predicted proteins | sample S45metaG_FD_129847 | JGI IMG/M metagenome (GOLD analysis project Ga0163161, IMG submission 129847) | Switchgrass rhizosphere microbial communities from Kellogg Biological Station, Michigan, USA - S4-5 metaG | ecosystem: Host-associated > Plants > Roots > Rhizosphere > Soil | place: USA... | reverse complement strand
AGTAGATGCTTATATCAGTTAATGTTCTATGCAAATATATGTCTATTGGAAGGTATTATGCAATACAAAGTACTAATATTTAACATAATTTTAACATTTTAAAGTTAGCGTAATTATCTGTATTTTAGCTGAAAATCAGATATACAATGGAATTTACACCAGCCAAACTAAATAGTTTTTTATTTTTTAAACTGCCTTCAGCTTTTTGGAGCGGAGTTAGGGTAAAGTCTATTTTACCTCAATCCTGCACCGTTACCGTAAAGCACAGATGGTTCAACCAGAACCCGTTTAACTCAATGTATTTTGCAGTCCAGGCCATGGCGGCTGAACTTACTACGGGAGCACTTGTAATGTACCAGATTAAAAACAGTGGTAAAAAAATATCTATGCTGGTGGCCAATAATAAAGGTAACTTCACTAAAAAAGCTAAAGGCAGGATCACCTTTGTTTGTAATGACGGCCATCTTATAGAGGAGACTATAAAGGTTGCAGTAGCGACAGGCGAGGGGCAAACCTTATGGATGAAGTCCATCGGTATAGACGAAAAGGGCGATCAGGTATCGCACATGGAGTTTGAATGGAGTATTAAAGTGAAGGTATAAAATCTAAATATTTAGTTAAACAAGTTATTTTTAAAAATGCCAGCAGTTACATTTGAGGAATAAATAAAGAGATATGAAAGTATTAATTACCGGGGCAACGGGTCTTGTAGGGTCTGAACTTGTATCGCTGCTGCTCAAAAATGGTGTTCATATCCATTACCTTACTACTTCAAAAGATAAACTGCAGGACGAACTTAATTATAGAGGATTTTTTTGGAATCCCGAAAAAGGTATTATTGATGAAAGCTGTATTGATGGTGTAGATGCAATACTCCACCTTGCGGGCGCGTCTATAGCTAAAAGATGGACAGAATCGTATAAACAGCAAATACTGGAAAGCCGCGTACTCTCTACAACGGTACTGTATGGGCTGCTAAAAAACAGGTCTAACAACGTTCATCATTTCATATCCGCTTCTGCTACCGGTATATATCCAAGCAGTTTGGAAAAAGTGTATTCTGAAGACGATACTGATTTTGATAATTCTTTCCTTAGTCACGTTGTACAACGCTGGGAATCGGCTGTAGACAGAATAAAACAACTGAACATAAGAGTATCTAAGGTGCGTACCGGACTTGTATTGTCAAGAAAAAGCGGTGTGCTGAAAGAAATTGCTGCTCCTGCGCGATTTGGACTTGCAGCAGCTTTTGGCAGCGGAAAACAAATGCAGTCCTGGATACACATTGATGACCTTTCCGGTATCTACAATTATATACTTAACAACGAATTAGAAGGAATTTATAATGCCGTGGCACCTTTTCCTGTAGATAATAATACATTGACAAAACAGGTTGCGAAAGCGCTGGATAAACCTTATTTTATGCCTAATATCCCAAAATTTGCAATGGAAGCAGTGTTGGGTGAAATGCATACCCTTCTTTTTTACAGCCAGAATGTCAGTGCAAAGAAAATTATTGGCGAAGGCTATCAGTTTAAATACCTTTCCCTTGAAAAGGCACTAAAGGCGGAATTAGCATAATCGGTAGTTATAGAATTTATTTTATCAAATAGCTTTGCATACATTTAAGTTGCAAAGCTTTTTCATTTTCTACGACTTCGTAAATATTAGCAGTTGCAGCATTTATGGTTGACAGGTGCTTGGCATTTATTTAACATATCTGCAATAAATAGAAAAATGCAATGACAATTTGACATTTTACTGGTTTTGGCAATACTTTTGCAATTCGCTAAAGCGAACGAAAACAAAATAATGTTTAAGAAATTATTTAAGAATAAGAATATGAACCAGGAGAATTCTGAAAACGTAGAAAAAGACTTAATAAACGATGAAATAGTAAATGAAACTGAAGCTGCTGCACCTGCAGAGGGCGTGGAATCAGCTGAAGAACTTACTGTAGAAGAAAAGCTTGGTGAAGAACTGGCTAAAGAGAAAGATAAGTTTTTACGACTGTTTGCTGAATTTGAAAACTACAAAAAAAGGACTTCTAAAGAAAGAATTGATCTTTTTAAAACAGCAAACCAGGAGGTGCTTCAGGCGCTTTTACCTGTTCTTGACGATTTTGACAGGGCTATGGTACAAATATCAAAATCTGAAGATGAGGTTTTGCTTAAAGGAGTGGAACTTATACATACTAAACTTAAAGATACATTAGTATCTAAAGGACTTGAACAGGTTGAACTAAAGGCAGGTGATGCATTTGATGCAGATTTTGCTGAAGCCATTACACAAATACCTGCACCAACTGCAGACCTTAAAGGTAAAATTGTAGATGTGGTAGAGAAGGGGTACAAACTGGGTGATAAAATTATCCGTTTCCCTAAAGTTGTTCTTGGTAATTAATTTTAACCTGTAAGCATTACAGCAAAATGAAAAAAGATTTTTACGAAATATTAGGTATCGACAGAAACGCAACTGCGGAGCAGATAAAAAAGGCTTACCGCAAAAAAGCTATTGAATACCACCCTGACAAGAATCCGGGAGATAAGGAAGCCGAAGAGAAATTTAAGGCTGCTGCCGAGGCGTACGAGATATTAAGCGACACTGATAAAAAAGCACGCTATGATCAGTACGGTTCCGCTGCATTTGATGGCTCAGGAGGCTTTAGCGGCGGTGGCGGAATGAACATGGATGATATCTTTAGCCAGTTTGGCGATATCTTCGGTGGTGGAGGCTTTGGTGGTTTCGGAGGCTTTGGCGGCGGAGGCGGCCAGCGCAGGATGAAAGGCAGCAACCTTCGTATAAAAGTTAAGCTTACCCTTGAAGAGGTAGCTAACGGAGTTGAGAAAAAAGTAAAGGTAAAAAGAAAGGTTCAGGCAAAAGGCGTTTCTTTTAAAACCTGTCCTACCTGTAATGGTGCCGGCCAGGTAATGAAGGTAACCAACACAATTTTAGGAAGGATGCAGACTGCTGCTACCTGCCATACTTGTGGCGGTACAGGCCAGATCATTGAATCTAAACCTAACCATGCCGATGCACAGGGAATGGTAATGGAAGATGAAACGGTATCTATCAAAATTCCACCGGGAGTTGTAGATGGTATGCAGTTAAAAGTTAGTGGTAAGGGTAACGATGCGCCGGGTAACAACAGTGTGCCGGGAGATCTTATTGTTGCTATTGAAGAAGTTGAACACGAAACACTTAAGCGTGAAGGGGAAAACCTGCACCTTGACCTTTATATCAGTTTTGCAGAAGCAGCGCTTGGAACGTCTAAAGATATTGAGACTGTAAGTGGTAAAGCAAGGATAAAACTTGAAGAGGGTATCCAGTCAGGTAAAATTTTGAGGCTTAAAGGTAAAGGTGTGCCGAGTATAAACAGCTATGGCAGCGGTGACTTGCTGGTACATGTAAATGTTTGGACTCCAAAGACTTTAAGTAAAGAACAACGTCAGTTTTTTGAAAAATCTCTTACAGACGAGAACTTTATTCCGCACCCTGAAAAGTCGGATAAATCTTTTTTTGAAAAAGTTAAAGATATGTTTTCATAATTTAAGATAAATTTATATATTTGGAATTCACTATTCAATTAGTGAATTTTTCTTTTTCATAGCAATTTTTCCCATCCTTGTGCAAATAAGGGTGGGTTTTTGCTTTACAGGGGTTTCAGAATGCATTTTATAGTGCTGAAAGTGTAGTATAAGTTATATTATCTTCATCTTATTCTTTACTTTTACATTCTCAATCAAATTCTGAATGGAACCAATTCTTGAAGTAAAAAATGTTGTTAAGCAATACGGCGATTACACTGCTCTTAACAGCGTTTCACTACAGGTGCCGAGAGGCAGCATCTACGGCCTTTTAGGTCCTAATGGAGCGGGAAAAACATCCCTTATCCGAATTATCAACCAGATAACAATGCCAGATAGCGGCGAGGTTTTTCTTGACGGCGAAAAGCTCAACCCTTCTCATGTAAGCAATATTGGGTACATGCCCGAAGAAAGAGGGCTTTATAAAAGCATGAAAGTAGGTGAGCAGGCATTATACCTTGCTCAGCTTAAAGGCCTTTCTAAAAAGGAGGCAAAAGCGCAACTTGACTACTGGTTCCAAAAACTGGAGATAACCGGATGGTGGAATAAAAAAATTCAGGAACTGTCTAAAGGTATGGCGCAAAAAATACAGTTTGTGGTTACGGTACTGCACCAGCCCAAGCTGCTTATTTTTGATGAGCCTTTCAGCGGTTTTGACCCGGTAAATGCCAACCTTATAAAAGACGAGATACTTGCGCTTAGAGATAAAGGCACAACTATAATTTTTTCTACCCACAGGATGGAAAGCGTTGAGGAGATGTGCGACCATATTGCGCTTATACATCAATCAAACAAGCTTATAGAGGGACCGCTTCATGAAGTGAAGAAGCAATACCGTACCAATACATTTGAAGTGGGTATCCTGGGGACCAATAATCACCAGATAACAGGAGAGCTTGGACAAAAATACCAGGTTGCTGCCGCAAACTTTAAAACGCTTGATGACGAACTTAAACTGCAGGTAACACTGCCGGAAGGAACATCTTCGCGACAGCTGCTTAATGACCTTATCCAAAAAGGTGACGTGACCTATTTTGTAGAAAAGATACCAAGTGTGAACGATATATTTATTCAAACCGTAAGTAAGAAGTAATGAGCAGCCTATCCTTAATCATAAAAAGAGAATTTACTGCCAAGGTGCGTAATAAATCTTTTATCGTAATGACATTTTTGAGTCCGTTGCTTGTTGTGGCGATGGGCGCGCTGATAGGTTATCTTGCTAGCCTTAATGGCAGCGAAAAGGTAAAGATTGCTATCTACGATCCGTCTGCGGTACTGAAAGAAGAATTTAAAAGTACAGATAAGACCGAATATACTGATCTGTCAGGATTATCATTGACGGCAGCTAAAGAAAAAGCTTCGGTAGATTATGAAGGGCTTATCTACGTCCCAAAAGTAGATAGTCTTGGGCAGTTGGCAACCAAAGTTGAATACCTTTCTAACGAATCGCCAAACCTTGACTTTGTTTCTGGCATCGAAGATGTAATCAACGAAAAGCTGACTAAAAACAACCTTAAGACACTCGGTTTTGACTACTACAAAATAGAAAAAGCCAAAACGGACGCTTCAGTTCACCTGAGTAAATTTTCGGGAGAAGAAACTTTTAAAGAAGCAAGCATCATTAAGATTGTTATCGGCGGGCTGTCAGGTTATCTTATTATGATGTTTGTCATTATCTATGGCAACATGGTAATGCGAAGCGTTATCGAAGAAAAAACAAACCGTATCATCGAAATCATTATTTCATCGGTTAAGCCATTCCAGCTTATGATGGGTAAAATTATAGGTACATCGCTGGCAGGTATACTTCAGTTTATTATTTGGTCTATACTTGGATTAGGTTTATTTTTTGTACTAAGTACTATATTTAATGTAGAAATGGGTAGTGCGGCTACTGCTACTCCGCAGGGAGCGCAGGCATCTGCCGAGGCTATGCAGGGTATAAATATTTACCTTAGCGAGCTTTGGAAACTGCCATTGCTAACAATATTTATATCGTTTATCGTATACTTCATAGGAGGATACTTTCTTTACAGCTCGTTATATGCGGCTATTGGCGCGGCTGTTGACAGTGAAACCGATTCACAGCAATTCTTACTGCCTATTATCATGCCGTTGATGCTAGGCGTTTACGTAGGCTTCTTTACAGTGATAAGCGATCCTCATGGAACGGTGGCGACTGTTTTCTCCATGATACCCCTTACATCGCCTATTGTTATGCTTATGCGTGTACCATTTGGAGTGCCGCTATGGCAGCTGGCATTATCTGTAGCTATATTATTTGCAACGTTTTTCTTTGTAGTGTGGTTTGCGGCAAAAATATACCGTATTGGTATTTTGATGTATGGCAAAAAACCTACATACAAAGAGATATTTAAGTGGCTTAAGTATTAAGAATCCTATGTCCGAAAAAGGGATGTTCTGCAAATGATGTTAAATGTTATTTAGCAGGTTTGTTAACTTTTGATTTAATAGCTACTTTTAAATCAGAAGGCTTAACACTAAAAAAACCACCCGCCGGCAGGCAGGTCTAACAATCTAAAAAGAATGTCGAAAATATTAATTATAGAAGACGAAGCTGCCATCCGCAGGGTATTGGGAAAAATACTTTCGGAAGAAAGCGACACATATAAAGTTGAGGAAGCCGAAGACGGTCTTCAGGGACTTGAAAAGATAAAGAACGAAGACTATGACTTAGTGCTTTGCGATATTAAGATGCCCAAAATGGATGGCGTTGAGGTGCTTGAAGCTGTAAAAAAGTTTAAGCCTGAAATTCCGTTTGTAATGATATCTGGGCACAGTGACCTTGAGACCGCCATTACCACGATGCGCCTCGGTGCTTTTGATTATATTTCCAAACCTCCTGATCTAAACCGCCTGCTCAATACGGTGCGCAATGCATTAGACCGTAAGGTGCTTGTGGTAGAGAACAAGATGCTGAAAAAAAAGGTTAGCAAGAACTACGAAATGGTAGGTGCTAGTGAGCCTATAAACCATGTAAAAGAAATTATAGAAAAAGTGGCACCTACAGATGCACGTGTTCTTATCACTGGTCCTAACGGAACAGGTAAAGAGCTTGTAGCGCACTGGCTGCACGAAAAGAGCGAGCGCTCAGGTGCGGCTTTTATAGAGGTAAATTGTGCTGCTATACCATCTGAACTTATAGAGAGCGAGCTGTTTGGCCACGTGAAAGGCGCATTTACCAGTGCGGTAAAAGACCGTGCCGGTAAATTTGAAGCTGCCGATAAGGGTACAATATTTCTGGATGAAATAGGCGATATGAGCCTCCCGGCGCAGGCCAAGGTACTGCGTGCACTTCAGGAAAACATGATACAGAGAGTGGGAGCCGAAAAAGATATAAAAGTAGACGTGCGTGTTATAGCAGCTACAAATAAAGACCTGAAACACGAAATTGCAGAAGGGCGTTTCCGAGAGGATCTTTACCATCGCCTTGCCGTTATACTGGTAAAAGTACCGGCGTTGAACGACCGCAGGGATGATATTCCTACGCTGATAAACCACTTTGCCGAGAAAATAGCGACCGAGCAGGGATCGGCACCTAAAAAGTTTTCGGCAGATGCTATAAAACTTTTGCAGGACTATGACTGGACGGGCAACATACGCGAACTGCGTAATGTGGTTGAACGCCTTATTATATTAGGCGGAAGTGAAATCAGCGAAAGCGATGTAAGGCTTTTTGCAAGCAAGTAATATATCACGATGACAGAATAGAAACCTCAGAAACTCTCTGAGGTTTTTTCTTTTTCTTTTTGCTACTTTTGTGGTCTGCAAATTGAAAGCCTATTCGATTTGTAATTCGTAATTGATAATTCGTAACTAAAGAATGTTTTTAAAGAAAATAAACGAAAACCTAAACCGTGCTCTTGAAGAAGCGGGTCTTACTGAGCCTACAGAACTTCAAAAAGAAACCTGGGGAACCATTAAAAGTGGTGCCGACTGCGTATTTCTGGCCGACTCTGAACTGGGTAAAACGACTACCATTGTTATAAACGTAATTCAGCGCCTTGAAAAAGAGTTTGAAGAATCGCCACGTGCCCTGATCTTTGTAAAAGACAAAGCTAAGGTGCTTGAAATGCTTGAGATGTTTAAAAAATATGGTAATCATACAGACCTTAGAGTATATGGTGTTTATGAGCAGGGGGATATAGATTATGATAAAAACCAGATATCTCTGGGCATTGATGTGCTTATAGGTTCTACTAACAGGCTTAACGATATGTTTTCTACAGCTGGGTTTGACGTAAACCAGCTGAAAATGTTTATCGTAGATGATACTGAAGACCAGCTTAAAGTAAGGATGGACACTAAGATCACGAGGATATCTAACAGCATAACCAAAACGCAGCGTTTATTTTTTACCGATGTTATTACTGACAGGGTAGAGGCACTTGCCGACAGGATAATGATTGAGCCTGTTTTCTTTGAGTTTGATGATGAGGGAGAAGACGAAGAATATGAGGAGGAAGAGGGAGAAGAAGAAAACAACAATTAAAACAAAATTATGGCATTAGTAAAAGTATTTTCGGGGAGTGAAATTTTAGCGCAGTCGCTAAAAGTAAGGATTGAAGCGGCGGGAGTTGATGTTATTGTGAAAAACAATATACAATCGTCTAACATGGCCGGTTTTGGATCTTTAGGACAGGCTGTAGAGGTTTTTATTGAAGATAAAGACAAAGAGAAAGCTGCTCAGGCTATCGAAGATTTTAAGATGGGGAACTAATTGACGGAATGAATTCGTTCAGAATATACAATAAAGGTGTACGTTCGTTTTTCTTTCGTAAAAGAGTTGAAAGCCATGCAGATGGAAATATTACTTTTTCTACTGAAAGTATAACGGTTAAAGATGAAACTTTTACTATTGATACCGTCAACACTATATATTTTTCCAGTTTTGATGATTTCAACGGCAGGATGATAAACCATGCTGAAAACAAATTATCAGATGGAGTTAATAATAAAGTAGAGCTTCATCTTAGTAGCGGTCAAAAAATAACCTGTAATTTCCAGCTTACACAGCGTTACCAGATACGTGACTTACGCGAGCAGTTGATACATTATCATCTGGCAGGAAAACTTGACTTTCTTAATCTTACCGCTATTCTTGGCATAGAAGAGTATAACGCCATCAAGAATTTTAGACAGACATTAGCGTCTTATGGAAAATAACACAAACACATTCCGTACAAAATTTGGCTATTGCCATATATTGGCAGACAGGATAGTACTAAACACCAGCCATAATCCTGATATTGTAGGTAAAGCGGTGCATAACAGCAGTATAATGAGAACACTTATCATGTATGGGCTTTTATCTTTATGCCTGATTTATCAGGCTTATGTAAGTCTTATAGATGATTCTGTGTTTTTCGGAACGTTTTTTGGAGCAGGAGGCCTGTTGTTATTATACGCTATCTTTACCAGTTTTACCATCTCTACAAACCCGGTTATAGAAAGAGCTGCGATTGAAAAAGTAGAATACACTAAAACTATACCGGGTATTACACGGTCTCGGTTTGTTGTATTCTTTAAGGAAAATGGCAGGCGAAAGAAAAGGATGATAATGCTTCCGGGAACAATAGCAGGTGGAGCACACGAATCGGAAAAGGCACTCAAGATCATGAGGCGTGAAGGGCTGATCGCAAAATAAATTATATCAAAGCTATTGTTAATCAGTAGCTTTTCTTTTTATATATTAGGATCAATAAATAATCCAGAAAATGGTTAAAAGCCTAAAATTTATAATGATAAGCATTCTTTGTTTCTTCGGGGTATCGTACCTTCTTATAGTGGCATATCTCTATTTTAACCAGGAGGGAATGATATTTCAGCCCGAGGTTTTGGTAAAAGATTACAAATTTTCTTTTTCGGGTAGGTTTGAAGAAGTTATGATTCAGGTGGAGGATAATGTAAGTTTGAATGGTGTGCTATTTAAATCTGAAAGAACTAAAGGTCTTGTGTTCTACCTGCACGGTAATGGAGGAACGCTCAAAGGATGGGGCGATATCGCAAAGACTTATACCGATATGGGCTACGATATCTTTATACTCGATTACAGGGGTTATGGCAAAAGCGGCGGAAAAATAATAAGTGAAAGTCAGTTCTTTGATGATGTGAAAAAAGCCTATGCCTTTCTGTTAAAGTCTTATTCTGAGGATACGGTTATTATAACAGGTTACTCTATTGGTACGGGTCCGGCCACTATGCTGGCATCTGTAAACCATCCTAAAGCGTTAGTGTTGCAGGCTCCTTATTATAGTCTAAAGGAAACCGTGAGCACAATCGTACCCTTCGTACCCGGTTTTATTAAAAAGTACAAATTTGAAACTTATAAATATCTGCGCAATGTAAAAGCACCGGTTTGTATTTTTCATGGCACGAAAGATAATCTGCTGCCATATAAGAACGCTGAAAAACTACTGAGAGAGTTTAAAAAGGGAGATATTTTGATTACGCTTCCCGGACAGGGGCATAACGGGATTAATGACAATGAGCTTTTTAAAATAGAATTTAAAAAGTTTGCCGATGGATTGTAATTAGGACGTTTTCTTTTTCTTAAGAAGGTAACCGATGATAAGCCCAACAACAATCCAAAGCGGAACTCCTAAAAGTATTTTAGTAATCGTAAATCGTTCATGATCAAAAAGAGGAAACAATATCATTGTAATGATATACAGGATACCTCCCCATACTAAACCTGATCTAACCCATTTTTTCATGGTGTAATTTTTTTAATTCTCTTTTTCTTATCCAGAAATAGCCTAAACTAAAAGCAAGAGCAGCTGAGATACAAAGAGCTATTGTAATATTCTTTACGTTAAATTCGCTTCGGTCTGCATAAGGGATTATTATACCCGATATCAGTGTATTATATAGTGTCCAGCCTATGCTCTGCTTAACCCACTTTTTCATCCTGCAATTTTTTTGGATGTCTTCCCAACATAAAGTAACCCCAAAGCAGTCCGGATAGCATAAAGACCGGAATACCTGTTAGCAGCTTTATTGTAGAAAAGGTTCCGTCTATTAACGGGAACAATACCGTAATAATTACAGCCATCAACGTTCCCTGAATTAATCCATATTTAATCCATCTTTTCATCTGTAACCTTACTTAGATGTTTCTATCTGTTTCTTAGGCCCTTTCTTCCTTGATACATATCCAAATATAAGCCCGAAAATCAGCCATACAGGTATGCTGACAAGTGCTTTAAGCGGAATTATTTTGGTGCCATCTATCAATGGAAAAATAACATTTATAGCAAAAGCCATAAATATCCCCCAGTATAATCCAAATTTCACCCAGCTTTTCATGTTAGACATCTATCTGTTTTTTTATTTTTTTTCCATTTCTGTTTACATAGCCTACAATTAATCCCGCAATGGTTAACATTACAGCAAAAATAGCAATCTTTAAAGGTGGCTGTTCTTCGGGTACTTCATCAAATCCCAGCCATACCATAAGGTAGGGTGAAACGAAGACCATGAAAACAATCATCCATAGAGCCCATAAGAGCCCAAATTTTACCCATGGTTTCATAAAAAGTCAGCTTTATATTGTTAAGCCAAATATAACCAATCTTTTTTCTTTCTGCAAGTAATGCGTCGTTGCGCAGTAGCCTAATTATCCTATCTTTGCGGCTTCAAAAAAATAGTCATGATCAGTATAGATGCGCTTTCGGTACAATTTGGCGGTACCACGCTTTTCAGCGATGTTTCTTTTTCAATAAATGAAACCGACAAAATAGCCCTTATGGGTAAAAATGGTGCGGGCAAAAGTACCCTGCTAAAGATTATAGCAGGAGAAAACAAGCCTTCGTCTGGAAATATATCATCACCTAAAGGTACTATTATCGCTTACCTGCCGCAGCATTTGCTTACCGAGGATAATGCTACCGTATTTGAGGAAACGTCTAAAGCATTTGCAGGTATCTTTAAGATGAAGGCCGAAATTGATGCCCTTAACGACGAACTTACCGTGCGTACCGATTATGAATCGGATGAGTATTATAAGATCATTGAAAAAGTTTCTGAGCTAAGCGAGAAGTTCTATTCT
>Ga0163161_10003130_pt1 | contig 11660 bp, 9 predicted proteins | sample S45metaG_FD_129847 | JGI IMG/M metagenome (GOLD analysis project Ga0163161, IMG submission 129847) | Switchgrass rhizosphere microbial communities from Kellogg Biological Station, Michigan, USA - S4-5 metaG | ecosystem: Host-associated > Plants > Roots > Rhizosphere > Soil | place: USA: Michigan... | reverse complement strand
GCTAGCATGGTAACAGCAGCAGATACTGGTAACGTTAAACGTATGCTTTGTATCGGAAAGTAATTTATTAATTCACCAGGTATCAGGCATTAAAGTTCCTTAAATTAAACAGGACGCCGCTTACCAAAAAACAACAACAACATGCCACGTTCGGTAAACGCAGTAGCTTCGAGAAGAAGAAGAAAAAAAATCCTTAACCTTGCAAAAGGTTATTGGGGAGCAAGAAGTAAGGTTTATACTGTTGCTAAAAACACAGTAGAAAAAGGTTTGCAATATGCATACCGTGACCGTAAAGTTAAGAAAAGAGAATTCCGCGGATTATGGATCCAACGTATTAATGCAGGTGCTCGCCAGCACGGTATTTCTTACTCTCAATTAATTGGTAAACTAGCTTCTAAAGAAATCGGTTTAAACCGTAAAGTATTGGCTGATTTAGCAATGAATCACCCAGAAGCTTTCAAAGCTGTAATTGATGCAGTAAAATAGAAATTTTCGCTTAGGCGATAATCATATTTAAAAGGTCCCGATGTAAATCGGGACCTTTTTTTGTTTTGAAAATCTAATATAATCCCAATTCCGCCAGACAGGCAAATTGTTGACCATCATGTGCTGATTTAGCAATAATTTTATAGTATAGGAAAGTTTGTGCTGAAGCAAAATCAAAGTATTGTACTCCACTAATATTTTTTGCTACATAGTTACCTTGTGATGTGAAATTTACACCATCTGTACTCGTTAAGATTTCGAAATCTTTAACGGCCCTACTTAAGCTGCTCCGCTGCAATAAACTTACGCCGCTGGCTGTTTTTGAAGTGGTTCCTACTTTAATTACCACATTGTGTGGGTATGAAGTAGCCGATGTTCGCCAACGTGAATGCCAAATGGTAGTCGCATTGCCATCAATTAAACTTGTTGCTTTACCATCAGAGCTTTCTTCTGAACTAAATGAATCGATGGTCCAGCCTGTTTTACTTAACTCATTTTTGGTTGAGAAGTTGAGTACAGGTAAACCTCCCGAGAAGGTATAGGCATAGATCTGTTCGGTTACGGTTCCATTGTCGTGTACCAATTTAACTTTCAGTTCATAAGGAATACCATCGGCTTTTTCCTGCAGATCCGCAATTGGCATTACAACCCTAAAACTATCTGTACCTATCTTTTTCGATTCCCACGTAATGGCATTGTAATCCTTATTTACGCCAGTACCCTCATTATTTACATTAGGGTCGTTGTAATATAGAATGCTGGTTACGTTGCCAGTAGAAGTAAATTTCCCGGATACTACTATAGAAGCCAAAGTGCTGGAGTAGCTGGCGTATATTTTATTAATGCTGCTGGTTACCGAACCATAATAGGTGCTAGCGTTATTGTTGAAAACCTGATTGGCATTTAAAATAGCTGCGTCTGCAGCCGTTAAAAATGTAGGACTCTTTCCTAAGGTTCCATTACCGGCCCACATTAATGCCATGCCCAGGGTTGAGTTTTCAGAAACTTTCTGCCTATTATGTGGTAGATTTAATCCATGACCAAGTTCATGTACCATACCTCCAAACCAAACACTGAAGCGATTGCCGACGGTAGTGCTTAAGCCAAGATTTGCAATGTCCATTTCTTCATAATCCAAAGCGTAACACCATCTGCCGGTACCATAAAATGGGCCTCCGCTCGGTGTACCATTAGTGCCAATAGAGTACCTTGGGATAATGATTAAAGTATGATCGCTGGTTTTATCTGCCGGGTGCGCAGCAAAATAAGCGTTTACTTCGCTTGCAACTGCCCCATTACCTCCTGAGTATGGATAACTCGCTTTCGGCAACGTTCCTCTAATGGTTAGGATTTTTACATTTCCTGTGCCATCATCAGCAAGGCCAAATGTTTTATTGCCATAACCGTTGCGATTCATTTCTTGTTTGTACCAATCTTGTGTCCATAATAAAAGATCGCTCAATCTTTTTCTATAACCTGCAAGGGTATCAAGGTCGTTAGGTACAAAATACACAATATTTACGTTTCGGCTTTGGGTAATAATATTGGTTGTAGCTAGTTTTTTGTTAATAGAGAAGGTTTTTTCCTCTGGTTGTAATACTTCGGCCTTTTTACAAGACAGGGCGAACAGGCAGGCACAGAATAGCCCGGTTAAAAGTAGACTGTTTTTTTTCATACGATAATTTTAGGTTTAGGGTTGATAATATTTGGAATTGGTTGTTGTTGCTTTTTATATGCTGCGCTCAGCCTCTTTACCTAATCTTGTCGATTTTAATACGAAGATTATATCACCATAATTTGCCAGTCTTGGCCACTGTTCCAAACCTTAAAAAGAGCGTATTGTAAATAGATTTTTACCTTATCTGGATTTAAGTTACAAACAAACTTATACACTATACTGAATTAAAACCGCGCAAACGTTTGTGTGGGTTGAAATGTAATAAACCTAAATTGTACAATAAAAATGTAGTTTAATCAGGTTCTACGGCTATTTGATTGGTTATTTAAAATAATCTTGAAATTTATGACGCGCAAACGTTTGATCGGCTTGTATTAGCTGTTTGATTTGCTAGTAAATGGATGTTTACACCCGAACGTATTGTTCTAAAAGAGAGAATTAATCTTTATAGCGAAAAGGTAGCCTTAAGAGAGGGGGGCAACGTTATTAAGTGTTGTCATTTCAAGCGGAACCGATAGCTATAGGGTGCAAGGTAGCCGAGAACCCGAAAGCTCAGCAAAGCTAAATCTAAAAAAATAGAGCGCTCTTCCGAAAGTTCGGGACTGCGCTGCGTCCGATAGCTATCGGATCGAGATGACGACTTTACTGTTGAAATTATTATGATTAACTCTGATCGTCTGTTTCTGCGTCTGGTGCATTCTTTTGAACAGATTCGATACCATTATCTCTGGCTGCTATACTTTCGTACATTTCGCTGGAGCCAATAATCTGACCATTTGTAGCCTTTAAACTGAAATGATACTTGCCGTTAGATGATGTCTTTTTCTCAAATCTGGAATCATCCTGTGCATTTTTTTTAACAGATTCGATTCCGTTTTCACAGGTCGATTTGGCCGAATAGCCTTCGCTGGTTAAAATGGTCTGGCCATTGCCAGCTTTAAGATTAAACTGGAATTCTCCGTTCGATCTTTTAGTAATTACAAATTTTCCCATAGGTCTGATTTTAATTTAAATACTTGGTTAGCATTTTAACCTAAAATAAGTAGGCATTATTCCTAAAGTTATTAAAGTTTGTAACCAATTACAATAAGCAGACAAGAGAATTAATGATAATTTAACCCAGACTATTGGTAAACTTCATGCGGATGCCGCTTTGAAAGTTCTGGATGATTTTGAAAATTTCGATTAAGGTTACTTTTTCAATTTTGGTTAAACTATCAATTTCGATAAAGTTATTGGGTGCAGCCTGATCATTGATAATCAGATTAGCCTGATGTTTTAATCTCAAGCCCATCAAATAATAATAAGACTGCGAAAGTTCGTTAAACTGCTCTTCGCTAAAAACACCAAGTTCTCTTAGAGCCTTTAAACGTTCGCCCGTATTCTCTTTTTGGAAAATCCTGTTCTGTAAAGCATAAACCCTTGCCAGATCTACAATAGGGGTCATGGCAGTTTTAATATCGAATACTTCTTTTTTATGGATTTTTTGCGTTCTTATATTTCTAAAATAGGTAAGCGGCGGCTCATAGAGTAAGGCATTTTTGGCCAGGTATACGTAGAATTTTTCGATCGGTTTCTGCAGCTCTTCATCAACAAAAGCCCGTAAACTTTCCATAATGGTCAAATCGCCGTAAATGGCCCTACAGTCGAAGAATGCAGCAAATTTTACAGCAGCTTCGGGTAAAGCCTCTTCTATCCAGTTTTTATAATTGTATTTCCAGTGCGATAGCGAATGCGTCCAGTTTGGATTAGTGGCCATATAATCGCCATCGCAGTATACAAAACCAACATAATTTAATTTATCCGAAACCTGGGTAGCCATGTCTAGGAAATAAGAACGCACAGCAGCTCTTTTATCTTCTCCGGTATCTTCATAAATAATGGCATTGTCCTGATCGGTTTTTAAGCTAAGCTCTTTTCTCCCTTCGCTGCCCAAAACCATAAATACAAATTTTGCAGGCGGCGGACCTAATTTGGCAATTACCTCTTCAATAATTTTAAAGGAAATGGTATCGGCAATAGTAGTTACCACCTCATTTACAATTTTCGAATGCACGCCTCTTGCCAGTAGTTGAGACACAATGCCCGGCACTTTTTGCCATTTTAATTTTAGATCGCTGGTATTTACAGCAGATTTTACTGACTGGATAAAAACTAATGGAGATTCGGCCTGCTCACTTAAAAGGCGGTTCCTGCTTAAAAAGCCAAGGTAATTACCATTATCGTTTACCAATAAATAGCGCGATTTTTTGCTGAACATCATCAATATCGCCTCATACACATAAGCATCCGGTGTTATGGTAACAATATTGGTATCCATAACTTCGTCAATCGGCAAATTTGAATTCAGTTGTTTGGCAATCACATTATCCCTTAAAGTAATATCGGTTACGAAGCCCAGATAAACATCCTGATCATTTTTAATAAAGAGGCAACTGGTTTTCTGTTCTGACATTTTAATTGCAGCTTCAAAAATAGGTGTGCCTGGGCTGCAACTTACTATCTTTTTGAAAGTAATATCTCCAATACGAGCGGTATAAATTTGATCGGCTAGTTTATCTTCCATTAAAAAATCCCTGTAAAATTCTCTTAAACGAAAAATATTTTGTCTTTTTCTTTTCCAGGTTAAAAGTATGCTCCTGATGGTAGGCTGAAGTTAAGCTAATTTTGCCTGTTTTTAAAAGATGAAAGAAAATCTTTGCCGTATTCAGTGTATCAGATAAAGCATTGTGCGTATTTTTGGGTGCTTCATTAAATAAAATGGTATAAAATTTATCCAGCTTTAAATGACTGATTACTGTATTGGTGATATAAGGTGCGCTAGCTTTCATTGTACAGAAAAAAGCCAGGTTTTTAAATATATTTTCCTTCCCGATGCGGTATAATTCAACATTCACCATATGATAATCAAGCTCTATAAAATGCCCGATCACTAAAGGCTGGTATTTTTCTATATCTTCAGAAAACTGCAACAGCACTTTTTCTTTGTCTTCGCCATGTATATGCAGGTATTCAGGGGTAATCTTATGGATTTTTAACGCAGCCTTATCAATGGTGAAATCGGTATTTTTAATGTAGTGATTCTCCCGCTTGATTTCCTGATAAGATTGATCATAAATAATCCAGGCAATTTGGACAATATGAGGCCAGTTCTTTTCTTTAGAATAAGGCGCTGTCCAATTTTTAGGCAGACCTGAAGTTTCGGTATCAACAACGAGGAAGTATTCTTGCAATTTTAAAGTGGTTAGAAGATTGAACTATTTCAAAGGTAATTATTTAACAATATAAACTGTAATTATTCATATATCCTTTAATAAAAGCGACTGTTAAATAAAGTGTTTTTTATTTGTTAAAATGAAAGATTAATACTTATTTGGTGCCAAAATTTGATTAAAATATGCGCTCTCTATTATTTAGCTCCTTAGCCTGTATATTGTGCCTTAGTTCTGCTTTTGCCCAGGAAAAGCTCGGAGAAAACATGCATTTCAAAAAACTTGATAATGGTTTAGAAGTGCTGGTGGTTGTAGACCGAACGGTACCACTGGTTACCATCGAAATGGCCTGCAGAAATGGTTCTTTTACCGAAACTGACGAATTTAACGGCTTAAGTCATCTTTACGAACATTTATTTTTTAAGGCCAACAAAGATTATCCCGATTTCGAACGTTTAAATTCGAGGATGAACGATCTAGATATCAATTCGAATGCCACCACACGGGAAGAAGTGGTAAATTATTTTTTTACGCTTCCTGCTGCTAATTTAAAACCCGGATTAAGCTTAATGAATTCCTCTATCCGTTATCCAAAATTCATAAAAGAAGATATGGCTTTGGAAAATGAAGTGGTAAATGCTGAATTTACAAGGCACGAATCGAGTCCGGTATTTGCTTTAATAGAGGCCAATTCGCGACATATGTGGGGCGCAAATTATTCCCGTAAAAACGTAATCGGTAGCCATGAGGTAATTTTATCAGCTACTCCATCAAAAATGGATTCTATTAAAAATAAATATTACTGGCCAAATAACTCAGTTCTGGTAATTGCTGGCGATGTTAAAGTTGATGAAGCTTTTAGTTATGTAAATTCTGTTTTTGGAAGCTGGAAACGATCGCCGGTTGATCCTTTTGTGAAATGGCCAATACCTGAGTTTAAACCACTTCAAAAAAACGATTATTATTTTGTAGAATCAAATAAAAGCCCCGTGCCGTTTATGCTGTTTAGTTGGCATGGTCCAGATACCAGAAACGATATTCCAGCCACTTATGCTGCTGATGTTTTTTCTTTCATAGTTAATCAAAATGGTTCTAAAATGAAACAGGCGCTTATTAATTCAGGATTAGCCCAACAGGCAGATGTGAATTATTATACGCAAAAATATACCGGGCCTATTAGTTTGATGGTAAGTCCTAACCCTGCAAAAATAAATGAATGTTACCAGGAGGTGCTAAAGCAAATCTCGCTTTGGGCCAACGAAGATTATTTATCGGATCTACAGATTGAAAGAGCCAAAAGATTATTATCTATAGAACAGGTAGAAAGGAGAGAGGTTACTTCCGATTACGCACATTTACTTTCCTTCTGGTGGGCTTCAGCATCGATTGATTATTATACCCATTACGAAGAAAATGTAAATAAAGTAACAAGGAAGGATTTGCTTGATTATGTACGCAAGTATATAAAAGACAAACCTTATTGCGCTGGCCTGATGATGGATAAAACAGGTATGAATGAAGTGAAGCCAGAAACATTTTTTAAATCACCCAAGTAACCTAACGCTCGATGAAAAGATTCATATTTTTTATAAACTTTATCTTAGTTTTTCATATTGCCAACGCACAAACCAAAGCCATTTCATTTGATGTAAATGGTTTAAAGGTGATTTTAAAATCTACCCAGAAGGAAACGGTTAGTATGAGCATGTTTTTTAAAGGCGGTGTAATGAATTATAATGCGGAAAGAGCTGGGATTGAAAACCTGGCTTTGGCATCTGCCGCAACCTGTGGTACTAAAAATTACAGCGTAGTCGATTATCAGGAGTTGGCTGATGAATATGGCATTGATATTTCTGGTTCATCTACAACTGATTATGGTACCATTAGCATGGATTGTATTTCTAAGTATCTTGACCAAGGCTGGAAACTTTTTTCGGATGCCGTAATTAATCCGGCTTTTGACAAAACAGAGTTTCAAACAACTAAAGAACGTATGATTACGGGTATTTATCATAGTCAATCTGATCCTGAAACAAGGATTGAGCAATTGAGCATGGAAAGCATGTTTAAAGATTCGCCTTATAGCATTAATCCTTTAGGTACAAGCAAAACTGTAGGTGGTTTTACTGCCGGAATGGTGAGCAATTATTACCATAACGAATTGTTGAACAAGAATAAAATGTTTTTGGTAGTGGCTGGTAATATCACAAAAGAAGAACTTGAAAAGAAAATACAAGCTTCTTTCAGCGCCCTTAAAGGAAAAGCTTACACGCCACCAGTTTACGATCGTAAAACTTTAACAGGCGAGCATCTGGTAATCGAACAAAGAGATATTGCTACCAATTACATGAGTTGTATTATGAATGCCCCAACCATGACGAATGCCGATTATTACGCTTTTGTGCTAGCAATTAATGCATTAAGTGGTACCATGAATTATGAGCTAAGAACTAAACTGGGTTTATCATATGCACCAGGAGCGACCGTTAAGGTACAACAGATTCCATATACCTCTATGTTTGTAAGCACCACTCAACCTAAAAAAGCTTTTAAAGCGATGATTACGGTATATAACAACATTAAAGAAGGAAAGTATGGTGAACGTTATCTGGAGGCGCTAAAAAAAGAACATCGGGATAGATATTACAGACATCAGGAAAGCGCAAGTTCGATCGTGAAAGATTTAGGTGAAGCTGAAGTGCTTGGCGATTATAGTATTACCGAGAATATGGTAGCCAATTTTAACAAGGTAAGCTTGCAGAACATGAAAGATTCTTTCGTAAAATATTTGAAAGGTGCCATTTGGATATACTTAGGCGATGAACAGGTAGGTAGGGCAGCTTTTCAATAATAGCATTCGTCATTGCGAGGAGGAACGACGAAGCAATCTTAAAAGATGGATTAAAAGATTGCTTCATCGGCCGAAAAAGCATTCTCGAAATGACGATAATGAGGATGCATTCTATTGTTCGTGAGGTCAGATGTTACCATCTGACCCCAAATAAGATTTGGAATTGAAATTTTTCAGTTCCCGTTTTTGGTCAATGAGTTTAGATTTGTTTATAGTCAGATGGTAACATCTGACTACACAACTACTTTTTCTATTTGCATTACTTACTAATCAACAAAAAGGCCACGGCAGCTAATACAGAGCCGATTATCGGCCCAACAATAGGTACCCAGGCATAGCTCCAGTCGCTACCTCCTTTTCCTTTCATTGGGATTAAAAAGTGAATAATCCGGGGTCCTAAATCTCTTGCCGGATTTATGGCATATCCAGTTGTTCCTCCTAAAGCCAAACCAATTACCCATACTAAAAACGCTACCGGGATGGCACCCATTGAACCTAAGCCAATGGGGGTGGTAACCGTTTCTTTAGTACCCATACTGGCATCAGTAAAATAAAAGATCACAAAGATTAAAACGAAAGTGCCAATAATTTCTGATACCAAATTTGACGACATATTTCTGATGGCCGGAGCGGTTGCAAAAGGAGCCGCCTTTAAACCTTGGTCATCTGTAGCATCGAAATGATCTTTGTAAATAAGCCACATCAGGAAAGACCCCGTCATGGCACCAGCCAGTTGTGCAATAATATAAAATGGCACCAATGCCCAATTGAAGCCCTTTCCGATGGCAAGTCCGAGGGTTACAATTGGATTTAAGTGCGCCCCACTATACGGCCCGGCAACAACAACTCCAACAAATACGGCAAGTGCCCAAGCGGTCGTAATTACAATCCAACCACTATTGTTGCCTTTAGTACCTTTAAGCACTACGTTGGCCACTACACCATTTCCTAAAAGAATCATCAGTGCAGTACCAATAAATTCTGCGAGATATACATTCATATAATTAAATTCTTATCCGATTAAATTATCCAATTAGTCTTCTGCATTTACCCTGGCCGCCTTTATTGCCCTATTCCAGCCCTTTATTCTTTCTGTATTATCAATTCCCTTCTCAGCAACAAAAGTCTTGTTAATTTTCCATTGCGAGCGGATCTGGTCTACACTTGTCCAGAAACCAGTAGCTAATCCGGCAAGGTATGCAGCACCAATAGCAGTAACTTCGGTAACATCTGGTCTGATTACTTTACAGTTTAACAGATCCGCCTGAAACTGCATCAATAAATCGTTAGCCGTAGCGCCACCATCTACCCTTAATTCGGCAATATTTACACCTGCATCTGCTTCCATAGCTTTCAAAACATCCATGGTTTGATAGGCAATGCTTTCTAAGGCTGCCCTTGCAATATGCGATTTGTTTGTACCCCGTGTTAACCCTGTTATGGTACCACGAGCATGTTGATCCCAATGCGGGGCACCTAAACCTGCAAAAGCAGGAACAACATAAACCCCATCGGTATCTTTTACTTTTTTAGCTAGGGTTTCTACGTCTGCCGATTTAGAAATAAGTCCCATTTCATCGCGAAGCCATTGTACCACAGCACCACCAATAAAAATACTCCCTTCTAAAGCGTAATTTACCTCACCATTAATCTGCCAGGCAATAGTAGTTAATAGATTATTGGCTGATATTTTTGGCTTCGACCCGATATTCATCAGCATAAAACAGCCAGTACCATAAGTGTTTTTTACCATCCCGATTTCGGTACACATTTGCCCAAATAAAGCAGATTGCTGATCGCCGGCTATACCTGCAATAGGAATTTTTGCGGCCAATATACGTCCTGCGGTTTCGCCATAAACTTCACTTGATGATTTTACTTCCGGTAGCATGGCTTTCGGTATCGAAAAAAGCTCGAGCAATTCGTCATCCCAGCTTAAAGTATGGATGTTGTAAAGCATCGTTCGTGATGCATTACTTACATCGGTTACATGTTTTTCGCCTGCTGTTAATTTCCAGATTAACCAGGTATCAATGGTTCCGAAAGCAAGTTTTCCGGCTTGCGCTTTTTCTCTTGCCCCTGCAACATTTTCTAAGATCCACCTGGCCTTAGTAGCCGAGAAATAGGAATCTATAATCAGCCCGGTTTTTTCTTGTATTTTATTGGCCAGTCCTTGTGCTTTAATTTCATCGCAATAGGCAGAAGTGCGCCTGTCTTGCCAAACAATGGCATTGTAAATCGGTTGTCCGGTTTCTTTATCCCAAACCACAGTAGTTTCTCGCTGATTGGTAATGCCAATAGAATCGATATCTCCTACGGTTAAGCCTGCTTTAACAATCACTTCTGTTACGACAGCCAATTGTGTCGACCAGATTTCCATTGGGTCGTGCTCTACCCAGCCGGCTTTGGGGTAAATCTGTGTGAATTCTCGTTGTGCAATGGCAACAATTTCGCCATTGTGATTAAAAATAATTGCTCTCGAACTTGTGGTTCCCTGATCGATAGACAAGATGTATTTACTCATAATTAGGAATTTGGTTATTGGCTAAAGCCGATTCGGTTATTTTAGGTGTTGAATGATAAATATAACCATCGGCTAATTTATTAAAAGTTTCGATTTGGTTAATTTCCCAGTTTTTATCGGCAGATAATTCTTTGGCCAGGAGCGAAGCTACCATCGGTGCCATATCTTTGGCTGCCTGTGCATTGATAAACAGTATCCTTAATCTCCTGCTTAAAATATCTTCTACTGTTTCGGCCATTTCGTTTCGCGCAGACCAAATTACTTCGGCTTCTGTGTAAGGGAATGCAGGATGTAATTTATTGCCAAGACTTGGATCTTGTTCAATTAAAGCTTCAATTTTACTGCGATCCGATCCATAGATAGCCAAGTGACTATCTGTGATAGTGGTTAAACTACCATGTATGCTTAAATTTTGGGTTACGCATGCTTTCGATTCTAAACCAGCATGAGTAATGGCTAAATTAACTGTTTCTTCTGCCATTCGGCGATAGGTGGTCCATTTACCACCAGTGATGGTAATCAATCCTTTTGCAGAAACAATAAGTTTATGGTCTCTGCTAATTTCTTTTGTACTATTCCCATCTCCGTTGGTAGGAGCAGCCAATGGGCGTAAACCGGAGAATACGCTCAAGATATCTTTTTCCTCGGGTTTGCGGTTAAAATAACTCGCCGCTGTACTCATAATAAAATCTACCTCTTCTTTTAAAGCCCGTGGCTCAAGGCTGTGTTCATCCAATGGGGTATCGGTGGTGCCTACTAGCAAATGATCATGCCATGGAACCGCAAACAATACACGCCCATCAGCAGTTTTCGGGATCATTAAGGCAGATTTGCTGTTTAAAAAGCTTTTTTCCAATACCAGATGCACACCCTGACTGGGGCGGACCATCTTTTTCGAATCGGGATTGT
>Ga0163161_10003129_pt1 | contig 11661 bp, 12 predicted proteins | sample S45metaG_FD_129847 | JGI IMG/M metagenome (GOLD analysis project Ga0163161, IMG submission 129847) | Switchgrass rhizosphere microbial communities from Kellogg Biological Station, Michigan, USA - S4-5 metaG | ecosystem: Host-associated > Plants > Roots > Rhizosphere > Soil | place: USA... | reverse complement strand
CGATAAAGCCAGTATTCACCGCCGCTGTAGAATGAGATGACCTCGCATTTCAGGCTGGTCTTTGCAACACAATCTTTTTCAATATCGGCCATCACTGCTTTTCGCTGTTCGCTCGATTGTGCGTCCTGTACTTTCCCGGTGACGTCTTCGTAGGACATTAATACATTTGCTTCAAGATCCGGAGCTTTTACTTCGCCCGCATATGTCGACGCGTAAAATCCATCTTTGACGTAATCCTTTTCCTTGGAGGACATTTTGCCGAGTTGGCCCGACGCAACATGCTGGTTTGTGATGATCAATCCGTTCGGCGAAACAAAACTCGCCGAGCCCCCGTCGTTCAGCCGTACGGAGGCAAGCCGGACCTTATCAAGCCATTCCTTCGTCGGCTCGAAATTGTAGCGTTCCTTCCATTGCTTCAGCGGCGGATTATCGAAGGTCCACATGCCCTCGTCGGCCCGAACCGAAGGAATAACTGAAAATAAGGAAAACATCAATAACAGGCAAAAAGTCTTTTTCATATTGCTATTGCGATGTTGAAAAGGTTGATTGGATCCGCAAAGAGTGCGATATTCATTTTCAATTAGGTTCCCGGAAAAATCAAAAGCCCAGTTAAAAAGAGCAAAACTATGACTTACAAATTCAGGTTTCCTGCCGTAGCTTTTGGTTCGCTGTCATTTTTCGTGGGTGTTGGGCTGTGTTCCCCGTGCACTGACCCTGGATCGATCAAGAAGTATCGAAAACCAGATCAGGCAGTTTTGAATATGTGGTTTTCGACTACTTCAAGCCCCCCGATCCCGCCTATTCGGGAGATACAGCACATCGGCCGTTTGCCCAGGACGGGAGGGGAGACCCGGTTTTCGTAAAAGGAAACCGCTTTAAGAGTGTGACTTTCAGGTTCGTAGTTTGAACCTGTACGATTCAAACAAATTCCTCCGCCAACACAACGGCAATGAGAGACGTTCAGAACATTGGACAGTTTGAAGGGGATGTAGCCTACGTGATCGGATATAGGAAAAAAGCGAACTATATCTCAAACTATTCCTACGATGTCGGAACGGCCCGAAAAATAGTGATGAAATTCAGGCGGTAGAAGTTCCGGTTGGTCAACGATCGCTGTCGACCAACACAAACACTATGCCGCGTTTCGCAAAGCCGGCCCATTGTGATATTAATATGGCTAGCATCCTCAAAAATAAGCCTGACAGATTGCGATAAGCGAGGGTTCGAGCCGATGTTTTTATTTCGCTGTGCCCGAGCATTAGAGCCGCGAACCGAGGCCTCGCTTCACGCGGCGGTTGAAGTGTAAAACTCTCCGTCGATTTGGCCATCTGCTGCTAAAAAATGAGGTCTGGTACCAGTTTCCCCTATTTAGCTGGTGCTGGGGGCTCAATTACTATTAGGAGAATTCTTAAATGAAAATGAAATTCACGTTTTTCACAACGATCGCGTTGTGTCTCTTCTTGTCCACAGCTATCTCTGCCCAGATCAACAACGGCAGTTTTGAAGACGGCACTGATCCGGGAGGCGGATACCTCACCTTGTTTGCTGGGGATACCGGGGTAACCGGCTGGTCTATCGATACCCAGAACATTGATTATATCGGGGGCTACTGGCAAGCCTCGAACGGCGTTCGCAGCATAGATCTCAACGGATCATCTGGAGGTGACCCAAGTTCAGCGATCAGCCAAACCCTGACGACGATCAAGGGCCTGACCTATCAGATCACGTTCGATATGTCCGGTAATCCGGACGGTGGTACCGGATCGAAGTTTATGACCGTTACTACCGACTCTGGCTCCTCGCATCAATACGAATATGTCGTAACCAGTGAGAACAGTAAAGAAAACATGCGCTGGGAGTCGAATACATTTTACTTTACCGCGACAGGTACCAGTACAACACTCACTTTTACGAGCAATACCGAAGGATTTTTCGGCCCCGCATTAGACAACCTTGCCATAGACAACATCACCGCCCAGATCTGCCACCGAGATTTCGGCAAACCGAAAGAGAAAACTTTGATCGTTGGAGTGTCAGCCATTGCTGCGCACCTCAAGCACGGTGATTATGCCGGCCCGTGCCACACTATAGATCAGTAATTTCTATTTGCTTAGATGATCTAAAATCAAAAAGCCGTCAGTATTACAACTGGCGGCTTTTCTTTCTGTAAAGCAATGTTTCGCTTAACCCTAGGATAACGCAACCCTGAGTTTCTCCATCGCTCCATCAAGTATCGAATCTTCTCGGGCTATGCAGATACGAACGAACGAATCCCACGTATCCGTGTCGGCAAAGGCGCTACCCGGAGTCATGCCAACACCGGCTTCTTTCATCAACATTTCGTTGAATGAAATAGCGTCAGGGTATTGCTCAGGGATCCTTGCCCACAGATAAAATGCCGAACCGGAATCGTAGATCTTAAAGCCCAGATCCGTAAGTCCTTGGCCAAATTTCAAGCGTTTTTCATCAAACCTATCGCGCAAATTTGTATAGTAGTCGGGATAAGCCATTAGCACTTTACTTAGTGCTGCTTGCAGCGGCGTTGCCGGGCAAACGTAGATAACGTTAACGGCGTTATTGATCGGAGCGATAAGCTCGCCTTTGCCGTAGGCGTAGCCGAGACGCCATCCGGAAATATTCCACGATTTCGAGAACGAGTTAACGGTTATCGTGCGATCGTGCATTCCAGGCAGACCCGCGATCGGAATGTGCGGATTTTCGCCTGTGACGTAGTGCTCGTACACTTCGTCTGAAACAACAAGCAGATCAAGTTCTTTCGCGACATCCGCGACGGCTTCGAGTTCTGTCTGGGTCATCACTTTGCCGGTCGGGTTCGCGGGTGTGCAAACAATGATCGCCTTTAATGGGAACTCGACACGAGCCTTCAATTCTTTGCATCGTGCGAGCAACGCCTCCTTTTCAAAAGCAAGATTTTCATCGAGATCAAATGTCTCCGTTTTTCCGCCAAATTCCTCAAGGATCCGGCGGTGATACGGATAGTAGGGCTCAAACACGAGAGCTGATTTGCCCTTGAGAAAACTCTGTGCAATTCCGATCAGGGCACCCGTTCCGCCGTTCGTCACCAGCAGTTCGAACGGTCGAGCATCCGGATCGACCTCGATACCGTTATATTTCTTTATTTTTTCCGCAACGGCTTTACGCAAATTCGCGTCGCCTTCGCTGCCGCCGTAGTGATTTTGGCTGGCGGCGATAATTGCACCAGCTTCTTTCGCAAGTTGCGTGTCAATTGGCAATTCTGACTGCCCCTGGACAAGATTTCCGCTGGGCGGAACAAGACGCGTGATGGCACGAATATCGGGCCGAACTTTCTGAACTTTTGCTTCTGACATAAGCAATAAAGATAACAATTTTTCGCCGTTTCCGCATCTAACACAGGACGGATTATTGGCAGGAATTAGGGTTGACGAAAGAGATGAAAAGAAGATCTTCAGGATCTCGTTTATCCTCTGAATCTCCTTCATCCCTGTTAAAAACCTGTCGTTTTGCTAAACTCGACTCGAGATGAAGTCAGCCGCAAAAATCGCTCTCCCACCTGCGCTGAAAACCGATCTGATCGGCGGACACTTTCGCTCCTTTCGAAAAGCTCCGACCGAGTTTTTGACTCGATTGAAAGATCTCGGCGACGTCACTTCATTCCGGATGGGGCCGCAGCAAGGCTATTTCATAAATGATCCGGATCTGATACGCGATGTTTTCGTGGTAAACGCTCATAAGTTTATGAAAGGCCGCGCGTTACAGCGCGCGAAATCGCTGCTTGGTGAAGGCCTTTTGACTAGCGAAGGCGAAGAGCACCTCCGCCAGCGGCGAATGATCCAGCCCGCATTTCACCGGGCTCGTATCGCCGAATATGCGCGGTCGATGGTCATGTACGCAGAGCGAATGAGCGATGAATGGCAGGACGGCCAGGTCCGGGATATCGATCAGGACATGATGCATCTGACGCTGCAGATCGTCGCAAAAACGCTTTTCAGCGCCGATGTCAGTAGTGATGCTGACGAGATAGGAGCCGCGATGACCTCGATGGTCAAGCTTTTTAATTATCTTCTGCTTCCCTTCTCCGAATGGCTTGAGAAACTGCCCCTGCCGCAATCAAAAAGATTTGCAGGAGCGAAAGACAAACTGAATGACGTTATTTACAGCATTATTGACGAACGCCGCCGGTCGGGCGAAGACACTGGCGATCTGCTTTCAATGCTGTTGATGGCCAGGGACGAGGAAGGCGGAGGCCGCATGACCGATGACCAGATCCGCGATGAGTGCATGACTCTCTTCCTCGCCGGCCACGAGACTACTGCAGTTGCAATGACGTGGGTATGGTGTCTGCTATCGCAGAATCCTGAGAAAGAAGCAAAGCTCCATTGCGAACTAGACGCGGTATTGCCCGCTCAGCATGGTATTCCGGCCGTCGATGATCTTCCCAACCTACAATACACCGAGGCCGTCATCGCTGAATCGATGCGCCTTTTCCCTCCGGCTTGGGCGATCGGCCGCCTCTCGACAGTGGATTACAAACTCCGCGAGTATCATCTGCCACCAAAGTCGCTCGTCCTGATCAGCCCGTACATAACTCACCGCGACGCGCGGTTCTGGGAAAATGCAAATGAGTTCATTCCCGAACGCTGGGAGAAATTAAGTGTCAAAGAAGCGGGCCAACGGAACATTTATCTGCCATTTGGCGGCGGCATTCGCCGCTGCATCGGCGAAAGCTTCGCATGGACCGAGGCGATTCTCCTTCTCGCAACGCTCGCGCGTAAATGGAAACTACGCCTTGTGCCCGAACAAAAGATCGGAGTCCACCCGATGATTACCTTGCGTCCCAAATATGGTATGCGGATGACGATCCGCCCGAGATGATTCAGCTCCGCCTATTTTGAGCTTAATAGAGTTCTTTCGAAAAAAGCTGTTGACATTCTACTCTACCTTCTAGTAGGATGGCATCGATGAGTGAATCGGACGGCGTAACTAAAACCAAGATCCTCGACGCGGCGCAAGACCTGATCCAGCGGCTTGGGGCCAACGGAATGAGTTATCAGGATATCAGTGATGCCGTCGGGATCCGCAAGGCCAGCATCCATCATCACTTTCCGACGAAAGAAAATCTTATCGAGACGCTCCTAGACCGTTATTGCGAATACTTCTTCCGTCTTTTTGATAATATTTTGCAGAGCACCGCCTCTCCAAAGGAAAAACTTCAAAAGTATATCGACCTGTTCGAAGCAACACTCCGATCGGAAAAAGGCGAAAAAGCTTGCTTATACGGCATGGTTGGAGCTGAGATCGCAAGCCTCGGCCTGGAATCCTTGGCCAAGGTGAAACATTTTCACGAAGGTAATGAAGAACGGCTGACGACTCTTTTGATCGAGGGCCGCAAGGGGAGGGTGTTTAATCTTAAGGGTGACCCAAAGGCGACCGCGGCTCTTGTTTTTTCATTGCTCGAAGGCGCGATCTTGATTGTCCGGGCGAAAGGCGGTGTAAGGCAGTTCAGACAAATAACTGAGCAGTTGATGATTCTCCTAGCCGCCTAATTTTTTTGCATCTGATGCCTACCTATTAGTAGGTAGTATATTGAGGATTCATAGATGACTGAAACAAGAAGTAAAGCAATCGAAGGGATCGTCCTCCCGACCGCCCCGGAACCACTTGGGCAATATTCGGCGTTGAGTGAAGTGAATGAGCTGGTGTTCCTCAGCGGAATGATGCCGCTGCAGGCGGGCAAGGTGATCTTCAGGGGCCAACTGGACAGGAGAAAAGGTCGCGAGGCTGCCTACCTTGCGGCACTGAATGCCCTGGCCGTTTTGAAGAAACATTACGGGGATCTTAAACGGATCAAACGCGTCGTCCAAGCCGCGATCTATATTGCCGCCCCGTTGGACTTTGAGGACCATGCGTTCGTTGCGGACGGTTGCTCCGAGCTTCTAAACCAGGTTTTTCCAGACAAGCATACGCGTTTGGCGTTCGGGGTCTCGTCGCTGCCGAGGAACGCATCGGTCGAGCTTGCATTGATTTTCGAACTTAACGGGAAGTAACAAATAACAATTAAGGAGTGAAACTATGAAAGCATCTTTGTTTCGTCAGTTTGGTGACGAGAATGTTCTTGAATTTGAGGAAGTATCGACACCGGAAGTAAAGCGGGGGCATGTTCTGATCAAAGTTTTGGCCGCTGGCGTAAATCGCCTCGAACATTACATTCGCGAAGGAACCGTATTGACCGATATTCCACTCCCGCATGTTCTGGGATCGGACGCGTCCGGCGAGGTCGCGGCAGTCGGTGAAGGAGTAATGGGCTTTGAGATAGGCGAGCGGGTGATCCCCATGCCGGGCTATCCGCTCGAGGAAGCAGATCAGGACTTCACCCCGATGCCCGCCGCCCCATCCTACGCGATCGCCGGTATTTTTTCGTGGGGTTCATACGCGCAGTACATGTCGGTTCCGGCAAAGTGGGTTGTCAAGGACAAGACCGGCATTGACCCGGCCGCGATAGCCACGCTTCCCATGGTTTTGATAACTGCAGTGCGGGCTGTAAAGAAAGTTGGCGAGGTCAAGAAAGGCGATAGAGTCTTGGTCCATGCCGGAGCAGCCGGAACAGGCAGCATGAATATCCAGGTTGCTCACGCGCTGGGCGCTCGCGTTGCGACAACGGTTCAGGGCGAAGAAAAAGCAAGGTTCGCGCGTGACCTAAAGGCCGAACTGGTTATCGACGTCGAGAACGACGACTTCGTCGCAAAGGTCAAAGAATGGACCGATGGCGAGGGAGTGGATGTCGTTTTCGACAATCTGGGCGGCGATGTTTTACAAGAGAGCCTGAATGCCGTTCGAAAGCAAGGCATAGTTGTAGCGATGGGCTTCGTTGCCGGCGTCGAGACTAAATTCCACGTGCGTGAATTCTTTTTCTCACACAAACAGATCAGGGGAACGCTTATGGGCGATATCGATGATCTGAAGTGGGGGCTTGAACAGGTGGCCTCAGGAAGGATAAAACCTCTTCTGGATCGGGCCTTGCCACTGACTGAAGCGAACGTTGCCCATGGACTCCTTGCGGCTAATGCAACAGCTGGGAATTTAGTCCTGCTGCCATGGTAGGTTAAGACAAACTATCGTTTTTTTAGAGAGAACAAGGACAGGAGGAAAAATAATGCCGGTTGTTCATGTATACACCGCCGAAAATTGGCTTTCGGCAAAGCGGAAAAAATTGATGGTTGAGAGGATCACGGAAGCGGTCGTGGAGGCAGAGGGGCTTCCCGAAGTGCGAGAGATGACCTATGTTCTTATTCACGATGTCGCGGACGGTGGGTGGGGATACAAGGGAAAGGTTTATGCTGAAGAAGATTTTAAATCCAGAAAACCGCCCGAGCTCGTTTAGATAAGTCCAGATACAGATAGGAGACAGCTCTGCAGCACACAAAGCTATCTCCTCTCGCGTTGGAAAACTTCGACGGCGGGCTTGCTAACATGCTGGTTGCCTCGAACCCAAAACCTCCACGGCTTCTCCGCATACTCTCCTGCATAGTCGATCCCGATGCGTTTCCCTACGGCGACCTGTTTAGGCGGAACTTTCCTATAGTCTTCAAGCCACACTTTTTCAGCGAGCAAATCCTCGCCGTTCAAGCCGCGATCGATTCCCATCGCAATGCAGAGTTTCCCCGGGCCGGAGGTTAAATTTCGGTCATTCATTTCGCCGCGACGCGCCCGCACGACCTCGATGCCTTCGACGGGTTCGAGAGCGCGGATCAGGACCGCCTGAGGATGATCGGCAGGCCCGGTTACGACATTGAACTGGAAATACATCCCGTAGATAAAATAGACATAGGCGTGGCCGCCACCTCCATACATTACTTCGTTTCGGGCAGTACGCCGCCCGCCATAGCTGTGCGCGGCCCTGTCTGTGACACCTAAGTAAGCTTCGGTCTCAAGGATCATCCCTGAGACGCGTTTTCCGTCATCAGCGGCAACCACCAGGAGTTTGCCGAGCAATTCCCTGGCGACCGTGATCGTATTCTCGCGAAGGTAAAACTCGCGTGCCAGTTTCATAAGGTTTTCAATGATTTATGGTAAATTCTAACTGATGAAGATCGTTTCCCTGCTTCCCTCGGCCACTGAAATAGTCTGCGCTCTAGGGCTTGAAAAAGACCTCGTGGCGATCACCCATGAATGCGATTTTCCGCGGACGATCACGCATCTTCCGTCTATCACCGCCAGCCGCATTTCGCACCAAACGATGACGAGTCGCGAGATCGACCACGCCGTACGAAGCCAACTCGACGGTCACGGTTCGATCTACGACCTTGAAACCGAGCTTCTCGAAAAACTAAAACCCGAACTTATTTTGACACAAGAGTTGTGTGACGTTTGTGCGGTCAGCTACAAACAAGTAGAGCGAGCGGCGAAAATGTATGTTGCCGATTCGACCGTTGTGTCACTCGAACCAAATACGATCGACGACGTTTTCGAGACGATCAAGACCGTTGGGGGGATTGCCGGCGTTCCCGAAAAAGCGTCCGAGGTTGTCGCGGATCTCAAGGGTCGTTTGCACAAAGTTTGCGATCAGGTAAGCCATTTTTCTGCCTACGGTTTACACAAACCGGCCGTCTTCATGCTCGAATGGCTGGAACCGCCGTTCTCGCCGGGCCACTGGGTGCCGGAGCAGGTTGAGATAGCTGGCGGGATACCGCTGCTCGGAGAGCCCGGGGAACGATCTGTCACTACAACCTACGACGCGATTCATGCGTCTCAACCTGACGTGCTGGTTTTGATCCCTTGCGGCTATTATATTGATGACACCCTGCGGCAACTTGAAAATACCGTGTTTCCCGCGAATTGGAACGAGATTCCGGCAGTGGCAAACAATGAGATCTGGGCTCTCGATGCGACGAGCTATTTCTCGCGGCCCGGTCCGCGGATCGTTAACGGTGTCGAGATCCTGGCGAAGATATTTCACCCGGCATTATTTGGCGAGCCCGAGTCAAGCGAAGCGGTTCGCGTCGAGCGGTCGAAGCTGAAATTCAATCAGGCAGCAGGCGCTTAATTTTTTTATGAGACTTTTGCCCATTTCTTTACTTATTTGTTTGCTGGCTCTGGTGGCAAACGCGCGGCAGTCTGATGTACTTGCTACGGCGAACGGCAGGAACTTCACAGCCGCCGACCTATCGCCCGACACACAAAAGCTGTTTGGAAACCAGGCACAGGTAGTGGCCAATGCTCGAAACCAGCTATTCAGCAAGATGGTCTCAGACTATCTCATCGAACTCGAAGCCAAAGCTAAGGGCGTCGCACCCGAAAAACTGGTTGCCGATGAGCGGGCAAAGGCTGCCGGCCCAACAGAGGAGCAGATCAATGCGGTTTACCAAGCGAACAAAGAAGCATTGAGTTCAAAACCGCCCGCTGAGGCGCGGAAGCAGGTGGTTGAGTTTCTCCGTCGCGATCCTGAGGAGGCCGCACTCAAAAAATACATCGAAACGCTGGCTGCAAAATACAAACCTGCGATAGGAAAGGACATCAATGCTGCCGACCTAAAGGCACTTGACACAATACTTACTGTCGGAATGAGGTCGTTCAACGATCGCGAGTTTGAGGATAAATTTAAACTTGTCCTTTACGACGTAAGAGCGGACGTCCTCGATCAGGCAAAGGCCGAGATCGAGAACGCGGTATATCTGTCGCTCGTTGCTGCCGAGGCAAACTCTCTTGGTACGGACGCGAGCGAGGTGATCGCAAAAGAGATCACCAACAAGATGAAGGACTTTTCTGACGAAGAACGTATTTCGTTGGAAGATGCACTGAGAAAACGCTTGTTCGCAAAATACAATGCCAAATTCCTGATCAAGTATCCCGCGCCGATCGTTCAGACGATAAAGATCGAAGGTGCTCCATCACGCGGCAATCTCGGCGCCCCGGTTACCGTTGTGATGTTCAGTGACTTTCAATGCCCTGCTTGTTCGGGCACTGATCCGATCCTTCAAAAAGTGCTTGCCGAATACGGCGATAAGATCCATTTCGTCGTCCGCGATTTTCCGCTCACGACAATACACGATCATTCTTATCGCGCGGCCTTGGCGGCCTACGCGGCGTATCAACAAGGCAAGTTCTTTGAATACATCGAGATACTATACAAAAATCAATCACAACTCGACGATGCATCTCTCAGTAAATACGCCGCCGGCATTGGTTTGAATGTAAAACGCTTTGAGCTAGACTTATCAAGCGAAAACGCCGCCGCTTATGTAAAGAAAGACATGGCTGATGGGGACTCTTATGGCATTTCAGGCACGCCGACGATATTCGTTAATGGAGTTAAAGTAAGACGACTCACGGCCTATGGTTTTCGCGAAGCCATCGATACGGCATTGAAAAAGAGCTAGCTGCCTGTCATCTTTCGAATTTCGGAACTGAACCGTTGTAAACCTAAATCTATGCGCCTGACCCTATTCGTCTTTACCGTTTCCATGGTCCTAAGCTGCAGCGGCCCGGCCAATACGCCGCCTCCGAACAAAAATACGAATGTTAACGCCAACGTGACCAAACCCTCTGGCCCGGTGCCGGTTTACTCTTATGAGGTCGTACATTCCTATCCGCACGATCCGAAAGCCTTCACCGAGGGTCTGTTCTATCATGACGGTTTTCTGTATGAAAGCACCGGATCGCCCGGAAACAACGGCGGGTCATCGTTGAGGAAAGTTGAATTGGAAACGGGTAAGGTCGTTCAGAAATTTGATCTGCCGAAGGAGAGTTTCGGCGAAGGGATCTCGATGATCGGCGACAAGATCTATCAGCTCACCTGGGAAGAAGGCACTTGCCGCGTTTTTGACGCGAACGACTTTCACCTTATCAAAGAACTAGATTATCAGGGTGAAGGATGGGGAATGACGACCGACGGCACGAATTTCTACATGACCAACCGCACCCATGTGATCCGTGTGATGAGTCCGGACACGTTCAAACTTGTCCGTACAATTCCGGTATTTCGCGAGGATGGCAGACCGATGATCCAAATAAACGAACTGGAGTGGATCAAGGGCGAGATCTGGGCAAATGTATGGCATTCGGAAGAACCCGACATTCTTGGCAAACCTAATCACATTGCGCGTTTGGATCCGGCCTCGGGAAAATTGCTTGGCTGGATCGATCTGCAAGGCATTTCGCCGGAAGACCAAGGTGGCCGAGGCCAGGACGAGAACACCCTGAACGGTATTGCGTATGATGCGCAGAATGACCGTATTTTCGTTACCGGCAAGAACTGGAAAAAACTCTACGAGATCAAGCTCAAGGACAAACCGGCCCAGCAGTAAAAATGAGCGAGTCCCACGAACAATTCATGATGCGGGCAATGGCGATCGCGCAGGACGGGGTCGATGCAAACCACGGAGGTCCTTTCGGCTGTGTAATCGCCAAAGATGGCAAGATCGTCGGCGAAGGCTGCAATCGCGTGACGTCAACCAACGACCCCACTGCTCACGCGGAGATCGTTGCGATCCGGGATGCCTGTAAAAACCTCAGCGCATTTCAACTCGACGGCTGCGTTGTTTACACAACGTGCGAGCCCTGCCCGATGTGCCTCGGCGCTATTTACTGGGCACGTCCGGCCGGGATCTTCTTTGCGGGAACACGAGAAGATGCCGCTGCTGCCGGTTTTGACGATGAGCATTT
>Ga0163161_10003128_pt1 | contig 11664 bp, 10 predicted proteins | sample S45metaG_FD_129847 | JGI IMG/M metagenome (GOLD analysis project Ga0163161, IMG submission 129847) | Switchgrass rhizosphere microbial communities from Kellogg Biological Station, Michigan, USA - S4-5 metaG | ecosystem: Host-associated > Plants > Roots > Rhizosphere > Soil | place: USA... | reverse complement strand
GACCGAAGACAATGTGCTGCACATCAGCGAAGGCTCCACCGCCCTGCACTATGGCCAACAGTGCTTCGAAGGCCTGAAGGCCTACCGCGACAAGGACGGGTCCATCAACCTGTTCCGCCCGGACCAGAACGCCCTGCGCATGCAACGCAGCTGCGCGCGTCTGCTGATGCCGACGGTCGACACCGAGCAGTTCATCGAAGCGTGCAAAGCCGTGGTTCGCGCCAACGAGCGCTTTATCCCGCCGTACGGCACTGGCGGCGCGCTGTACCTGCGTCCGTTCGTGATCGGCGTCGGTGACAACATCGGTGTGCGCACCGCACCCGAGTTCATCTTCTCGATCTTCTGCATTCCGGTCGGTGCTTACTTCAAGGGCGGCCTGACCCCGCACAACTTCCAGATCTCCAGCTACGACCGCGCCGCCCCACAAGGTACCGGCGCAGCCAAGGTCGGCGGCAACTACGCCGCCAGCCTGATGCCGGGTTCGAAAGCGAAGAAAGCCAACTTCGCCGACGCGATCTATCTCGATCCGATGACCCACACCAAAATCGAAGAAGTCGGCTCGGCCAACTTCTTCGGGATCACCCACGACAACAAGTTCATCACCCCGAACTCGCCGTCGGTGCTGCCAGGCATCACCCGCCTGTCGTTGATCGAACTGGCCAAGACCCGTCTGGGCCTGGAAGTGGTTGAAGGCGACGTGCTGATCGACAAGCTGTCGGACTTCAAGGAAGCCGGCGCTTGCGGTACTGCTGCGGTAATCACGCCGATCGGTGGTATCAGCTACAACGACCATCTGCATGTGTTCCATAGCGAGACCGAAGTGGGTCCTGTGACCCAGAAGCTCTACAAAGAGCTGACTGGCGTGCAGACCGGCGACATCGAAGCGCCAGCGGGTTGGATCGTCAAGGTTTGATCTGACGGCTGCTTATGTAGAAAAGCCCTCCACCGAGTGATTGGTGGGGGGCTTTTTTATGGCGCTTGGCGCAGTATTTGTGGCGTGCTTGAGATTCTTTCCCCCTCACCCCAGCCCTCCCGAAACGTCGGACCGCCCCCAGGGGGGCGAGGGGGAAAGGGAGGCGATTTTTGTGCTTTTCAAAACCTGAGTTCGACTTGATCGTTCAGGTCGATGTAGTACGCGAGAACACCTCGGTCGGCCCCCTCTCCCTACGGGCGGTCCGACGTTTCGGGAGGGCTGGGGTGAGGGTAAGCTCTTAGCTCTTCAAGGCAATCCGTTTACCTGCGCGACTGGCAATCCCACTCGCCTGCCCATTCTGCTGCTTGCCCATCCGCGCCTGCGTAATCAACCCTGGAATCAACTCCCCCTCCGGCAAATTCTTCCAGAACCGCGCCGGCAAATGCCCCTGCATGACCTTCTCGTTCAACCGCGCCGGATTGAAGATGTGGCTGTAATAGGTCAGCCACAGATCACCATGAGGATCGTCGACATTCTGCGCCAACTGCTGCCATTCCAGCGGGCATTGACGCTGATGGATCAGTTGCTCGCCATCGTAATAAACCCCGTCACGCGGCGTGGCGATCAACCAGCGATGCCGGCCCATCCTCCCGATGAAATGCTCACTGGCGCTGTGCAGTATGTCGTGGGCCGGCTCATGCCACGCCACGTATTGCGGACCTGCGCTGGATGACGGGCGTTCGATGAAACGCACAAACGCATGCAGATGATGGGCTTCTCGATTCACTTGTTTGATCCGTCGCTGCAACTCACTGCCGAGTTTGTCACCGGCCATCATCGCCGTGCGGTCGCCGTGGCTGACGCGCCACAACACTTCATACAACAGGCTCCAGCGTTGATCGCCGCGATAGCGTGAGGCTTGTTCCAAGGTGTCGATCAGTGCACGTGGGATTCTCGCCATAAACGGCCCCTGCCCTTCAGGCACCGGCTCATCACTGGCAAACAGATCAGCCACGCCTTGCGAAGCCCAGCTCACCAGACTCGGATCGACTTCATGGCTCAGCAGCCAGCGCGCCTGCTGGCGCCACGTGTCGAACAAATCGTCGCAATCGAGATTGATCATCCCCACAGCCCCATCTGCTGCGGCATCGGCCGGTCGCGTAATTGCTGATAGAGCAAATGGCTGGTGACTTCGGCCTGCTGCGGGTGGTAGTCGCTGGTGATGATGAACGGCTTGGCCTTGGCCAGCACACAGCGCATACGCGCGACGTCTTCGTAACGAATGCGCCGCTGTCGGCGCAGCTCGACCAGACGTTCGGTGGTGCGCAAGCCGATACCGGGAATACGCGCGATCAAGGAGGCTTCGGCACGGTTCAGATCCAGCGGGAACACCTCGCGATTCTGCAACGCCCAAGCCAGTTTCGGGTCGATGTCCAACGCCAGATTGCCCGGCCCCTTGAGCAATTCATCAGCGCTGTAGCCGTAACTGCGCAGGAGAAAATCGGCCTGATACAAACGGTGCTCGCGCATCAGCGGCGGCGCGGCCAGCGGCACGCTTTTCGGGCTGTCGGGGATCGGGCTGAAGGCCGAATAGTAGACCCGGCGCAGACGGAAGTTGCCGTACAAGGCCTGGGCGCTGTGGAGGATGGTGCTGTCATCAGTGTCGTCGGCGCCGACAATCAATTGCGTGCTCTGCCCGGCTGGAGCGAATTTCGCCGAGCGCGGTTCGTTCAACACGGTCTGCACGCCGGTGTAGATGGTGTTCATCGCCTGCTTGATCGACTTGATGTCCTTCTCCGGCGCCAGCACTTGCAGGCTGGCATCGGTCGGCAGTTCGATGTTGACGCTCAAGCGATCGGCGTAGCGCCCTGCTTCTTCGATCAATGCCGGATCGGCTTCGGGGATGGTCTTGAGATGGATGTACCCGCGAAACTCATGCTCTTCGCGCAGCAGCTTCGCCACCCGCACCAGTTGCTCCATCGTGTAGTCTGCCGAGCGAATGATGCCGGAACTGAGAAACAGCCCGCTGACGCAGTTGCGCCGGTAGAAATCCATGGTCAGCGCGACGACTTCTTCGGGGGTGAAGCGTGCGCGCGGGACATCACTGGAGCGGCGGTTGACGCAGTACTGGCAATCGTAAAGGCAGAAATTGGTCAGCAGAATCTTCAACAACGACACGCAGCGCCCGTCCGGCGTGTAGCTGTGACAGATGCCCATGCCATCGGTCGAACCCAGCCCGCTCTTGCCCTCGGAGCTGCGCTTGGGCGCGCCGCTGCTCGCGCAGGAGGCGTCGTACTTGGCGGCGTCGGCGAGGATGCTCAGCTTGTCGATGATTTGCATGGCGCGGGCTCTATACTGTTTGCATATACAGTATAGAGTCGTCTGCGGTGATACAAGGTGGCAGATGCGCCCCTCGTCGGTCAGAAGCTGAAAATCAAAAGATCGCAGCCTTCGGCAGCTCCTACAGGAGTCGCGTACACCCAATAAATCTCAGCCCTACCCAATCCATGTAGGAGCTGCCGAAGGCTGCGATCCTTTGATCTTGTGGTTTTCAATCGGCAGCTCAACACCAAACCGCGCGCTGATCTCCTTGCGCCCCAGCGCCGTCAACGCCAGCGCCCGACTGTCCAGATCCTGGGTCACCCAGTTGCGCTTCAACGCGGTCTGCAACAACGCCGCGCCTAGCGAGCCACCGAGATGCGGCCGGCGCATGCTCCAGTCCAGGCACGGGCAGGCAAATTTGCGGCGCAGCGTCGTCAAATCCTGCACGTCTATTCCCAAACCAAGAAACAACGCCTCGCCACTGTCACTCAAGCGATAGGCCTGCTCGTCGGTTGCCACCAGCCAACCGGCTGCGATCAAGCGGTCATGCAGCATCACCGCCAGCGTCCCGGCCATATGGTCATAGCAGGTGCGCGCGAATTGCAGGCGATCCGGGGTGTGAGGCTTGAACGTCGGCGCGGCGTTCTGGCCAATCACCATCAACGCTTCCAGCGCCTGCGCCACGCGCTGATCGGCAAGGCTGTAATAACGATGGCGGCCCTGCACATGCAGGCGCAGCAGGGCCAGGTCCTTGAGTTTCGCCAAGTGCACACTGGCGGTAGAAGCGCTGACTTCGGCGATCGTCGCCAATTCAGTGCTGGTGCGGGCGTGGCCGTCCATCAGCGAACAGAGGATTTTTGTCCGCGCCGGCTCGGCGATGGCGGCGGCCACCTGCGATACGCCGATGTCTTGATGTTCTGCGTGCATAGTTCGCTCCCGGACGAATCATCGTCGTCGCGCAATGGAGATAGTAGCAACACTTTCCCCGCCGACAAGGATGCAAACCATGAACCCGATCAGCGCCGCAACGCATGTCGATCCTTATCCCTACTACGCCGAACTGCGCGCAGCAGGTGGGCTGACGTTTCATCCGGAGTTGAAACTGTGGGTCGCCAGCAGCGCCCGCGCGGTGTCTGCGGTGTTGGCCTACGCCGATTGTCGGGTGCGTCCGGCGCAAGAACCCGTACCCAAAGCGATTGCAAAAGGCATGGCTGGCAAGGTCTTCGGCCAATTGATGCGCATGAATGACGGTGAGCGCCAGCGCTGCCCGCGTTCTGCGATTGAGCCTGAGTTGGCCGCGCTCGACCTTGAGGCCGTCGACAGACTGGTTGCCACGCGGCTGATCACAGCGGACGCCGATGGTGTGTACAAGGCAATGTTTCGAGGCCCGGTGTGCGTGGTCGCGGCGCTACTGGGTTTCAGCCCTGCGCAAGCGCGGGCGATCAGTGAATTGACGGCGGACTTCGTCGCCTGCCTGTCGCCGTTGAGCAACGACCTGCAATTGGCCGCAGCGGATGCAGCGGCCGAACACCTGCGCGGCTACTTCATCGAACTGCTCGCCGAACCTGCCAGCGATTTTCTCGGCGCGATCCAGCAGCGCTTTAGCGGCGATGAAGAAACCCTGATCGCCAACCTGATCGGCCTCTGCTCGCAGACGTTCGAAGCCTGCGCCGGCCTGATCGGTAACACGCTGTTGGCGCTACGTCGTCAGCCAGCACTGCGCGGCGAATCCATTGAGGCGCTGCTCAGCGAAGTGCAGCGCTTCGACCCGCCCGTACAGAACACCCGGCGCTTTGTCGCCGCGTCCTGTGAGATTGCCGGTGTGCGGGTCGAAGCAGGCGATGTGATTCTGGTGCTGCTGGCCTCGGCCAATCGTGATCCGGCGCTTAACGAACGACCGGAGGAATTTGTGCCACAGCGCGCCAACCGCCGCAGTTTCAGTTTTGGCAGTGGTCGGCATCAGTGTCCGGGGCAAGCGGTGGCGATGAGCATTACCGGGGCGACGGTGAGGGAAATACTCGAAAACGGTACCGATCTGAATCGCCTGAACTGGCACTACAAGCCGTCGCTCAATGGGCGCATTCCGCTGTTCAGCGACGTGGGCGCCTGACAGTCCGCCTTCGCGAGCAAGCTCGCTCCCACAGGGTTATCGGATGTGCACACTATTGTGGTCACCCGATAGCAATTGTGGGAGCGAGCCTGCTCGCGAAGAGGCCAGCCCAGTCACTGCAAATGCTGGCTCAAACCGCCCACTGCAAAATCAACCAGCTGTTAGCGCCGCTGATCACCACAAACAGCCCCCACGCCAACACCCGTGTCGGCCAGCGATTCACAAACGGCCCCATCAGCTTTTTATCATTGGTCATGCGAATCAATGGATACAGGGCAAACGGCAACTGCAGACTCAACACCACCTGACTCAGCACCAGCAACTTGCCAATCGCGTTATCGCCCATCAGCCACACGCCGATAAACGCTGGAATCAACGCCAGCCCGCGAGTGATCAAGCGTCGCTGCCAGCACGGAATCCGCAGATTCAGGTAACCCTCCATGATCACCTGGCCAGCGATGGTACCGGTGAAGGTCGAACTCTGCCCCGATGCGAGCAAGGCCACGCCGAACAACACACTGGCCAGCGCACCGCCGACCAGCGGATCGAGCAAGTGGTAGGCGTCCTGAATGTCCACCACGTCGGTGTGCCCGGACTGGTGAAACGCCGCTGCCGCGAGAATCAGGATCGCCGCATTGACCAGCAACGCCAAGGCCAGCGAACCGATAGTGTCGATGCGCGCCAGTTTCACCGCGTCCTGCTTGCTCGCCAGATCCTTGCCGATCATCCGCGTTTGCACGATCGAGGTATGCAGATAAAGGTTATGCGGCATCACCGTCGCGCCGAGAATACCGATCGCCAGGTACAACGGCGCCGCCTCGCCAATCGCCGCCAGCGACGGTTTGAAACCCTGGGCGACGTCGGGCCAGTACGGTTTGATCAGCAACAGTTCAACGAAAAAACACACGCCGATGGTTGCAACCAGCACCAGCATGATCGCTTCCAGTCTGCGGAAACCGCGATTTTGCAGGGCCAGCACCAGCAAGGTGTCGAACGCCGTCAGGGCAATGCCGAAGGTCAACGAACAACCAAGCAGCAAGTGGAACGCCAATGCGCAGCCGAGCACTTCGGCCAGATCGGTGGCGATGATCGAGATTTCCGCCAACACCCACTGCAGGCGCGCGGTCGGTGTGCTGTAGCGCTCGCGGGACAGCTGCGCCAGATCGCGCCCGGTGGCGATGCCCAGTCGCGAGCACAGGCACTGCACGACCATGCCCGCCAGACTCGCCAGCAATACCACAAACAACAGGCTGTAACCGAAGCGTGAACCGGCCTCGATGGCGGTGGCCCAGTTGCCCGGATCCATGTAACCGATCGACACCAGCAACCCGGGGCCGGCGAAACGCAGCACGCGTTTGAAGAATGAGGCATTGGGATCTACCGCGACACTGCCAGCCACTTCCGGCGGGCAAAACGGCGCGGTGGCGATTTTGGGCAAGCTGAATTTCACGCACACATCCAGAAACAAGTCGGAAAGACGCAGCTTAGACGTTTCAGCCGAAGCCTAGAAGATCAAAAAAATCTATCGACTCCCCCCCAACAACTGCTCGCGCAGCTCAGGATTGCGCGTGCGCGGATCGAGCCAGATATCGAAAAACGCCCGGGCAAACAGCGGATCATCAATCTCGTGCTGCAATTGCTGGCCGACAAAAAACCGCGCGCCCTGTCCCGGCAAATACACGCCGGTAATCCGCGTGCCAGCCTGCACATCGACGAACGATTGCTGCATCTGTACCTGCCACCCGGCCAATTGCGCCGGGCTGACGCGGGCACCGGCCAGACGTTTGATTTCATCGACGCTGGCCTTGACCAGATCGTCGCGGGAAATATTGCGGCGGTAAATCAACTCCAGCGCAAACGGCTGGCCGTCGACCAGGGGCCGCGCGGCACTCCACAGGCGCGCGTTGTAGACATCGAAACCGAACACACTGAAATCGCCGGTACCGATGATCTGCGCGCCCGGTACCGCGTCCTGCCAATTGGCCCAGGTCGGCGTCAGCAACAGCGCCCACAAACCGATGCCGCAACATCCGCGCAACACCTTCGGTGTTCTGTTCATCGCGTTATCGACTCCGGCAAGCCCTGATAATCAGAGCATAGTCGGGTATTGCTCCCGACACTTTGTATACAAAAACTGCGCACATAGGCAGCAATCGCCGATCGACAATGCTAACGTGGCGAACCTTCAACGGATGGAGACTCCTGCGTGCTGATCCTCAAACTGCTGCTGATTCCCGGTTTTCTGCTGCTGATTTCCCTGGCGGGCAAACGCTGGGGGCCGAGCGTGGCCGGGTGGCTGTCGGGGTTGCCGGTGGTGGTCGGGCCGATTCTGTTTTTCCTCGCCATCGAGCAGGGTCCGGGGTTTGCCGCGCAGTCGGCGGTGGCGGCGTTATCGGCGATGTTCGCGATGATTGCGTTCTGCATCACCTACGCGCAGGTCGCGCAACGGGCGAACTGGCCGTTGGCGCTGACGGCGTCGCTGACGGTGTGGGCCGTGATTGCTGGGGTGTTGTCGCTGATTCCGGCGTCACTGCCGTTTTCCGTGGCGGCGGCGGCGATTGCGTTGCTGGCATCGCCTTATCTGTTTCCCACAGTGCAACCGGTGCTCAGCGGCACGGCGCCGAAGTCGGACAAACTGATCTGGCGGATGATCGCCGGCGCCGCGTTGACCCTGGTGGTGACGATGCTCGCCAGTACCGTCGGCGAGCGCTGGAGCGGTTTGCTTGCGGTGTTTCCGGTGCTTGGCAGTGTGATGGCGGTGTTCTCGCAACAGACGCGCGGCCCGGCGTTTACCGCCGCATTGTTGCGGGCGACGGCGACCGGCATGTATTCGTTTTCGGCGTTTTGTCTGGTCTCGGCGCTGACCTTGCCAAGCATGGGGCTGAGTGGATTCGCCGTCGGTGTCGCAGTGTCCGTGGCCATGCTCGGCGTGACCAAACGCCTGTTGGCCCGTCCGTTGGCGAAAGCGCAGGCGCAGTAACCGCTCAGACGATTCGCGCTGGAACGCCCGCCCCCCTCCGTGGGATGATCGCCCGCCTCGCGCGACCATCCACCGGAGATTCACATGTCATCGTTGAGCAAAAAAGCCGTCGTCCTGCTGGTGGCGGCCCTCGCCGGTTTCGGCGCCCTCCACGCGCAAGCGGCCAAGAAAAATGCCGGCACCGAGAAAGTCTCGATGCTCGATGGCAAATTCACTTTTGTACTGCCTAAAGGTTTCGTCGCCGACCCGCTGCCGACCAGCCCGAGCGGGACCACGGGCACGATGTACACCAACGAGGCCACAAAAACCGTGGTCATTACCGCTGAAAACAAGATTCCCGAAGGCCAGCACGTCAAGGACAACGACGGGCAGTTCCTCGACGGCAGCGTGTCGAGTTTCATCGAAGACCAACGCAAGGCCCTGCCGGACTTCAACAAACTCAGCGAGAAGAGCCTGACCCAGAAAGGCACCGGCCTTGGCTTGCGTCAGGTCGACAGCACCGCCACCCAGGGCGGCGGCCAGACCCTCAACACCACGCTGATGGCCGGCTCCGGCACAAAGATGGCGCTGGTGCAGGTGATCTCCCGCGCCAGCGACAAGAAGGGTCACGATGCCCTGGTGAAAACCATCCTCAAGGATTGATCTGCTGCAACCAGCCGTCCAAGTCGCGCAGCTCGGCCGCACTGATGCTGTGGCCGACGCCGGGATAGGCATGGAACTGCGGTTTATAACCGAGTTTCTGTAACTGAGCGTTGGCCTCGGTGCCGTTCTTATACGGCACCGGATCATCGGCGGTGCCGTGGCCGATAAAGATGTTCAGCGGCAACGGCTGCTGTTCGCTTTTGAGTTCAGCCTTCAACACTGGCAATAAACGCCCGCTCAACGCGGCGATCCCACCGACCGCCACTGGCGGCCGCAGCCCCACTTCGTAGGTCATCATCGCGCCCTGGCTGAAACCGATCAGGTACACCTTGTCCGGTGTGGTGTGATATTTCTTCGCTGCTTGCGCGATAAAGTCGCGCAGCTTCTGGCCGCTGACCTTCAGATCATCGGTCTCGCCGTTGTAGGCGCCTTCACCCTTCTTGCGAAACCACTGGAAACGTCCTTCACCGAGCGACAGCGGCGCCTGCACCGACAGGTAGTTGTATTGCGCCGGCAGCTGGAATTTCATGCCGATCAGATCGGCTTCGTTACTGCCGTAGCCGTGCAGGAAAATCACCAGCGGCCGCGGTTCGGCATCGGCGTGAACCAGTTCGAGGTACTTGAGTGGCAGATCGGATTGCAGCGTGGTTTGCGCCTGCACGGCGCTGGACGCCAGCAGGGTCAAGAGAGCAAAGACCTTCAACATAGAGCCTTCCTTCACGGAGTGTCGGGTTCGGGGGGGAGCCTAACATCCTGCGGCGAGGATCCAAATTCGGTGGTGCTGTCGATGCCGCCATCGCTGGCAAGCCAGCTCCCACAGGATTTGTGTGAACACAATGTTTGTGAACACCTTCAATCACTGTGGGAGCTGGCTTGCCAGCGATGAGGCCAGTGAACCCAGCGTAGATCCATCAGTCGTTGGTCAACTTGCCCGTCAAAAACGCCACCCGCCCCGCCACTTTCGCCTGCCAGATCCCCGGCTCGGTGTAGCGCCCGCGATCCAGCGCAAACAGCACGCCACTGGTGCCCGCGCGCACGGTGGTCACGCGATCCTGCAACGGATCGACCACCTCAAACAGCGCATCGCCCTTCTCCACCCATTCGCCAGCATTGCGCAGAAAACTCACCACGCCATGGTGCGGCGCGAACAGGTATTCGGTGCCCTCGAACGGCAGACCTTCACAGCACTCGCTTGGCGCCGCCGGCCATTCGCCGCTGATAAAACCCTGCTCAGCAAGGAAACCGAGAATCGCCTCACAATTGGCCTGCGCCTGATCGACTCGAGTGTCGCCCATGCTGCCCAGTTCCAGCGTGGTCGCCAGATTCGCCGCCGGAATCGCGGCGTTGGGGAACGCCCGCGCCAGACGCAGCCACGGTGTCGAGCAGGATTCATCGAACGAACTGCCGCCGGAGTCTTCACACAACAGCGCCACGCCGGCCTGCAAACGTGCCGCCAATGATTGCCACTGTGGCCAGTGCTGCGGCAGCGCGTACAAATGAATCGCCGCGTCGAAATCACAATGCAGATCGAGGGTGATGTCGGCATCGCAGGCATGGCGCAGCAACAAACGATGCAACGCTTCCAGTTGCGACGCCGGGGCCGGCAGGTCTTCGAACACTTGACCCATGGCTTGGCGGATCAGTGCGACGTTGGCCTCGGCGTCAGTGCCCAATCGTTCACCGATCAACGCCCCGACCGGCGCGCTGAGTTCGACGAAGGCGCGGTTGAAGTTTTTGCCGCTGCCGAGTTCGAAACGGCCCATGTGCGCACCTTGCACGTGTTGATCGAGGCCGATCGGGTTGGCCACCGGCACCAATTCGATCACGCCCTGCAAACGGCCTTGCTGCTCTAACTCATTGAGGCGTTGCTTGAGTTCCCACGCGGTGCGCATGCCCGGCAGTTCATCGGCGTGCAGGCTGGCCTGGATGTACACCTTGCGGGCGCCCGCGCCATAGCGGAACACGCTGAGCGAGCGCTCGCTGCCCAAGTGGCTCCAGGGCAGAACATGGTCGATGCGTTGCATGGGAAGACTCCGATGTTTCTGTAGGAGCTGCCGAAGGCTGCGATCTTTTGATCTTGTTTTTCACAAGCAAAGTCAAAAGATCGCAGCCTTCGGCAGCTCCTACATGGGAAATGTGTGAAACAGAATAAATCATGGGCGCAAAAAAAGTGGCCACCGCGCAAACGGGGCCACTTTTTTCTACGGCGTATTAATGGCCGTACACATCAAAGTCGAAGTACTTGTCCTGGACTTTCTTGTACTCGCCATTGGCGCGGATTTCGGTGATGGCTTTGTTGAATTGCTCGGCCAGCGCGGTATCGCCCTTGCGCACCGCAATGCCGGCGCCGCCGCCGAAGTACTTGGCGTCTTCATAGGTTGGGCCAACAAATTCGAAGCCTTTGCCGGCGTCGGTTTTCAGGAAACCGTCGCTGAGGTTGACCGAGTCGGCCAGCATCGCGTCGATACGCCCGGAAACCATGTCGAGGTTGGCTTCCTGTTGCGAGCCGTAACGCACCAGGTCGATACCGGCCGGCACCAGTACTTCGGTGGCGTAACGGTCGTGAGTACTGGCACGCAGCACGCCGACTTTCTTGCCTTTGAGCTCGGTCAGCGGGTCTTTGACACCGGAGCCTTCCTTCATCACGAAGCGCGCCGGGGTGTGGTAGTACTTGATGGTGAAATCGACGTTTTTCTT
>Ga0163161_10003123_pt1 | contig 11674 bp, 16 predicted proteins | sample S45metaG_FD_129847 | JGI IMG/M metagenome (GOLD analysis project Ga0163161, IMG submission 129847) | Switchgrass rhizosphere microbial communities from Kellogg Biological Station, Michigan, USA - S4-5 metaG | ecosystem: Host-associated > Plants > Roots > Rhizosphere > Soil | place: USA... | reverse complement strand
AGGCCTTGTTGTGGTCCGATTCCTTGAGGTGGGCCTGTTCGTGCACGACGATCATTTTGAGGAAGGGGGCGGGCGCGTCGCGGAAGACGGTGGCGATGCGGATTTCGCGGCTGGCCTTGAGCTTGCTGCCCTGGACCCGCGACACCGTGGTGTGGGTGCCCAGCGCGTGTTTGAGGACCTGCAGCCTGCTGTCGTAGATCACCTTGGACAGCGGGGCGGATTGGCGCAGGTAGCGCTCTTTGAGGCCCTGGGTGTAGTCGTACAGTTGGCGGTCGTTGCGCACGGTGTGGAGGTCGGCGTAGCGGCGCTGCAGCCAGGGGCCGAGGCGGTCGCCCGCGATCAGGTCGCGGACCTGCTGTTGCAGGGCCTCGGGGTAGCCGGCGAGGTACTTCAGGGCTGCCATGGGCGACGGTTGGGGCCGGGCGGGCGGACCAGTATGATGGCCCCCGCAATCCCGCAACAACAGATGCAAGGCAATGGCGAAGGCGAATCCGCTGCAGGAGCAGCTGCTCAAGGCTGGGCTGGTCAAGAAGTCCCAGGTGTCCCAGGCCGCGCGTGAACAGGTGAAGGCCCGTCACGGCAAGGCCCCGGTGGCGCCCAGCGAAAGCCAGCGCGAGACCGAGCGGCTGCGTGCCGAGAAGGCTGAACGCGACCGTGCGCTGGAGGCCGAGCGCAAGGAAAAGGCGCGCGCGCAGGAACTGCAGGCGCAGGTGCGGCAGATCATCGAGACCAACAAGGTCAAGCGCGAAGGCGAGAGCGAGTATCGCTTCAACGACGGCACGCTGATCCGCACGATGCTGGTGAATGCGGTGCTGCGGCGCCAGTTGGCCTCCGGTGCGCTGGTGATCGCGCGCTTCGGCGAGGGGTTCGAGCTGCTGCCGCGCGCGGCGGCGGACAAGGTGCGCGAACGGGATGCCAGCGCGATCGTGCTCGACAACGCGCAGCCCGCTGTGGAGCCGAGCACCGGCAACGCCGAGGATGACGCCTACTACGCGCAGTTCCAGGTGCCCGACGACCTGGTCTGGTAAGCGCCGGCTGAAGCATTCACGCGGCGTGCGCCCTGTTCAGGTGCACGTCGGCCGCGCCTGCGTGGCCGGGTCTATGCTGGGGGTCTGACACCGGCATGGGAGACACATCATGGCGACAGGTTGGGCAGGCGACGGCGCGGTCCAGGACCAGATCGATGCGACCGTGGACGAGGCCATCCAGCGCGCCCGCGCGCACCTCCGGGAGGGCCCCGGATTGACCCATTGCGAACACTGCGATGCCCCGATTCCCGAGGCGCGGCGCAAGGCCGTGCCCGGTGTGCGTCTGTGCGTGCGCTGCCAGGAAGCGGACGACGCCGCACAGCAGGGCGGCGCCGCCTACAACCGGCGTGGCAGCAAGGACAGCCAGCTGCGGTAGGTCGCGATCATCGGCCACTGCGGCCATGCCGGTCGCACCCGGCGACGCGCGCTCAGCCGTCGCCCTGGATCCCGCCCGGGGCCTGCGCCGGATCGCGCCAGCGGCGCACGGTGCGCTGGAAGAACATGTTGTTGGGAATCTGCAGCACGGTGCCTTCGTGGTTGCCGTCGGTTTCCTGCAGGGTGGTGTAGATCAGGTTGACGTCGATCACCCGCCCCTTCAGCCCCGGCTTCTCGCCGTTTTCCAGCAGTTCGATGTAGTCGTGCAGGCGGAACGGGCGCGTGGTGAAGATCAACAAGGTGCAGAAAATATTGGAGAGCACGCTCCAGGCGGCGAAGAAGGCCACCGCCCCCACGGCCGCAAATCCGGTGAATGCCGTCCACAGCACGGTGGCCGAGACCCCGACGATGTTGAGCACCACCAGCAGTACGGTGAAATACACCACGAAGCTGAAGACCCGGCGCGCGCCCATGACCATTTCCGGCGGCAGCGTGTAGTGCTCGCCGATGCGGCGGATCAGCCGTCGTGCGATCAGGCGCAGCAGCCACGCCGCGAGCAGGGTGAGCACGATCTGCAGGGCCGGCACGCCGTAGTGCAGCCATTCGTGGGTCCAGGTGGGCAGGTGGTCTTTCATGCGAAGCGCGGATCCTTGCAGCGATACTGCGGTAAACGCCTATCTTAATCCGCTGGCTGCCAGGGCTGGTCAATCCGGTCAGCGCTACGGGTGCGCCTCCAGGCGCGCGATCAGGGCCGATACGCAGCGCGGCGCATGTCCGGCGAACCGCACGCAGAGATCCGCCTGCGGTGCAAGGGTGACGCGCAGGGTCAGCGGGCTTCCGGGCAGGGTGCAACTGGTGGCCATGGCCAGCAGCAAGGCAAGGCAACTGGTAGGCATGGTGGGTTCCTTGGCGAAGGCCGGCGGGGGGATGTCAGCTTGGATGCGGCCGGCGCCAGCAGGGTTTAAAGGCCTCGCCGAAACGCCCGTGCGGCCTGCTTTAAACCTTTTCGCCGGTGCCTGCATCCAACGGATATGCTCAACGCCACCATGCCCGCTCCCTGCGTCCCGACCGAGGCCGATGCCATCGATGACCATGCCCTGGTCCGCGCGGCGGTCGGCGGTGACACGCTGGCCTACGAGCGCATCTACCGGCGTCATTCGCCGCGCGTGTATGCCGTGTTGTGGCGACTCTGCGGCGGCCAGGCGGCACGCGCCGAGGATGCGTTGCAGGAAGCATTCCTGCAGGCCTGGAAGGCGCTGCCGGGCTTTCGCTTCGACAGCAGCCTGGGCACCTGGCTGCACCGGCTGGGCGTGAATGCGGCGCTGATGGAACTGCGCGCCAACGCCGCCTGGCAGGCCTGCGACGCCGGTGAGGAGGGCTGGGACAGCGTGGCCGCGCTGGCGTCGGTGGAGCGGTGCGCGGGCACCACACTGGACCTGGAGCGCGCGCTGGACACCCTGCCGCCGCGCGCCCGTGCCGTGCTGGTGCTGCACGACATCGAAGGCTGGAAACACCAGGAAATCGCCACGCAGTTGCAGATGGCCGTGGGCAGCTCGAAGGCTCAGTTGCACCGTGCGCGCGGTTTGTTGCGCGCACGCTTGGGAGAAACCGCATGAACGACTACGACGACACCACACCCCACGATCCGGAGCATGCCGCGCTGCAGGCGCGGCTGCGGGCGCTGCCTGCCGAGCGGGTGCCACCGGCGCGGGTCTGGCAGGCCATCGCCACGCAGTTGCCGCCGATGCCGCGGCCGTCCGCCGACGTGCAGCGGCCGCGGGCGACGCGCGCACCGCGCCGGCGCTGGCCGCTTCGCGTGGGGCTGGGTCTGGCGGCGGCGCTGGGGGTGCTGATGGTGGTGCCGATGCCGGCGCCACGGACGCCCCCGCCGACGCTGGTCCAGCGCCAGGCCGAGGCGATGGCCGCCGAATACCAGCAGGCGATGGCGGCGCTGCCGCCGACGCAGGTGGGCGGCGACTGGCAGCCGGCGTTGCATGAGCTGGACAGCAGCGCCGACCACATCCGCGCGGCGATCGCCGAGAACCCGCGTTCGCGCGTATTGCTTTCGCAGTTGCAGCGCACCTATGCGCTGCGCCTTGAACTTACCCAGCAGGCGGTGATGGCCGCCGCTGGCCTGCCATCCTGAAAGAGGAGTGACACCATGCACACATCATTGCGTCTGATCGCCGCCCTGGGCCTGCTGCTGCCGTTGGCGGCGCAGGCCGCCACCCGCGTGGACGAGCGCGCGCCGCTGGGCGCGGGGGGCCGCGTCGAGTTGAGCAACATCGCCGGCAAGGTCAGCGTGCGCGGCTGGGACCGCAACGAGGTGGCGTTGAGTGGTTCGATGGCCGACGGCCTGACGCTCAAGCAGGACCGCAGTACCAACCGGGTGCGCTGGGAAGTGGTGTATCCGCGCAACGGCAACAACGGCGGGGCGACGCTGGAGCTGCGGGTGCCGCGTGCGGTGGAGGTGCAGCTGGGCACGGTGAGCGCGGATATCGACGTGGCCGAGGTGAACGTGCGGCGGCTGCAGGCCAACGCGGTGAGCGGCGATATCGCCGCGACCGGGCGCAGCGGCGAGACCGCGTTGACCACGGTGAGCGGCAGCATCCGCTCGCAGGTGCAGACGCCGCGCCTGGACCTGCGCGCGGTGAGCGGTTCGGTGCAGGCAACGGGCGGCTCGGGCGAGGTGGCGGCCGAGACCGTGTCGGGCAGCATCAAACTGGACGCGGGGCGGGTGCAGCGGCTGGGCGCTGAAGCGGTCTCGGGAAGCCTGAACGTGGCGGCCGCGGGATTGGCGCCGGGCGGGAAGGTGACGCTGCAGACGGTAAGCGGGTCGATCGGGCTGCAGTTGCCGCGCTCGGTGTCGGCGCAGCTGAGCGTGAAGACCTTCAGTGGCGACATCCAGTCCGATGCCGGCACGGTCGAGCGGCCGCGCTATGGGCCGGGCCGCAGCCTGGAGGCGAAACTGGGTGGGGGCGATGGGGACATCACGATCAACGCGCACTCGGGCAACGTGCGGGTGGGGCTGGGCGCGCGCTGAGTGCGGCCACCGCACCGGCGCGAGGCCGGTGCGGACGGCTGCAGGTCATCAGCCGGCTTTCTTCAGTGCCAGGGTGTTGCCCAGCACTTCGATCTTGCCACCACTCTTGCGGAACGCGGCCAGGTCGGCTGCGATGCTGGCGCTGTTGACGGCCGTGCTGGAACCCTGCTTACGGTCAACGCGAACGGTGTTGCCTGCCTTGGGGGAGGTCTTTGGCGTACGGGCCATGGATGCTCCTGTCATGGTTAAAACGTGGATAAAATCGTCGACAGATCGTGCTGTTGTCGACGGTAGTCCTGCCGCACGAGGCGGCAGTCATCGCCGCCCATGTCAAACTGGCGGCAGATGGCGGGACGCTGCGAATAGATGGTGCAGCGCAGGTGATAGGGGTCGATGGCCGCGCACCAGCCTTCATCGTTGCGGGCCATGACGGTGCGGCCGGCCTCGTCGGTATCGAGGAGGTAGCCGGGGACGCTGTCGCTGGGCATGACGGTGACGGACATCCGGCAACAGACTGCGTCACAACGGCGGCAGTCGATGGGGTCGGGTTCGGCAGCGGCAACTGGGGCTGGTACAACCAGGCGTTCGCCCAATCGAATCTCTCTTGGCGGCTCGGGGGCACTGCGCGCTGGGAACGAGCCGGATCACAGCGTAAAAGCGATCCCAGCGCCCGGGACGAATCCGAAGGCGGCAGCATCGAGAAGGACGGTGGCCTGTACGAGGCCCGGATGACATGCGCATTGCGCACTGAAGCCGAAAGATGATAGCGCTTCCGGCGTAACGTTTTGTTAATACGCTGCCCAGGCCGGGCGGAATCCCTTGTGCCGCCTGGGTTTCAGCCGGCGGCCAGATCCACTATGTGGGGGCAGGGGCGCGCAAAACAACCCCTCCGCCCCATGCGGCGCCACACCCGCAGCCTTACCGTGCCGGCCGCCGCCGACGACGCCTCAACCAGCCGCGGCCCACGCCAACCCATGCACGACGCCGAAGGATGGGTTGCCGCGCACCAGCGTCGCCCCCGGGAACGCCGCGGCCACCGCCTCCTGCAGGTAGCCGGCGCGCGACATGCCGCCGGTCAGGAACACCGCGGCCGGATCGTGGCCGATATCGGCGCGGACCTGCTCCAGCAGCGTGGCCAGCTCGCCCAGGTAGTTGCCGGCGGCCGCTTCCAGCCGCGAACGGTCCACCTGCACCGCCATCCCGCGCTCGATGAAATCCAGCGCGCTGTCGTGGCGAGTCTCGCTGCTCAGCCCGATCTTGCAACGTTCCACTTCGCGGTACAGGCGCGCCGTGTTGCCGGTGTCCTGCAGTGCCTGCATCCGCTTGCCCCACGGCGCTTCGGCGTCGCGGTAGCTGTGCTGGCGGAAATCGCGCTGGCGGGTCATGTCCTGCACCATCGCCGCCTCCACGTAGTGGTGGGCGGGAATGCGGCTGACGCCACGGCCGAACAGCGGCATGTACGCGCCCAGGCTCAGGGCCAGGTCGATATCGGTACCGCCGCGCGCGATGCCCCAGGCGCGGTGGATCTTCGGTGCCTGCGTGCCGCCGACGCGCGCATGCGCGATGTCGGTGGTGCCGCCGCCGATGTCCACCACGATCGCCTCGTGCTCCTGCGCGCTTTCGGCGTGGTAATGCATGGCCGCAGCCGCCGGCTCTTCCAGGAAATCCACGTCGTCGAAGCCGGCTGCGATCGCGGCGGTGTGCAGGATCTCCAGCGCCTGGTCGTTGCCGGCCGCGCCGATCGAACTGCGGAACTGCACCGGGCGGCCCAGCGTGGCCGTGCGCACCGGCTGGTCGAGCTGGCGCGAGGCGGTCAGGCGGATGTGTTCGAGGATGTGCGTGGCGATGCCGGTGATGGTCTGGCGCGCGCGCGGGTGCAGGTTGTAGCCGAGCATCGACTTGGGGCTCTGCACCAGGTTGCCTTCGTTCTCTTCGAAGTAGGCTTCCAGCGCGTCGTCGCCGTACACCGCGTTCTGCAGCAGCTTGGTCGAACTGAGCGGCGCACGCATCTGCTCTTCCATCCACTGCCGCCGCACCACGCGCAGCGCCTCGCGGCGCAGCGCATCGGGCGTGCGCTCCTGCCCGGCGGCACGCGCATCGCGGGCGGCTGCGTCGATCAGCCGGGCCAGGTCGTGCTCCAGCGCCGGGGTCAGCTCGAAGTCGTTCGGGTCGCGCATCACCTCGGGGAAGTACACCGTGGTGCGGAACTGCTCGGCCTGGCCAAACTGGATCGGCACCACGCTGCCGTCCACCACGGCGGCGGCGGCGGAGTTGCTGGTGCCAAAGTCGATGCCGATTTTCATGCGGGGCCGGGCGGTGGTCGGGGGGCGCGCACTTTGCGGCAAGCGGGCGGGCGGTGCAAGGGCCGGAGGGGAGGGCGGTTACAATGGGGATTGTTCAGATTCCCAAGGCGTCACCATGTCCACCGCTCCTGCCTGCCCCCAATGCACCCTCGAAAACACCTACGCCGATGGCGCGCTGTGGATCTGCGCCGACTGCGGCCATGAGTGGACCACGGCCGAAGCCAGCGGCGAAGGCCTGGTGGTGCGCGACAGCAACGGCAACGTGCTGGCCAGCGGTGACACCGTCACCGTGATCAAGGACCTGAAGGTGAAGGGCTCCTCGATCCCGCTCAAGCAGGGCACCGTGATCCGCAACATCCGCCTGGTGGAAGACGACGCCGAGCACATCGAAGGCAACTCGGAGAAGATCAAGGGACTGGTGCTGAAGACCTGCTTCCTCAAGAAGGCCTGAGCCCGGCTCAGTTGGCCGCGGCGTCGTGCTGGCGCCAGCGCGCCAGGCTCTCCATCTTGGCCTGGTAGCGGGCCTTGAGCGCGCCGGCATCGTCGCCGGCCAGGTCGCGCGCGCGGGCCATTTCGCGGGAGGCGCGGCGGTTGTCGCCGGCCAGGAAGTATGCGCGGGCCAGCCCGAAATGGAACTGGTGCGCGGTCTCGTACAAGGCCACCGCGCGCCGGTAGTACCGGATCGCCGCGGCGTAGTCGTGGCGTTGCTCGGCCGCGTTGCCGAGGCGGAACTGCACGAACGGGTCGTCGCGCTGCACCTGCTGCAGGCGGTTGGCCAGCAACGTTGCCTGGCGGCTGTCGCCCAGCCGCCGGTACAGCGCGGCGGCGTTGGTCAGGCTGGGCGCATTGCGCGGCTTGAGCTGCAGCGCGATGCGATAGTCATGCTCGGCCTGGGCCAGGTTGCCGCTGCGGGCGTCGAGTACGCCCAGGTTGTTCCAGCCCGAAACGAAGGCCGGATCCTGCGCGAGCGCGGCCTGGAAGTAGGCGCGTGCCTGCACCGCGTCGCCGTCGGTCATGTGCATGGCGCCGCGGTTGTTGTAGAAGTGCGCCAGCGCGCGTGCCGGGCTGACCGGCTGCGGGCCGTAGCGGTCGTAGAGCACGTTGCGGTCCAGGTCCACCACCGCGATGCGACCGTTGATGTTCACCCCGGCGTTGACGTGGCCGACGCTGTAGATGACGCCCTGGTCCTGGTACCAGGTCACCACCTGCGCCACTTCCTGCACGCGCGCGTCGATGCCGGCCGCACGCGCCAGGGTCACGAACAGCAGGGTGAAGGACAGGCAGTTGGCGCGGTGGTTCTGCCAGGTCTCGGTCAGCGTCTGGGTGGCATAGGGGTCGTAGGTCAACGCCATGCCGTCGTCATCGAAGATCAGGTGCACCAGGCGTTCGATGCGTTGCTCACGCGCGTAGCCGGGCGCGATCACCCGCTGCTGAAGCAGCGCCTGCAGCTGCGGGGGAATGGCCAGTATCTGCGCGGGGCTGGGCGGTGGAGCTGGCGCCGGCGCGATGTCGGCGGCCGGCGGTGGGGCCGGTGGGGCCGGTGGTTCGGCGGAGGTGGCAGGCATGGCGACGGCCAGCCCCATCGCGATCAGGCCCCGCAGCAACAGCGTTGATCTGCACACGGACATCGCGCCCACCTCGCCGGGGACTGCCCTGCTCGGGCCAGTCTAGGCCGGGGCAGGCGCCGCGGCATGCCGTTTGTCGGCCCGTTCGGCCATCCACAGCCGGTGTGGACCAGGGCCGGGCAAACCTGTGGATAAACCAGCAGACCCACGCTGCGGCAAGGCCTGCACCGGGGTGGTCAAAAAACCGCCAGGCGAGGCCCTCTTGCCAGCCGCCGATCCGGTCGCCACTGTGGGCGCATGCGCTTCGAACCGATGACCCTGCCCGCGACGATGCAGGCCGACCTGGAGGCCGCCTACGCGATGCCGCCGCGGGCGTATCACAACTTTTCCCACGTGCAGGCGGTGCTGCGGCACTGCCAGGACGTGGCTGACGGCCCGGGCTGGCGACAGCCGCGCGAGGTGCAGTTGGCCGCGCTGTACCACGATGCGATCTACGACGCGGGCCGCAGCGATAATGAGGCGCGTTCGGCGGCGATGGCACGGCAGGCGATCGAACGCTGGCTGCCGGCGGCCGGGATCGACGTGGCGCGGGTGGTGCAGCTGATCGAGCTGACGGCGCGCCATGGTGCGCTGGCGGCGGCGGACATCGATGACGAGGCCGCGTTGTTCCTGGATTGCGACATGGCCATCCTGGGCGCGCCGGCGGCGGTATTCGATGCCTACGACCAGGGGATCGCCGAAGAGTACGCCGGACACGTCCCGGGATTCCTGTTCCGCCTCAATCGCCGTCGTTTCCTCAAGCAACTGCTGCTCAAGCCACGCATTTTCCTGAGTGGCTTCTTCCATGAGCGGCTGGATCGGGCCGCGCGCGCCAACCTGCGTCGCCGCATCGGATAATGGCGGCCGGTTTTCCTCCCACCCCGTCCTGCCTGCCCATGTCCCAGCCTGCTGCGCCGCCCACCGATCCCCGCCCGCAACCGCCCGAGGAACCGGGCCCGAACGAGTGCTGCGGCAGCGGGTGCCCGTTGTGCGTGCTGGACCTCTACAGCGATGAGCTGCAGCGCTATCGCGCCGCGCTGGCCGCCTGGATGCTGCGCCACCCCGATGCCGACGCCTGAGCCGGGAGCCCACCGCCGATGACGGATCATCACCCCATGGCAACCGGCCGCGCGCGGGCGCACGGCGCAATCGCGCTGGCGGCCCTGTGTGCGTTGGTGCTGTTCACCGCCACCGCGCTGTGGACCCAGTGGGCACGCCAGGACCTGGACTGGGTGCAGGCCACCTTGAGCCTTTACCTGCACGGTCCCTGGGGCCTGGCGCTGCGCAGCGCGTATTGCGTGCTGGCCGTGGCGATCATGCTGCTGGCGTGGTCGCTGCATGCTGCCAGCCGCTCGCCGCGGCGCAGTGCGGCGGCGCCGCTGCTGTTCTGGATGGCGGCCTGCGGATTGATGGGCGTGGCGATCGGCGACAGTTGGTTGCCCACGCACGCGCCGTTGCTGGCGCCGTTGGTGCACGGCCTGGCGGCCAACACCGCCTTCCTGTGCGTGAGCGTGGCGATGCTGCTGCAGAGCTGGTACCTGCGCGCCGACCCGCGTTGGTCGCGGTGGGCGGGCGCGGCGTGGGGGTGGGCGTGGCTGTGTTTCGTGCTGCTGTGGCTGCACGTGTTGTGGCGTGGCCCGCCACGCGGGGCCGGGCAGAAGCTGGTGATCGCCGCGGTGGTGCTGTGGCTGCTGGCCGTGGCGCTGCAGGCCTGGCGTCAGTCGCGGCCGCCCGCGCCGCGCTGAGTGGCGCCCGCCGTGCGGCCAGCCTGTGTACATGCCGTTGCCGGGGGACCGGCGTATCGTGGCGGGGACTCTTTCAGGATATGTGACGATGCGGGCAGCCGGGTGGGGGAAGGTGCTGGGTCTGGTGATCGGCGGGTGGGCGTCGGCGGCGTTGGCCGCGGCCCCGCAGCAGGTGAGCCACGGACGCTTCCAGCAGGTGCCGGTGTACGTGCCGGACGGTCGCCCCCAGCGGGTGGTGGTGTGGTTCGACGGCGGCCGCGAACAGGCGCGCACGGCCGAGCGGATCGATGCGCTGCGCCTGCAGGGCGCGCTGGTGGCCCGGGTCGACGTGGCCAGGCTGCACCAGGTCCTCGCACGCGAAGGCGGCGGAAGCTGCGCGTTCGGCGCGGGCGATGTGGAGAACTTCTCGCGCTGGTTCCAGGCTTACCTGCACGTGCCCGGCTATCACCTGCCGCTGATCGGTGGCGATGGCGAGGGGGCCGAGCTGGCCTACGCGGTGGCCGCCCAGGCCGATACGCAGGTGTTCGCCGGGCTGCTCACCACCGGCTTCTGCCCTGACCACGCGCGCGAGCGCAAGGTCTGCGGGGCCGGTTCCAGCCATGGCCGGCTGCAGCCGGCCGAATTGAATTTCCCCTGGCTGGACGCGGCCGGCGGCAACCATTGCACGGTCGGCAATGCCGCCGCCTTCGTGCGCAAGGTGGCGATGGGCCGCCAGTTCCAGCGCACCGGCGGTGGCGATGAACTGCCCGGCCTGCTGGCAGCCGCCGAGGTGATCGGCGCGCAGAAGGGGGTGAGCCTGGCGCCCCCGCCGGATGCGCTCAAGGGCCTGCCGGTGGTGGAGGTGGATGCCAGCAAGCCCGGCGATACCTTCGCGATCTTCGTGTCCGGCGATGGCGGTTGGGCCGGCCTGGACAAGGAAGTGGCGGCGGCATTGGCCGAAGGCGGCGTGCCGGTGGTTGGCGTGGATTCGTTGCGCTACTTCTGGACCGCACGTACGCCGGAAGGCTTCGCCCGCGACCTGGAACGGATTGCCGCGCACTACAGCCAGCAGTGGCAGCGCAAACGCGTGGTGCTGGTCGGGTTTTCGCAGGGTGCCGATGTGCTGCCGGCCGCCATCAACCAGCTCTCCCCGGCCGTGCGCGACAGCGTGGCGATGATCGGGTTGATGTCGGTGGGCAGGAACGCCGATTACGAATTCCACGTCAGCAACTGGCTGGGCGGCGGCGGTGGTGGGCTGCCGATCGCACCGGAGATCGCCAAACTGCCGTCGGGCAAAACGCTGTGCCTGTACGGCGAGGACGACGACGACGCGCTGTGCCCGTCGCTGCCGGCAGGCCATGCACAGGTCATCAAGCTGCCCGGCGACCATCACTTCAAGGGCGACTACGACCGCCTGGCGCAGACGCTGCTGGAGCATCTGCCCGCGCGGTAGAGCCGACCGTTGGTCGGCTGATCCGATGCGTGGTGTTACCGCAGCCGACCAACGGTCGGCTCTACCGGTGCGCTGCGAATTGCGGCAGCCGACCAACGGTCGGCTCTACCGGTGCGCTGCGAGTTACGGCAGTCGACCTACGGT
>Ga0163161_10003122_pt1 | contig 11677 bp, 2 predicted proteins | sample S45metaG_FD_129847 | JGI IMG/M metagenome (GOLD analysis project Ga0163161, IMG submission 129847) | Switchgrass rhizosphere microbial communities from Kellogg Biological Station, Michigan, USA - S4-5 metaG | ecosystem: Host-associated > Plants > Roots > Rhizosphere > Soil | place: USA: Michigan... | reverse complement strand
GAGGTGTAGAGTTGCACTTAAAAAAGTACCAATAATTAATTATTCGGAATTTTCTTGTACATTTAATATTGAATTGTAGGCAATATCTTTCAGTTAGTCCCCCTGATTGATTAAATGCAGCATTTTTTTTTATAGTGTAATACCTTGAAAATAAAGGATTTTCCTATCAAAATCAATTCTGTAGGAAACTTACAAACTACTTCTTACGTAAGTGTTATATATGGCAAAATTGCTTTATTTTTTGTAAAAAAGTAGGTGAATATACGGGGATTTGTATAATTAATAATTAGATAAATTAACGTTTTTCAGCTAAAAAACGCAAAATATAAAATATAACAAAAATAATCAAAAAATGAATTTTTAACGTTATTTCGTCAAAAAGTGTTATAAATATAACAATTGAAAAATTGCACTTTGTTAATTAAATTGTAAAATTTCATCAGAAAAATATTTATAATTTGAATATCAAAAGTGAGTTGGTCGTATTTTTATTTCATTTTGTCGAATTTAATTTTTGTTAAGAATTTGTTTACATACGTTTATTCTGTAAAGCAGATATTCGTGCTAATATCAAATGGGTAAATGAGAAAGGATTTAAAATCACTTTATTTAATTTTTAGCTTTTGCTTATGGCTTTGCTATAGCCTGTGCGGCTATAGCCAGCAGGTAACCCTTGGAACACCAAACCTTAACTACACTAAAGCCTGCGCCTCAACCACTTTTAATTATTTCGCTTTTTCTTTTCAGGTCTCTAATGCTGCGCTTTTAGGGGCAAATAACCAGTTCATCGTAGAGCTATCTAATGCTTCGGGTGCTTTTACAGCCCCTGTTACGGTAAATACTTTCCCTACACCACCAAATACTATACTTACTGTAAACGGAAACTTTACAGTGCCAACAAACGTCTATGGACAGGGTTATAAGATCAGGGTAAGAAGTACAAATCCTGCAAAAACCAGTCCTGCGAGTGTAGTGTTTCCTGCCTATTATGCAGCTCAGGATGGGCCATACTCAATTAACAACAGTAATAATATAGTTAATTTATGCTCAGGTAATTCATATACCTTAACCATAGATTCCGGAGCTTCATCACCATTAAATAATCCTGCACTTACTTATACATGGTTGCGAAATGAGATTGAGATTCCTGGGCAAACGGGGTCATCATTATCAGTTTCACAGCCCGGCAATTATTATGTAAGGACATATTACGGAGGCTGTTCTACAGACTATACATCATATTCCAATACGGTCTCGGTTTATGTGCAGACCATACTTACGCCGCAGATAACAACAAACGACGGTAACAATAATCTATGCCCGGGGGCAAGCAAGACGCTGACGAGCGATACCCAGCAGCCCGGTTTTACCTATATATGGTACCGGAACAACACGGTTATACAGGGCGCTACCTCGCCCAGCTATACGGCAACACAGTCGGGACTTTACCACCTCAGGATATTAGGTGGAGGCTGTGTTTTTGAGACTAACGATATTGAGCTGGAGGATATAGATTTTAACCTTGACCCTGATCCTGCTGTACCAACGCTTATAATACCGGGCCAAATCATTCAGTTAACGGCAATTAACGATGCCACAAACCCTACTTACCAGTGGCTAAAAGACGGAACGGCGATATCGGGGGCTGCTCAGGCAACCTATAATGCCACGCAGGCAGGAGTTTATAAAGCTGTTGTTAATGAGGCATCGCCATGTAATATAACTAAAGAGGTAACGATTACATTGCTGTACCCTGATAGTTTTAACCTGGCTATACAGGCAGCTTCGGGCTATCAGTCGTGTGTGAGTACTTCTTCAACGCTTAGCATTTCGCAGTTTGATGCTGTAAAGGGAGCGGCTGTTACAAGTATATTAGGCAATAATTACGGATATGGCTACCAGTGGTATAAAAACAATATGGCTGTATCTGGGGCAACATCTACATCATTTGCTATTAACAGTGCTGCAGATAACGGAAGCTATGTGCTTAAAGTTACCATTCCAAATTTTGGTGAGATAACATCTAATGCAGTAGCGGTAAATCTTTCTCCGGGTACTGTAACTATATCCGGGCCTACAAGTATTTGCGAAGGTGCTATTGCAGCGCTTACATCAAGCGTAACTAATGCTGCTTATACCTATCAGTGGTATAAAGACGGGACAATGATTCCTGCAATTTCTACACCTACACTTGCTGCAGACCAACCTGGGAATTACTATTTAAGGGTAACACTGGGAAGCTGCACGGTACAGTCTAATACAATAAATATTTCTATAGAAACCGTTACTGTCAGTTCAACATCTCCATCTACAGATGTTATCATTCCGGGACAGACCAAAACACTTACAGTAACAACAACCGCACAGGGGCCTCAGTATGTATGGTACAGAAATAACGTTGCACTACCGCAAACAGGGCCATCGCTTTCGGCTACACTGGATGGTGTTTACAAAGTGGTTGTAACACAAACCGTAGGCTGCAACGCCACTGCCGAAACTACCTTTACTTTAAATTACCCAACAGGATTTACGCTTGCCATTGCTGCAAATGCAGGATATACATCGTCGTGTACAAGCACAACGGCAACACTGTCTATAACAAGTTTTGAAGCGCAGACCTCTAACGGCAATGTAAACGTTGCAAATATGGGCTATGCCTACCAATGGTACAGGAACAATGTGGCAATTGCAGGGGCAACGTCGGCAACGCTAACGCTTAACAGCTCATCGCAAAATGGCGTTTATAAGCTGGTGTCAACAGTGCCTGATTTTCCGCCGGTTACTTCTAATAATGTGACGGTTAACCTGGCTATGGAGGCTATAACCATAAGCGGCAGTACCAGCCTTTGTACAGGGTCTACTGTTGTGCTTACGGCAAATGTGAACAACGCAGCATATACCTATCAGTGGTTTAGGAACGGCACTGCAATTGCAGGAGAAACTACAGCCTCGCTAACGGTAAATACCGCAGGCGATTATTACGTTAGGGTTACAGGTGCTGCCTGTACAGCGCAATCTAATACACTCCAGATTCAGGTAGCAGCGGTAAATATATCGGTAAACGTTCCGGCTTCCGATATTATCTTCCCTGGACAGACAAAAAATATAACAGTTACTACAAACGCAGCTTCGCCTGCGTATGCCTGGTACAGGAATAATGTACTACTGTCTACAACGACTGCAACTTTAGCGGCAACACAAAGCGGTACATACAAAGTTATAGTAACACAAACTGCAGGCTGCAACGCTACGGCTGAGACTACTTTTGTATTAAACTACCCATCGGCATTTAACCTTGCTATTGCGGCAGATTCTGCCTATAGCTCATGTAGCAGCACTATAGCTACAGTAAGCAAAATTACATTTACTGCTACAGTACCTACAGGCACGGTAGATGCTTCTAACATGGGGTATACCTATCAGTGGTTCAGGAACAACGTGGCCGTACCGGGAGCTACATCTGCTTCATTTATAATAAACAGTGCTGCCCAAAACGGAACTTACAGGCTTGAAGCTGCAGTGCCTGATTTTGGAACCATAGTGTCTAACAATGTAACGATAAACCTTGCGGTTGAATCTATAGTTATTACAAACACGGCAGCATTCTGCGAAGGCTCATCGGTAGTATTAACTGCAAACGTGAGCAATGCGGGGTACACCTATCAATGGTATAAAAATACTACAGCCCTTACAGGTGAAACCTCACCAACGCTAACAGCTAATACCGAAGGCGATTACTACCTTATCGTTTCGGGCGGAACATGTACAATGCAGTCTAACACGATACACCTTCAGGCGGCATCTATAAGTGTAAATACTACAAACCCTGCGCTGGATATTATCCTGCCTGGACAAAATAAAATATTAAGCGTTACTACAGATGCGGTTGCGCCATCGTATGCCTGGTACAGGAACAATATGCTGCTTTCTGCAACTACGCCTACGTATACTGCAACCCAGGATGGTGTTTACAAAGTGGTGATAACCCAGACATCAGGCTGTGCCGCTTCAGAAGAAGTTACATTTACCCTGCAATACCCGTCTTCATTCATCATTACAGTTGCTGCCAATGCTGCCTATACCTCTTGTGTTAGCAGTACTGCAACACTTACGGTAACCAGCTTTATGGCGGTAACACCATCGGGCAACGTAGACGCCTCGGCATTGAACTATCCAATTCAGTGGTATAAGGGAGTTACAGCTGTACCCGGTGCTGCAGGAAATACATTAACGCTTAACAATCCTTCTCAAAACGGGGTATATAAAGTAACGGCAACAATACCTGATTTTGCCCCGGTAAACAGCAATACTGTCACGGTAAACCTTACGCTTCCTGTGGGTGCAGTTGTTATAAGCAGCAATGGCCCGCTTTGCGATAACGCTACGGTAGTACTTTCATCTTCAATTACAGATGCAGCATATACATATCAGTGGTATAAAGACGGCGTTCAGCTGGCAGGTGCTAATACATCATCGTTTACAACAGGAAATTCGGGTGCCTATTATCTTATTGTTACTGCCGGTACATGTACATCGCAGTCTAACACGGTCAATCTTCAAAATGCTATCATAACGGTAAACAGCAATAATCCTGTTACCGATGTTATCCTGCCGGGTCAGACTAAAGTAATTTCGGTTACTACAGATGCTGTCTCGCCAACATACCAATGGTACAGGAACAACCTTCCGCTCACCGATACTACAGCATCCATTACCGCCACACAAGACGGTACGTATAAAGTAGTGGTAACACAAACGGCCGGCTGTACAATTGCTGAAGAAAGAACATTCAACTTAGTATACCCTACATCTTTTTCGCTTGCAGTTGCTGCCAATTCAGGCTATTCGCCTTGCGGGGTTACCCCGGTAACACTAAGCATTTCAAGTTTTACTGCGGTAACGCAATCGGGTAGTGTAGACGTATCTTCTTTAGGATATTCATACCAATGGTACAAAAACAGCGTACCGCTAACAGGCGCTACATCGGCTACATTACTGCTTAATGATGCGGCACAGTCGGGCAGTTACACGTTAATAGCTACAATACCTGATTTTGGAATAGTAACATCAAATGCCGTTGTGGTTAATATTGCAATACCATCGGGTGGTGTTACAGCTACACAAAACGGAGACCTTTGCGACGGTTCTACCGTTGTGTTATCGTCAAATGTAACAGATACCTCTTTTACTTATCAATGGTATAAAAATGCTTCGCCACTGGCTAATGCAACTGCATCTACTTTTACAGCAGACAGCGCCGGCGCCTATTATGTTGTGGTAACAGCAGGTACATGTACTACACAATCTAACATACTTAATGTGGCTGTTGCTGCAATAACGGTAAGCAGTACAAATGCAGCTGCCGATTTTATACTGCCAGGCGGAACAAAAGTACTCGCAGTTACTACAAGTGCCGTAGCGCCTGCATACCAATGGTACAGGAACGGTGTGCTGTTATCTGAAACTTCTGCATCACTTACAGCAACACAGGACGGAACGTATAAAGTTGTAGTAACACAAACATCGGGATGTCCTGCTACTCAGGAAAAAATATTTACACTTACCTACCCAACAGGTTTCCAGATTTCGGCTGCGGCAGGACCATCATACACGGCATGCACAAGTACAAGTGTAACGCTTAGCGTATCCAGCTTTGTAGCACTTACACAAAACGGAAATATAAATGTTCTTACTGCAGGTTACCAGTATCAGTGGTATAAAGACAATGTAGCCGTTCCAGGAGCAACCGGAGCAACGCTGGTGCTTAACAGCCAGTCGCAAAACGGTGCTTACAGGGTAGAGGCAACAATACCGGGTTTCCCTAACGCAGTTTCTAATAATGTCGTTGTAAACCTTGGTATCGGTACAGTAATCATAACGTCGGCGGGTGCGCTGTGCGATTCAAGTTCTCAGGTAGTGTTTAGCAGCAGCGTTACCGATGCTTTATTTACTTATGCCTGGTACAAAGACGGCGTCGTGGTAAGCTCCGGCAACAGCCCGCAGTACACTGCAAGCGAGCCTGGAAGCTACAATGTAAAAGTTACCAGCGGAAGCTGTACAACTACATCTAACACGCTTACGATCCAGATGAGCGACTTTAGCCTTACGGCAACAAGCCCATTATCTGACATCATAATTCCGGGAGATACCACGCAATTAGGCGTGTATACAACTGCGCTTCAGCCTACCTATGCATGGTACAGGAATGGGGTTCTTATTCCGGGCGCTACATCGGCTACACTTATAGCCACACTTGCAGGAGAATATAAAGTAGTCGTTACGCAAACCCAGGATTGTGTAATGTCTAAAGAGATAGTGTTTGATCTGGCCAACCCATCAGGTTTTGCACTTACCATAGGTGCACAGGATTATACAAGCTGTGTAAGCACACAAACTAACTTGTTTATTACAGAGTTTAAAGCGGTTACTAACGATGGTATTGTAAACCTTATAGGCAACAACTTTGGTTACGGTTACCAGTGGTATATGGACGGTGCTATTATACCGGGTGCTACAAATGTTACTTATGTGGCAACGCAAACAGGCATCTACTCGCTTGAGGTTAACATACCGGGCTTCGGTATCGTTACGTCAAACGGCCTCGCTATAGAGATTGCTTTTGCGGCAAGCGTAACCATACAAAAAGACGGTGTTTTTTGTGCCGATGGTACAGAAGTTACACTGTTTAGCGATGCAGTAAATCCGGGTTATCAATACACATGGTTCCGCAACGGGGCAGCAATTGCCGGCGCAACGCAGCCAACGGTTGTTGTATCGCAGTCGGGCAGTTATTATTTATCGGTAGTTTATAACGGATGTACGATAGCATCAAACACAGTTACGCTGGAACCGTACGATATGGATCAGGTAACAATTAGCGTGGGCACGGCTGTAGATCTGCCTGAAGGTACCAGTATAATCGTTACCGCAAGTGGTGCAGAAAGCTATACATGGTATAAGGATGGCAAAGAAATATCTATTGATGACAACATAAAAGTTACAGAGCCTGGTGTATATACAATGGTAGGTAAAGCGGGCGACTGTGAAGTTACAAGAGAATTTATTGTAACCATAGTAGAAAATAAAGTACTGGCAATACCTAATATCATTACACCAAACAATGATGGTGTAAACGACACATGGGCACTGCCGCTTAAATATTTAAATGATGATACAGAGGTGGTGATTTATTCGCCTACCGGAGCTATAGTTTTCAGGGCATCGCATTATAATAATAACTGGCCTGAATCTGATTTTACATGGTCAAGAAAAGACCCTGTGTACTATTATACAATAATGGAGAAGAACGTGATCACTAAGAGAGGATCTATAACAATTGTGAAGTAAGGCGTATGATAAAAAAATACATTTTATTACTTCTACTGGTTGTTATTACCACTCTTAACGGACTAAGGGCGCAGGATGCTCCTGTGTTAACCTTTAGCCCGCCGCCACAAAACAATATTAAGTTTAACAGGTTTTTGCTAAACCCTGCATTTTCGTTTGTGAGAGAAGATAACACATATATCGTGATGTACCACCGCAACCAATGGGTGCAGTATGACGACTCGCCAAAAGTCTACATGCTATCCTATACAGGTAAACTGTCTGAAAGGGCAGGTTTCGGTTTTGGTATCTATCAGCAGAATATAGGTGTTATAAGCAGTTTTGGCGGCCTTGCAAACTATGCATATAATGTAAAGATCAAGCAAAAGTTTGATGTTACACTGGGTTTTAACTTTGCCTATTACAATAGTGGGGTGAACAAGGAACGTGCTATTACAGGCGAGCCTGATCCGCTTATCATGTCATTAAGAAACAATTCGCTGCTCAGCATACATCCGGGTATAAACGTGGGGTATAAGCAGTTTGACCTTGGTTTTTATGCAGAGAATCTTATTGATTACGACTTTAAGTCGAATAAGATGGCAAAGGAATTTACAAACAAATCGTTTTCGGGGCACTTAGCCTATACCCACCAGATGACCAGCCTTAAAGACCTTTTCCAGGACAGTGAGTTCAGGCTTATGCTGCGAGGAAGGACAAGTGAGCAGTACGGCTTTGGGCTGGGAGGTTCGCTGCTGGTAAACTTTCCGAGGATAGGCTGGCTGCAAACCGGTACCGATGATTATTACGGCATTGCCATAGGGGCGGGTTTCCATTTTACAAAGAGGCTGTCGCTGGGCTACACGTTTGAAAGGACAACAAAAGAAGGCCTTGTAAACCTGGGGCCTACACACGAGGTTACCATGGTGTTCTCGTTTAAGGACAGGGAACTGGCTAAAAAGGAGGCGAAGAAAAATGAAGCCGAAGAAAAAGCAAAAGACAGCCTTAAAGCTGAAGATAAACTGCTGGATGAACTAAAGCCTAAAGACAGCCTTAGTGCCAATGACAGCATTAGCGCAAAAGACCTTAAGAAAGACGGCCTTAAGAAGAAAGAGACCAAAGCAGAGAAGGCGGCAAGGATAGCGGCAGAAAAGGCTGCTGCAAAAGAGGCCGCAGAGAAGGAGGCGGAAGAAGCAGAATTTGACAGCAAGGGAGAGTTGGAAAAACTGAAACTGGACCTTGATTCAGAGAGCGCTTATTTGGTTGAGGCGCTGCAAAAAGAAGACTCTATTGCCAAGATTAAAAAGGCAGAGTTTGACCAAAAGGTAAAAAACCTTAAGGAACACGCAAGAATGGAAAAAGAGGCTAAAGAAAGAGCTACGGTTAATAAACCTGTTGAGCTTAAGAACATAAGACAGAATAAAAAAATAGATAAGCCTGTAACGCTGGAAGACCTTAAGCACGCGCCTGACGGTTATTATGTGGTGTCTAAGGATATCAATGCAAAAGAGGGAGACAAGACCGTGAAGATAGAAAAGCACAGGTCGTTTACCGATGCCGCAAATGCCGCCGAAAAGAAACGGGAATCGGGCAAAGAGAAAAATGTTTACATAGTGCATGTAGACAATAACCCTAATCCTGAACTGGAGGAAGAAATAACAAATAACGATACATCTAATACAAAACCTAAAACCCTACAAAATGAAACAGAACTACAACCAAGACCGGAAATCATCTCTGATGTTGATAAGAATGTTAAACCTGAAAATTTAAAGACCGAGAAAGACATCAAGGAATTTTATTCGGGTAAAACAACTAAGCCCCGCGAAACACTAAGCGATGTCAAGAGAGCTTCTGTCGAAGGGATGGATCCAGGCTATTATATCATTGCCGGCGTATGGTCTAAAAAAGATAATGTAGACAATTTCGTTACTAAAATGACCGAAAGAGGCTTAAAGACAGGGGCATTTCACAGTAACGGTTTTACCTACGTGTACTTAAAAAAATACAGTACATGGAGAGAAGCATTGATATCTTATTACTCTAACGTAGACAACACTTACTTTGAATCTATATGGATTATGAGCGTCAATACCAATTAATAATAAATACATACCAAGAACATCAATTTAACACCAAAAACCCAATGCGTAATTTTACATTTTTAAAGCTTCGTATTCTTATCCTGCTGGGGGTACTGTTTTCATCTTTGGCCGTTATGGCACAAGATGCAGTTCCTTTTGCACCCAGGCTGCCTAATGGCAATATGAGGGTAAAGGGAGATGTTATGTTTGTGGCTAACCACATTCTTAACAAACAGCCCACCCCTAACATTGCCAACAATGCAAATGGTAATAATAACGACGTGCTGATGGAGTACATTAATATTGATAACGGTGCTACACCGGGTATCTTTAGTTCCAGCAGTGCCGACTTAAAATGGCCGGCTCAAAACACCTGTTACAGGGTAGCCTGGGCAGGCTTATACTGGGCGTCAATTTATCCCTTCGAAAGGAGTGACAACACTGCGAACTTTACACCGGGAACTAATCCGGGCGATAACGTTCGCCATACTGATTTTAACCAGGCTAAGCTAAAACTGCCGCTGGCAGCTAATTATACTGATGTTACTGCAGACCAGGTTATATTTGATGGTTACGGATACTATCCTGGAGCCGGTACAGCTTTGAGTAGATCGTTTAAAGACTGTCCTGTTGTGTGCTTTAAAAATGTAACCAGTATTTTGCAGGGACTGCCTGATGCCCAGGGTACTTATACCATGGCTAACATAAGGGCTGCAAAAGGAAAACGTAACGGTGGTTGTTCTGCAGGCTGGGTGCTTGTAGTTATCTACGAAAACTTTGCCTCTACTACAACAAGTAAATTCATCTCTGTATTTGATGGTTATTCTGGAGTAGGAGGAACTGGTTCTGCGCCTATAAATATCAACGGATTCCAGACACTTCCTCCGGGCAACCCGGTTGTGGCAAGGCTGGGTATTGCCGCACTTGAGGGAGATAAAGGAACGAAGGGAGATGGACTTGGTATAAAAGCAAATTCAACTGCCGGAAATACTTTTACGGCATTATCTACACCAAATTATAATCCCGTAGATAACTTTTTTAATTCGACGATAACGAATTATGATGTAATGAATACCGACAGGAATCCGGCGAGTACAAATACGCTCGGGTTTGATGCGGATATGTTTATCATACCAAACCCCACAAGGTCTGGTCCGCCAACTGTACAAAATAGTGTAATACCTAATAATGAAACAGGTGCACAGTTAAAACTTACTACTGATGGCGACGGTTATGGCGCCTTTCTTGTAACATTTGCAGTTGATGTTATTGAGCCGAAGATGCAGATAACAAAAACCGTGAAAAATCTGGGAGGGCAGGATATTGCCGGCCAGAATGTTATGCTGAGCGATGAACTGTACTACGACATTACTTTTAAGAACGTGGGTAATGACAATGCACAGAATTTTACCATTAAGGATATATTGCCTATAAACACTTCTTTTGTTGAAGTAGTTTCTAAACCAACATGGGTAAGTCTTACGACACCTACTCCGGGAACGCTGTTGTTTACCATTAATGATAATACCAAGATCGTAAAAGACGGGACCGGGGGAACACATACCATACGGATAAAAGTAAAGGTGGCATCTACCTGTAACGAGCTCGTAGACCATTGTTCTAACATTATAAGGAATACAGCTTACGGTACCTACAGTGGTGTCCAGAATACCACTATAATATCAGACGATCCAAGTGTTTCCAGCCTTGCCTGTAATGCAGTGCCTGGCCCGGTAAACTTTTTGGTTAACGTGAGCAACTGTGAATACAAAAGGACAGAAATATTATGTAACCCTACACTAACGCTTACTGCGGGTGCGGGTTATCCATCTTATGCATGGTTTAAAAAAGACCCTGCGGGAGATATACCATTAGGCAATACACAGTCTATAACAGTAAGTGCTCCGGGAGAATACTATGTTATAAACACACCTACTGCTCCATGTATAGGCATTACCGAGTATATCACGGTAAACCTTTCTAATAACTTACCGCCAAACCCGCTTATTGCAGCTGCTAATGAAACAGCTGTTTGTGCTAATAACGGTATAGTAATGTCTAACATATTTTTGTGCGGTATCAACGCTACAAAACAAATGTCGGCAGGTTCTATAGCAGGTACGGCAAGGTGGTATAAACTTGACCAGACAGCGTGTACTACTACGGTGCCTCAAAACTGTCCACACAATACGTGCCCGGCTTCAAGCTGGATATTACAGCAGACGGGTACAAACTATACTGTGGGCAACGCAGGAGAATACCGTTTG
>Ga0163161_10003121_pt1 | contig 11680 bp, 10 predicted proteins | sample S45metaG_FD_129847 | JGI IMG/M metagenome (GOLD analysis project Ga0163161, IMG submission 129847) | Switchgrass rhizosphere microbial communities from Kellogg Biological Station, Michigan, USA - S4-5 metaG | ecosystem: Host-associated > Plants > Roots > Rhizosphere > Soil | place: USA... | reverse complement strand
TTCGTCGCGACCAAGGCGCCGCAATATGCCAATATCGACTATATCTCGCGCTTCAATGCCCAGGTTGACGACATCTTCCGCACCTTCCCCGAATATCGCGGCAGCTGGTTCGACGCGGGCGGGGCCAATGGCACCAACAGCGGATTCGGCGGCATCATCCTCTCCGAATGGGGCGACCGCAAACGCAATGCCGACGCTATTCAGGGCGAACTTGCGGCACGCACCGGCGCCGTCACCGGCATCTACGCCACCGCCTTTCAGGACAGTCCCCTGCCGGCTGGCAGCGGCGGCCTGCCGGTCCAGATGGTCATCCGTTCCTCGGATGATTTCCCGCAAATCTACAAGACGCTCGAGGCGGTGAAAGGGGCAGCCTGGGGTAGCGGCCTATTCGCTTTCGTCGACAGCGACCTCGCCTTCGACAGTCCTGAAGCGCATATCAGCATCGACCGGGCCAAGGCCGGGCAGTTGGGCGTCACTATGGCGGAAATCGCCGATACGCTGGCGGTGCTGGTCGGCGAAAATTACGTCAACCGCTTCAACTGGCATGATCGCAGCTATGACGTGATCGCGCAGGTGCCCCGCGACAAGCGCGTCACACCCGACAATCTCGGCCAATATTATGTCAAGGCCGGGTCGGGCGCGCTGATCCCGTTGTCCACCGTGGCAAAGGTGGAAATGCGCCCGCAACCGAACAAGCTGCCGCAGTTCAATCAGATGAATTCGGCCACCCTATCCGCCGTGCTGATGCCCGGTGTCACCATGGGGCAGGCGGTCGACTTCCTGAAGAGCCAGCCCATGCCGGCCGGCACCAGCATCGACTGGCTGTCGAACAGCCGCCAATATGTAACGGAGGGAGACCGGTTGACGGTGTCTTTCGCCTTCGCCCTGATCGTCATCTTTCTGGTGCTGGCGGCGCAGTTTGAAAGCTTCCGCGATCCGCTGGTCATATTGGTCACAGTGCCGCTGGCGGTGTGCGGGGCGCTGGTGCCGCTGTATCTCGGCTTCACCACGCTCAACATCTACACCCAGATCGGGCTGGTGACGCTGATCGGCCTCATTTCCAAGCATGGCATCCTAATGGTGTCCTTCGCCAATGAAATGCAGGAGAAGGAAAGGCTGAGCCGGATAGCGGCGATCCGCCATGCCGCCGCCGTGCGCATGCGGCCGGTGCTGATGACCACGGCGGCGATGGTGGCGGGTCTCGTGCCGCTGCTCTTTGCCGGCGGCGCGGGGGCGGCCAGCCGCTTCGCCATCGGCATCGTTGTGGTAATGGGCATGCTGGTTGGCACGCTCTTCACGCTCTTCGTCCTGCCCACCATCTACACGCTGCTCGCCGCAGACCATCGCAAGGGGCCTCGTAATGCCGACGCCCGCGATGAAGGCGGCATGCCTGCGGGAGACTCCGTCCATGCGTAAATCTCTGTTGCTGCTGATTCTAGCGTTCATGGCCGGCGGATGCGCCGCCGGCCCCGACTATCGCCGCCCCGAAGCCAAAGTAGCCGCCGGCGGCGCCTTCGGGACGCAGGCCAATGCCTTCGACCCGGCCGCCCCGTTGCCGGACCAATGGTGGAGGCTGTACAACGACCCGGCGCTCGATGCGCTGGTGGCGCAGGCGCTGGATGCCAATACCGACCTGCGCGTCGCTGCCGCCAACCTCGCCAAGGCCCGCGCCGCCTTGCGGGAAGCGAGGACGGCTCGTCTGCCGACGACCGACATCGCTGGTGGAGCCGGCTATGGCGACGGCATGCAGGGGGCGGGCGGCGCCTTCACCCAGATCAATGCCCAATGGTCGCAAAATGGCAGCCTTGCGCTCAGTTGGGAGGTCGACCTATTCGGCCGTGTCAGTCGCGCGGTGGAAGCCGCCCATGCGGACGCACAAGCCGTCGAGGCCGCACGGGATGCCGTCCGCGTAACGGTGGCGGCGGAAACGACACGCGCCTATCTCGACGCCTGCTCCTATGCCTATGCGCTCGGCGTGGCGCAGGATAGCTATCGCTCCAGCAACGATAGCCTGCGTCTTGTCACCGCGCAGGAGAAGGCGGGATCGGTGGGCAAGTTCGATGTCGAGCGTTCTGCCGCCGCCGCCGCTACCGCCCGCGCCGCCATCCCATCGCTGGAGGCGCAACATCAGGTCGCCCTGTTTGAACTCGCCGCCCTCCTGGGGGGCACGCCCGCCGACATTCCCCTTGCCGCCCGGCAATGCATGACGCCGCCCGCCCCCGCGGTGGCGTTGCCGGTGGGCGACGGCGCATCCCTGTTGCGCCGTCGCCCCGACCTGCGGCAGGCAGAGCGGCAACTGGCGGCCGACACGGCGCGGATCGGCGTGGCGACGGCCGCGCTCTATCCGAAGATCAGCTTGGGCGGATCGGGCAATTTCTTCCGCAACGACAGCGTGCGGGGCAGTGACAGCTTCAGCTTCTCGGTCGGCCCGCTGCTCAGTTGGAGCTTCCCCAACATCAGCGTCGCGCGCGCCCGCATCCGTCAGGCGGAGGCGCAGGGGGACGCGTCACTGGCAGCCTTCGAGGGCACGGTCATCACCGCACTCAAGCAGGTGGAGCAGGCGCTCAGCAATGTCGCGCGCGAACAGGAACGGCTCTCTGCGCTGGATGAAGCGCAGGCCCGATCGCAACGCGCCTTCGACTTTGCCAATGCGCGTTATCGCGCGGGGTCTGTCGGTCTTCTCGATGTGTTGGTCGCGCAAACGGCGCTGCTGGATGCGCGGGCCGCGCAAGCTTCCTCGCTCCAGCGCCTGTCGTCGTTGCGTGTCGATCTTTTCAAATCCCTCGGAGGTGGTTGGCTGGATGCCGAGACATAGTCGGGTGCGCGATGGCAACAGCAGGCGCACACCAGCGCCTGCGTTCAGTCAGACCGGTTCATCTGCTTCGGGACAGCGATAGCGGACTGTCGGCTGCTGCGAGGTAGATTTGTTCGCTGAATGTCTATTTTGGGTCGACGTCGGTATGCATTGGCTGGGAACTGTCGGCTCCGTCAAGCACGCTAGAAGGTGGCTTATGACAAGATCGGGCCTTGGCGCATTTGATCACCGCGCCTAACTGTCCCGGCCGCTGATGCCTTCGTATGGCAACGGAACAGAGGTAGTCGGGGATCGCCCAGCGCCCTTCAAACCCCCATCAGCGCCGTCCATACCCTCACGATGATCCATGTGCGAGGGCGGGCATTTTGTCCAATATTCATCGCCGTATTTTTGGAATATGGTAATATTCATTCGATCGTAATGGCGATAATCGCAATAAACGCATTTAATATTTTTGCAGGATTGATTAAAGATAATGGACTGGGTTCCTGTTGCTTTCATAATATTCAAGATTGTCGTGATTGGCGCAGGAATGTTCTTCGCTATCAAGTGGCATTACGATAAGGATAGAAAGGCGCATCAGGGAGATGTCCTAAGCGCTGTTGGCAAGATGGCCGCGATCCTAGTGCTATCGCTCCTAGGCCTGCTGTTCATTACCTTCATGTTTGCCAGGATGCTCGGTTTGGACATGACATTCCCACGATAGAGGGGCGCTCCCACGCGTGCCCTCGGGCTGGGCAGGAATGGTTCTGATCGGTCCGAGCGACTGGCGCGTTGGCACCAAACGCCTTAAGGTCTAGGGGAGGCAGGACGACTTTGGAGACTTCGCCCCAAATCGCTGGACTGGAAGGACGCTCAATTGCTCGACGGCCCACGCCTCTCGCCGCTATCGGGCGCTCAGCCGGACGCTTTGGTCATACTGATCCACGGCTACGGTTCGAATGGCGAAGACCTCATCTCGCTGGCAGGCTTGATGCAGCCCTCACTGCCCCATGCGGCATTCGTCGCGCCCAATGCCCCTTCGCTGCTTCCTCATATGGCCGCCGCCCACCAATGGTGGCCGATCGAGACTTTCTCCATGGCCGAGCGCGCTGTGGGCGCTGCAGCGGCCGCGCCCGCCCTCGACGCTTTCATCTCGCAGGAACTGGCAAGAGTTGGCCTGACCAGCGAGCGGCTGCTATTGGTGGGTTTCAGCCAAGGAACGATGATGGCGCTACATGTCGGGCTTCGCCGGCCTGAGGCCATCGCGGGCATCGTCGGCATCTCGGGCATGCTAGTGGCGCCCGACCGCCTGGAGGCCGACATCCGTAGCCGTCCCCCGGTTCTGCTTATTCACGGTACGCAAGATGACGTCGTCCCGTTCGGCTCGATGGCGTTGGCGTCTTCGGCACTGGCCGACGTCGGCGTGCCCGTGGAGACACATGCATCGCGGGGCGTGGGCCACAGTATCGGGCCGGACGGTTTGGCTGCCGCGATCGCGTTCGCACGCCAATTCATCCCCTGATCTTCAAGGATGAAGCTTACACCCCGTCGATCGTTAACTCTCCCATGTTCGTCTTCCTGGACTTCGAGGCATCGTCCCTCGCCAAGTTGAGCTACCCGATCGAGGTTGCATGGGTGTTCGAAGACGGCGCCAGCGAAACCCACCTGATCTGCCCAGCCCCGCAATGGACAGACTGGGAAGCCGAAGCTGAGGCCGTCCATCGCATTTCCCGCGAGATGCTGGAGAGGCACGGCGCCCCGCATGATGTCGTAGCGCGGCGGATGGTTGAACAACTGACAGGGTACACCCTCTTCGCCAGCGCTCCATCCTGGGATGGAAAGTGGCTGAGTGCACTCCTGCGTGCCGCCAAGCTCCCACGCCACGCCCTGCGCCTGCGTGACACCGAAGAGGCGCGTGCGGAAGCGGCCAGGCGGTTCCTTGCTCCGGTCGTTCCGGCCGACCGCCTGCACATCGAGATTGACGATCTGCTGACGCTCGTCGATATCAGGCGCGACGAGGGAGAGCCGGCACATCGCGCACTGGCGGATGCGCAAGACGAGCACCGTCATTGGCTGGACATCGTTTCCGGAGCAGAGGCTATCGCACGCAAGGCGAGCCGTGACTGACATTCCTCTGTTGGAGCCAGGCGGTCGCTGCATCGTGATGTGAGACGACTGCGGCACGCATCATAGCTTCGCCCGTGCCGGATTGATGGCAGAGCTAGTCGACGCGTCAATAGCCGGTCACCACATAGTCGACGCGTCAATAGCCGGTCACCACATAGTCGACGCTACGACGATAACAGCCCTTCCGGACCTGGGAACTGAAAATCAGGGACTGAGCGTCCACAAAAGGGTCGACAGTTCAGGGAATGAAATAAGTACGGCGCCGGACCGCTCACCGTTGGAGGCGGACCAGCGTCTCATCGAGAGTCGAGAGAAAGCGCGAGCGATCCGCCTTCGCAAACGGTGCCGGTCCACCGATGCTATCGCCGATCGCGCCTGCTCGCAGATCTGCCATGATGGCCCGGACCGCAACCGCGTTGCCGATAGACGCTTTGGTAAAGGGCTTTCCCGTCGGCGCGATCACGGCCCCGCACCCTGATTTCAAACATCGGTCAGCCAGCAAAATGTCGGCGGTTATGACGACGGAACGTGTCTCCACATGCTCCACGATCCAATCATCCGCCGCGTCGAATCCATCGCTCACCACCACGCGTGAGATGAGCGGATGTGCCGGTACCCGAATGGGGCTGTTGCTGACGACGACGACGGGCACGTCATGTCGCCACGCGACCTTGTAGGTTTCTTCCTTAACCGGGCAGGCGTCAGCATCGATGAGGATCTGGGGCATTTGAAAAATGTAGAGGCGTTCGCTTGAAAAAGGGAGAGCCTTCTTCCCGTAAGATAAAGATCGTCTTGGCACCGATTGCAGCGCTGTATCACACCCAGCCCGGCGTCAGCCGTCGGGCGAAGATTTTGGACCGAGAATATCTGTAAGGCGTCGGCACCGGAGCATGGTTTGACGCCCTTGCCTGCTATCGCTACTCGCGGCGCGATGATCGCTCTACTGTCCCCTGCCAAGACGCTCGATTTCCAGAGCGCATTGCCCCCTCTGACGGCGTCGAGACCGCACTTCGCCGCGGAAGCGCGGGGTCTCGCGCAATCGGCCGCGGGCCTGACGGAGGAGCGGTTGGGAAAGTTGATGCATATCTCCCCGCGCCTCGCCAAGCTCAATGCAGAGCGCTTCCGTGACTTCGCCGACCTGCCCGAGCGACCGGCGCTGTTCGCCTTTGCTGGTGACGTCTATACGGGTTTCGAGGTCAATACGCTGGACGACGCGGGCGTCGCGTTTGCGCAGAACCATGTGCGGATGTTGTCGGGCCTCTATGGTCTGCTCCGACCGCTTGATGCCATCCGGCCGTATCGACTGGAAATGGGCACGCGTTGGGCGCCTGGCCATAAGCGGCTGACCGATTGGTGGGGCGACCGTATCGCCCAACTGCTGCTCGCGCAGCTTGCGGAAGAAGGATCGGGCGTCGTGCTCAATCTCGCGAGCCAGGAATATTTCGCTGCCGTCGAGGGCAAGCTGGCGGGGAGGCGGGTGATCGAGGTCGAGTTTCGCGAGCCTGGTCCGAATGGCCCGCGTTTCGTGAGCTTCAATGCCAAGCGCGCCCGCGGTATGATGGCCCGCTGGCTCTGTGAGCATCACGTCACGGATGTAGAAGCGATGCGCGGCTTCGACAGCGACGGATATCGCTTCGACCCGGACGAGAGCGAAGCTGATCGCTGGCGGTTCACCCGTACATGAGCGGGGATGGCAAGATCGCGCCGATGTGGTCGACGCTGCGGCGGCATGGGCGCGGTATAGGAATTGGATCTCGTTCGGTTGCCGATCATCGCATTTCTCTTTCATCCCTGACCCTTGGCAGCTAAATTCGCTCCTCCTGTCCGCGGGGGGCAGGACGGCCCCGACATCTGGTTCCCAAACCTGTCGGGGCCGCGTCCCTCCGGACCCATGCTTTCCATCAGGCCGAACATTTGCTTGGCGCCCCCTGGAGATCGAAGGGGAAAAATGACGGTTGAGTTGGGACAACGACCGAAATGTCCTTATGGGCGTCACAAATCTGTCTGTCTAGAATTGGCCACTCGAGGTGCTTAGTTTGATAGTGGCCCTTCCGAACCTGGGGATCGCAAATTGGCCTCTGGGCGGCGAAGAAGGGTCGAACATGACCTATTTGTAACGGAACATGCACGCTATTCGCCGCTTTCCCCAACATCTCGAGATGCGATTGGGGATCAGATGATGAGCACGGTAGCGAAGGTGATCGTGGAAACTTTGGCGGCCGCAGGTGCTCGGCGCTGCTATGGCATCCCGGGTGACACCCTCAATCATGTGACCGATGCGATCCGCGACAGCGACATTCGCTGGATCCATGTGCGCCATGAGGAGGCGGGGGGTTTCGCGGCGGGCGCCGATGCGCTGCTGACCGGAGAACTGGCCCTGTGCGCGGGATCCTGCGGGCCGGGCAGCCTTCACTTCATCAATGGCCTGTTCGAATCCCATCGTAATCGCGCACCCGTCGTCCTGATCGCCAGCCAGATCGTGCGCGACGAACTGGGATTCGATTTCCCGCAGGAGGTCGATTTTCGCCCGATCTACCAAAGCTGCAGCGTGTTCTGCGAAGAAATCAGGACGCCCGCCCAAGCGCGACGCAAGACGGCCATGGCGGCCCAGGCGGCATTGGCCAAGAAGGGCGTGGCAGTGCTGATCGTGCCAGCCGACATATCGAGCGCCAAGGCCCCCGACGAGCCGCCCTTTGCGGTCCACTCCGCCCATCCCGTCGTACGTCCGGCGGACACCGACCTGGACCGCATCGCCGCCAATCTAGCCAAGGGGAAGAAGATCGCCATCTACGGCGGATCAGGCTGTGAAGGCGCTCATGATCAAATTATCGCCCTCGCCACCGCCCTACAGGCTCCGATCGCCCATACATCGCGTGCCAAGGATTTTCTGGAGCATGACAATGGCTTCAATGTCGGGATGACCGGCATATTCGGCGGTGAAGCGGGCTATCATGCGCTGATGGCGTGCGACACGCTGTTGCTGCTGGGCTGCGATTTTGCCTGGCGACAATATTATCCGGAAAAAGCGACCATCATTCAGATCGACATAGACGGCACCCATTTGGGTCGGCGTCATCCTGTCGACATTGGTGTCGTCGGCGACGTTGCGGCGACGATAGAGGCCCTGATGCCACGGATCACGCAGCGCAGCGACCGCACATTCCTCGATGAATGCCTGAAGCACCGCGTTCGCACACTGGAGGATGAGGCCAAGCATGCGACAACCGGTAGAGGCGGCGCAATCCATCCCCAATATCTGACCGAGGTGATTTCAAGGAACGCCCCCGCCGACAGCATCTATACGGCGGACGGCGGATCGCCCATGGTATGGTGCCTGCGCCATGTCGCTGCCACCGGGCAGAACCGCACCGTCATCAGCCTCAGCCATGGCACCATGGCCAATGCCATGCCCCAGGCGCTGGGCGCCAAGGCCGCCTTTCCCGATCGGACGGTGATATCCTTATCGGGAGATGGCGGCATAGCCATGCTGCTGGGTGATCTGCTGACGGCGGTGCAGGAGCAGCTGCCGATCAAGGTGGCCGTATTCAATAATGGCGCGCTCGATTTTGTCGAAATCGAGCAAAAGGTCGAAGGACTGCTGGAAGCCTATACCAACCTCGTCAATCCCGACTTCGCGCGCGTGGCCGAGGCGATGGGGCTCTGGGGACGGCGCGTCGAGCAGGCCGAACAACTGGAAGGAGCCGTAAGGGACTGGCTCGCCGCGCCGGGGCCAGCCCTCCTTGATGTGGTTACGGATCGTTTTGAACTGGTCATGCCGCCCAAGGTGGAGGCGGGCCAGGTTGCGGGCATGGCGCTCTATTCGGCCAAGGCCGTGCTGAACGGACGGGGTCGCGATGTGGTCGGTTTGATCCGGAATCTTTTGTCTTGAACGGCAAGTCCAATCTGGGCGCGGCGCTGACCCGCGACCATGCCCTGTCCCGCAACCTGCTGCTGCTGATCGGGCTGCTTGGCACGCTTGGCGCGTTGGTTGTCGGCTGGCGTCATCCCCGCGCGCTGTGGCTGTTGATTCTGTTCGCGCCGATGCTGGTAGTGGCGCTGATCGATCTGACGCAGCCCCATCACAGCCTGCGCCGCAATTATCCGGCGTCCGCCCGGTTTCGCTGGTTTTTCGAATGGCTGCGTCCTTTTGCACGCGCCTATTTCGTCGAAAGCGACCTGGATGGGCGACCTTATAGCCATGATGAACGGGCGCTGGTCTATGCCCGCGCCAAGGGCGAGGTGGACGCCCATCCATTCGGCACCGAACTCGACGTTTATTCCGATGAATATGAATGGCTCGCCCATTCGATCGCGCCGTCCACCGATGCGCCCAAGGAAACCCGCGTCCATGTCGGCACCGACCAGTGCAGCCGGCCTTATCAGGCCGCACGCCTCAACATCTCGGCGATGAGCTTTGGCGCGCTCGGCGCCCATGCGATCGAGGCGCTCAATCTGGGCGCTAAGATCGGCAATTTCTATCATGACACCGGCGAAGGTGGCCTGTCGCCCTATCATCTCAAACATGGCGGCGACATCGTGTGGGAAATAGGCTCGGGCTATTTTGGCTGTCGCGACCGACAAGGCCAGTTCGATCCTGCCCACTTTGCTGATCGCGCTGCCCATGACGCGGTGAAAATGACGGAGATCAAGCTGAGCCAGGGGGCCAAGCCCGGTCACGGCGGCCTCTTACCCGGGGCGAAGGTCACGCCGGAAATCGCCGCGACCCGCGACGTGCCGACGGGCGAGGATTGCCTTTCCCCGCCGGGACACAGCGCCTTCTCGACCCCGATCGAACTGGTCGAATTTGCCGGCAAGATGCGCGATCTGTCTGGCGGAAAGCCGGTCGGCATCAAACTTTGCGTGGGCTATCCCCATGAACTGTTCGCTGTCGTCAAAGCGATGATCGAAACCGGCATCGTGATCGATTTCATCGTGATTGACGGCGCAGAAGGCGGCACGGGAGCGGCTCCAACGGAATTGTCGGATCGGGTCGGCATGCCTCTGCGCGAGGGGCTTATGCTTGCGCGCAACGCCCTGGTGGGCACCAATCTCAAGAGCAAGATCAGACTGGCGGCGTCGGGCAAGGTCAGTTCGGGCGCCGGCATCGCCATGAATGCGGCCCTCGGCGCAGATTGGTGCAATGCTGCGCGCGCCTTCATGTTTTCGCTCGGTTGCGTCCAGTCGATGCGTTGCCACACTGACACCTGCCCCACCGGGGTCGCGACCCAGTCGGCGGCACGCCAAAGGGCCTTGGTCATCCCAGAAAAAGCCGAGCGTGTGGCGCGCTTCCAGCGATCGACATTATCCGCGCTGCATGACATCGTGGTCGCCTGCGGCCTCAATTCTCCCGACGAGTTTACGCCGGACGGATTGCGCCAGCGGATCAGCGCCGTGGAGATGCGCTCGATGGATGAACTCTATCCCTTCGTAGAGCCTGGCGAACTGCTCGACGGCGCTCGGGATGCACGTCTTGCGCGATGGTGGGCGCAGGCAGATCCAGAATCGTTCAGAAGACGCAGCATATGATCACTGGTGTCTCTTATCAATGAGCAAATCGCTTCGGGATCCTGCTGCTATCGCTTGCTCGAGGCGAGGCATGGGAAGATCGACTTTTGCGAATGTCCGAATTTCGGTATGAGTAGAGGAGGTTCAATGCTCCCAAAGAGTGCGCGGCTTCCAGATTGTATAACCGAGCGAGCAGCGGACTACGGCAGCAGTGTCGGTTCCTATGACTACCATGGAGTGGCGCGAGGTAATCGCAAGCTGCCGGAATAGCAGACGGACCGTAAGAGGGCATCAGATTTCGGCGGTCGGACGACAACTGAGGGTCGGTGCCTACAGTCTGAAATCTTCATTTGTCGCGCTGGCCGCACAGCTTGTTTTCGCTTTGCACGGCCACATATCGGTCGTTGGGCTGATCCTGTTGTCCTTTGCGCGAGCCCGTTGAACGTCGGAGCCGTTTCCACGCGATCCATATTCCGCTTGCCGAAGTAACTATACCCAGCAGCGATAGGGCCCACAGGACGGCCTCCCAAGCCGGCCGGTTGCGAACCAAAAGACTGAAGTCCCATTTGTGGAACAGATCGAATATCCAGCGATAGAGGCGGCCACGCCTATCAATAACGCCCTCGACGGTGCCGGAAGATGGATCGATGTGGACCCAGCTTGCTGCCGGGTCGTCAAAGACGATCCGCAGCATTGGCAATTGCGGCATCCCAGACAGATCATACCAATAGAAATCCGGTGCGGTCAGCAGTTGGACGGATGCGACGGACGCGGTGGGCACTAGCTGTCGGGCCGCGTCGATGACCGCCCTCCGATCTGCCGTGGCCGGGCGGAGGGTGCGAGCGTCCAGCAGGATAGAAGTATCTGCGCGATCGACCCTGAGCCACGGGCGGGAGGCTGCCCAGAACAGCCTGACACGCTTGGTTCCCGGGCCGCTGGCCCTGGCGAGTGCGGCATGGTCAATATGACCCAGGCGTTGCGCTCCGTTATAGGTAGCCTGTGCCGCCGGATCGAGGCCCGGACTGGCAAATAGGCGACCGGGATCGACCGATAGCCACCCGCTGAAGATCCAGAGAGTCAGCGTCAAACCGCCGGCAAGCCCGGCCACGTGATGCCAGAGCATCCATCCGTGATAGGGTGTAATCCTCCCGCCCTTGAACCGTCGCCGTCCAAATCGAGCGCGGAGCAGGCCGATCCATATGCCGGTCACGGCCGCCAATATGCATGGTCCCGAAACCCAGAGCACCACCT
>Ga0163161_10003120_pt1 | contig 11680 bp, 9 predicted proteins | sample S45metaG_FD_129847 | JGI IMG/M metagenome (GOLD analysis project Ga0163161, IMG submission 129847) | Switchgrass rhizosphere microbial communities from Kellogg Biological Station, Michigan, USA - S4-5 metaG | ecosystem: Host-associated > Plants > Roots > Rhizosphere > Soil | place: USA: Michigan... | reverse complement strand
TGCTTGGTGATCACCGGCCAGGCGTCTTCCCACAACGCCAGAATGCGCGCCTGCGGAAAGTGATAACCGACCTTGTTGTACACCGCGTCGAACTGGATGTTGGCGGCTTTGTAGATCCGAGGGCGGTCGGCGGTGAAGGTCGAGGCGCCGACAAAAGACATGCCGTCGATGCGTTCACCGCTGGCGAACTCGCCGCTGCCGGCGTTGCTGGTCAGGCGTTTTTGCCGATCGTCCATGCACGGCTCGTAGTACGGCGCGCCGGCCATCGGCAAGGCACCGTTGGTGCGAAACGCCTTGGCCACCACTTGATTGCCGGGCAGCAAGGCATAGCTTGGATGGTCTTTTTTCGCGTGGAAAGCCATCGCGGCCTGTTCGACTTCGGTGCCTTCTTCCGGCAGGTAAATAGGTTTGGCGCGAGTGACTTCCTTGGAGAAATCCAGCGAAGTGGTCACGGTGTGCGCTTCGCCACCCGCCGCAACGCCATCCAGTGCGTGCCGTTGCAAGCCGCCATCCCAGCCGCCGGACTGCGCCGGGTCGAGGTTGGCCCACAGCGCTTTGCCGCTGGCCTTGAGCGATTGCGCGGTGGCCGCGTCGAGCATGTCCAGTGGCGGAGTTGGTGGCCGTTGGCCGACCGAACTTTCCATGCCGCCGATCCAGAACGGATAGCCAGGGTTTTTCAGGCTGCCGTCGGCATTGCGGTTGGCTTCGCTGCGATCGACCAGCGCCAGCGAGCCGATGGCTTGACCGCCGGCGTTGCCGCCATGGTGCTCGCCGTCGTCATCGCCCTCTTCTTCGTCATCGTCGTCATCATTGCCGGCGACCAGGGTTTCGCCGATTTTCGGCACCACCACGACTTTGCCCGGCATCGGTGCCATGGCTTTGCCCGGCAGCGGCACTATCGCCGGAATCGGTGTACCGGCAACGATTTCGCCGTCCGGCAAGGCGCGCGCGCCAGCGGCGGGTTTACCGCTGCGCAAGGCAAACGGTTCGCTGTGATAGCCATCGGCGCCCTGCTGCGAAACATCAAGTCGAGTGCCCTCTTCGAAGACATCGTGCACCCGCCACATGGCCCACATGCCTTGGGCAAAGTGCGGATAGAAATGGCAGTGATAGATCGCATCGCCGGCCACGCGGTTGCGGTTGCCCGAACCACCGTTGGCGATTTCATAGGTGTAACCGGCACCCGGACCGATGCCCTGGGCGTCGACGTAATCGGAGTTGTCATCGTTAGGGTTGAACAGCCACTGATGGCCGTGCAAGTGGAAGATGTGCTGCTCGTGGCCATTGTGGGTATTGCGGAATTTGACGAAGTCACCGATGTAGCTGTGGTTGACGTTCGACGGTTCCGACGGATACAGCGCCATGGTCGCTTTCACACCGATCTGATCGGCGCGCGGTGTCTGGCCCGGGGCGATGTTCTCAAGCCCGGTGTTGGCCGGCACATCCACCAGCATCGCCACATCGCCGACGGTGTGCGAGCTGAGGAAGAATTCTTCATAGGCACACGACAGGCAGTCGTGCATCGGCCCCACGCCCAAACGGTTGGCGACCACTTCGGCGCCCATGCCGCCGGAGCCGTAGTTGATCATGAACGAGTCGCGGGTCGGCTCCAGCACATGGGCCATCACCGGGTCGGCCCAGTACGCTGGGAACGCTTGGGTGGCGGCGGTTTCATCCTGGAATTGCGAAGCGAAATCGCGGAACGCTTCGAGGCGGTTGGGAATTGCCGGGTTGCGTTTTCCCACCGACTCCAACGGGTAGGTGCTGGACGGGAAGCTGCCGTCGGCGTTACTGCCCATGACAATCGCGTCGCTTTCGCTGGAAATGATTTCATTGCCATCGACCATGCCGATGATCGGCGTACCGGCCTTGCCTTCGCGCAACCACGGTTCACGCTGGGGATAGCGCGCCTGGTAGTCGACGATGGGTTGACCGGTGGGTGCGCGGCCCGTAGTGGCCAGGCGCATTTCTTCTTCGGTGAGGGTGTTGCGATAGGTGCGACCGCCCTTGGGCAGGACGACGACCTGGCCGAACAGTCCGTTGGCAACGTTGCCGGCCGCGCCCTCGCCGCCAAACGTTGCGCCACGGCTGCTCACGGCAAACGCGCCTTCACGTTCGGCGAACAAGGTGTAGGAGCGGCTCGCGCCGGGTGGCACCAGAGTGTTGGCGTTGCGCCCGGTGAACGAAGAAATGTCATCGATGCTGTTTACCGCTTGCAGGCCGTTGACTTGAAAGCCGACGTGACGGTCGGCGACCTGCTCGTCGACTTTGAAGTCTTCGGCGCCGTTGGCGTTTTCCACGCCCTCCTCTTCGCCCTCGTTTTCAAAGTGCTTGTTCGGGTTGGCCTGATAGTCGAGCAGGTTCTGCAAATTGATCGTCAGGCAATCGCCGGCGGCCACGCGCAACACCAATGGCCGTGGACGCTTGTCCGGGCGCAACGAGACTTTGCCCGGCACTGCGGCGCCGCCGTAAGCCAGCGACTGCTCATGTTCATCAACGACATCGCGGCGCAGGGCGAACATCATGCCGTTGATGTTCTGCGCGCCGAGGCGGTTGAACATCAGCGGTTGATCGAAGGCGACGACGTTGGCCACCAGGTTGCGCTCGCAACGTACGGCCGCGCCGGCCAGCTCGACGCTGAGCATCGAGGCCAGAATCAGCAGCCAGTTAATCAGGGACGGAGCGTGAGGAAAGCCAGCCATGATCAGGAACCTCGTAGTGGGTGTTCGTGGGAACACTTCTCGACAAATGCCTCGGAGCAATCCGCGTGCCACAAAAAATTGCATTAGTGTTCAATCAGTTACCGCAACCACTTGAGAATCCGGGGAATATTCCCCACCCCTTTTCCCCACTTTTCGGGTGTATCCGGTTTGCCCCGAAAGTGGGGAAACCGGGTTGGGGTCACAACGGCGCATCCATCGCCAGGCCTTGCAGACGCCGGTACTGACGCAACACGTTCGGCACGTAGCGCTGGGTTTCGGCGAACGGCGGAATCACCCGGCCACGGCTGAGCACCGCGTCGGGCCCGGCGTTGTAAGCCGCCACGGCAAGGGCGATGTCGTTGTCGAAAAGGGTCATCAGGCGCTTGAGGTATTTGGCCCCGCCCTGGATGTTGGCCTTGGGGTCGTAGACGTCGGTCACACCCAGCTCGCGCGCGGTGTCGGGCATCAACTGCATCAGCCCGCCGGCGCCTTTGGGGGACGTGGCGCCGGGGTTGTAATGCGACTCGGCGTTGATTACTGCATGCAACAGCGCTTCGGGTAATTGATTGACCTTGGCTGCCGCCGAGACCAGTTCCGCATAGGGCTGGTTGGCGATCATTTGCGGCTGTTGATCGAGACTTGCCACAGGCATTTCAGCCTCGTGGATCACCCGCTCGTAGGTACGTCCGGGCCGGTGAACGTTGGACAGTACATAGCTGCCCTTGGCGTCCACCGAGATGAATACATCGGCCTGCGCGGCGCCGCTGAGCAGCACACAACCGAGCAATCCGCTGGCAAGGAATTTCATGTCGGGCCTCCCCGGATCGACCCCGATAAATTGGGGGAAATGCCCCAATGGCCGATCACGTTTGAGCCATACGCAAGCACTGTGCCGACTCTTGAGAGGCCCGTATTTCAAGGGTTTCAGCGTACAAGCGGGTTTTCAGTGGGGCCTGAGCATGGCAATTGCATAAGCCCTTCAGGCGACACGGCTGCCACTCACGGGAGGTCATCATGAAGCTGCAATTTCGTCCGCGTGGCCAACGCGGTTTTACCCTGCTCGAATTGCTCGTGGTGCTGGTGGTGCTCGGCCTGTTGGCCGGGATCGTCGCGCCGAAATACTTCGCCCAACTCGGTCGCTCCGAAGTGAAGGTGGCCAAGGCACAGATCGAAGGACTGAGCAAAGCGCTGGATATCTATCGACTGGAAGTCGGTCACTACCCGTCCACCGAACAGGGCTTGCAAGCCTTGGTCACCGCACCGAGTGACGAGGCGAAATGGACCGGGCCGTACTTGCAGAAAAAGCTGCCGCAGGATCCGTGGGGGCGTAATTACGCCTACCGCTATCCCGGCGAAAACAGTGAGTACGACCTGCTGTCGATGGGCAAGGACGGCCAGCCCGGTGGCGAAGGTGAAAACGCTGAAGTGACCAACTGGCAGTAAGCGGAGCGCGGCCCATGCGATTTCATTTGAAAGCGGTCGGCAAGGCTGGGGTGGTGTCCTTGAGCGTCGAAGCACCCGGCGACAGCGAAGCACGGCGGATCGCCGAGGATCAAGGTTTGCGGGTGCTCAGCTCGCATGCCGACAAGCATTGGCGCTCGCTGAAACTGCGCCAGCGCGAGACCTTCAACCTGGTGTTATTCAGCCAGGAACTGACCACTTTGCTCAATGCCGGCCTACCGCTGATCGATGCGCTGGAAAGCCTCGCCGAAAAAGAAACCGCCCCCGCCGCCCGGAAAACCTTGAGTGAGCTGGTACGCCTGCTTTATGAGGGCAAATCCTTCTCGCAGGCGTTGGGCCAGTTGTCGGCGGTGTTCCCGCCGCTGTACGTGGCGTTGGTACAGTCCAGCGAGAAGACCGGCGCGGTCGGCGATGCGCTGGGGCGCTACGTCAGTTATCGCCAGCGCATGGACGAGGTGCGGCAGAAGATCATCAGCGCCTCGATTTACCCGATGCTGTTGCTGATCGTCGGTGGTGGCGTGGTGTTGTTCTTGATGGGTTATGTGGTGCCGCGTTTCAGTCTGGTGTTTGAAGGGCTGGGCAATAACCTGCCGTGGCTGTCGCAGGTGTTGATGAGCAGCGGGATGTTTCTGCATGCGCATCAGGCTGAATTTTTCGGTGCATTGGCAGCGCTGGTCATCGCCCTTGCCGTGCTGCAAAAGCAACCGGCGTTTCGCCGTGGGCTGGATCGACTGGTGGAAAAACTGCCGGCCGTGCATCAACGGATTTTCATGTATGAGCTGGCGCGGTTTTACCGCTCATTGGGGATTCTGCTGCAAGGCGGGATTCCGCTGGTGACCGCCATGGCCATGGTGCGCGGTTTGCTCACCGTCGCTTCGCGGACGCGGCTGGATCAGGCCTGCGAGCGGGTGCGCGAGGGACAGTCGCTGTCTACCGCGCTGGAGCTCAATCACCTGGTGACGCCGGTCTCGCTACGACTGCTGCGGGCCGGTGAACAGTCCGGCAACCTCGGGCAAATGATGGAACGCAGCGCCGATTTCTACGACGAGGAAATCAGTCGCTGGCTGGAGTGGTTCGTGAAGTTGTTCGAACCGCTGCTGATGACCTTCATCGGCCTGCTCATCGGGGTCATCGTGATCCTGATGTACATCCCGATTTTCGAACTGGCTTCGAGTATTCACTGACTCCGGGAACGGGTCCGACCCCTGCAACGACGCACTTTTACGTTCCCAAACAAAACCACAAAGACGGAGAACGATATGCACATTAAAAAGCTCGTGCTCGCAATGGCCATCGGCGCAGTTCTGTCGGCGTCTACGGTCCTCATTCCGGACAGTGTGTCCGGGGTGTCCAGTGCTTATGCCAAGGATGGTGGGAGTGGTGGTGGAGGCAGTGGGGGTGGTAGCGGAGGGGGCGGCGGCGGAAGTGGAGGTGGAGGCGGAAGTGGCGGGGGCGGCGGCGGTCACGGTGGCAGCGGTGGCAGTGGTGGAAATGGTGGGGGCGGAGGCAGTCACGGCGGGGGCGGCAACAGTGGTAGTGGCGGTGGCAACAGTGGCCACAGCGGCAGCGACCACGGCTCGGGGCACTCGGGCGACAGCGGCTCATCCGGTCGCAGCGGCACGCACGCCGAAGCGGGAGATGACCATGGCGTCCACCGCGCTGGTGAAGTCGGCGATGACCACGGGGTCCACCGCGCGGGCGAAGTCGGTGATGATCGTGGCGTGCATGCTGCAGGCGAAGTCGGCGATGATCGTGGCGTACATGTCGGCGGCGAGCCGGGCGATGACAAGCGCGCCAACTGATCCATCCTGAAAACACCAGCTCCCACAGGGTTTTGTGGCGTTTACATATTCCGCAGACAACCATAATCCCAATGTAGGAGTGAGCCTGCTCGCGATAGCGGTCATTCTGACACTGAAGCTGTGACAGACAGAATGCTATCGCGAGCAGGCTCACTCCTACAGTTTGATTCGCGTACGGCTCAGAGGGCGACGTGGCTCTCGTTCAGGCGTTCGCGCAAAAACTCGACCAACGCCTGCACCGGTCTCGAGGCCTGGCGATGCTGTGGGTAAACGGCTGAAAGTGTCAGCGGTTCCGGCCGCAAATCATCCAGCACCGGCACCAGCCGGCCATCCTTCAACGCCGCGCCGACAATGAACGTCGGCAGATAAGTAATGCCCATCCCCTGCACCGCCGCATCCCTGAGCAACTCGCCGTTGTTCACGCGCATGCGCCCGGTGACGTTGACCAACACAGGCTTGCCCTGCCCCGCATTGAACCGCCACTGCACCGAACGCCCATGCCCATACGGCAGGCAGTCATGGCTGTGCAGGTCTTCGGGTTGCTGCGGCGTGCCGCGCTCGGCGAGGTACGCCGGGCTGGCGCAGTACACCCGCTCGATCGACGCGATACGCCGGGCAATTAGCGTCGAGTCTTCCAGTACGCCAATGCGCAGCGCCAGATCGTAGCCCTCACCGAGCAAATCCACCGGGCGGTCACTCAAATCCACCTCGACCGTGACCTCGCGATAGCGCTGCAAAAACATCGGCAGCAGACACCCCAGATGCGCCACGGCAAACGACAGCGGCGCACTCAGGCGAATCGTCCCGCGTGGCTCGGCGGTCTGCCCGGCGATGCCCTGCTCCACTTGCTCGACTTCGCCCAACAGGCGCAACGCCGATTCGTAATAACTCTGCCCCAGCGGTGTGACGTCGAGGCGCCGCGTCGAGCGGTTCAACAAGCGCACGCCGAGGCGCTCTTCCAGTTGCATCAAGCGCCGACTGACGAACTGCTTGGACAGGCCCAATTGATCGGCCGCTGAGGTGAAGCTGCCGGAGTCCATGACCTGGCAAAAAATACGCATGTCTTCGAACGGGTTCATTGTCACTCTCTGGTGGACAGTTAAACGCTTTATAGCCGCTTTTTCACTTTTCAGCAGCCCATTAATCTGTGCTCACGGTGTTGCTGAGGCCTGAAGCCCAGCGCCACAGCAGCCCGCAACCCAGGCATAAAAATTCAAAAACATTCAAAAGGATTTCCACCATGAACATCGTCAAGAAAACCCTCACCGCGTCCCTCCTCGCCCTGTCCATCGGTAACGCCTTCGCCGCCGAAAACAGCGGTGTCGAACACAACACCCAAGCCTTCCTCAACGCCCTCGCCGCCGGTGGTGGCAAACCGCTGGAGCAACTGAGCCCGAAAGACGCCCGTGCGGTGCTGACCGGTGCGCAGGCTTCGGTAAAAGTGGACCTGTCCGGTGTTGAAGTCAGCGACAAGGCGATCAAGGTCGATGGCCAGACGATCAACCTGAAAGTGGTGCGTCCGGCCCAGGTCAAGGGCGAGTTGCCGGTGTTCATGTTCTTCCACGGTGGCGGCTGGGTGCTCGGCGACTTCCCGACGCACCAACGGCTGATTCGCGACTTGGTGGTGGGCTCTGGCGCCGTCGCGGTGTACGTCGATTACACGCCGTCGCCGGAAGCGCAGTACCCGACCGCGATCAACCAGGCTTACGCCGCAACCAAATGGGTGGCCGAGCACGGCAAAGATATCGGTGTCGACGGCAAGCGCCTGGCAGTAGCGGGCAACAGCGTCGGCGGCAACATGGCAGCGGTCGTGGCGTTGATGGCCAAGGAACAGAAAGCCCCGGCGCTGCGCTTCCAGTTGCTGATGTGGCCGGTGACCAACGCGCAGTTCGACGACGGTTCGTACCAGCAATTCGCCGAGGGCCATTTCCTCACCAAAGGCATGATGCAGTGGTTCTGGGACAACTACACCACCAACCCGGCCGAACGTGCGCAGATCCATGCCTCGCCGCTGAATGCCAGCGCCGAACAGCTCAAAGGCTTGCCCGCCGCCCTGGTGCAGACCGCCGAATTCGACGTGCTGCGTGACGAAGGCGAAGGTTATGCGCGACACCTTGATGCGGCAGGTGTAGCGGTGACCTCGGTGCGCTACAACGGGATGATTCATGACTTCGGTTTGCTCAATCCGCTGAGTCAGATTCCTGAGGTGAAAGCGGCGGTGCGTCAGGCGGCAGCTGAGCTGAAAACTCATCTGAATCCATAACCGCAAAAGATCGCAGCCTGCGGCAGCTCCTACATTGGAATACGTTCTCCTGTAGGAGCCGCCGCAGGCTGCGATCTTTTCACTTGCAGACACCACGGAGCCAAGGTCATGACATTTTTCTACACCCATCTGCTGTCCTGGAGCGCCGCCCTGCTGTTGCTCGACGCCGTGCTCTGGCACTTCTCGCCCTTCAGCCATCGTGCCCCGAGAGTCGCTGTGCGGCTGGTGCTGTTTCTGGCGTTCACCGCGCTGGTGATCAACGCCGGCGTCAGTCCGTTGCAAGCAGCACAATTTGCCGATGACCGCGTGGCGCAGTTGGGTGCGACGGCGTTGGGGATTCTCTGGTGGCTGTACGCGGCGCGGGTGCTGACCGAAGTGATCGGGCTGGCGCTGATGCGCCGCATCGGCCACAGCGGTCGGTTGCTGCAGGACGTCATTGGTGCACTGGTGTTTCTGGTGGCCATCGTTGCGGCCGCCGGTTACGTGCTGGAACTGCCCGTGAAAGGCTTGCTGGCGACTTCGGGGGTGGTGGCCATCGTTGTCGGTCTGGCGCTGCAAAGCACCCTGGCTGACGTGTTTTCCGGGATAGTGCTCAACACCACCAAGCCGTATCAGGTGGATGATTTTGTGGTGATCGACGGCGTTGAAGGCAAAGTCTTCGACATCGACTGGCGCGCCACCCACCTGCTGACCAGCGCCGGGACCATGGCCGTGGTGCCGAACTCGGTCGCGGCCAAGGCGAAGATCGTCAACCTCAGTCGCCCGAACAACATGCATGGCGTTTCGATCAGCATTCAGGTACCGAATCACATCCGCCCGCGTCGTGTTCTGGATGCGCTTGATCGCACCTTGCAAGGCAGCAGCAGTTTGCTCCTCAGCCCGGCGCCGAAAGCCGTGTTGAAAGAGGCCGGTGAAACCATGTCGGAATACGTCGCCAGCGGCTTCATCGCCGAGCTCGGCAAGAAAAGCGAAGTGCGCAACCAACTGTTCGACCTCGCCCACCGGCATCTCGAAGCAGCCGGCATTTCGCGGCATCCGGACGGCGTGATCGAACCGTCGACCCGCGCCCGCGCGTTGCTCGATGAAGTGAAAATCTTCCGCTCGCTGAGCAGTGAGGAGCGTGATCGCCTGGCGGAATCGATGGTTGCGCAGCAATACACCGCAGGCCAGGTGGTGCTGGATCTGGATGAAGTGCCGGACAGTCTGTTCGTGATTGCCACCGGCGTCGTCAGTGCGACTGTGGCGGATGGCGACAGCAAGGTCGAGGCCGGGCGGATGGGGCCGAGTGAGGTCATGGGTGAACAGAGCATTCTGGCGGATACGCCGTCGCAGGCGACGTTCACGGCGTTGACGTCGAGCATCATTTATCGGCTCGACAAGAATCTCACTCGTGAGTGCATGGAACAGCGCACGGAGGTGGGCCGGGCGTTGAACAAGTTGCAGGCGGTGCGTCAGCAGAACAGTCGCCTCGCGTTGATGGCCAAGCCGGTGGCGGTGAGGAAAGGTGGGTTTCTCGGTTGGCTGCAGAAACGTTGAAGCGGCAAGATCAAAAGCCTCCCCCTCACCCCAGCCCTCTCCCCCAGGGGGGCGAGGGGGAAAGGGAGCCGATCTCCGTTTGCTTCAAGTCCGGAGTTCGACTCGATTCCCCAGGTCGGTGTATTCCGAAAGACACCCTCGGTCAGTTCCCTCTCCCTCCGGGAGAGGGTTAGGCGGGCGGCGTTCCGATGAGGGGCTTTTCAGGATCAGCCGATTACTTGGCAGTGAACTTGGTATAGCTGTTGATCAGGTTGCGATAGTTAGGCAGACGCTCCGACAGCAAATGTGCCAGACCTTCCATATCATTGCGCCAGTCGCCCTGCAGCTCGCACGCCACCGAGAACCAGTTCAGCAGGTGCGCACCCGCCGCCGACATCCGCGCCCACGCCGCTTGCTGCACGGTGGTGTTAAAGGTGCCCGACGAGTCCGTCACCACAAACACTTCGTAGCCTTCAGCAATCGCCGACAAGGTCGGGAACGCTACGCAAACATCCGTCACCACACCGGCAATGATCAGTTGCTTGCGACCGGTCGCCTTGATCGCTTTGACGAAATCTTCGTTGTCCCAGGCATTGATCTGGCCCGGGCGCTGAATGAACGGTGCATCCGGGAACTGCTCGCGCAACTCAGGGACGATCGGGCCGTTGGGACCTGCGTCGAAACTGGTGGTCAGAATGGTCGGCAGCTTGAAGAACTTGGCGATGTCGCCCAGCGCCAGCACGTTGTTCTTGAATTCGTTCGGGGTGAAATCCTGGACCAGCGAGATCAGACCGGTCTGGTGATCGACCAGCAGTACGACCGCATCATCTTTGTTCAGACGTGTGTAAGGAACGCTCATGGGAAAACTCCTGATGGACGGATGGATGAAGCGTTGAGCGCCGACCGGATGACCGGCGCTTCAGGGGAAATCAGAAAGCGAAGCAGGAGCAGCCGAACGCGCCCCAGAAACCGGCGAAGTCGCTGACCGGTGCGTTCGACATCCGCGCCTTTTCATGGCTGTGGGTGTGCACCGCGCACGGGCCGCTGCACTGGTGAACCTGCGCCTGCAACGGCGAATTCGGCCGCCAGTGGCCCGGGACTTTCACCACCGGCGACCAGTCCGGCAACACCGGAATCGAGCGCGGGCCGAGGTCTTCGAAGTCGCCGGCGGCGTAAACAATTTTGCCGCCGACCACGGTCATGACCGATTCGATCCACTTGATCGCTTCTTCCTCGACATGGAAGAAGTCCGCGCTCAGCGCCGCCAGATCCGCCAGTTGCCCGACCTTGATCTGGCCCTTCTTGCCCTGCTCCGAGGAGAACCAGGCGCTGCCGTGGGTGAACAGTTCCAGTGCGGTGGTGCGCGGCAGACCTTCTTCGTACAAGGCCAGACCGCCGACCGTGCGACCGCTGACCATCCAGTACAGCGAAGTCCACGGGTTGTAACTGGAAACGCGCGTGGCATCGGTGCCCGCACCGACCGGCACACCTTCGGCGAGCATGCGTTTGATCGGCGGGGTCGCCTCGGCGGCTTGTTTGCCGTAGCGGTCGACGAAGTACTCACCCTGGAACGCCATGCGATCCTGGATCGCGATGCCGCCGCCCAGCGCTTTCACCCGCTCGATGTTTTGCGGGGTGATGGTTTCGGCGTGGTCGAAGAACCACGGCAAGCCGTTGAACGGAATGTCACGGTTAACCTTCTCGAACACGTCGAGCATACGGCTGATCGATTCGTTGTAGGTCGCGTGCAAACGGAACGGCCAGCGCTGCTCGACCAGGTGGCGCACCACCGGCTCCAGCTCTTCTTCCATGGTCTGCGGCAGGTCCGGGCGTGGTTCGAGGAAGTCCTCGAAGTCCGCCGCCGAGAACACCAGCATCTAGCCGGCGCCGTTGTGACGCAGGAAGTCGTCGCCCTGATGCAACTTGACGCTGCCGGT
>Ga0163161_10003118_pt1 | contig 11686 bp, 9 predicted proteins | sample S45metaG_FD_129847 | JGI IMG/M metagenome (GOLD analysis project Ga0163161, IMG submission 129847) | Switchgrass rhizosphere microbial communities from Kellogg Biological Station, Michigan, USA - S4-5 metaG | ecosystem: Host-associated > Plants > Roots > Rhizosphere > Soil | place: USA: Michigan... | reverse complement strand
GGTAGGACGGAATCCGAGAGTAAAATATAAGAGGAGCTGAGCCGAGCCGTGCAACCAATGGGCACAATGCCTGGCAATAGGTGAATATCATCGGTTGTCAAGAGATACTGTTTCAACAAACCGTTGTATACCGAACGGTACGTACAGTGGTGTGAGAGGACAGATAGGGAACTAATCCCTATCTTCCTACTCGATTATGAGATCCCAAATCCTGCAACTAATACCAACAGGCAACGTTATTGATTTATGCTTTAGTACTGGAGCAGGCTTATGATGCTCCGATTGAAAATTATGGCAAGCGCTTACTGATGAAAATTATGGCAAGCGCTTACTGATGAAAACTAGCTGCGCGCACCGTATTTTCCCAGTTGAAGAAATCTGGGCCTGTTGTAGGTTTTACGTTCGAATTTAAGGATGATGGATCGCCTTATCAAAAAGAATGGCAAATTAAGCAGGTTCATGAAGGAAAGCGGTTGGCGCACAGCTGGGCCTATAAAGGTTACCCCGGCCTTTCGGAACTGAAGTTTAAGTTGTTTAAAGAGAAGGATCAAACTAAACTTAGCCATACCGGACTGTGCAATTTTCCTGATGATCCACATTTTGCCAGTAAATTCCCGATAATGATTTAATGCGGTGCTGGTGCGATTATAGCGGCTGGCGGGTCTCCGGCGTTCCATCTCACTTTCGTATCTTCTGTCAACAAGAAAGCAATTTTTTTTTCGGCACCTTTCCCCAACCATACGATCGTAAATAAAGTGGGTTTATTTGTTTTTTTGCCAGTAAAAATTAATGTTGTTGCGGTTTTAGGTATTTTATTGTCGTAAGTATAGTCCCCATCCTCAAAATCCGTTTCGCTTGAAAGTGGCAAAATGTTGTTTCGTGTTTTTGTAGTAAGAGAATCTTTGGTAAATCCTTTGGGATAGTACAATACATTTCTACTTAACCTTGCTGTGCCCATTCCATTAGGACTAAAACACCACTGTTCGGCTGTAAAAGCGGTATCGGTCATTTTGTATAAGGTATCTGTCCAGAATGCGACAAATGTTCCTTTCAAGGGATCGGCAGCAAGCGCTTCGGTTTCTTTGTAACTGGGTTCGATTGCTGGTGGCGGTGGCACGTCCATTTTAGGTGGTGGAGCGATCTTAATTTTGCGTTTTTGCTGTGCGTTAGCTTCTGTTATAAAAAGGCTCAATAAAACTAAAATAAGTACACGGTTCATGAATAGGAGATTTAATTACAGATATTTTTCATTGAAACAATAATCGGACCACCCTTTTTATCATGCGCTGTGCATTCTTAGACCTGTAGGACAAGTATTCATCGTTGCTTTTGGCTAACGTAAACCTAGATTATACTAAACTTTCTCCTCCAGGTAAGTGCAACTTTGTAGGGTAATAATAACAAGAACAATGGAACTTAAAAACAGCACCATATTGATCACAGGCGGTACGAGCGGTATTGGCCTTGAATTCGTAAAACAATTAATCTTACAAGGCCCTTCCTCCATACTGATTACCGGCCGGAGCATTGCCCGTTTGGAAGAGGTAAAGCGCCAGTATCCCCAGGTTCACATTTTTGAGAGCGATGCCAGCGATCCGGGCGCAATCCGGGAATTATTCAAAACGGTTAGCACGCAATTTCCTAAACTCAATATCATCATCAATAATGCCGGGATTATGCGTAACCTCAACCTCTTGGATAGCAATGACAATGGTCAGGAAATTACAGCCGAGATCGACTTAGACCTTTCAGGTCCGATCAGGATGGTGCAACAATTTTTACCACATTTGCTCAACAGACCATCAGCCGCTATTGTCAATGTTTCCTCCGGACTGGCTTTTATTCCATTTCCGGCATCACCTGTTTATAGTGCGGCAAAGGCCGGACTCCATGCCTACACCCGTGTACTGCGTTTACAACTGAAGGAAACCAATGTTAAAGTGTTTGAACTGGCCCCTCCGAGCACGGAAACACCCTTGCAGGATGCTTTCACGGGCTTTGTGGATAGCAGCCAAAATATGGCAGTAAACAAAATGGTGAATATCGCCGTTAAAGGCTTGTTAAGAGATCAACTGGAGATTAAACCCGGAATTTCCAAAGTGCTCAAGATCATGAGCAGGTTAATGCCTGAATTTTTCCTCGGTTTTTTGAACAAAAGCTTACTGAAAGCAACGTTAAAAAACTTAAATTCGTAACATGACGGGTGTTGCACCATACAGGGTAAAAACCATTACCGAGTTTCACAGGCTCAATAACCTGCCGGGGCCAATACATCCATTAATTAGTCTGATAGACTATGCTGAGATCCGCCATCCGAAGGATCGCAATGGAGTAAGCGTGGTATTCGATTTCTATTCGATCGCTGTTAAAAGGGATCTGAACTTCAAGATGCTTTATGGACAGCAATCTTACGACTTCGACGAGGGAGTTCTTTTTTTCTGGCGCCCGGACAGGTATTGAGGGTAGAAATTGATGAATTTGCAAATACGGCCCCTTCCGGATGGATGTTGTTGGTACACCCTGATTTTTTAGCGAATACAGCACTGGCAAAAAAGATCAGGGAGTATGGTTATTTTGGTTATTCGGCAAATGAGGCACTTTTCTTGTCAGAACAGGAAGAGCAGTTACTGGAGGGACTTATCGGTCATATCAGACAGGAATTTGGTATTTATACCGACCGTTTTTCGCAGCAGATTATCATTGCTGAAGTAGAAGCACTACTGGGTTATGCCGACCGTTTCTATCACCGGCAATTCATCACCCGTAGTGTGGCCAGCCATAATGTGTTAAACCGTTTGGAAAATCTACTGGATAATTGTTTTAGCAGTGCCGAACGGCTGCAACAAGGGCTCCCAACGGTTCAATTTGTTGCAGAAAAGCTGAATATGTCTCCAAATTACCTGAGCGGGCTATTAAAAGAACTGACTGGCTTAAACACCCAGCAGCATATCCATGAAAAACTCATTATAGTGGCTAAAGAAAAGCTATCATCAACTGATCTTACAGTAAGCGAAATCGCCTATCATCTGGGATTTGAACATGTCCCATCGTTTAGTAAATTATTTAAGCAAAAAACCACGCAGTCGCCAGTATCCTTCAGGCAGGGATTTCGGAAAACTTAATGCCCCGGTTTCTTTAATTGGGGAGCGGGAACCGCTAGTCGAGCCTTGCTACGCTGATTAAGAAAGAGGATACGGCTTTGGCCACATCCTTTTTGCCAGTCAAAGGGCTAAATCACTAACCAACTTTGCATCAGTAAATTTCGTGGATGATTTCTTTTATACATTGCGCCTGCTTTCTACACTGTAAACAAAACTATCCGAAAGATAATAGCCTAAATTATATTCAATCGGCCTATCGCCCTGATCAAATACAAAACGTTTCCTAAAAAGTAAAGGGCTTCCGATTTCGATATTCAGTTTCTCCGCAATAAATTTATCGGCACCTTTTGCACTTATTTCCTCCTTCGACAGCGTTGCAATAAAAGAATGATCTGCCAATATATCGTAGAGGGGGCGTTTGAAATCTTCATCGCCAGTAAGTGCTATCCTGGGGTGAAAATAAGATATAAAATAAACAAAAGGTCCTTCAGCTTTTCCTCTGACACGTTCCAGTTTTAAAATTTTTTTATCTGTACCAATATGAAAAAAATGAGCCAGTTTTTCATCCGGAAACACCCAGCTGATGTGAAGTTCAAAGTTTTTGATGGGAATGCCGCGTGCCTGCATTTCCTGAGAAAAGCTCAACCAGTTGCTCGCTTTAGAGCTAACTGCGCCAACGGCAACTTTGGTCCCAATGCCTTTTTTTCGGATCAACAAACCCTCATAAACCAATTTATTAAGGGCCTGCCTCAGCGTGCTTCTGGATATGGCCAACTGCTTAGCCATATCAACTTCGTTCGGCAGAGATTTGGTTGCGTATTCGGGATCTTTGATCAGGTTCCGCAATAATTCTTCAGCCTGAATGTGTAATGGAACAGGACTTTTATGATCGATTGAAAATTTCATTTTTTTTGTGATACGCCTTTTTTTAGACGGGGAAATTATAATGCATCCAGACAAAGATAAAAAAAGCACCCATAAACCCAATATTACCGGATAGGGTATAAGAACGTCATCAGAAGGAGATATCTTCATTATATGAGGTTATCTCATCTGAAGAATAATAAATTTTTTAAAATATTATGATATATGTATATACATATATACATTTGTTGAAACATATCCAAATTATGGAATTTAAAAATAGTATTGAGCATATACCCGTGGGGAGTAAGTGGAGACAGAGCGAAGAAAAGATTTTACCAGAAAATATCAGTCAGGTTAAGCAGGCAGTAGAGAAATATAATATATACCCTTTCCATTGCCTGGGTGATGGGAAAATATTCAGTGGCTATTCGTCATTGGCATCGTGGATTATTGAAAAGAAAACGGTAATTATAGATGGCTATATCGGCGTTTTTTGGCACGAAATAGAATTCCTTTTACAGCAAGAGTTTACAAAAAGAAATGTTACCGTTAACTGGGTCCGTACTTCGCATAGTATGAAAAATGCTGAAGAGGTATTACAGTTGGTTAACCCTTTTATAGGTGAAAATAATAGCGTGTGGGGGAAAAAAACGACACTTAAACTTGGAGATTTTTTTAATGGGGAATACCTATACGCACAACCGGATGCTCAATATGAAGTAAATATCGTAATGGGGATGGGGGCAGCGTTAAGCAATTGGGATGCGGCTGTAATTTACCTGGAAATCCCTAAAAACGAGATCCAGTACCGAATGCGGGCGGGTTCGGTAAACAATCTTGGAGCGGATAAGATGTCAAACTCCTATGAGATGTACAAAAGATTTTATTTTGTCGATTGGGTGGTACTCAATGCGCATAAAGCAGAAATCTTAAACCGAATAGATATTGTTGCCGATGTGCAGCATAGATCATCCCTAAACTGGATATTTGGCAATGAACTAAAAAAAGGATTAAAACTGATCAGCAGATCTGTGTTCAGGGTAAGACCCTGGTTTGAAGCCGGTGCATGGGGAGGTCATTGGCTTAAGGAAAATATAGAAGGACTAAACAAAAACGAAGTGAACTATGCCTGGTCTTTTGAATTGATTGTGCCAGAAAACGGTATCGTATTTGAAAGTAACGGTAATCTTTTGGAAGTCGCCTTTGATTTTTTAATGTTCAGTGAATACCAGTCTGTATTGGGAAAGCATGCCCCAATTTTCGGAACGGAATTTCCGGTCAGATTTGATTTTTTGGATACGATTGATGGAGGAAATCTCTCCGTGCAATGCCATCCCTCATTAAAATACATCCGCGAAGAATTTGGCGAAAACATTACACAGGATGAAACCTATTACATTTTAAATTGTAAAGATGATGCTAAAGTTTATCTGGGCTTCCAGGACGATATTAATCCGATTGAATTTAATAAAGCTCTAATAGAAAGTCAGAAATTAGGTCAGAAAATTGATATCGAAAAATATGTGCAGGTACATGAAGCTAAAAAACACGATCTTTTTTTAATCCCGAACAGCACTGTACACAGTGCCGGCGCCAATAACCTGGTGCTGGAGATTAGTGCAACACCCTACATCTTTACATTTAAGATGTACGATTGGCTCCGCCTGGGCTTAGATGGAAAGCCCCGACCGATTAATATTGAACATGCCTTTAAAAATTTAGATTTTAACAGAAAAGGAGAAACTGTTATAAAAGAATTAATTGCTAAACCTGTGGTTATCGAAAAAGGGGATGATTGGGAGATAATTCATCTGGCCACGCATCAGGAACATTTTTATGATGTTCACCGTCTGGAATTTGATACCCAGGTAACCGTAAAAACAAATGATATTTGCCATATATTGATGCTTGTTGAAGGTACTGCCATCAAAATAAAAAATACTAATGGCGATATTTCTGATTTTCATTATGCAGAAACTTTTGTGATTCCGGCGGCTGCAGAAAGTTATACCCTGGTGAATGCGGGTAAGGGGAGAGCTAAGGTAATTAAGGCATTTGTAAAAGATAATCTGAGTTTTTTGCAGCGCTAATCAGGCACAAAAGCCTATTGTAGAGTTTAGCTAAAGAATTTATCTGACCCAAAAAAACAATTCAAACCAAATAAAAATTTATGAGTAAGCAAAAAAAAACCAGTGTACTTTTAATAACGCTTGTGGCCTCATTGGGTGGCTTTTTATTTGGCTTTGATATGGCCGTGATATCGGGCGTTTTGCCTTTGGTGCAGAAGCAGTTTGCTTTAAGTGCATCTCAGGAAGGCTGGTTTGTATCTTCTGCCTTGGTGGGCTGTATCATTGGTGTAGCGGTCTCAGGTGAGCTAAGTGATCGGTTTGGAAGAAAAAAACCACTGATTCTAACGGCCGTCCTGTTTGTTGCATCCGCACTGGGCTGTGCATTATGGCCTGGCCTTTCGGGCGTAATTGCTTTTAGGGTTTTGGGTGGTATTGGTATCGGGATAGCATCAAATGTGGTACCGCTTTATATTTCTGAAATAGCACCTGCTCAGATTAGGGGCAGGTTGGTTACTTATTATCAATTTGCGCTTACGCTAGGCATTTTGGTAGCTTACCTGAGTAATGCAGCTTTATTAAATGGTATATCTGCAGCGGCTGTTGATCCTACCGCTTTAAGCAGCATTTTTAACCAGGAAGTTTGGCGGGGGATGTTGGGCATGGGGGTGCTGCCGGCAGTCTTGTTCCTGTTGGGATTATTGCTTATTCCCGAAAGTCCAAGATGGCTGATACAGAAGGGCAGAATTGATGAAGGCACTTTAATTATCAGCAGGATTACCGGACAGCGCTTATCTGAAATTAAATCAGGGCAGCTTACAACAGAAAATAATAGTTCGAAGGGCTCTTATCAGGCATTATTTGCCCCATCCATGCGGAAGGCGCTGCTAATCGGTATTTTGCTGCCCTTATTCTCTCAGTTTAGTGGTATTAACGCGATTATTTATTATGGACCACGGATACTTGGAAATGCAGGTATATCGTTAAGCAATTCGCTGATCAGCCAGATTATTTTTGGATTGGCGAATATGGTTTTTACCCTATTTGCCATTTGGAAAGTAGATAGCTGGGGCAGGAGGCCACTTTATCTCTATGGCACCGCAGGTGCGGCAATTTCATTGATACTTACTGGTATTTGTTTCTATTTTAATGCCACATCAAGCATTTGGCTGTTAATATGTGTTCTGGCATTTTTGGCCTGTTTTGCCTGTTCAATCGGTCCGCTAAAATTTGTGGTGGCCTCAGAAATATTTCCAGGTGCCATAAGAGGAAGAGCTTTGGCCATCAGTATTATGGTGATGTGGGTAGCTGATACAATTGTAGGCCAGATTACACCAATTTTATTGAATGAAATCGGCAGCGCAGGAACTTTTTGGTTTTTTGCCTTTTTCTGTATCGTAGCTTTTATTGCAGTTTATAAATTGCTTCCCGAAACCAAAGGAAAATCGCTTGAGCAGATCGAAAACGATTGGAAAGATGGTGCAGATAAGCAAGTGTTTTTTCATTAACCAAACAACAGGATTTATGGATATGATATTGAAAATAAACATGAGGTTTACCTTTCTATTGCTGATTAACTTATTCTATAATTCTGTAAGCGCACAATCCGATCGCGATTTATTAACTTATGCAGACCCGCGTATTGGTACTGCACACAGCCGGTGGTTTTACTTTACCCCAGGAGCTGTGCCCTTCGGAATGGCCAAACCAGCACCGTCCACCAATGGTTCTTATGGCAATAAAAGTGGTTGGGAAGCCGTAGGTTACGACCAAAGACATACTTCCATAGAAGGTTTTGCCAATTTTCACGAATTTCAGATCGGAGGAATTGTATTTGCCCCATCAACGGGAAAACTTCAAACACTGGCAGGTAGTTTGGAACAGCCTGAAACAGGTTACCGATCTACTTTTGATCATCAAGATGAAACCGCCATTCCAGGTTATTATGCTGTACTTTTAAAAGATTATGGGATTAAGGCCGAATTAACTTCAACGAAACGTGTTGCTTTTCACCGCTATACATTTCCACGGTCGAAACAGGCAAACATCATTTTTGATATAGGCCACCGGCAAGGGGAGAGCGGTGAAGTGAGCGATGCAAAGGTTTATCTCAGTCAGGATGGAAGAATTGAAGGTTATGTTATCACACAGCCACTGTATGTACAGAAATACCAACCTGGAGCATCGGTAAAAATGTACTTTTCTGCTGTATCAAGTAAAAAGCCTGTCACTTTTGGCGTCTTTAAGGGTGCAAAAGTTTTCAGGGGAAAGAAAAGTTCAAGCGGTAAGGGTGCTGGTCTTTACCTTACTTTTTCTACCCGGGAAAAAGAAAGTATTACATTGAAAGCAGGACTCTCTTATACTTCGATAGAAAATGCCAGGCTAAACTTAACAAAGGAAGCCGCCTCTCTTTCATTTGATGCGGCAAAAGAACAAGCACTGGATACCTGGGCAAGCTACCTTGGAAGAATAAGGGTTAGCTCCGAAAATAAAAATGACCTCACCAAGTTTTATACCGGTTTATACCACGCTTTATCTGGTCGCGGTTTGGCCAGTGATGTAAATGGTGCTTACCCCAAAAACAATGGTGGAATTGGCAGGATCCCACTTGATAAAAATAATGTTCCGGTGCATAACCACTATAATACTGATGCGATTTGGGGGGCTTTTTGGAATTTGACCCAACTTTGGGCCATCGCTTATCCAGAATATTATTCCGATTGGGTTAAAAGTCAGTTGTTGGTGTATAAAGATGCTGGCTGGCTGGCTGATGGTATTGCCAATAGCCGTTACGTGTCTGGTGTGGGTACAAATTTTGTAAGTTTGGCTTTAGCTTCAGCTTACAATTCCGGCATAAGGGACTTTGATGTAAAAACAGCCTATGAAGCTGCACTAAAAAATGAATTAACATTTAAGGATCGACCATTTGGTGCTGGAAAGCCTGATTTAGAAAGGTTTATACAGTATGGTTATGTAAATCATTTAGATAATGGTGCCGGAGCCGACGAGAACTGGAAGTTTTCGGCTTCGCATACGCTCGAGTATGCCTTTAGTTGTTATGCTGTTGGCCAATGGGCAAAACTTCTAAATAAAACGGAGGATTATAATACACTCACAGCGCTTTCGAATGCATGGAAAACCATTTTTGATCCTTCCTCCAGGTTCATCCGCCCAAAAGATGATAAGGGAAAATTTATATCAGATTTTGAACCCAAAGCAGCCTGGAGGGGTTTTCAGGAAGGAAATGCCTGGCAATACACTTTTTATGTCCCGCAAAATCCAATGGCTTTGATTTCGGCTATTGGTAGGGATAATTTCAACAATAGATTGGATAGCATTTTTACCGTTTCAGAAAAAAATAAATTTGGCGGTGGCACTACGATAGATGCCTTTTCTGGATTGGAAAGTCTATATAATCACGGTAATCAGCCCAATCTACATATTTCATGGCTATTCAATTTCTCAGGAAAACCTTCACTTACACAAAAGTGGGTAAGAAAAATTTTAGATGAATTTTACGGTACCGAAGGTATTCATGGCTATGGATATGGTCAGGATGAAGATCAGGGGCAGCTTGGGGCCTGGTATGTAATGGCTTCAATGGGTATTTTTGATGTGAAGGGTTTTACCGATGCTGCACCTGAAATCGGACTTTCAGCCCCGGTTTTTAACAGCATCAAAATTAAAGGCAATAAAAAATATTATAGTGGAAATGATTTTGAAATTGAAACAAGAAATAACAATGCCGAGAATAGGTATGTTCGGTCATTTTCATTGGATGGCAATCAGTTGAAAGCTCCGTTTATCAAACTCAGTGATATCCAAAACGGTGGAAAACTATTGATCCAGATGGGGGATATACCAAAAGATGTTTATTGATAGGCACTTAATGGCAGAGGTACCCATAAATAAAGTTTTATCGGTTTCAATTCAACAAACGCTCATCTCGCCGAATCTGGTGCCTATTGATCATGAATGAGCGTTCCTGTCAGCTTATACTGAACTGATAGGAAAGCTACTATTTCGAAAATTAAAATATTTAAGAAAGTTATAATTACATTGGAATTAAATGATATATAAGAGATCTTATTTCATTAAGCTCATGGAATTATTTAGGTTTACACTTCGAACTGATCGCGTTTGTTTTCAGTCGTTAAACTGCAGGCCGAAACAATGGTTTCCACAGCGGTTTATCTTAAATTTATTAATTAGCACACCTAAAATAGAATGCAAAGTAAAAACAAAATCCAGCTACTCACTATCGGTCTTATGCTATTGGTTACAATGTCGTCATTCAGTGGCCTGATCCGCAAGCATCGCGATACTCCTTCCAAAGATGGGCGTAAGATCGTGAACATTGTAAATTTTATCAGGTTGCTTGAGCCCAGAGATGCCCGGATTACCCAGGATGTGCTTTATCAAACCGTAGTAAGCCAGGTGGAAATCATGAAAAAGTATCATCTGCCAGGGACTTTCCTGCTCCAGTATGATGCCTTAATGGATCCCAGATATCAAAAGCTCTTATCCGCTCTTCCAAAAGAATCGTTCGAAATTGGTGCTTGGTGGGAACTTCCACAACCGCTTATCGAAAAGGCGGGTATAAAATGGAGGGGAAAATATTCTTGGGACTGGCATTCGGATGTTGGTTTTTCAGTAGGCTACAGCCCGGCAGAGCGCGAAAAGATCATCGATGTTTATTTTGCCGATTTTAAAAAAATATTTGGGTACTATCCAAAATCCGTCGCTTCCTGGGTGATTGATGCACATTCACTAAATTATATGTACGATAAATATAAGATCGTAGCCTCAGCAAATTGCAAGGATCAGGTAGGTACTGATGGTTTTACGCTTTGGGGTGGATACTGGAACCAGGCCTATTATCCAAGTCGTGTTAACGCATACATGCCCGCACAGCATGCCGAGAAACAACTTCCGCTCCCGGTTTTTAGATTACTTGGAAGCGACCCGATCAGGCAATATGCTGATGGAAGTACCGTAACGACACTGGAGCCCGTGTATGGTCATGCAGGCGGCAATCTCCAATGGATCAACTGGTTTTTTCAGACTTTCTCTAACGACCCATCCCTTGGTTTTAATTACACGCAGGCAGGTCAGGAAAATTCTTTTACCTGGGACGCCATGAAAAAAGGACTGGAAATACAGATGCCAATCATTGCCCAGCTGAGGGAACAGGGCAAGGTACAGGTAGAAACCATGGCCCAATCCGGACAGTGGTTTAAGAAAAATTACAAGGTAACCCCGGCAACAACTTTTACGGTGACTAAGGATTTGGGTAATAGTGATAAAAAAACGATATGGTACAATAGCCGGTTCTACAGGATCAATCTACTCTGGGAAAAGGGGAGCCTGCGCATTACGGATATCCACTTGTTTAATGAGACCGTTCCGGACAAATACCTGAATGCGGTAACCACAACCAATCAAAGTTTTTTCTATACCCTTCCCGTGGTAGATGGTTTTTTATGGGGCAAAGCGGGTGACCCGGCAGGGCTTCTGTTGATGGACAATACCGGCGGGCAGGATCAAGCCATAAAAGGCGGCGACCCAATATTTACCAATTCGGGCAAGAGCACCGCACATATTTCGTGGCCTGTTCAAAACGGGAGTTTTGAAATCGATCTTAAAGAAAAG
>Ga0163161_10003117_pt1 | contig 11687 bp, 11 predicted proteins | sample S45metaG_FD_129847 | JGI IMG/M metagenome (GOLD analysis project Ga0163161, IMG submission 129847) | Switchgrass rhizosphere microbial communities from Kellogg Biological Station, Michigan, USA - S4-5 metaG | ecosystem: Host-associated > Plants > Roots > Rhizosphere > Soil | place: USA... | reverse complement strand
GCCCAGTTCAACGAACTCACCCCCGCCGAGCAGGCCCGCATGCGAACCATCGCCAAGCCCGTCATCGACAAGTTCGCCGCACAGTACGACCCCGCCATCGTCAAGCTCTACAACGACGAGCTCGCACGCATCCGCAAGTAAGCAAAAAAAGCCCCTCACCGAAGCTCCCCATGAAGATCCTCGTCCTCCACGGCCCCAACCTCAATCTGTTCGGCCGCCGCGAACCCCACATCTACGGCAAGACCACGCTCGCCGAAATCAACGCACAACTGCAGTCGCTCGCAGGTGAACTCGGCGTGACGCTGGAGACGATCCAGTCGAACCACGAAGGCGACCTCATCGACTTCCTGCACACGCACATCGACGACGCGCAGGGCGCACTGGTCAACCCCGCGGGCCTCACCCAGCACGGCGTGCCGCTGCACGACGCGATCAAGGCCATGCCGTTCCCGACCATCGAGGTGCACATGTCCAACATCGCAGCGCGCGAAGCGTGGCGCGCGCACTCGATCATCTCGCCGGCGGTGAAAGGCACGGTGCAGGGGCTCGGGCCGCTGTCGTACCTGGCCGCGCTGCGCGCGCTGGTCGAGATGCAGAGGCAAGCCTTGGCCGCGGCCGCGCCATGAGCCGCTGGATCGACCGGTGCTGCGCCGGCATCGAGGCGCTGATCGCGGCCGCGCTCGCGGTCATGGTGGTGCTCGTGTTCGGCAACGTGGTGCTGCGCTACGGCTTCAACTCGGGCATCACGGTGTCCGAGGAAGTCTCGCGCTGGCTCTTCATCTGGATGACCTTCCTCGGCGCGGTGGTCGCGCTGAAGGAGCACGGCCACCTGGGCGTGGACATGGTGGTGCAGAAGCTGCCACCCTTCGGCAAGAAGATCTGCCTGGCTGTCGGCCACGTCGTGATGCTCTACATCGTGTGGCTGCTGTACCAGGGCAGCATGGCGCAGGCGCGCATCAACTGGGACGTGACGGCGCCGGTCACCGGCGCGTCGATGGCCATCGTTTACGCATCGGGCGTGGTGTTCTCGGTGCTGGCCGGTTTCATCCTCGCACTCGACCTGCTGCGCCTTCTCACCGGCCGCATCGCAGAGAGCGATCTGGTGATGGTGCAGGAGTCCGAAGAAGCTGTGCAGCTCCAGCAGATTCTGGGTTCGCAGAACGAGACGCAGGGAGCGCGCAAATGACCATCCTCGTCTTCGTCGGCTCCCTCCTCCTGGCCATGGCGATGGGCATTCCCATCGCCTTCTCGCTGCTCGCGAGCGGCGTGGCGCTCATGTGGCACCTGGACCTCTTCGATGCGCAGATCCTCGCGCAGAACGTGATCGGCGGCGCCGACAGCTTTCCGCTGCTGGCCGTGCCCTTCTTCATGCTCGCCGGCGAGATCATGAACGTGGGCGGCCTTTCGAAACGCATCGTCGACTTCGCGCTCGCGGTGGTCGGCCATGTGAAGGGCGGGCTCGGCTACGTGACCATCATGGCGGGCTGCCTGCTGTCGGCACTCTCGGGCTCGGCCGTGGCCGACGCCGCTGCGCTCACCGCGCTGCTGCTGCCGATGATGGTGAAAGCCGGCCACGACAAGCCGCGCGCGGCCGGCCTCATCGCGGCCACGGGCGTGATCGGGCCGGTGATCCCGCCGAGCATCGGCTTGGTGATCTTCGGCGTGGCGGCCAACGTGTCGATCTCGAAGCTGTTCCTCGCGGCCATCGTGCCCGGCCTCCTGATCGGCGCGGCGCTGTGGCTCACCTGGGCCTGGCTGGTGCGGCGCGAGAAGATCGTGCCGCCGCCGCGCAAATCGTCGGCCGAGATCTTCGCCACCTTCCGCAAGGCCACCTGGGCGCTGATGCTGCCGATCATCATCCTCGTGGGCCTGCGCATGGGCGTGTTCACGCCGACCGAGGCTGCGGTGGTGGCCGCGGTGTATGCGCTCTTCGTGTCCACGGTGATCTACCGCGAGATCACCTGGCGCGACCTCTACGGCATCTTCGTGAGCGCGGCCAAGACCAGCGCGATCGTGATGTTCCTGATCGCCGCGGCGATGGTGAGCGCCTGGCTCATCACAGTGGCCGACCTGCCTTCGAAGATCGTCGGCCTGCTGGAGCCCTTCATGGGCAACCAGATCCTGCTGATGGTGGCAATCATGGTGATCGTGATGGTCGTGGGCACCGCGATGGACATGACGCCCACCATCCTGATCCTCACGCCGGTGCTCATGCCGGTGGTGAAGGCGGCGGGGATCGACCCTGTGTATTTTGGCGTGCTGTTCATCATCAACAACTCGATCGGCCTGGTCACGCCGCCGGTGGGCACGGTGCTGAACGTGGTGGCGGGCGTCGGGAAGATATCGATGGACGATGTCACGCGCGGCGTGGTGCCGTTCATGATCGCGGAGTTCGCGATCCTGTTCGTGATGGTGGCGTTTCCGCAGCTGGTGATCGTGCCGGCGCGGTGGTTCGGGGGCTGAGATGCGCGGCGGCTTTCTCTCCGCCATGCGGCCCGCGTGGCTGGCAGCCCTCGCACTGTGGGTGCAGCTGCCCGCCGTTGCGCAAGACCCCGAGCGCGAGGTGTTGCCCGAGCAACGCCAGGCGCTGGCCTTCGTCTCGCCCACGGGGCTGGCATCGCTCCACGGGAAGATGCTCTTCAGCGCCTTCCACATTGCGTCGGGCCAGGAGCTGTGGCTCACGGACGGCACCAGCGCGGGCACGCGCATGCTGAAAGACATCCGTCCGGGCTTCCGCGGTTCTTTCCCTGCGGGGCAGACGGTGTTCAAGGGCCACGTCTACACGACCGCAACCGACGGCGCGAGCGGCCTCGAACTCTGGCGCACCGACGGCACAGCCGCGGGCACCACGCGCGTGATCGACCTGCGGCCCGGCGAGGAAGGCGCGATGCCGAGCGAGCTGACCGTGTTTCGCGACGCGCTGTACTTCGTGGCCGACGACGGCAAGACGGGGTTCCAGGTGTGGAAGACATCGGGCACTGCGGAGACCACGACGCGCGTGTCGGCGATCGACGCCGGGCCGCGTGCGGTCACGCGGCAGCTCACCGTGGCGGGCAAGCGCCTCTTCTTCACCGCGACCACGCGCGAGCACGGCCACGAACTCTGGGTGACCGAAGGCACGCCAGAGAGCACGCGTCTCGTGAAGGACGTTCGCCCGGGCGCCGAGGATGCGGGCATCCAGGCGCTGACCGCCGTCGGCGACGACATCTACTTCACCGCGCACGATGGCGCGCACGGCATCGAGCTGTGGAAGAGCGACGGCACCGAACGCGGCACGCGCATGGTGAAGGACCTGCGGCCGGGAACGGCGCCCTCGCGGCCTTCGCACCTGGTCGCAGTAGGTCGCACGCTGTACTTCGCGGCCGACGACGGCGCGCACGGCACCGAGCTCTGGAAGAGCGACGGCACCGAAGGCGGCACGACGCTGGTGAAGGACATCCGTCCGGGAACAGGCGGTTCGATCTCGAGCCCGTTCGCAACGATGGGCGGCCGCGTCTACTTCGCGGCGACCGACGGCGCCTCTGGCGCGGAGTTGTGGCGCAGCGACGGCACCGCCAAGGGCACCGTGCTGGTGAAGGACATTGCACCGGGCGCCGAAAGCGGATCGCCCGCGCGCTTCGCGCTAATCGGCTCCACGCTGTGGTTCTCCGCGAACGGCGGCGGTGCGACGGGTGTCGAGCCGTGGACCAGCGACGGCACCACGGCCGGCACGCGCGCGGTCGCGGACGTGGCAGCCGGTGCACGCAACGCGCTGCCGCTGGGCTTTCGCGCGCTCGGCGATGCCGTGCTCTTCGTCGCCGACGACGGCCATGGCAACGAACGGCTGTGGACGCGCCGCAAGGACGGCCGCGTGACGCTGGTCGGCGATCCGCTCAAGGAGCGTTTGCGCTGAAGGTCCGCGTGTTCGCGTAGTTGCGCAGTGCCTGCTTCATCGCGGCGGCGAGCGCGGGATGCGTGGGGTCGTGCCCCGCGCCTTGCGCCCACTGCAGGATGGCCCGCCCGTGCAAGACGCGAGCAAGCGCCTGTGCGCCTTGCGGCGGGCACATGGCATCGCGCGTTCCGTGCACGATGAGCGTGGGGACTGCGGGCAGCGCGGCGCATCGCGCGAGCAGCGTGGGCGCGCGGAGCCAGCACCCGTGGTGCAGGTAGTGGCTCAGCACGCGGTAGCGCGGCACCAGTCGCTGCAACACGGCGTCATCGGGCGGCCCCGCGGTGCCGCCCGACTGGCGCTGCTCCCACGCGAACCAGTACAGCGTCGCATGCCGTTGTGCCTCCCAGGTTCCGTGCGCGAAGATGTCCGCGAGCACCGTCGCGACCGGGCATCGCCGCCGCCGGGCTTCGTTCCACAGCACGCGCCATTCGGGGTCGCCGCGCCGTGCGGCCTCGGCGAAAAAATCGTGGATGTCTGAAGTGCGGGCCAGAAACGTGTTGCGCAGCAGGAGCCCCGCGATGGCGGAAGGCTGGTCCAGCGCGTGCAGGAGCGCCAGCGTCGCGCCCCACGATCCGCCGACCACCAGCCACCGATCGACATGCAGATGAGCGCGAAGGCGCCGCAGGTCATCGAGCAGATGAGCGAGCGTGTTGAAGGCGATCGACCCCGTGGGCGTGCTTCGGCCCGCGCCGCGCTGATCGGGGCAGATGATTCGGTAGCGCGTGGGATCGAAACCGCTGCGCAGCAGCGGCGAGCTTCCCGAGCCGGGCCCGCCGTGGAGCACCAGTGCGGGCAACCCCTCCGGATTGCCGTGCTCCTCGACATGCATGACATGCCCGCCGCTCAACGACAGGCGATGGACGATCGTCATGTGCGAGCCGGCTCAGCCGCACGCATTGGCATCCGTGCGGAACACGAGTTCGCCTGCACGCCGTGCGCCCGGCACGAAGCGAATCGGCGCGCTCACCTCGCGCGGGTCCACCGCCGCGGCGACCATCGCCTCGACCTGTGCATGCTGCGGGCTCTTCGGACACACCGGGTCCGTGGCGGCCGCATCACCGGTGAGAAGAAACGCCTGGCAGCGGCAGCCCCCGTGGTCCTTCTCCTTGTCCTCGCAGTTCTGGCAGGTGCTGCTCATCCATCCGGTGCCGCGGTACGCGCCGAACGCCGCGCTCTCTTGCCAGATCTCGCGAATGGAGTGCGCGCGCACGCTCGGAAAGTCGAGCCCCGGCAGCATGCGCGCGCTGTGGCACGGCAAAGCCACGCCATCAGGGGCGACCACGAGGAACACGCTGGCCCAGCCGGCCATGCAGGGCTTGGGCTTGCCCTCGGCGTAGTCGGGCACGACCCAGAGGATCTTCATGCGGCCATCGAGGCGCGGCCGGTGCTCATCGACCACCGCCTCGGCAGTGGCCAGCGCAGCGCGCGTGGGCATCAGCATCTCGCGGTTGCGCCATGCCCAGCCGTAGTACTGCACGTTGGCGAGCTCCAGGAAGTCCGCCTCCATCGACTCGGCCATCTCGATGATGCGGCCTACGTGCGGCAGGTTGTAGCGGTGCATCACGCAGTTCAGCACCATCGGGTAGCCGAGGTCCTTGATCGTGCGGGCCACGCGCTGCTTGAGGTCGAAGGTCTTGGTCGAACTGAGAAAGTCGTTGAGCTCGCGGCTGGAGTCCTGGAACGAGAGCTGGATGTGGTCGAGCCCCGCCCTCTTCAACGCCTCGGCGCGCTGCGGCGTGAGGCCCACGCCCGAGGTGATGAGGTTGGTGTAGAAGCCCAGGTCGTGCGCCGCCGCGACAAGCTCCGTGAGGTCGTCTCGCACCAGCGGCTCGCCGCCCGAGAAGCCCAGCTGCACCGCGCCCATCGCGCGTGCTTCGCGGAACACGCGGATCCATTCGTCCGTGCCAAGCTCGTTGCTGTATTGCGTGTAGTCGACCGGGTTCGAGCAGAAGGCGCAATGCAGCGGGCAGCGGTAGGTCAGCTCCGCGAGCAGCCACAGCGGCGGCTTCGCGGCAACACTGCGCAGTTCACCGGATCCAGTGTCGTCCATGGGCCTGCTCCAGGAACTCGATCACGTCGGCGTGCAGGTCGGCTTCGCCGAACGTGGTCTCCAGGTCAGTCACGAGCGCGGCGACGGAGGTCTTGCCATCGCATCGCTTGAGGATTTCCGCCGCCGGTCCGTTCAGCTTGATCATGCCTTCGGGGAACAGCAGCACGTGGCACTGCTGCGCCTCTTCCCATTGCAGCCGGTACATCGTGCCGATCGACGGTTGTGCGCTGTCGGTCCATTGCGTGGTCATGGCTGCTGCTCTTTCGCAAGATCGTCGGGATAGGCCCGCTCGATGGCATCGAGCATGGCCCAGAGGATGTCGAGCTTGAAGCCCAGGATCTGCAGCGCACGCTCCTGCCGCTCGCGCGTGGTGCACCACTGCATCGCGACGTCCAGGCCGTGCTCGACGTCGCGGTCGGCCAGCGGGATGCGGCTGCGAAAGTAGTCGAGGCCCGAGGTGTCGATCCACGGATAGTGCGTGGGCCAGCCCGCGAGACGGTCCTTGTGGATGCGCGGCGCGAACATCTCGGTGAGCGAGGAGATCACCGCCTCCTGCCACGGCGCGGTGCGCGCGAAGTTGACGTACGCATCGACCGCGAAGCGCACGCCGGGCAGCACCAGCGCGTGCGATTCGAGCGTCTCGCGCTGGAGGCCGGTGGCGATGCCCAGGCGCGTCCAGATCTCGATGCCGCCCGCGTTGGCGCCTTCGTGGCCGTCATGCCCGTCGTGGTCGAGCATGCGCACGACCCAGCGCCGGCGCGTCGCGCGGTCGTCGCAGTTGGAGAGGATGGCCGCGTCCTTCACCGGGATGCGGCACTGGTAGTAGAAGCGGTTCGCCACCCAGCCGCGCACCTGGAAGGGCTGCAGCTCGCCCGCGTTGAGGCGGCGGTTGAACGGATGGTGGCTGTGGTACCTGGTCTCCATGGCGCGCAGGTTCGATTCGAAATCCTGCGGGGACCATGGGCTTTGCTGCTGCGTCACTTGTTCAGATCTCCAGTTCCATGCCGTCGAATGCGACCTCGATGCCGCGGCGCACGAGTTCCGCGCGCTCCGCGCCGTCTTCGTCGAGGATGGGATTGCTGTTGTTGATGTGGATGAGCACCTTGCGTTTTGCAGCACAGGCGTCGAGCGCCTTCAGCATGCCGGGGCCGTGCGGTCCGTCGCACTGCGGCAGGTGGCCCATGTCGGCCGCGCGCTTGGTGCCCAAGCCCGCGGTGAGCATTTCGTCTTCGGTCCAGAAGGTGCCATCGACGAGGACGCAGTCGCAGGCATCGAGGCTCTTGCGTTCGGCATCGCCGACCTGTGCGAGGCCCGGTGCGTAGAGCACGCGCTTGCCGGTGGCCGGGTCTTCGATGAGCACGGCGGCGTTGTCGCTGCGCGCCTCGGTCTGGCGGCGCGGCGAATACGGCGGCGCTTTGCCGGGCACGGGCACTGCTTGCAGGCGCAGGCCGGCGATCTCGTGCCACGCGCCGCCGCCGGGCTCGAGCGGCATCGGGTGCCAGGTGACGCCGCAGTATTTGTCGAGCGCCTTCAAGAGCGGCAGGCTGCCGGTGAGGTCTTCGTAGGATTCGGGCGTGCAGTAGAGCTGCAGCCGCTGTCCTTCGCGCAGGCTCAGAAGGCCTGCGACATGATCGATCTGCGAATCCATCAGCACCACCGCCTGGATCGGCGAGTGGCGCACGCCGTGGCGTGGGTGCAGCGCCTTCGACGCGCGCAACTGCGCGCCGATGTCGGGCGATGCATTGAGCAGCACCCAGTCGTCGCCGTTGGCGGACACCGCGATGGAGCTTTGGGTGCGAGGGCTTGCCCGCACCTGGCCGGTTCGCTGGCCCGCGCACAGGCGGCAGTTGCAATTCCATTGCGGGAAGCCACCGCCCGCCCCCGAACCCAGAACCAATATCTTCATACGCGCCAAAAAAAACGGCACCGGTGGAAGCCGGTGCCGTTGTGGTCCGCTCTCAGCGAGCGGAGATGTACATCGTGATCTCGAAGCCGAAACGCATTTCTTCGAACTCAGGCTTGCACCATTTCATCGCATTGCTCCTTCAGGGTTGGGGGATTGAGGGACCGTATCAATATACGACGATCTTGCCCGTAGGACGCGGGCTATGGCAGTCGTTGTAGAAGTACTCGCCGGGCGCATCGAAGGTGTGGGCCGCCGATTGGCCGGGGGCCAAGCGGAAGTTGAACCGTCCTTCGAAGAACTGCGTCGCGCAGTGCGTGTTGGCATTCGCGGCCGGATTGGTGAAGGTCACCGTGGTGTTGGCCGGCACGCGCATGAAGGTTGGCGTCATCGCATTCACCGCCGTCGACTCCGTGGCGCCGGGCTCGTTCGCCGGCGTTTGCACACGCGCGAGGAACACCGTGTTGGGCGTCGGCAGTGCCGCACCTTCCACCGCCGAACCGGACACCGGCCGGCGCACGACGGGCGGTGTCGGCGTTGCGGGCGGCATCACCGTGCCGCCGACCTTGAAGGCCCACAAGCGGTCGCCGCGCGGTGCCGAGTCGCCGTACGGAATGCTCGTGCCGCCCGAGTACACCGCGACGTACTGCTCGCCGTCGATCTCGTAGGCGATCGGGCTCGCGCTGATGGCCGCGCCGGTCTGGAAGCGCCACAGCTCGCTGCCGTCGTTGGCGTCCATCGCAAGCAGGTTGCCGTCGGGCTGGCCGATGAAGAGCAGGTTCGATGCGGTGGCCAGGATGCCGTTGCCGTGCGCGAGCGAGTACGGCATCTGCTTCTTCCACTTCACGAGGTTGGTGCTCGGATCGACCGCCACCACCGCGCCCGTCATGTAGGTGCCCGGCGGGCGCAGGCCGTTGCTCGACTCGGTGAGCGAGTGCGCGGCCGACACGTAGCCCATGCCCGTATAGACAAGGCCGGTGCGCTGGCTGAAGGCCTGGTGGTTCCAGTTCGCGCCGCCGCCGTGTCCGGGAATCGAGAGGATCGGCACGTCCCAGTGCGCGTCGTAGAGGCAGCCCTTCACGTAGTTGGGCACGGCGCGGTTGGGGTCGCCGGGGATGGCGGTGCCCAGCGGCTGGTCGACGATGCAGGTCTCGGTCCATGCGCCCTGGCGCGGCAGCGGCTGGGTGGGCCAGCTCGCCTGGCGGGCGTCCTGCTTCACCGGCACTTCGTCGATGCCCAGCGGCGCGCTGCCGTCCTTGCGATCGAGGATGTAGTACATGCCGGTCTTGCTGCCGTAGATGACGACCTTGCGGTCCTTGCCATCGATCTTCACGTCGGCGAGCACGGGCGACATCACGTTGTCCATGTCCCAGATATCGTGATGCACCGACTGGAAGTGCCACTTGTATTCGCCGGTCTTGATGTCGAGCGCGACGATGGAATTGGCGAACAGGTTCAGCCCCGGTCGCGCGGAACCGTTCTGCGACGAGCCGCCGCGCACGTTGCCGAAGGTCCAGTAGATGAGGCCCAGCTCCGGGTCCACTGCGGGATGGATCCACGGCGTGGCACCCGCGCGGTCCGACTCGGCTGCGCCGCCCCAGGTGTCATAGCCGATCTCGCCGGCGCGCGGCACGCCCCAGAACGAAGTCAGCACCTTGCCGGTGAGCGCATCGGCCGAGAACGCGGCGCCTCGGTTGCCGTCGTTGGTACCGAGGAAGAGGCGCTTGTCGTGATAGACCAGCGCCACCTTCTGCAGCGCACCCTGGTAGTCGGGGTCGGTGGCGCTGCTCGGGTATTGCTTGATCCACGCGATGGCGCCGGTGTCGGTGCGCAGTGCCACGAGGCGGTTGCCGGTGGCGACGGTGAAGACCAGGCCCAGGTCCTTCGCGACGGCCACGCCGCGGCGCGTGATCGAGCCGTAGGGCGTTGTCCACTTCCATTTCGTAAGGCCGGTCTTGCCATCGACCGCAATCACGTTGCCGACCGCCGACTCGATGTAGATGACGCCATCGACCACCACCGTCGTGCTCTGGTTGTTGCCGGTGGCCATGCCGCCTTCGATCTGGTTGACCCAGGCGCCGCCGAGCTTGGCGATCTGGGCCTTGTCGATCTTCGCGAGGCTGGAGTAGTTCTGGTTGCCCAGGTTGCCGCCGACTTTGGGAAAGTCCTTGTCGCCCGCGGTGCAGCAGTCCGACAGGTTCGCCGAAGGCGTGGCGGGTGCGGGCGGTGGTGGCGGTGGTGCGCCGGGTCCGGGGGGCGGCGGCGCGGGCGGTGCCGGCACCACCGGGAACGTGGGCGTGCCCCCGCCCGATGAGCCGCCGCACGCGGTGATCAGCAACGGCGATGCGAGCACGCCGCAGGAAATGAGCAGCGTGACCAATGACTTTGGTTTCATGGATGCCTCTACGCGTTGAAGGTTGGAACGCCGTTACTCGGTGCAGAAAGGCGTGAGGCCCATCGCCGACTTGACGCCCTGCACGACCAGCTTCTGGAACTCGATGGCACCGACGCCCGAGAGGTCGGCGGTGAACGAGTGCGCGTTGTGGCCGAGGGTGGTGAGCCATGCGCGGCCGCCGTCGTAGTACTGGCACCAGGCGACCGGATGGAAGTCCGCGTGGCCGGGGTGCGGCGCGGAGGTCAGCGGCTTCAGCGTGGAGGTGTCGACCTTGGCGAGGAACTTCACCTTCGTCGGGAAAGGCGTGAGGTTGTACCACTCGTCCTGGAAGGAGAAGCGCTTGGGCACGTCCTTCGTGGAGGGATCGTCCGAGACGATCTCGACATCGCCTGCGCGGTTCGGTCCGTGGTTGTAGAAGTTCGCGTTGCCCAGCAGGCCTTCGTAGTACGGCCAGTTGTATTCGGCGCCGAAGGCGTTGTGCAGGCCGACGAAGCCGCCGCCGCGGCGCATGTAGTTGCGCAGTGCGGTGCGCGCGGCATCCTGGCTCGTGCTGACCGCGCCGTTCCACAGCGTGTCGCGGTTCGAGCTCGCGAAGATGATCGCCTTGTAGTTGTTGATGCGGCTGCCGAGCACCGCGACGTCTTCGGTCCAGTCGACCGTGATGCCTTCGGCCGACAGCATGCGCACCAGGCCGGCTTGCATGATGTTGTCCGGGTTCATCGTCGGGTTCAGGCCGGCGCCCATCGGCGTGCCGAGCACGGCGTGGCGCGGACCCGCGGTGCGCGAATAGACCAGCACGCGATTGGGCGTCGTGTCGAACGCGCCCCAGTTGTTGTAGCACTTGGGATTGGTGCCGCGGCACACGTTGTAGTAGGTGTCGAAGCTGTCGTCCGCCTCGGCCACGGGGTCGGTCGGCGGCACCGGCACTTCGTCGGTCGGCGTCGTCGGCTGGTTGGGCGCGGCCGGTGCCACCGGCTGGATCGGAAAGCCCGCGAACGACGGACCGCCGTCGCTGCCGCCACCGCACGCGGTCACCGCCAGCGCGAGTGCCGCGGTCGATGCAAGTCCGAAGAGAAATGATCTGGAATATTTCAAGGGAGTCTCCTTTTTTGGTCGAAAGCGGGCCGCACGGGGATGTTTTTCCCGAGACGGATTTGCTGCTCGGCGGCGGCCGGCAGGAGCAGCAGGTGATGAGGGTTGCCGGCGGACCGGAGCTGCGTTCAGCCCGGGGCGTCGTTCGCGGCGAGCGCGAAGTGCCGGACGGTCATTCCTTGCGGATGCGTGTGAGCTCGTCGTTGTAGAGCTTGACGATGGCGGGGTCGTACTGTGCGGCGAACTTGTCGATGACGGGCTTGGCGATGGTTCGCATGCGGGCCTGCTCGGCGGGGGTGAGTTCGTTGAACTGGGC
>Ga0163161_10003115_pt1 | contig 11696 bp, 11 predicted proteins | sample S45metaG_FD_129847 | JGI IMG/M metagenome (GOLD analysis project Ga0163161, IMG submission 129847) | Switchgrass rhizosphere microbial communities from Kellogg Biological Station, Michigan, USA - S4-5 metaG | ecosystem: Host-associated > Plants > Roots > Rhizosphere > Soil | place: USA... | reverse complement strand
GAGGCCGGCGGCGCCCAGCGCGCCCAGGGACAGCAGGATAAGGGGCTTTTTCATCAGTTCCGCCCTTTGAGGCCATTTTGTTCGATACGCAAGCTCGCTCGGCCATTAAGCGTCACCGTCCGCGCGCCCAGATCGGCCTCCAGATGGTCGCCGCTGAAGGTGCCGATGGGGATGCGCCCGTCGACCCGCCCGGCGCTCTGCATCCGCCGCGATTTCAAGTCCACGCCCACGTCCCGCGTGGTCAGCCGGTATCCGCCCTCCGACTGGAACTGCACCGGCCCATCGATCGCGACCCGCTCCGTATCCATGTCGTAGCGGCCCTTTTGCGCCCGCAGCAGCGCCTGCCCGTCGGACAGCAGGATTCGCGCCTGCATGTCGTTCAGGTCGACGATCGGCTCGCGCGAGCTTTTCTGCACCGCGGACCCCGCCCGCAACGAGAAGGGCTGGCCCTTGCTGTCCTCGCCGCGATAGAGCGCCTCGGTCACGCGCATCCGCTCCTTCGCCACCTCGACCTTGTTCTTGTCGAGCACGAAGCTGACCTTGTCCCCGCCGGTGAAGGGGGCCGTCGCCAATAGCGCCGCCAGCACGCCCACGCCCACCGGCAGCCAGTTTTTGAGCAGCCCGACCAGCCGGTCATGGCTTCCCCCCGGACGCGCCCAATGGCGGCGCAAATCGCGTTGCTGATCGGCCTGGACGGACATCGGAAAGCCTCCTGTCCCTTACATATGCGCGAAAATGTCGATCTCCGGCCATCCCGCCAGGTCCAGCTCGGCCCTGTGGGGAAGGAAATCGAAACAGGCCTGTGCCAGTTCCATGCGCCCTTCGCGAATCAGGCGCTTGTCCAGCTCCGCCTTCAGCGCATGCAGGTAACGCACATCGGACGCGGCATATTCCTTCTGCGCGTCGGACAGGGCCGGCCCGCCCCAGTCGCTCGACTGCTGCACCTTGCTGAGTTCCTGCCCCAGCAGTTCGCGCACCAGTTCTTTGAGGCCGTGGCGGTCGGTATAGGTCCGCACCAGCCGCGAGGCGATCTTGGTGCAGTAGACCGGCGCTGCGACGATCCCCATATAATGTCGGATCGCGGCGATATCGAACCGCCCGAAATGATAGAGCTTCAGCCGCTCCGGATCGGCCAGCACGGCGCGCAGATTGGGCGCGGCATAGTCGCTGCCGGGGTTGAAGCGCACCAGATGCTCGTCGCCCCCGCCGTCGCTGATCTGCACGACGCACAGGCGGTCGCGGGGCGTGATCAGCCCCATGGTTTCGGTGTCGACGGCGATCGGGCCGGGGGCAAGGACGCCTTCTGGCAGATCCTCTTCATGGAAATGGACGGTCATGATTCCCCTCTATGGCGAAAGCGACGAGATCGCAATCGCTGCCTGCCGGGCGCCGCATCGCGGAACGAAAGGCGCCCAACCTGCCCCAAAGTCGCCATTTTCGGGCCCTCCACCCGCCTCAAAAATCATTCGCGTGGCTGAGAAAAGTTGATATAGTGAGTCCCAAACCGCGTGTGAGCGGTGGATTCTGCATGTCATTCGCCCGACATGTTTGTCCGGTTCAGTCTGGGGCGAAGCGAAAGTGACCAACAGGGCATGAGTTTTGATAGAGGTCGCCGCGGCGGGCGCGGCAAGGACAAGCGCGACGGTTTCGGCGACGATAGTTTCTATGGCGGTGATCGCGGCGGTTTTGGCGGTGGTTTCGATCGTGGTGGCTTCGGCGGTGACCGCGGCGGCTTCGGCGGCGGCGACCGCTTCGGTGGCGGTGGTGGCGGCGGCTTCGGCGGCGACCGCGGCGGTTTTGGCGGCGGCGGCGGTGGTGGTCGCGGCGGCTTCGGCGGCGGCGGCGGTGGCGGCGGCTTTGGCGGCGGTGGCCGCGGCATGCCCGCCCAGGTCGTCGGTGAAGGCACCGGCGTAGTCAAGTTCTTCAACGGCCAGAAGGGTTTCGGCTTCATCGTCCGTGACGATGGCGGCGAAGACGTGTTCGTCCACATCAGCGCCGTCGAGCAGGCGGGCCTGACGGGTCTGGCCGAAGGACAGCAGCTCGGCTTCACGCTGGTCGATCGCGGCGGCAAGGTGTCGGCGACCGACCTCAAGATCGAGGGCGAACCGCTCCCCGTGACCGAACGCGCGCCCCGCGAACCCCGCGCCGGCGGCTTCGGCGATCGTCCGGGCGGCGACCGCGGCCCGCAGCGCCAGCTGACCGGCGAACGCGCCAGCGGCACGGTGAAGTTCTTCAACGCCATGAAGGGCTTCGGCTTCATCCAGCGCGACGACGGCCAGCCTGACGCATTCGTGCACATCAGCGCCGTCGAACGCGCCGGCATGAGCGCGCTCAACGAAGGCGACCGCCTCGACTTCGAACTGGAAGTCGATCGTCGCGGCAAATATGCGGCCGTCAACCTTCAGTCGAAGGCTGAATGATCGACGCCTGACCGCTTTCGCGGAGAGGATAGAAGGGGTCGCCTGCCCGGCGGCCCCTTTTTCGTGGCTTACAGCGCCGCTTCGCCTGCGCAGTGCTGCGCCGCGATCCACGCGAAGACCATCGACGGTCCCAGCGTCGCGCCCGCGCCGGGATAGGTCCGGCCCATGACCGGCGCGGCGCAGTTGCCCGCAGCATAGAGGCCCGCAATCACGCTGCCGTCCTCGCGCAGCACGCGGGCATGTTCGTCCGCCATCAACCCGCCCTTGGTGCTGAGGTCGCCGGGGTAGAAGCGCGTGGCGAAGAAGGGGGCCTTGTCGACCGGGCCAAAGGCCGGGTTGGGCCGGTGCGTCGGGTCGCCATAATATTGGTCATAGACATTGCCGCCGCGCTGGAAATCATCGTCCACCCCCTGCGCCGCCATGGCGTTGACGCGGCCGACCGTCTTTTCCAGCCCCCGGCCGTCGATGCCGCACTTCGCCGCCAGTTCGCCCAGGGTCGGCGCGGTGACGAAAAAGCCGTTGCGAACCAGCGCGCCGCTCATGCCCGGCGGGGTGCCGCCGAAGAAATAGCGGTTGCGGTAACGGCTGTCGAAGACCAGCCAGCATTGTTCGCGGTCCAGCATGGCGCGGCCGACATCGACATAGGATGCCGCCTCGTTGACGAAGCGTTCGCCCTTGCCGTCGACGATGATCGATCCGGGCAGGGTGCGTTCCCATATCCCGACATTGATCGTGCCGTCGGGCAGGATCGATACCGGATACCAGGTGGCCGCGTCCATCAGCGCGAGCTGCGCGCCCGCGGCCGCACCGATCCGGTGCGCGTCGCCCGTATCGTCGGGACTCGCGGGACTCCATTCTCCGGTCACGCCCTGCAAGGGCTGGCGATAGGCGGCGTCCTTGGCAAAGCCGCCCGCGCACAGCAGCACCCCGCGCCGGGCGGCGATCGTCTCGTCGCCCTCGGCCGTGCCGACCGCCGCGCCCGTGATCCGGCCGCCTTCCTCGATCAGCGACTTGAGCGGCGTGTCGAGCCGCACCGGAATGTTCATCCGCTGCACGATGATCATCAGCTGCGCGACCAGCGTTTCGCCCATGGAAAGCGGCAACTGGCCCTTCAACCGGAAGGACAGCGTCTTGCCGATCACGCCCATCAGGCTGGCAAAGGATTTGAGCGAGCGCAAGGATGTCGGGATCTGGGGGGCGGCGTCCGTGCTGAGCGCCATGGCGGGCATGGCCGACCGGCGCATCGTGTCGAGCCATGGTCCCAGCCTTTTGCCGTCGATATTGACGCCCTCCAGCGTGCGCCCGACCCGTCCGCCCGGATAGTCGGGATAATAATCGGGATAGCGCGGCGCCCGGCGCCAGCCAAAGCCCAGATCCTCCAGCGCCTGTACCATCTCCGGGCCGCTCCGCAGATAGGCCATGCGGCGTTCGGGGCTGCTGGCCGGGCCGACGTCGCCGATGGTCGCGTCCAGATAGGCAAGGCCCGCTTCCAGCGAGTCCTCGACGCCTTCGCGCGCCATCAGCGGATTGGCGGGAATCCAGACGCCGCCGCCCGACAGGGCGCTGGTCCCACCCCATGTCGATGCCTTTTCGATGATCAGGGGATTGAGACCGCTCATCCTGGCGGCGATCGCGCCAGCCAGCGCGCCCGCGCCAGTGCCGACGACAAGGAAATCCGTTTCAGGATGCAGGGGCATGATGGCTCTCTATATTAAAACGATATCGTTCCTTATCGGCTGCCTCAGGAAAATGCCACTTGTTCCCTCGCCCCGTTCGGCGTCATGTTGCGCAGGCGGTCAGCCCTGCGCTCCGGCCCTACCAGAGCACGCCGTCAACCGGCGTCACCAGCGCAGGCGGCTCCCGGCCGATCGCCTGCGCCAGATCGCCCTCGATTATCGTGGTGACGCTGTCGAGCGGCAGATCGTGAATATTGTTGGCGAAGGGATCGACCAGATCGTCGCCAATCTGGAGCACGGCAAGAAACATGAACCCCGCAACCGCCGATCCGAAGGGTGTGGCGACCCCCAGCGTTTCCACCAGCCCGACCGGCAGCAGGATGCAGAACAGTCGCGTGAAATATTTGGGAAAGCTGCGATATTGGGCGGGCAGCGGCGTGTTCTTCAGCCGCTCCATTCCGCCCTGCGCGTTGGACATGTCGACCAGCAGCCGCTCCAGCTGGACTTGCTGGATCGTGTCGATCCAGCCCTTGCGCAAGGCTTCGGCGATGCGTTGACCGCTGCCGTCCAGCAAGCCGTTGGCCACGTTCCGGCGATCGAATTCGGCTATTTCCCCTTCGCCCAATAGGCGGCGCATGGTCGCCCGCATGTCCTGCCTGCGCAACTGGCAACGCAGCGCGTGGACATAGGCGGTGTGCCGGATCAGCAATTCGGTCGCGCCGTCCTTCGCGTCGGGGGGGAAAAAGGCGAGCACGGCTCGCGCGAAACTGCGCGAGACGTTGACCATCGCGCCCCACAGGATCCGTCCTTCCCACCATCGCTGATAGGCGGAATTGACTCGCACGCCCAGGATCAGCGCCAACGCCGTGCCAAAGATGGTCAGCGGCAGTGCGGGGGCTTTGAACGGCGAGATGAAGTAGAAAATCGTGACCGCCAGATCCCAGAAAAACAGGGCGATCAATGCTTTCCAGGCGCTCTGGAAACTTTGCCGTATACGTGGCGACCTGCCGACGATCATGGCGTTTCAGTCCTTTTCAAGCTGTCACATCATCCTGGTCCAGTTTCAGCCAGGCATGGCGCAGCGCCAGACTGCCCATGATGCCCACCGCCTCCAGCGTCCTCGCGTGGATCGTCGGCATAGTGTCAAGCAGGGCGATTAACAGGCTGCCAAAGGCCAGCGCCATCGCCGCATAGATGGGCAAGGCTTCTATGTCCTTCCACGAGATGGGCGAGTCCGCTGTGTGCCGCATGGGGGCAAATATCTTCATCATGGTCATTCCCTGCATCGATGGAGGAAGTCGCCGAAATGACGCGATGCAAAAGCCGTTGGTCAAGGCCGTTCGGCTTTGGCAAGCCACCCTTGCGCGCCGCGCAAACCCAGAAAAAATGCGTTACATTCGCGTTGGGGGCGAGCCATCTGGCAATGAAAAGAAATGCCGGTGCAACCAGCTGCATGTTGCGACGCAGCAGGGCGCGATTAGCTTATCTCGCATGGCTGACCGTTTCTCTGAAATCCATTCCTTCGTCAAAATCGCAGAATCCGAATCGCTATCGGAAGCGGCAAGGCGGCTTGGCCTTTCGCTTGCGGCCACCAGCCGCCGCCTGTCGCAACTGGAATCGCGTCTGGGGGTCTCCCTCCTCCGCCGCAACAGCCGGCATCTGTCGCTGACGGAGGAAGGCGCCGTCCTTTACGAGCGTGCTGGCCGGGTCGTTGCCGATTTCGAGGATATGGAACTCGACATCATGCGGCGTGCGGGCGGGGCGACAGGCGCCCTGCGCGTCGTCACCGCCCTCAATGTCGGCCGGATGCGCCTTGCGCCGCTCTTCCACCATTTCGGTCTGCTCAATCCCGACGTCTCGGTTCATCTGGAAACATCGGAGCAGGCGGCGAACATCGTGGAGACCGGGCATGACATAGCGATCGCCTTCGATCCGCCGACCGATTCCGCGTTGAAGATGAAGCGGCTTGCCGACAATCCGCGCCTCCTGTGCGCCTCGCCCGCCTATCTCGACCGGCGCGGCGCCCCGGCCAGCGTTGCCGACCTGTCACAGCATGACAATGTGGTGGTGGGTTCGGCCCATCAGGATATCTGGCAAAAGCTGGCAGGCGAGGGCGCAAGGCCGCGGCTTACGCTCAACACAAACGATGGCGAACTGGCCCGCCTCTGGGTGCTGGACGGGGCCGGCATCGCCATCAAGTCGCGATGGGAGGTCGCGGACGATCTTGCCGGCGGCCGCCTCCAGCAGGTTCTGCCGGGCATGGATCTGCCGGCATCGGCAATCGTCGCACTTTACCTTCCGGCGCAGGGGGAAATGGCGAAGGTCCGATCATGCCTCGATTTTCTGGGCCGCCATCTCAAAGCGGGATGAGAGGCGCCGACGGCTCAGACCCGCCGGAACGGAAAGGGCGTCGCCGTCCGTTCATAGCCGTGCAGGTCCAGCGCCCGCGTCACCGGCGGCAGGGCGCGGTCGGGGCAGGCGCGGCGCTCGCACAGATGGCAGGTCGGTCCGGTCTCGGTCGGCGCCGCCTTCTGCGCATCGATCCCGTCGGCGTGGACGATCCGGGCCCCATGTTTCGCCTCGCATCCCAGCGCGATCACGGATCGCCCCCGCGCCCCGCTGTCGCCGGGCAGGCCGATGGTGAAGCTCAGGAAGCGCCGCCCGTCCATCGTCTCGATCAATTGCGTCTGCACGGCGTCGGGCAGCTGCGGCGCATGCGCGTCCCAGCGCGGGCAGGTGCCGCCCAGGCGGGCGAAGGGCCAGGCCTCGCCGTCGAAGCGCTTGGAAACCTGTCCCGCCCGGTCCAGCTTCGCCATGAAGAAGGGCACGCCCCGTGCTCCTGTCCGTCCCAGGCTGGTGAGACGATGGGCCAGCTGCTCCATCGACACGCCGAAACGGGTCCGCAGCAGCAGCAGGTCATGGCGGCTCTGCTCTGCCGCTTTCGCGAAACGGTCATAGGGCATGATCAGCGCTGCGGCGGCATAGTTGGTGAGCGCGATGCTGGCGAGGCGGCGGCTGTCCTCATCTGGCGGCTCCGCCCGCGCCACCTGCGCCGCGATGCCGTCCGCCATTTCCTGCGAACAGAGCTGATAGGCGAGCGCGAACAGCCGCCCGGAAGACGCCAGCCGCTCGCTCAGCAGCAACCGCCGCCGGTGCATGTCATAATGGCGCAGCGTTCCGGCCAGCACATTCTCGCGTACGATCTGCACGGCCATGTCATGGCGGTCCTTCAGCCGCGCCCGGATGGCTGCCTGCATCGCGCCGGGGTCGTCGCCCAGCTCCGCCGACACGGTTTCGGCCGTCGCGTCCAGCTCGGCAAAATGATTGCCCGCCCGCGCGATCGTCTCGCGCAGCCAGTCGATCGGCGCATGCAGCGGCGCAGCGCTTCCCGGCCCGGCCGCGACCTGTCCGGGCAGGCGGCGCAGGTCGCTCAAGGCCCGGTAGAAGCGCCCGATCGCCTCGCTCACTCCCGGATAATTTTCCGCAACCTCCAGCACCTCGTCGCGGGCGATGCCGATGTCGCGCACCAGCGCGTCGGACAGGATTTCGCTTAGCGCGCTCGCCGCGCCTTCCTGCGTGCTGGCGACGAAATCGCGAATGTCGATGTCATAGACATTGGCGAGGCGCAGCAGCATCTGCGCGGTCAGCGGCCGCTGGTTGCGTTCCAGATGGTTCAGGTAGCTGGGCGACACCCCCAGCTCCTCCGCCATGCGCGTCTGGTTCAGCCCCAATTCCCGACGCAACACCCGCAGCTTGGGACCCAGATAGAGTTTTCGGTCTTCCGCCATAATGTCATTATGTCATAACATGACAATATGAACAAGTCGCCTCATGACATGGCTTCACTAATCGCCCTACCATCGCTGTCCCATTCATGGTTTTAAAAGCCATCCGGTCAAAACGGCCGCCAGAAACAAGAGAAGGGAATGACAATGGAAATGACGGAAATGCGCCAACCCGCTCGCTCCCGCGCTGTCTTCAGTCAGGAGGATTTCGGCCTGATCCGCACCGCGATCGCGCACTATCTGCGCGAAGTTCAGGACAAGCCCGAATCGGTCAAATATGCTAATCTCTATCATCGCCTCGGCCGGGTGAGCTGAGACACCGATAAAGGTTCAGGAGAGGATGAGGGCGCGGCCACTACCAGCCGCGCCCTCAACTGTTTCAGAACAGCTTGGTCAGCCCGTAAAAGGCCGCGCCAATCGCCGCAGCAGCGGGCAGGGTGACCACCCAGGCGACCACGATGCTGGAGGCGACGTTCCAGCGCACCGCGGACAGCCGCCGCGAAGCGCCCACCCCGACGATCGCGCCAGTAATGGTATGGGTTGTCGACACCGGCACGCCCAGATGAGTTGCCAGGAACAGCGTCATCGCGCCTCCCGTCTCCGCACAAAAGCCCTGAGCGGGCGTCAGCCGGGTGATTTTCGACCCCATGGTGTGAACGATTTTCCACCCGCCCAGCAAAGTGCCGAGGCCCATCGCCGCCTGACAGCTCAGCACCACCCAGAAGGGCACATGGAAACCGCCGGTCAACAGGCCCTGCGAATAGAGCAGCACGGCGATGATCCCCATGGTCTTCTGCGCGTCATTCCCGCCATGACCCAGCGAATAGAGCGACGCTGAGACCAGCTGCAACTTGCGAAACACACGATCCGCGCCCTGCGGCGTGAAGCGGCGGAAAACCCAGCTGATGATCAGCACCAGAAACAGCGCCAGAACGAGGCCGATGGCCGGCGACAGCACGATGGCGGCGCTGGTCTTGAACACCCCGCTCCATACCACGGCGGACAGGCCGGCCTTGGCCGTGCCCGCACCCAGCAGGCCGCCGATCAGCGCATGGCTGCTGGAGGAAGGAATTCCCAGTCCCCAGGTGATGAGATTCCATGCGATTGCCCCCATCAACGCGCCGAAAATCACCTGCGCGTCGATGATGCTGGCGTCGACAATGCCTTTGCCCACCGTCTCGGCCACATGCAGGCCGAAAAAGAGGAAGGCGATGAAGTTGAAGAATGCCGCCCAGGCGACCGCATATTGGGGCTTCAACACCCGTGTCGACACGATGGTCGCAATCGAGTTGGCGGCGTCGTGCAGGCCGTTCAGAAAGTCGAACAGCAAGGCGACACCGATCAGGCCGACCAGCAGTGGAAAGGTGATATGGGCTTCCATGGATCTGCTCTGGCGCGATCAGGCGTGGTCGATGACCAGGCCGGAAATCTCGTTGGCGACGTCCTCGAATCGGTCGGTCACCTTTTCCAGATGGCTGTAGATTTCGTTGCCGACGACAAAGTCCATCGGATTGCCCTGCCGTGCCTGAGCGTAAAGCGCTTTCAGACCCGCTTCATGCAGAATATCGGCATGCCCCTCCAGCTTCACCAGCCGTTCGGTGAGGTCATGCAACCGCACCGAATTGAGGTTGAGCGAGCGCAGCAGCGGCATCGCCTCCGCCGTGATCCGCGCACATTCGACGATCAGCGCGCTCATATCCTGCATCTGGGAAGGAAATTCCTTCACCTCGAACAGCGCGATCGCCTTCGCCGTCTGGTTCATCTGGTCGATGGCGTCGTCCATCACGCCGATCAGCCCGGTGATCGCGCTGCGGTCGAAGGGGGTGACGAAGATGCGGCGGACGTCCTGCAACACTTCGCGGATGATGTCGTCCGCGTCATGTTCGCGGTCGGAAATCTCCTTGATGTGGGCATCGATGTCCGGCCCGCCCTTCAGCAGCTTGGCGAGCGCATCGGCGCCGGCAACCAGAGTCGCGGCATGATCCTCAAACTGCTCGAAAAAGCGGCCCTGTTTGGGCATCAGCGCGTGAAACCAGCGCAGCATTCCAGTCCTTTCGGTTTGCCATTCCCTGATCCGCAGCAACGTTCGCACGAACAGGCCCGGATCTTTGGGCGGCTCGCGAAAGGCTGCGATTATGGATTGTAGATCGGGTTCGTCGACGGCCTTTGCAGCTTCGGCCACGGGAAACCAACGCAGTTCCCGCTGCCCTTGCTCGGGCCATTGCGGCAACTGGCCGGTCACTGCAAGGGGGAAAACCTCGACCGTGGTTTCCCGTATGTCGCCCTTGCGCTTTTTCTTGTCATAGCGGTAGCGGCCGATGGGGGCCGGGCAGGCAATGCCGTGAATGCCCGCTTCCTCATAGGCTTCCAGTTCGGCGGCGCGATGGCCCGCCAGTCCCTTGATGCGGTTGCCTTTGGGAATCACCCAGCGTCTCGTCTCCCGCGAGGTGATCAGCAGGATGCGCATCGATCCATCGGGATCGGTCGCATAGGGAAGGGCGGCGATCTGACGCATCAGCCGCCCTTATACGCCGCAAAGCGTGGATGATCGATAAATGACCGCCCCCAATCCATCGGGCGCCTTGTAACGAAAATGTCATATTGCGCAATTGGGGGCGGTATCGGCCGCTCAGATTGACAGGCGCGCGGTCAGCCGGATGTCCCGCCCGGCGAGCGGCGCATAGTCCTTGAGGAAGCTGGCGGCGCGCCGGGCTTCGACATCGAAGATATTGTTCGCAGACAGGGTGATGGTGGTTCGGTCATTGCCCTTGAACGGCTTCACCGACAGCGAGGCATTGACCAGCGTGAACCCGTCGGTGGGCGTTTCCGTGTCCGAAATCCGATTCTGCGCGAAGCTGTGTTCGACCTCGCCCCGCAGGCTCATCCGGTCGCCCTGCAACTCCAGCCCGCTCAGCAGACGCAACGGAGGAATGCGCGGAGCGGGACCAGATCCGACGATGGTAGCGCGGACATAGTCAGCCACGCCATCCAGATTGACCTTGTAGTCGCCGATCTGCCCCAGTTTCAGCGACCCCTCGGCCTCGAAACCCAGATAGCGGGCGTTGGCCTGGAGATTCTGATAACAGGGGAAATCGAGCGACCGTCCGCCATTGGCCGCCATGCAGACGCTGTCATCGGTCAGCGAATCGTAGATATAGCCGTCGAACCAGTTGTGATAGGCGGAGAGGGAAATGCTGTAGCCTTCGCCCTGACCGCGCAGCGTGCCTTCGATGCCCCAGCTCTTTTCCATCCCGAAATCGGGATTGCCGAGTTCAAAGGCCTGCGTGCCGGCATGGTTGCCGCGCGCGAACAGTTCCTCGGCCGAGGGCGCGCGCTCAGTGCGTGACAGGTTCAACCCCACCCGCCAGCCCGGCGCGACCTCCTGACTGATCCCGAGCGACCCCGACAGGGCATCGAAGCTGCGATGATAGGCAGGGTTCAGCAGCGTTTCGTCGGCATCCGCGCTGACTTCGCTATGTTCATAACGCCCGCCCAGTTCGACCCGCGTCGATCCGAAGTCGAGCGATTGCAGGGTGAAAAAGCCCAGCTGCTCCGTCCGGTTGCGCGGCAGGAATTTCTCTTCGCCATCGACATGGAAGTCGCGGGCGAAGAATTGCGCGCCGATCGCGCCATCCCAACCGCCGCGCTTGGCCTGCACCAGTTCAAGCCGGGATTCGATCGACTGGTTGTAGAAGGTCGTGCCGACCGCGCCGTCTTCCTCAATCTCCTGATGCTGATAGTCGGCAAAGCCTGCGCGCAGGCGGATGGACTCCAGGAACCCGCCGTTGACCGGCAGTTCGGCGCGCATGTCGGCG
>Ga0163161_10003114_pt1 | contig 11701 bp, 10 predicted proteins | sample S45metaG_FD_129847 | JGI IMG/M metagenome (GOLD analysis project Ga0163161, IMG submission 129847) | Switchgrass rhizosphere microbial communities from Kellogg Biological Station, Michigan, USA - S4-5 metaG | ecosystem: Host-associated > Plants > Roots > Rhizosphere > Soil | place: USA... | reverse complement strand
TAGTCAAGTGAAAAGGGTGCGGCGGGTTCGGCGAGTCGGACGCTCCTCGAAAACGCCATTCCCCGTAGGCGAGCGCGGAGTCCCCCACCGAGCGATCGACATTCGCCGCACCCTTTGGACCAGTGGAGCAACCATGACCTCGTACCTCGTGGTGCGCGCGGCCGATGCGCATCGCCAAGAACTCCTCGCCGCCGCGGATCGTCATCGGCTGGCTCGCGACGCGTCCGAGGCGCGATCACGATTCGGTCTACGCCGCGCGGGTATCCGCAGCTGGGTCAAGTCAGCAACCCGGGTAGCCGTGCCGGAACCCTCACGCCGACCGGCAGCACCGATGCCGTCCGCCTGACCGATGAACTGCTAGCGGAGTCTTCCCAAGCTGACCAACCAGTCCGCCAACTCGAAAAGGAGCACCATGACCGTCATCCGCCGCATCACCGCCACCGTCCTCGCGATGGTCGGCACCGTCCTCGGGCTGCTGGCCGCCGCCAGCGTCGCCGCCGCCTCGCCGGTGTCACCGAACGACGGCGACGGGTTCCCCGCCTCGGTGCCGCAGGCGCCAACGGGGACGACCAACACGGTCGTGAGCAGCGGCTCGCCCTGGTGGACCTTCGTCCTCGTCGCCGCGGCCGCGGTCGCAGTCACCCTGCTCGTGGCCCTGGTGGTCAGCCGGATCCGCCAGCACAGCACGGCGACGCAACTCGCGCACTAGCGACGCGTAGAGAGCCTGCGCCACAGCGGCGCAGGCTCTTTATCCGAATCCCATGCGGTCGGCGGCTTTAGAGCGAGAATGCCTTGTGCAGCACGACAATCAGGGCTGTCGAACAACTGGTTCGGTCCCTGGTTGTCGATGCTGACCTTCTTGACCAGCTCGCGGTCGTTCCCGACTTGGGCCAGCCTCAACTCGTGTTTCGGCTGCTGTTCGTCAGCTGGCCCGATGGCCGGTTGTTTTTCGGGGTTGGGTGAGGGCGCTGATGGCGTAGTGGCCGTCGAGGCCGTCGCCGAACCGCGTCCGAGTCGCCCAGCGCGTGCGAGGACGCCCACCGCTCGGAAGTAAAGCTGTCTCTGTGAATCGGGTGCTGCGCTCGCGTGGCAGGTTCCTGACACTAGGGCTATCGGCGTGACATGCGGAGATACGATCCATCGATCTCGGGAGGTCGTCATGTCCGTCCCCGCATCCCGCAAGCGCAAGCGCCTGCTTTGCCGGTTCAACGTGCACCACAAATGGGTGCGGCGCAAGAACCCGGAAGGCGAGGACTACCTGCAGTGCAAGGCCTGCGCCAAGGATCGCTATGACGTCGAGCGGGCCGACCCCACCGTCACGAACTTCGGAGGCGGCACCGGCGGCGGCATGTGACGGGCTGAGCAGCCCACTCGGGCGACCACGTCCGTCCGTTGACCCACCAGCTCACACCGTCGCCCACTGGGCATACCTGAAGTGGACACGCCAATGACCCGACTCCTCTGCTACATCGGCTTCCACCGATACGCCAGAAGGTATAACGACCAAGGCGAGCATTACCTCGAATGCACCCGATGCAAGAAGTACAAGGATGAGACGGGTCCTGGCGCGGGCGCGGGCGGCATCGGTTCGCCACTCGGGTAGGCGGTCCGACCGTCGGTTTCATCCGAGATGGGCGTCGCCGCGCTTCCTGAAACGTCAGCGTCCTCGGCGATCAGCGCCCGGTACAGCCGACCGCTGACCAGCCGGTGGGAACGGCCGAGGTCCAGCACCATGCCGTCCCGGTCAGACACGGAGGTACGGGTCCGCCCGGCGCAGGTCAACCGCTGCACCACCGCATCCGGCAACCCCGGCGCGCCGGCCACGTGCACATATGGACGAGGCGGACCGGCAGTCGTGCGTTCAGCTGAACGCGCCTCGCCGGGCACCCGCGGCAGCGCGCCATCACCGCCGGTATCGGGAGAGGGCAGGCGGAGGGCGTGGGGTGGATCGTCACCGCGGCCCGTTCGTCCCCCGCAGCCCGCATACCGGCTTGTCGGCGTCGGCAACCGTGCTCCGACAAGTTTCGGCCACCGTCGATCAGGTCGAGCAGACGACATTGAAACCGATCAACTGCTCGAAAGACTGATCAACTCCGCAGCCCGGTCGGGGACGGGACTGTGCGCCCAGCGGCTGTTTCCCGTCCCCAATCTGGAGAAATGGATCCGGACTTACTCTTCCAGGACCACCACGGGAACCTGCTGGATCGTGTTGTTGGCGAATCCGCCCCGGTTCCAGAGCTGCTCGGTCGGTTGCCGGCGGCCCGACGCGTCGCTGGCCCGTACACACAGCGTGTGCTGGCCGGGCCGGGCCTCCCAGACCCAGGTCCAGGCGCACCAATCCCATCGCGGCGCGTTGCTATCAACGGTGGCCAGGTGCCAGGTGCGACCGCCGTCGCTGCTGACCTCGATCGTGGTGATCGGCGCATAGCCGGACCAGGCGCGCCCGCGCAGGCTGACCGGCCCGGGATGCAGGAAGCGCGCGCGGGTCATGAAGTCCGGCCAGCCGGGGGGAATGAGTAGCGCGCGAGGTTCCATCCGCGTCACCGGAACACCGGGCTCGTGGGGATCCACGCGCAGCTGGTAGGCCACCTCCTGCTGGAATCCGGTGAAGGCTGAGTCGATGACAGTGATGTCCGTCAGCCACTTGACATGCGCCATGCCATACCAACCCGGCACGAGTAATCGCAGCGGGAAGCCATGCTGGGGAGGGAGCGGCGCGCCGTTCATCTCATACACCAGCAGCACGTCATCGCCGTACGCCTCGGCAAGCGACAGGCTCCGCTGATAGGTCTGCTCGACGCCTCGCTCAACTCCGTGGTCGCTGCCGGTAAAGACGACCTCGCGGGCCGCGCTGGTCGGCGCCGCTCGACGGAGTAGCGGCGCGAGCGGAGTGCCGGTCCACTCCGCGTTCCCCACGGCCTCGACGAGCCAAGGTTGGCTCACCGGGCGCGGCAGCAGCCGGGCCCTTCCGTTGCCGGCGCACTCGATCGTCACCCGGCGGGTGGTGCGCGGCATCGCCCGAATGGTGTCCAGGTCCACTGTGAACGGCGACTCGACAACGCCGCCGACATGCAGATGCCACGCCGTCGGATCGACATCAGGGATGTCATAGTGAATCAACAAGTAGTGCAGCCCGATGGGTGTGACGTCGTAGCGCATCGCCTCCAAGGGCATTCCATGATTGCGACCGGCGAGCTGCAGCTCGTCCTGCGAAATACCCTCGCCGATCTCCGCGATCCGGGCCGGGCCTACGACCTGCTCCGCCGCTGACACGGTGACCACCCCCATCTGTCGCCCTGCAGTTCGCAGAGCTTGCTCGAGCGTAACCGCCGGCGCAGGCAGCCATTCGCGCTATAAGTGGCGGCCGGATGCCTCGTCGAGGTGGATGCCGACGACGTCGGCTACCCGTTCGAGATCAACGTCGAAGCAGAGCAGGCTGGCGCATCGGCGCCAGGCAACGGTGGCGATCACGCAATCGACCAGTCGCCAAGCAGTTGGCAGGGTGATCGCCTGTCACACCCGAATTGCTTGCAGGCGCGGTCGTCTGCTGCGGTCGGCCGTCTACGGAGCGAGCTCCGAATGGCGACCGCCTATCGTTGCCTGGTGTACAGCGAGTTGTCTTCCGTCGTGTTGTCGCAGCTATCCGTCGCTGTATCGGTGAGCGGCGACCCCGACGGCTGGCCGGTGCTGCTGCTTCATGGCTTTCCCTACGACATCCACTCCTACGACCGGGTTGCCGCCCATCTCGTCGAGCACGGCGCCCTCGTGGTGGCTCCCTACCTGCGCGGGTTCGGCCCGACGCGCTTCCGCAGTGATGACATTCCACGCAGTGGTCAGCAAGCAGCCATCGGTACTGACGCGGTCGAGCTGATCACCGCGCTCGACATGAAAATGCCCATCCTGGTCGGCTTCGACTGGGGTTGCCGTGCGGCGTGCGTAGCCGCAGCCCTGTTTCCACAGCACGTGGGTGGTCTGGTGGCCATCGGTGGCAACGAGATCCAAAACATCGCCGGGTTCGCCGAGCCGGAGTCGCCGCTCATGGAGAGTCGTAGTTGGTATCAGTACTACTTTCACAGTGAACGTGGCCGAAAGGGTCTCGCCCGTTACCGGCGGGAGCTCACCGCGCAGTTATGGCGCGAATGGGAGCCGGGACGCCCCTTCCACCAAGCCGGCTTCACCCAAGCGGCCGCAGCCTTCGACAATCCCGACTTCGTCGATGTGGTCGTCCACTCCTATCGGCACCGTTTCGGCCTCGCCGCCGGCGACCCCCGCTATGACGACACGGAACATCGACTAGCAGATCGACCCACCATCGACGTGCCGACGATCGTGCTGGATCCGACCGAGGACCCAATGGTCGCCGCGCGGCCACCGGAAGAGCACGGCCTTTCGTTCACCCGCCTCGTTGACCATCGGCTTGTGAAGACCGGACACGACACGCCACGCGACGATCCGGACTCAGTCGCGCAGGCGGTGATTGATCTACGTTCTTCCCTCCATACGCAGTGATGATTTGGGCGGCGTCTCGCACGCCGCTTCCGCTGACAAGTCTCGACGGTAGGTCGCGAGTCGCGAAGACTGGCGACACGCTGGAGCAGTAGGCGCACGTCGTCCCCGTGCGACAGAAAGTCCCGCTTGACTAGTCGAACGTTTGTTCGAATACTGAACGGATGGGCTGGCAGAACCCTCCGATGCCGTGGCAGGAGCTCGAGCGCCGCCTGTCCGGCCGAGCCGAGCCGGACGACCGCGACGAGCTGGTGGGCGACGGCGGCGATTCGCCGGCCTGGTCGCGCAAACGTACCGCGTACATCCCCGCCGCGGACGCCCGTCCGATCGACGGCGGAGCGCCCCCGGTGCGGTATGCGGAGTTGCATGCGCACTCGTCGTTCAGCTTCCTCGACGGGGCCAGCTCCCCGGAAGAGATGGTCGAGGAGGCCGTCCGGCTCGGCCTCTCAGCACTCACCCTGACCGACCACGACGGCTTCTACGGGATCGTGCGGTTCTCGGAGGCAGCCGAGACTCTCGGCTTGCCGACGGTGATCGGGGCTGAGCTCTCGTTGGACGTCCCGATGCCGACCACCCAGTCCGAGCGAATGGTCGCGGCCCGGGTTGGTAAGCCCGACCCGACCGGGCACCACCTGCTCGTGCTGGCCCGCGACCCGACCGGCTATGCCAGCCTGGCTCGAGCGATCAGCACCGCCCAGCAACGTGGTGGCGTCAAGGGCCGCCCGGTGTACGACGGTGATGAGCTGGCGGAGCTGGCCAACGGTCATTGGCTGGTACTCACCGGATGCCGCAAGGGCCCGGTACGCGCAGCGTTGGCGAGCGGGCTCGACCCGGCGCGACGCGCGCTGGCCGACCTGATCGACCGGTTCGGGCGGGACAACGTCGTTGTCGAACTGACCTACGCCTTGGACCCACTCGCCGATGAACGCCACGACGCGCTGACCCTGCTCGCCGAGGAAGCGGGTCTGCCGGTCGTCGCCACCACGGCCGCGCACTACCACGGTCCACCGCGGCGGCCACTGGCCACTGCCGTAGCCGCGGTACGGGCACGCAGCAACCTCGACGAGATGGACGGGTGGCTACCCGCATTCGCCGACCAGCACTTGCGGTCCGGTGCGGAAATGGCGGCCCGATTCGCCCGCTGGCCGGGAGTGGTCGAGCGGGCGGCAGCGCTCGGCGACGAGCTGGCCTTCCCGCTACGGCTCATCGCCCCGCAGCTGCCACCCTTTCCTGTCCCGCCTGGGCACACCGAGATGACCTACCTCGCCGAGCTAGCCCGCTCCGGTGCCGTCGAGCGGTACAGCGACCGCAAGCCAGAAGAACGCGAACGCGCCGCAGCACAGATCGAACACGAACTCGCCATCATCGACGAGCTCGGGTTCCCGGGCTACTTCCTCGTCGTCTGGGACATCGTGCGGTTCTGTCACTCGCGGGGAATCCTCTGCCAAGGCAGGGGATCTGCCGCAAACTCAGCGGTCTGCTACGCACTGCAGATCACTGCCGTCGACGCGGTGCGCTACGAATTGCTTTTCGAACGGTTCCTCTCCCCTGACCGGGATGGGCCACCTGACATCGACGTCGATATCGAGTCCGACCGGCGTGAAGAGGCTATTCAGTACGTTTATCACCACTACAACCGCGACCATGCGGCCCAGGTCGCCGACGTCATCACCTACCGGCCCAAGTCGGCCATTCGTGACATCGCCAAGGCGCTCGGTTACTCCCCCGGTCAGCAGGACGCCTGGAGCAAAGAGATCGAGCAGAGTTATTACTGGGCGCCGGACCTCTTCACCCGCGAGGACGATGCGCCGACGTCAATGCAGTCCGAAGTACCGCAGCGCGTCGTGGATCTCGCCGCCGAACTGCAGAATGCCCCCCGACACATGGGGATCCATACCGGCGGCATGGTGATCTGTGATCGTCCAGTAGTCGAAGTCTGCCCGGTGGAATGGGGCCGGATGCCGGAACGCACGGTACTGCAGTGGGACAAGGACGACTGCGCCGCCATCGGGCTGGTCAAGTTCGACCTGCTCGGGCTAGGCATGCTCTCGGCGTTGCACTACTGCTTCGAGTTCGTCGAGCAATGGTTCGGGGTGCATTACGGGCTGCACGAGGTGCCGCCGGAAGATCCGCTTGTCTACGAAATGCTGCAGCGGGCGGACACCATCGGAGTTTTCCAGATCGAGTCCAGAGCACAGATGGCCACCCTGCCTCGACTGCGCCCGGAAAAGTTCTACGACTTGGTCATCGAGATTGCGTTGATTCGGCCCGGCCCGATCCAAGGCGAATCCGTGCATCCCTATATTCGCCGCAAGCACAAATTGGAAGAGGTCACTTATCCCCACCCCAAGCTGAAAACGCATCTGGAGAAAACGCTCGGCGTGCCACTGTTCCAGGAACAGTTGATGCAACTCGCCATCGACGCTGCCGGTTGTTCGCCCTCGGAAGCCGATCAGGTGCGGCGGGCCATGGGGTCCAAGCGTTCACACGAGCGAATGGAAGATCTGCGGCAACGGCTCTACGACGGGATGGCGCGCAACGGCATCGTCGGAGCGGCTGCCGACGACATCTACCTCAAGATCAAGTCGTTCGCCTCGTTCGGGTTCGCCGAGAGCCACTCGATCAGCTTCGCCTTCTTGGTCTATGCCTCCAGCTGGCTGAAGCTCTATCACCCGGCAGCATTCTGCGCATCGCTGCTCAACGCGCAGCCGATGGGTTTTTACTCGCCGCAGACGCTTGTTCACGACGCCAAGCGACACGGCGTCGTCGTGCTCGGCCCGCACGTGAACCTCTCACCCGCGGCCGCCGGGCTCGAGGCGGTGCCGGACGGCTACCCGGTCGACCCGCCCTACACCGGTCCAGGACCACCGCAACCGGCGGTGCGGCTGGGATTGTCCAGCGTGCGCACCATCAGCAGCGAGCTGGCCGAGCAGATCGTCGCGGAACGGAATCGCGGAGGTGCCTATACCTCGATGGCCGACCTGAGCCGGCGCGTGGGTCTCACCGTCGACCAGGTCGAGGCCCTGGCTACTGCCGGAGCATTCGACTGCTTCGGCTTGTCCCGACGGACGGCACTTTGGGCCGCCGGCGCCGTCGCCGCCGACCACCCTGGTCAGTTGAACGTGACCGCCTACGACGAATCGAGCACGCCACCGTTGCCAACAATGAGCGAGGCCGAACAGCTCGTGGCCGACCTGTGGGCCACGGGCATTACCCGGGACGCCTATCCGACCGCGCTCATCCGCTCACGCCTGGATTCCCTGGGCATCGTCCCGGCGAGCGCGCTCCGCTCGATCGAGAACCGCACCCGGGTCACGGTCGGCGGCGTGGTGACCCATCGGCAACGTCCGGCGACCGCACGTGGCGTCACGTTCCTCAACCTGGAGGACGAGACCGGAATGGTGAACGTTATCTGTGACCAGGTGGTGTGGATGCGCCACCGCCGGGTGGCCCGCGAGTCCGGCGGCCTGATGATCCGTGGGATGCTGGAACGCGCCGACGGGGTCACCAACATCGTGGCGGAACGCATCGAGAAACTGTCGCTCGGGCTGCGCACGAAATCCCGGGACTTCCGATGAGCCAACCGGTAACCGGATCCGTCGCCACGACGAGCGAGCTGCGGTGGCACCTGGCCGATCAGGAACGCGACGGTCAGATCGCGCTGTTCGGCCTCGACGGACTCACCGGCCCGGACCGCGGCACCGGGCGGATGTCCGGGCTCGAGTTCCTGCACGTCACGGCCAAGCGGATCATCAACGAGGTCCCTAGCCGGTCGCCGGTGCCGTTCCGCTGGACCATCAACGTCTATCGCGGCTGCAGCCACGCCTGCACGTATTGCTTCGCCCGCCCGACGCACAGCTATCTCGGCCTCAACATCGGGGAGGACTTCGACCGGAAGATCATCGTCAAGATCAACGCGGTCGAGCGGGTGCGGGCTGAGCTGGCCGATCCCCGATGGCAGGGCGACTCAATCGCCATGGGCACGAATACCGATCCGTACCAGCGCGCGGAAGGGAAGTACCGACTGACGCGCGGCGTCCTGCGGGCGCTCGCCGAGCGTGGCAATCCGGTCTCCATCTTGACCAAGTCACCGCTCGTCCTGCGGGATCTGGATGTGCTCACCGACGCCGCCGCGCGGACGTCGGTGCAGGTCAACCTCTCGATCGGCACCCTGGACGAGCGGGTCTGGCGGTCGACCGAGCCCGGCACGCCCCATCCGCGTCGGCGCCTTCGGGCACTACGCACATTGGCCGAAGCCGGAATCCGCACCGGCGCGCTCGTCGCGCCGGTACTGCCAGGATTGAGCGACCGGCCAGAACAGCTGCGCGAAGTCACGCGAGCGATCCTGGACACCGGCGGCCACGTCATCGGGGTGTCCGCCTTGCACTTGCGGCCAGGAACGCGCGAACACTTCCTGCAATGGCTGTCCGGCTTCGATCCGGACCTGTACAGGGACTACGTGCGCCGCTATCGTGACGGCGCCTACGCGCCGCCGCAGTACTCGCAGTGGCTCCGGTCCGTCGTTGCCGAAGTAAGCCCTTCCGGTGACCCCGATGGCTGGCTACCGTGAGTCAGCGAAGACCGTGGGTGCGGTCATCGGCCACCGGATCGAGGTACAACGTGAAGATCTCGGACATTCTCCGGCACAAGGGCTCCTCCGTCGTGACCATCGGCCCGGGCGACGCGGTGACGGACCTGCTCGCGCGGCTGGCCGAGCACAATATCGGCGCTATCGTCGTCGTCGATCGCGACGCCGTCGTGGGGATCGTCTCTGAGCGGGACATCGTCCGAAGGCTCAACACAGACGGCGCAGAGGTACTGTCCCGGAGCGTCAGCGAGGTGATGACAAGTTCGGTCGTCAGCTGCGCTCCGGGTGACTCGGTCGACAGTATCGGCGCCGCGATGACCGAGCTGCGGGTTCGGCATATGCCGGTGCTGAACGGTGGCCGGCTCGCCGGCATAGTCACCATCGGCGACGTCGTGGCCGGCCGGATCCGGCAGCTCGAGCAGGATCGGGTCCAGCTGGAGGGCTACATCACCCGCGGCTGAGTCGGTCGATCACCCACCGCCAAGTAGGTCGCTGCCTCGCGGTACGGCGTACGCGCGACGAATCGGTCGGGCCTTCGCTCGTGCGCCCGAACCGTTACGTGCGGGTGGGCCGGTCTCCCGACGGCGGATAGCCGCCGGAGCCATAGCCGGCCTGCGGGTACCCCTGCCGGCCGTATCCCGGATCCTGGCCATACCAGGGCTGCTGAGCGTAGCCGGGCTGCTGGCCGTAATAGTCGTCCGGTTGGTGACCGTACGGGCCGTAGCCCGACTGGCCGTCGTGCGGAGGGACATGTCCAGGCGGCGGCATGTTCGCTACTCGAGCTCGCCGATCGTGATCTTGTTCGATAAGCCGGTTGAGCGTCTGCTGCATCTGATCGGAGCGCGGGATGTCGTGCAAGGTCTCCTGACCATGCTCACCGGCCGATTCGATGGTGAGCGTGCCCGCCCGCACGATGCGATCCCACAGACTCTGCCGGAATCCAACATCACTGATGCGCTGCAGGCTGATGTCTCGGCCGGTGTGATGCAGGATTCCGCGCCGGATCAGCACGCGATGCGTGGTGAATACGTAGTGCGTTGTGCGCCAGCCGAGCCAGGGTTTGACCGTGAGCCAGCTGACAAGGATCACAGCGACAGCCAGGATCGCAATCAGCAACGGTCCTTGGGTGTTGTTGGTCGGCAGCAGCGGGACACCCACGCCGACGAGCGCGCAGATGAGGATGAACCACAACGTGGCCGGAACCAGGGTGATCCAGTGCGGGTGTAGGTGCTCGACGACCTGCTCCTCGTCCGCGAGGAGTTTCTCCGGGTAGCTCACGACTCACTACCTCCCTGGCCGGCGACACCCGCCGGTCCCGCTGTAACAGTCACGCTAGTCCGTCGGCTGCCGAAGATGGCGAATGTCGGCCGCGGCAATCGACTCCAGACCGCCGTCCTCGCGAACCACCAGCAGGCGGCCCTGGTCGTCGATGTCGGTGGCCAGCCCCTGGTAGGGCGAGCCGAGAACGGGTGTGACGACGACCGGCCGGTTGAGGGTCGCGCACCGGGCCCGGTAGTCGGCCTGGAGGAAGCTCTCCACCGCATCGCCGCCGACCGACAGCCAGTCCGAGTAGCGCTCCCCGAAATACCCGAGGATTGCCCCGAGCAGCTGAGATCGATCGACCGGCGCACCGCCTGCCAGTTCGAGAGAAGTCGCCTCGGGGACCGGCAGCTCGGCCCGGGTGGTCGACACATTCACCCCGATCCCGATGACCACCACGTCCCCGGAACGCTGGGACAGAATTCCGCCGGCCTTGGCCCACTGGTCGCCGACGAGCAGATCGTTGGGCCATTTGAGCGCCGCGTCGACGATGGTGACCTCGCGCACCGCGTCGCACACCGCGACTCCGGCGAGCAGCGGTAGCCACCCCCACTGGCCGGGCGGCACGTCAGGCCGGAGCAAGACCGAGAACGTCAGGCCGGCTCGGGCCGGAGACGTCCAGGTCCGGTTCTGCCGCCCTCGACCAGCCGCCTGGTACTCGGCTGCGAGTACCGTCCCGGACGGCAAGGTGGCGGCCGCCTCCAGCAGGTCGTCGTTCGTGGAGGCAGTGGATTCCACAATCATGAGCCGACTCCACGGATCCCGCATTTCCGGTGCGACGACGTCGGGATCCAGGGCCGGACGGTGCGATTCAGCCACAACCGCACCGTATCGGGCCGGTCGCGGCCAGTGTCCCGTGCACGAAGTTCTTTGCCCGGATGCGCGGATCCAGGCGGATGGATCGCAAGGCGGAGGAGGAGAGCACTAGCAGCGCCCCTAATGCCGACGACGACGACGCAGCGAGCCGCCGCCTGGGCCGTGCAGACGGATAAACACACTTCGTGCACGGGACACTAAGCTCCGAAACCATGGCCGCGCCCGAACCTGAATCATCCGGCATCGATCCGCATACCACCGCCGGCAAGGTCGCAGAACTCCACCGACGCTACGACGAGGCGGTCCATGCCGGCTCGGCTCGCGCCGTGGAGAAGCAGCACGCGAGGGGCAAGAAGACCGCGCGCGAGCGGATCATCGACCTGCTGGACGAGGACAGCTTCATGGAACTCGACGAGTTCGCGCGCCATCGCTCATCGACGTTCGGCATGCAGCGGAACCGCCCGTTCGGCG
>Ga0163161_10003112_pt1 | contig 11703 bp, 6 predicted proteins | sample S45metaG_FD_129847 | JGI IMG/M metagenome (GOLD analysis project Ga0163161, IMG submission 129847) | Switchgrass rhizosphere microbial communities from Kellogg Biological Station, Michigan, USA - S4-5 metaG | ecosystem: Host-associated > Plants > Roots > Rhizosphere > Soil | place: USA: Michigan... | reverse complement strand
AGACTGCCATGCAGGCCGTCCTTGCCACCCAGGCGCAGGAACGCGGTCTGATCGAACGCATGCCGCGCCGCCAGATAGTAGGCACCGCCCCGGTTCAGCGCGCCATCGGCCGGGCCCTTGCCCAGGTTCGGCCCGTCGTCGTTGACCAGGAAGCCTCTGCCGAGCTTGACCACCTGGCGCCCGCCGGAAATATCCACGCCGTCCTGGCCCAGTGCCGGGAACAGGTCGCCGGAGCGCCACCCGAGGTAAGCGTCTTCGATTTTGGTGGTGCGTTCGGTGCCCAGGGTATTGCCGGCCGCGTCGCCGTCGCCCCAGGTGGCGGAGCTGAGCAGGGCGAACGCACCGTAGGCGGTGCCGTTGCCTGCCAGGGACTGGTCGCCGCTCAGGCCGTATTTGATAAAGCCTTCACGCCAGGTTGAGCCGCCCGACGTGCCGTTGTAGTTCTTGCGACTGTTGAACATACCGAATACGGCAGTCATGTCTGCGTTGAGATGGCGGCTGTCATCGCTGTACAGCTCATAGGCCTGGGCCTGGCTGATGGCGCAGAGCGTCAAGCTGCATGCCAGCGTACCGCCGAAGAATAAAGTGGATGGGTAGCGCATGATCGAAGCTCCTTGAAGCGCGTCGTTAAAGGCTGTCTCAGATAGCGGCAACAGGGGTTCAGCAACGCTGCGCCCCTGTTGGCCGAGGGTTACTCGCCCGCGCGCTTATTGACGAACAGCAATTGCTGGCCGGTGAACTCCAACAGCCCTTCGAGGCCGAACTCGACACCGAAGCCGGACATTTTGCTGCCGCCGAATGGCGTATTCGGTTGGATCCGGGCGTGACAGTTGACCCAGGCCACGCCACTTTCCAGGCGGCTGGCCAACGCCTGCGCCTGTTCGACATCCGGGCCCCATACCGAGCCGCCCAGGCCCATGTCACCGGCGTTGGCGCGGCGCAGCACGTCCTCGACGTCGCTGTAAGCGATCAGCGGCAACACCGGGCCGAATTGCTCCTCGTCCACCAGGCGCTGGCCATCGGTCACATCCGCAACCAATGTCGGTGGGTAAAAGAACCCCGGACGGTCCAGACGGGCGCCGCCACACAGGACCCGCGCCCCCTGATCCCGTGCATCGGCGACCAGGGCTTCAACCAACTGCAATTGCTCAAGGTTCTGCACCGGCCCGAAGTTGACGCCGGGCTCCAGGCCATCCCCCACCACCTGGCGCTGGGCAATCAGCGTCAGCGCGTCGGCGAAGGCCTCGTATTGGGATTCGTGAATGTACAAACGCTTGAGCGCTGCGCACGTCTGGCCCATGTTGAGGAAGGCCGCCTGGAAAATTTCCTCGGCGACCTCTTCCACCGATGTGCCGGGCAATACAATCGCAGCGTCGTTGCCGCCCAGTTCAAGGGTCAGGCGCTTGAGATTGGTCGCAGCGCCGCGCATCACGCTCTGGCCGGTGGCGGTGGAACCGGTGAAGACAATCTTCTGAATGCCGGGGTGCGAAGTGATCGCACTGCCGAAACCCTGCTCGCCGGTCACGCAGTTGATCACACCGTTGGGTACATGCTTCGCAATGATTTCCACCAGGCGCAGGGTACTCAGCGGCGTCAGGCTCGACGGCTTGCTGACCACGCAGTTGCCGGCCCGCAGCGCCGGCATGATGTGCCACACGGCAATCATGAACGGCCAGTTCCATGGCGTGATGGACGCCACCACACCCAGGGGTTTGCGGTGCAGCTCAATGCGCTGGGTCGGGGTTTCTTCCACCAGCTCCACTTCAATCTGCTGCCCGGCCGCATAGCGGGTCCACGCGGCGGCGCCCATGACTTCGGAAAACGCCAGTTCCAACGGTTTGCCTTGTTCCTGCACGATCAACCGGGCCAACTCATCGGCGCCCTGCTCGATACTCTCGGCAATCGCCAACAGTCGCTCGCAGCGCTGGGCATGGGAAACGTGACGCCACGCCCTGAAGGCCACTTGAGCGGCGGCCACCGCGTCGTCCAATTGAGCCAGTGAGCCGGCCGGGCATTGGGCGAATGCGGCGCCGGTAGCCGGATTGATCACATCAAACTGCCCGTTTTCACCGGCAACCTGAATCCCATTGATAAGCATCTTGTAGTGGTGCATGTGTCATCTTCCTTTAACGCTGGCGAGCCTTGCCGGACAACGGCAAGCGAACAGTGTGCAGTGGGGCGGTATCGCTTGATGCCTTAGAGTTTGTGGCTGCCCAGCGCCAGGAAGCGCTGCGGCGAGACCTTGCGCAGTCGCACGGCGAGAAAAATGCCGCCCAGCAGCGCCGCTGGAATGACCGCGCACAGTGCGTAGGACAAGAGCTGGCTGGCGCCGGTGAGCACATCGAAATGCACCACCGCCAGTATCAGCACCATCAGCAAGGCCAGGCTGGAGAAAATCGGCAGGATACGCCCGCGCCAGAGGCCGACATTGAGTTCCGGGTGCCGGTGGAAATACACACACACCGAGATCGAAGTCATCGCCATGAGCAAAATCACGCACAAGGTGGCGAGGTTGGAGAACCAGGCGAACAGTTGCAGGATCGGATCGGCATCCATCGCGGCGAAGATCAGTACCACCACAGCGGCGATCAGGCTTTGCAACGCGGAGCCCATGTGCGGGCTCTGGTGCACACGGTGGGTGGTGCCCAACAGACTGTGCAGCAGACCGTCGCGCCCGATCGCGTAGAAATAGCGCGCCGCGGCGTTATGGAATGCCAGCAGCCCGGCGTAGATGCTGACCATGAACAGCACCCGGATAATCTGCGTCAGGTACGGGCCGACAAAGTGGTCCGACATGCCGTAGATAAAGGTGGTTGGGTCCTGCAGGGCTTGCAGCATCGGCACGATTTTATCCGTACCTACGCCCACCACCATCGACCAGACCGACAGCGCGTAAAAGCCGCCGATCAGCAGCACCGAGCTGTAGGTGGAAATCGGAATGGTGCGGTGCGGATTTTTCGCTTCTTCGCCGTAAATCGTCGTGGCCTCGAAGCCGATAAAGGCCGCGAAGCAGAACAGCAGGCCGATCGACGGGGTACCGCTGAGCACATGCTGGCGGGTGAACGAGTCGAGATTGACACCGCTGTCGCCGCCAGTCTTGAGAATCGCAATATCCAGGGTCAGGATCGCCAGGTATTCGGCAATCACGACCACCGACAAGACGCGGGCGGACAGATCGATCTTGCGATAGCCCAGGATCGCGATGCTGACCATCGCCATCAGCGAGTAGGACCACCAGGGCAACACCACGCCGTATACGCTTTCCATGGTGCCGCTGACCACGCCGCCGAACATGCCATAGAGGCCGACCTGCAGGATGTTGTAGGCGAACATCGCCAGCACGCCCGCCGCCCCTCCGGCCAGGCCGCCCAGGCCGCGCGAGGTAAAGGCGTAAAAACCACCTGCGTTGGTGACATGCCTGGCCATGGTGGTGTAACCGACCGAAAACGCCAGCAGCACCGCCAGGGCCAGCAATAACAAGGCCGGGGTGCCGGCACCGTTGCCCAGCATGATGCCAATCGGGAAACCTCCGGCGATGACGCTGAGCGGGCTCGCCGCCGAAATCACGAAGAAGATGATAAAGCCGACACCCAAGGCGCCACGCTTGAGCTCCGTGGAGCTGTTGACCGGGATAGATACACTCATCTTATTAACCTTATTGTATGAGGCAGTCGCTGTGGTATAGGACCGATCAAGGCGCCATCGGTACCAGATAGCGCTTTTGTTTTTGGGATTGCACGCTGTATTCGATCCTATGCCCGCCCACGAACACCCCGCTATCCCAAATCGGTAACATCGCCGGCGTCACCCCCGACCGGCAATGCCCCGAAAGTCACGGCCGATTTGGGATAACGGCGCCCCTGTGCATTCAGGCATGCTAGGTCCAGCCCTCTTTTACGGACGCCAGCCATGCCCTTTACCGACTCCAAACGTCGCTGGCTGATACTTGCCATCATTTCAAGCGCGCTGCTGCTTATCGTCATTGACATGACGGTGCTGTACACCGCGCTGCCCACCCTCACGCGGGAGCTCAGCGCCACGGCGTCGCAAAAGCTCTGGATCATCAATATCTACGCGTTGATCGCCGCCGGCCTGCTGTTGGGCATGGGCACCCTCGGCGACCGTCTCGGGCACAAACGGCTGTTTATCGGCGGCCTGAGCGTTTTCGGCCTGTTCTCGCTGATCGCTGCGTTCTCGCCATCGGCCAGCGTCTTGATCGTCGCCCGTGGGTTCCTGGCGGTGGGCGCGGCGATGATGATGCCCGCCACATTGGCCCTGGTAAGGTTGACGTTTACCGACCGACGCGAACAGGCGATGGCGTTCGGCCTATGGGCATCAGTGGCCTCAGGGGGCGCCGCATTCGGACCGGTCGTAGGTGGATTGTTGCTGGAGCATTTCTGGTGGGGTTCGGTATTCCTGATCAACGTGCCAATTGTGCTGTTGGCCTTGCTGCTGGGGGCGATAGCCATTCCCGATCATCCGGGAAATAGCCAGACACGCTGGGACTGGCTGGGTTCGCTGCAGGTCATGATCGGTTTGATCAGCACAGCTTATGCGGTCAAGGAGCTGGGTAAACGGCAACCCTCCTTCGAAGCCATGCTGATAGCACTGATCCTGGGCATGCTATTTCTGACGCTTTTCATTCGGCGTCAACGGCGTGCCGATCAGCCGATGCTGGATCTGTCGCTGTTCTCCACGTCTGGCTTCAGAAATGCGGTGATTTCGGCAGTGGTATCAGCCGCCGCCTTGATCGGCATGGAACTGGTCTTCAGCCAACGCCTGCAACTGGTGCTGGACCTGTCGCCGCTGGAGGCGGCGCTGTTCATCCTGCCGCTGCCGCTGGGTTCGTTCGTCGCCGGGCCGCTAGCCGGGCATTACCTGCCGCGCCTGGGAGAGCAGCGCATGCTGTTCTGGACGCTGCTGCTCTCGGCTGCCGCGATGCTCACCTACTTGCTGGCGCACAACGCCGCAGCGCCAGTGCAGATCGTCAGCCTCGCACTGCTGGGCCTTACGATGGGCGCCGCACTGACCGCAGCGTCCAGCACGATCATGCTCAGCGTGCCCGCCGACAAAGCCGGCATGGCCGCCTCCCTTGAGGAAGTCTCCTTTGAACTGGGCGGCGCCGCAGGCGTGACGTTGGCGGGCAGTTTGTTATCGGCCATCTACGCCTACTCGGCGAGCCAGATGATTCCTCCCTGGCTGGCCCTCAATCCCATGATCTTCGAGAGCCTCGACGATGCGCTGGTGGTTGCCGCGACGCTGGCGCCGGAGGACGCCGCGATGCTCACCGGGTCGGCCCGTTCGGCGTTCGACGCGGGTTTCGTCGCCGTACTGGCCACCTGTGCGGCATTGCTATTGATGGCAGCGCTGCTGGTCAGGCCACGCAACCGGGTGTCATGAATCAGTGACATCAGCCGATGCAGTGACACATCCAATAAAAAAAGTCGGTGGTGCCACACCAACCGATGATCGATCAACACGCGGTTCACCAGTGAGATAGCCCAATGCTCGACGCCCTTTCCATCCGTTTTAAATTCGTCCTCTTGTCGGGTTTGTGCCTGCTTGGCGTGATCGGTCTGATCGTCGGCATGAATCTCTACCAGGGCAACCAGAACAACCGGTTGATCAGCACCTCGAGCAGTACGATGCTGACTGAAGCCGGCAAGACCCTGCTGCTGGCCAGGGCGGCGGAACAGGCGAAGAACCTGCAGGGCGAATTCGCCCGTAGCCGGCAGATCATCACCGCTTTTTCCGACCAGGCGGCCGGCTTGCGCACCATGGCCGCCCAGCGGGGGTTGGCGGCCGCGACATTGCGTGAAGAACTTAACCTAGCGCTCAAGACCACGTTCGAACGCAATCCCGAGATTCTCGGGCTTTGGCTGGTGTACGAACCTGATGCGCTGGATGGCAAAGACAGTGAGTTCGTCAACGACGCCGCACGCGCCGCCAACGAGAACGGACGTTTTGCCAGCGCCTGGAATCGCGGCGCGGGTCAAGCGATGAATATTCTGGTTCCCGAAAGCGATTTGCTGAAGACCGAGTTGAGCATCAGCGGCACGCCCTACAACAGTTGGTACACCTGCCCGCGAGACACGCGACGCACTTGCCTGATGGCTCCCTATGCCGACACCCAGGCCGGGCAGGTTCAACTGATGACCACGCTGTCGATGCCCCTGATCGCCGATGGCAAGGTGATCGGCACCCTTGGGGTCGACCTCGCGCTCGGCGCCCTGCAAGCTGCCGCGAGCGATGCCCAGCGCACCCTGTTCAACGGTTCAGGGCGCATGCTGATTGTTTCCGACAGTGGCGTACTTGCCGCCTACAGCGCGGATGCGAGCCAGGTCGGCAAAAACATCGACGTTCCGTTGAAGGATGAGGGCAAGGCCGTGCTTGCGGCATTGACGCAACAAAAACCGGTGGTGCTGGCCGGTGATGCGCTGATTCGTGCTGTCTACCCGGTTGCGCCCATCGCCGAAGCACCGGCGTGGGGAGTGGCCATCGACCTGCCCAAGGATGTCTTGCTGGCGGACTCGATGAAGCTGCAGACCTTGCTTGACCAGACGCAAACCCGGGACACCCTGGAGTCGCTGGTGGTCGCCGTCGGTGCAGGGCTGTTGGGCTTGCTGCTCATCTGGTTCACCGCCTCCGGTGTGACACGCCCGATCAACAGCGTCGCTCGGATGCTCAAGGCGATTGCCAGCGGCGACGGCGACCTCACCCAGCGGCTGGATTACCGCAAAAAAGATGAACTGGGCGAACTGGTGAACGGGTTCAACCAGTTTCTCGACAAACTGCAACCCACCATTGCGCAACTCAAGCAGAGCATCACCGCTGCGCGCGGCACCGCCGACCAGTCGTCGTACATCGCGCGCCAGACCAGCGAAGGGATGCAGGTGCAATTTCGCGAGATCGATCAACTGGCAACCGCGTCCAACGAAATGAGCGCCACGGCCCACGAAGTCGCCAACAGCGCGTCAAACGCAGCGATGGCGGCCCGGGGCGCAGACCAGGCGTCCAGGGAAGGCATCACCATCATCGAGCGCAGCACCCGTGACATCAACGCGCTGGCCAGCGAAGTCAGCAAGGCCGTGACGGAAGTCGAAGCCCTGGCGGTCAACAGCGAACAGATCGGCTCAGTGCTGGAAGTGATTCGCAGCATCGCCGAACAGACCAACCTGCTGGCCCTCAACGCCGCGATCGAGGCCGCGCGGGCCGGCGAAAGCGGCCGAGGTTTCGCAGTGGTGGCCGACGAAGTACGCAACCTTGCCAAGCGCACCCAGGATTCGGTAGAGGAGATTCGCCTGGTGATCGAGCGCATCCAGGCCAGCACGCGTGGCGTGGTGGCTACCATGCATTCAAGCCAGACTCAGGCCCAGAGCAACGCCAGCCAGATCCACCAGGCGGTGGAGGCGCTCGGTAAAATCAGCGATGCGGTGACGGTGATCAATGACATGAACCTGCAGATCGCAAGCGCGGCAGAGGAGCAGAGCGCGGTGGCTGAAGAGGTTAATCGCAATGTCTCGACCATTCGCGGTGTCACCGAGACATTGACCGAACAGGCGGGCGAGTCGGCGCAGATCAGCAGCCAGCTCAACGAACGGGCCAATCAGCAAATGAAACTGATGGATCAGTTCCGCGCTTAGCGCGTGGCGTGCAGTTGCGCCGCCGTGCAGGCCATCAGGCGCGCGCGCAGACGGGGATGGCGGCGCGGACGGTATGGGACGGTAACTCTGCGAACAGTGCCTGGTACTCCTCGGCAAAATGACTGAGGTGGTAGAAGCCCCATTGGGCGGCGGCATCACCGATGGAGAGGCGGGACGCGAGGGTACACATCAGGGTCCGACGCACGCCATTGAGCCGGACAGAGCGCAAGTAGTTCAGCGGCGTGGTCTCGGCTACCGAGCGGAAGCTGTTCTGCACGGTGCGCCGACTCACCTGCAGGCGTTGGCACAACTCGTTGACGCTGGGCACGTCGATTCTTTCGGCGGTCGCCAGTCGGTGGCATTTCTCGACAATGAAGCTGCGCGTGGAACTGGGGCTGCGTTGGAGCTTGTCGCAGGCCGGGTCGGTGAGCAATTGCAACAACTCACCGAGCAATGCCCGCTCCAGCCCCTGCTCGCCCGCGCTGTCGAGTTCCTCGCCGGCCTCCGCCAGGGAGAGCACGGCGAGCAATCCAAGCCGAGCCTGGGCGAAGCGTTGCGCAGACACCCGGATCACCGGTTGGCGCAGCAACCGACTGATCTCACTGGCCGACGCCGTTTGCTCCAGTACCTGCTCGAACCACTCGCGCTCGAAGGTCACGGACAGCAGTTCCATGCCCATCGGCATATGGAACATGAACTCCTCGCCCCCCTGCAGAAAGAACAGGCTGCTGTCATCGACTTCGCGACCCTGCATGCGCGTCGAACCCGGCACGCTGATCGGCACGGCAAAGCACATCTTGTCTCGCGGTGCCACACCGCGCTGCACCACCCGCTGGTTGATCTGCTCGCGAAACACGTGGCAACGCGCAGTGGTCAGCTGCATCAACGAACTCTCGGCCGGACCGGCCGTCAACTGGCTGTAATCCTGGCTCCACTCCTGGACATTGGCCGCATGGACGTGGATATCGCGAAAATGGCTTATATGATGATTTTTCATAATGTGCGAAAAGCCTCTGCCAATTTTTGTTTTTATTTCAAGCTACCTTGCAATATTCGCACATAGATCAATTACCGCGAAGTTTCTTCTCAAATAGGGCCTTTGGCGGAGCCTGCCGATGGACCGATTCATCATTTGCCGATTCGGGCTAACGGACAGGCACACTCCATGAGAATGATCCACATACTGAAACCGACATTCCAGAGAGTGCGTCATGATTGAGTCCAAACTAGAACCCCTGCATTTCGCGGATGCCCCGCACATTATTTCCAGCACCCTGCCCGGCCCGCTGACCCGCGAAGCGCTGGCGTTGTCGGCGAGTACCGAATCGATGGCGCGCGGCGGCGGCCGTATGCCTATTGCCATGGACCGCGCGTTCGGCGCGACCTTCAAGGACCCCGACGGCAACACCTACATCGACCTTTCCGCAGGCGTGGGCGTCAGCAGCGTCGGGCGCTGTCATCCGCTGGTGGTAAAAGCCATCCGCGAACAGTCCGAAGTGCTGATGCATGCCCTGGAAATCAACAGCACCCGCCGCACCGAACTGGCCGCCAAGATGTCCGAGATCGCGCCAGAGGGCTTGCGCGGTGACTGCATCACGTTCTTCACGCAAAGCGGCAGCGATGCGCTGGAAGCGGCCATCAAGTTTGCCAAGCGCATCACCGGGCGCCACCAGATCCTCGCCTTCCACGGCGGCTACCACGGCGTGTGGAACGCCTCGGGCGCGCTGACCACCGGCACGGCCTACCGCAAGGGCTACGGCCCGATGATGGGCGGCGTGATTCACGCACCCTACCCCTATGCCTACCGTTTTCCCTTCGACACCACGCAAAAAAGTGCCGAGCAGATTGCCGGCGACTACGTGGATTACCTGCTGAACAGCCCTTACACCGCCGCCGATGACGTGGCCGCCGTGATTGTGGAGCCGGTGCAGGGCGAAGGCGGCTACGTGCCGCCCTCCCCCGAATTCCTGCAACTGTTGCGCAAGGCCTGCGACCGCGCCGGCGCGTTGCTGATCGTTGACGAAGTCCAGTCCGGTGCGGGCCGCACCGGCAAGATGTGGGCGGTCGAGCACTCCGGCGTCAAACCCGACATGCTCACCTTCGGCAAGGGTATTGGCAGCGACCTGCCGATGGCCGGGCTGATCATGCGAGCGGACCTCGCCGCACAGATTCCCGACGGTTCGATGCCCAATACCTTCGCCGCCAACTCGCTGTCTGCGGCCGTGGCGTTGACCAATATCAGCATCCTGCAGGACCCGGAACTCGGCCTGCTCGATCGCGCCCACACCCTGGGCCTGGAAGCGCAGGAACGTATCCGCGGGTTCAACAGCCCGTTCGTCGGCGAAGTTCGCGGTCGCGGCCTGATGATCGGTATCGAGCTGGTTGAAGACGCCGCCACCAAGACGCCGCTCGAAGGCGCCAAGATCGGCCAGCTCATGGGCTACCTGATGAACCACGGCGTACTGATGATTCCCTGCGGGCGTTACAGCAACGTGATGCGTGTGATGCCTTCGCTGACGATCACGCGCGAGCTGTTCTTCAAGGCGTTGGACATTTTCGGCGATGCCCTGGCCTCCCTCAAGGCCTGAGTGCGTCATCTCCAACCCCTCCCATCACGCATGGACACCCACATGACCGAGCACCTGAAACACTTTATCCAGGGCGCGCCCTGCGACGCCAGCGACGGAGCGCGCATCCCTCTCATCAACCCCGTGACCGAACAGGTGTACGGCAGTTGCGCAAGCGGCACCGCCGACGATGTCGACCGTGCCGTGGCAGCGGCGCGTGCCCAACTGGAAGGTGGCGCCTGGAGCCAGCTTGACGGCGCCCAGCGCGGTCGGCTGTTATCCAAACTCGCCGACCTGGTGGAGCGCGACAGCGAATCACTGGCCGACATGGACGCCGACGCCATCGGCCGCTCACCGCTCGAACCGCGCCGGATGGACCTGCCCAACGCCATCGCCAACCTGCGCGCGGCCGCCGGCTGGGCCAATCAGCTTGAAGGGCGCACCATTCCCACCGGCGGCTACTTCGGTCGCAAGACCCTCTCGTACACCGTCCGCGAGCCGGTAGGCGTGGTGGGCGCGATTGTTCCGTGGAACTCACCGCTGATGATCACCGTGTGGAAGCTCGCCGCATTGCTGGCGGCAGGCTGTACCGTGGTGATCAAACCCTCGGAAGAAACCCCGCAATCGGCCCTGCACCTGGCGACGCTGGCGCAGGAAGCGGGATTTCCCGACGGCGTGATCAACGTGGTGACCGGTTACGGTGCGCAGGTGGGCCGGGCACTGTGCGAACACCCGGATGTGGCCAAGATCAGTTTCACCGGCAGCCCCGAGGCCGGGCGTGAGATCCAGCGCACTGCGGGTGTGCTGTTCAAGCGCGTGGCCTTGGAACTGGGCGGCAAGAGCCCGCAGATTGTGTTCGACGATGCGCCCTTCGACGATGCATTGTTCGGCTGCACACTGGGTTTGTTCGTCAACCAGGGGCAGATCTGTGCCGCCGGCTCGCGCATCCTGGTCCAGCGCAGCCTCGCCGAGCGCTTCGCGGCCGCCCTGGCCGAGGCCGCCCGCTCGATCAAGGTCGGCGACCCTCGCCAGCCTGACATCCAGATGGGGCCGGTGGCCAAGAAAGCGCAATTTGATCGCGTCAACCGTTACATCCAGCTGGGTATCGACCAAGGCGCCTCGCTGCTGGCCGGCGGCGTATCCACCCCTGACCAGGGCTGGTTCGTGCGTCCGACGATTTTCGCCAATGCCCGCAATGACATGGCGATCGCCCAGGACGAGATCTTCGGCCCTGTCGGCACGGTGATCACCTTCGACAGCGAAGAAGAGGCCGTGGCACTGGCTAACGACTCCGCCTACGGCCTGGCCGCCACGGTGTGGACCACCGACCTTGCGCGCGCGCACCGCGTGGCTGCAGCGGTAAAGGCCGGCGCCATCGGCGTCAACTGCTGGAGCCCGCTGGACGCCAACCTGCCGTGGGGCGGCGTCAAGGCCAGCGGCATCGGCCGCGAAGGCGGGATCAGCGGCGCGCTGGCCTACACCGAGGAGAAAGT
>Ga0163161_10003111_pt1 | contig 11703 bp, 8 predicted proteins | sample S45metaG_FD_129847 | JGI IMG/M metagenome (GOLD analysis project Ga0163161, IMG submission 129847) | Switchgrass rhizosphere microbial communities from Kellogg Biological Station, Michigan, USA - S4-5 metaG | ecosystem: Host-associated > Plants > Roots > Rhizosphere > Soil | place: USA: Michigan... | reverse complement strand
CGGTGCTAATATGAATCCGAAATTGATTTCTAAACAACTTCTTCATAAAAGATAAAGCACATAAATTTATGGTATGAGAATAGAGCTTATGAATAGCTTTCCTATTTACTCATATTCATATCTGAAAGTTGAATACTGTCCTTTATAAGCCATCGTTTTATATTCGTTTGGGAACTTATTTTTGAGCTCTAGTTTTAATTTTCCGTCTTTAAAATTGTAGTGCCTTTTATTTAGAAACCCTACAGTTCGTATTGTTGGATGGTCCAAAATTGTGTTGAGATTGCCGTCTAAAATATTTGTGTTAACAAACCTAAAGTCAATTAGACTAGGAAGATCATTCAAAAAATCAAGGCTTTCAATTGGCCCACAATTGTTTAAACATAAAACCTTCAATTTTTTAAGCTCAGGTAATTCGTTTGAAAATTTGAATTTCTTCGATGAATTAATATGCAAGAATTCAAGACTATTTCTCAATTGACTTAAACCCAGGTCATTTTCTAGTTTTACACAATAATGAAGCTCAAGTCTTTTTAGATTCCTGAACTTTTCAATTCCACTAAAGTCCTTGATGTTAGCCCAGTTTAATTCAAGATATAATAGTTTATCTGATTCAGATAAAGCACCAAAAGAGTTTAACTTTTCTTTTAGGTGCCATAAAATTGCGTATTCAGAGTTTTCAAAGGTATTATTGCTCGCAGCAATCGTATTTTCCTTGAAGTCCTTTTTGAAAAAATTGTCTTTCTCTAATTGCTCAAACCATATCGTGTTAAATCTCCAGTCCATTCTTTATGTTTTGCTTTTCATTCGTTCGTAAAGTTCAATTATTATCCAATTAAGTTCGCTTTGATTGCACCAATATTCTTTAATTTGCCCATAAGTTTCTTAGCTGCTTAAAAGCATCGGCAAGTTTATTACTGTTTCCATTGAAGATCATCTGGCTTGCAGGTTGTTCGTCCGCTTTTATTAGGGAGTCAAGCCGGCTGAAATGTTCTTCTGAAAAATAAGTCCTTATCAGTTGTAAAAAATCATCTATATACTGATGATTGAATTTTGGCCGACCCGCATCGGGATTATATGGAATTTTTTGGGATTGCTCTGCCGTAGCATCTTCAACTTGTTCTGGGCTTTTCTGTCTGACCATCCATTCCTCGAACGTTTCACGGGGATTTAGAATTTCATCTACTTCGCTGATTAGCTCACTTAAGAACTTGTCCCTGATCTTCAAAGTATCGTGCAGACTTTCCACAAACTCATCACCTATATAAATATCCTTGTAGTCTGATTGCAGGTTGTTAACGATAAACAAATAATTGAGTTGGATCGAAAATATGAAGTTGCCGGGATATTCGGCTCTAAGTTCACCGTAATGTTGGTGGAAATTTGTCCACATGAGCTTAAACCTTTCCTTTAATTTTTTGAGCTGTTCAAATTCTCTTTTTAAACTGGTGTCGTTAAGGGACAGCAGGTCAATTAATGCCATGTCTTTTAATACCCTGATTTCGCTTTTATAAGTGAAAGAATCATAATAGTGGGTTTCGTGGGCAAGACTGTAAGCCTGCTTATTCTCATCTCCTTTTATGGGGCTTTTTAATTTGTCCTTAATAGTGATGCGAAGCTCAAAAGTTTGTATTCTGGTTAAAAACTGAATTAAGCCGTTCATGTTTTAGAGATGATTGTTTGAATACTAAAGTAGGCAAATTTTATTTTATGGCTTTGTAGGATAATCGGACAAACAGAAAGTACCTATTTTTTTTATTATTTGACTTTAATTAATTGATCCATCATAATGTTGAATGAATTCACTGCATATTCAACAGGCATAGCCAAATTATTGATTATGTACTATTATTACTATGTTTGAGATACCATAAACTCTCTAACCTTATTACAATCAAATTAATATGCTCGACAAATGGCTCACTTACCAAGAACGGACTCCCGCTCACTATACCACATTCCGCATAATAGATGTTAATGAAAAAATTACGCCGGATGATGAAGTAAAGGAATATCTCGCTGACCAGATTTCCAGTAGCTACAGAAATACCGATTTTCTGAAACTGCATTTCGAACATGAGGCTCCTGCCAAACTGACTGAATACATAGAAAGCTACATCTTTCCTACTGATACCGGTATAGCCGATAAGATAGTCAGGCCGGGCGACTTCGGTGAAATACTGGCAGCGCTAATTGTTAACTATTTTGAGGGGCTTACGGTACCCATGAAGAAGCTGCGCTGGAAATTTAATAAGGACAGGGCTGTTTTTTGTACGGATATGATAGCACATAACAATGACGACACCATAACCGATATACATTATTATGAGATCAAGACCAGGCAGTCTATAAGGAAAGAGAAAGGCTTTTACGTAACCGTCAATGCACACAACAGCCTTGTTAAAGACCAGACAGATGCTAATCAGGGCATTGCAGACTTTCTGAGCAGATTGAGCTTTGAAACAGGGGACCTCGCTGCCTCCCTGAAATATGCGGACATCGTTAAAAACCCAAACGACTATAATGCACATTATGAACTGTTTTTCATCATTGAATCAGCTGCCTATATTTCTGACATACTTGATGAACTGGAAGCGCTACCGCCTTCCTTAGCTCCGCTGAACATCACAATTGTTCTGCTGACAGGGTTCAGGACGATGGTAACCGACGGTTACACCAAGGCAATGACAATGTTTCACGATAACGTTTACAATACATAAAATGGAAATCGCGGAATACTACGAGGCCATCTCAGCTGAACTCAAACAGATATTGGATGAGTATAAGTTCAACAACTATAAAAACCAGATTGCTGCCAGAAAAATGAGCGTGGACTTCACACGCACCTACTCTGAAATATACCTGTGGGAAAGGGCACTGTTCCTTTCAACAAATGGCTGCAACTTATTAAATGCCGGAACTGATGTTAAGACATCTACCAATGCGATAAAAACCGCAGCCGGAATATTCGAAGACCTTAGTGAGGTCAGCGAGCTGTTTGATAGAGACTATTGCCTGATCCTGTCTGCCCTTTGCTTCGACATTTCCGGATACCAGGCGAATGCCGTTTGTCTGGTACGCAAGACCGACACCTACCAGCTGACTACAGAAATGGATGTCAGCCTTGACCTGGACAATTATGTTATTGCACAGGTAAGGCGTATCCTGCTGAAACAGATTTTTGATGCCAGGGCTAAAATAAGTACTGATGTAAGTAACGACATTGGGCTAAAGATTTTCAATAAAGCAATTGCCAGTTGGTTTGAAACTATCCTGAATGGCACGGAAAATGACTATTTCCGGGAAATCAATGATTCTTATTTATATTTTCTTCAAGAGGGAAATATTTACCTCTCTCACTTATTATTCCTCATCCGTGCAAGGGTAAGAACCTATAGTGAACGGTCTATTTGGGAGAACCTGAAAAATGAAAAGGAAGTTGGCGTCAATACCATCTGGAATAAATATATTAAGCTACTGACCTATGATATTTACAATAGGGATAAAATCAAAGAATCAGAAAAAAGGTTTTCAAAATTTGAGTTTTGGATATCTCAGCTACGGGCACTTGATAGCAAGATACTGACATCAGGAGACAGCTATGTTATCCAGATGCCCACGAGTGCCGGCAAAACATTTATTGCCGAGCTTGCTATTTTGAACGCTTTAATAGAACAGCCGCAGAAGAAGTGCATTTACGTTGCACCATTCAGGGCATTGACGAATGAAAAGGAAATCGAGCTTGCGGACTACCTGTCCAAACTGGGTTACTCGGTGTCATCCCTTTCCGGAAGTTATGAAATGGATGAGTTTCAGGAAATGATATTGGAGGATACTGATGTTCTGATCGCAACACCGGAAAAGATCGACCTCTTACTAAGGGTGAATCCGGGCTATTTCAAATCCATATCGCTCATGGTGGTTGATGAAGGGCATATCGTTGGTGAAATTTCATCACGCGCAAGCCTTTTGGAATTTCTCATCATCAGGCTTAAAATCCAGATCGCGTCATTACGGACGGTTTTCATTTCGGCGGTGATGCCTCCGGCGAATGCTGACGAGTACTCCATTTGGCTCAACGGAAGTGCCGACCGTGTTGTAAGATCGAAGCTATTTCCTGACAGTCCAGTCGATGAGACCTGGGAGCCTACAAAAAAGTGGATTGGGCGGTTCAACTGGTCGGGCAGCAACGGTACAATTACCTACAAGGACATCAATACGGAAAATGAAGAAACCAGGATTAGAAGCAATGCATTTGTACCGAGCATCATAAAATTAAAGCAATACCAAAATACTTACCCCAGGAGGAACAACAAGGGTGACACCTGCGCAAGCCTCGCAATGGAGTTATCCAAAGATGGCAATTGCCTGATATTTTGTTCCCAGCCACGTCTTACACAATCTGTAGGTACTTCATTACTGAAGATACTTGAAGTTCTCTCTGCAGATGATACGCCGGAATTATTAAAGGTGGATCGCAACAAAGAGTCCTATTTTTTTGCGAAGAAATGGTACGGTGAAACCTCATCTGTAGCCAGATGCATTGAACGGGGGATCGGTATCCATTATGGTGATATGCCTGAAGCTGTACGCCGGGCGGTGGAAACAGATTATGCTGAAGGAAGGTTGCGGATTCTGATTGCAACCAATACCGTTGGTCAGGGACTTAATTTTCCAATCAAATACATCATCATTCACAGTACGATCATCAGCACCGATGTAGATAAAAACGGGAAAGTAACGGTAAACAAAGTAAGCAATAGGGATTTCTGGAATCTTGTTGGAAGAGCAGGGCGGGCAGGAAAGGAAACTGAGGGCCAGGTAATATTTGTGATCAACAGTCCGACGGATAAAAAATCGTATGATGAGTATTCCGACAAATCCAATATTGAACCGGCCTACAGTATGTTCTTTAATGTCCTTGATGCACTTGTAGAGAATAGGATCAATGCCAATCTTTATGAGCAATACATGTCTTCGCTCGCTGAACCCTATTTGATAAGCCTGCTGGCCGAAGAAGTGATCGGTGACGATAACACTGAAGCAGCAATTGAGCAGATCCTGAATAATAGCCTTTTCAAAGTCCAGGCTGAAAAAAGAGAAATGGATCTTACTCCGATCAGAAATTCGTTCCGGAAAATCATTACAAGTATTAGCGAAGAAGTACCGGATGATCTGCTGCAGCCGTTTAGTGAAACTGGCTTTGCGGTAAAAAGTAATCTCGCAATCCGGGACTTTATTGCTACAAAAAACGAGCTACAGTTCATTCTGGATACTGATGATTATATATGGTTGCTGACACTTATTTTTGAACTGTTTGATAAAGGAGAAATCGATGAGATCACGTCCTATAAACTTGATAAGATCAAAGGAAGTCCAAATGATTATCTTCCTATTGCAACAGCATGGATAAATGGTAGTGAAATAGAAGATCTCATCGTTTCTTGGACAACTATTTCAGACAATACTGAACACCTCCATATTCTGTTGTCTGAGGGCTTTTACTTCAGGTATGCATGGGGCATCTCCGCCTTCCTGACCATTTTGGCCCATATCCTGAATATTGATGAAATGCCTGAAGGGATCAAAAATCTATCCAGCTTCATCAAGTTTGGACTGAATAATTCAATAGCCTGTTTAGCAAGATCAATTGGTATTAAAAACCGGGATATCGCCATTCAGCTTTCTGGTATATCTGGTGATCTAACAGGTCGCAATTTCATAAAATGGGTCGCCAATCTTTCCAACGAAGATGTTGATGGCTTTGGCTTCAATACCTATGACGCGCAAAATGTACTGACCACAGCTTTCAAACTAAGCCCGAACAAATTTGATGGCATTCCAGATTCTTTTACCTTCTGGATAAAAGGTATTTTCTTTAACGATGAGCGAAGGAATGCCAGTCTTGATATTCCTGTCGGCGAACAGCTCGATTACTATAGGGAGCCTACAAACGAGTTCGATCCCTTTGCTATCAAAATAAGCCATCCATACCTGTTCACAGATCTGGGTTACGTGCCGAGGGAATACTCCAAGTTGATTGCTGTAGAGATTGATATCAATCAGGCTACATACCTCATTGATGTGCTTGATTTATCACAGCAGGACAATTTCAATGAAATACTTGTTAAAATGACTCGTAGATAATCCACTGCTTTAACAATAAAGGCAGCACCATCCAGCCGCTGCCTTTGCATGTTTGTTTATGTAACATAAGTTATAGTCAATGCGGAAATACAAAACTATGTACATTAAATATTCTCCAAGCTAGTTTATATTTTTTATGTAGGTTCATATTTCGCCGAAGACATTTTATCTTATAATATTTAAATGGCATCTACTTTTTTATTTCTTTCGGTATTAGGGAATTGATACTATTCTTTATTTTATCCAACACTTTCGGTACATGATTATTGTACAAAATCTCTTGAGACAGTATATTGAAATTTTCAAGTCTTCCTTCGGTATGGTCGCGCAGAAGTGAAAAAAGTGGGTATACCTCCTTATTACTAGTTGATAGATTCAACAAAACAAATAGAGAATGCTGCGCTGAAAATGTGAGATTACTAAGTTTATTAAAATGGATAATCTGGTTTCGGTTTTCAATAAATAATCTGAATCGTTCCTTAACATCATCAGCAATTTGCCAATTCACATATTTCTCCAGCCGATATAATGCCTCAGCACAACTAATTGAATTAACCAATAGATCCTTGTCATCAGTAAATAGTTGGTGGCCTAATACACTTGATATTTGCTCTATCTTATTTTCTTTTTTTTTAAAAACAGCACTTCCAAAATCGGCAAGCGTCTTTTCAAGTAGCGTTTTCTGTTCTCTATTAAACTTGTCTAAACGCTCTTTCTGTTCAGGATATTTGTCAATGCTTGGATAAAGGAGGTATATCCCAGACCTTAGCAAATTTGATTTTAGATAGGTTTCTACGATGTGAAATATCTCACTGATAAAGGTCGTTGTTGCAACTTGGTAAGCAATTTTATCTGTTCCAAAGTACTCGTTCAATTCTCCCATCTTTTCTTTTGGAATTTCCATTTGCACCGGATCAATAAGATCAAAGCCTTTACTTAAAAAAGTAAAATAGGCATCAATAGTAGACCGAGCCTTTAAGGAAAGAAATTCATCTATTGTTTCTAAGTTCATTTTTGTTCGATTAGTGTTTTTAGTTTATTCTTAAAGTTCCTGCGTAATACAATTTATTCATCTTTCCTTATGAGGGTAATTAATACATTATACTCATGCAGCAACTGAAATATTTATCATACACTCCAATGAATTTGGAACCAATGTAATCTTTTGGAATTATTGTATGAAATCTAAAGATTTAATAAAACTGTAGGTAACTTGATTTACAAAAATACCCGTTAGATAATCTGGACGGGTATTTTTATTTTCAACATTTACGCATTATGCTGATTTAATTATGAAGTTACACAATTAATACAGGCAAGCTCTGGAGTACTACGGACCTCATCAAGCCGAAGATAATACTCACTACCTGCTTTATTTATTGGACGTTCAACGACAAATGTATAGTATCGCTCATCTACTTCAGTAATAATAACAGGTATTGCTTTTCGTCCATCCCACGATATCCAAGCTTTATTACCGACATCAAATTTTTCAACTGTTCTCTTGTTATAATGAATAGGTGTTACATTTTTGACAACAACAATTTTCCTTGAATCGGTTTTTATAGGATTTTTTTTACTGTAGTTTTTTTTCGGTTTCGGTGATAATTTTTGCTTTTTATATGCCCTGTAGCTTTTCCATGCTTTTTTTAAGGTTTCAATTCCTTGCCAACCAGCTCTCTTCGAATATAAATAGTTTTCATAATCTTCAAAATTGTCGTACGATGGCCAAGTAGCATCTTTACTCATATCTCTAGCCAAATCACCTAATGGTGAATCTCTATTCTTCTGCTTGTGAAGCCAATCCGTAAAACCGATTAAGATAGTATCACTAACAGGGCTTGTTGGTCCATTATCAATTGTTCTTTGACAATGAATCCAATTTGAAAAGCCATGTTCTTTTGCGACCTGATTTAAGGCCTCTACATGTTTAATCCCGAGAAGTTTTTTTAACTTTTTTGCTTTAAGTTTATAAAAGTTAATTGAATGCTGTTGAGTTTCCATTGAAATTCTCTTTTTTCTTCCACAATAATAAATGTCATTCACCAACCATCACTCTTGTGTATGAAACAAAAGTTTTTCAATTTATTTAGATTACAGTGCTTATCAGCTTTGCTATTGGTGAACGGCAGGCTCTGTAGAAATACCAAAAGCTAATATAAAGATTAATTATAGAAATATCAATCTAAACTTAACTTGTGCTTATTTGATATATGAAACCTTGGCTCTAACCCAAAATTAGTTCTTAAATTGATTGGTCTACTAAAAAAATTAGTTTGTTGAAAAAGATTAATGAATTATCTACTTATGGTTCCGTAAATTCGCAATAGTGCAATAATTAACAAGGGATTAAATGAACAAAACTAATACTGTTAGCCGGGGAAACCGCTTTGAAGAACTAGGTTATGATTTGATTAAAGCCGCAGTAGAAAGGCTGGAATTTGGCGTTCTACCTGAATGCTGCAAAATTTTCAAGAAAAAAAAGTATTATTCTAAGGAACTCGATGACTATATAGAATTCGATTTAAGCTTAGAAATATGGTTGCCGGGCGCAGAAGATTATTCATTTGTCTATTTAATAGAATGTAAAGATTATAGATCTAAAATTCCGGGAAATGACATTACGGAGTTCATAAATAACATCAGATTAGTTGAAGGACTCAGGGTAAAAGCGGTTATAATTACAACTACTGAACTACAACCACGTGCATTAAAACTTGCACAAAGCCAGAAAATCATGTGGATACTTGTTAAAGGCAATAGTCATATCACCAAACTATACAGTTCCAGCAGAAAGAAAGATATCAATCACGACACAGATCTTCTGCAAATCAATGAAGAAATCGCACAGTTACAAGAAATCAGTTCATTGTTATTCAGTGGGGAAGAATCTAAGATAGAATGGGACGGTTTTATCCAAAAACTGCTAAAACATTCCTTAGAAGGTAATTTACCTGCTCAAACCGAAGAAGAAGCTGAAACAATTAAGTTAGAAAGGCTTTCATCTGAAAAGATTAAGACAATAGCAGATAGCATATTAGACGATTTCGATCCAAATATCAGAAAATACTTTTTAGCATTAAACACGGAAGAATTCATAACTTACTTACAAAACAAACACGGTGTAGAGGTAAAGCATGAAAGTATTCCATACGATAATGGAAGAGATAATAGCGGAGCCTTCATTCCGGAAACAAAAACAATACTGATCGACGACAGTATAGTAGGTACTGACCGATACAAATATATACTTGCCCACGAAGCCGGACATTTCTTTCTACACAGTCATTTGAAGATTAACCAAAAAAAATATGACAGCCAAGAAGACTCGAAGTATAACCACAAGACGAAGAGACACCAGTTACTTAACGAACGAAATTTTTTAGAATGGCAAGCCAGCAAATTTGCATCTTGTTTTGTAATGCCCGATTTGAGTGTAATGGTTAGGTTAATTCTTCATCAAAAGAAAAATAACATCAATCACGAGGGAAGAATGTTTGTTGACCATGTAGCGGAGAATCTACAAATGTTCAGCCTTACCATTGACACACTTCGAAATTTTTTCGGAGTTAGTGAAATCGTTATGGAATATCGTTTGGCTGATTTGAAGATATTAAAGTATGGCAAACACTTCAAGCGCCCAAGACCAACTTATCAGACTTTAACCTCTAGAGTTAAAACTGTAGGTGAATTACTTGGACGAGTATTTAATGAAATGGAGCTAAAGTTTACTAGCAATATGGTGAAACCAACAGAATAACCAATGATTCGAGATCGCGCCATTAAGCTGGCCTTTGATCAGCAAGCAGGTACATTCTTACATGCGGAGGAAGTTTTCGCCAATACTCGTGACGCATTTGCCATTAGGGAACAATACAGCAGAAGACAACTCCTTTGTTATGAATGTGACGAACCCTTATTTATAGCAACAAGCAAGTTTGACAGACTTTTTTTTCGGCACGGCCCCAATGCAGGAAGCTGTATACTCAAAGATCAGGAATTTTCCAGTTTTGAATTGGAGCTTTACAACAATACCTTACAGGCAAAGGAAAGCCAGCGTCATCGGGATCTTAAAAATAAAATAGTTGAACTTTTAAAAATCACCGATGGGGTTGAAAAAGATTCTGTTTTTGCTGATACACAGTACCTTTTTCATGGTAAAGAAAAACGAAGACCAGACGTTTACTGTAAATACAAGGGGAAGGAAATAGTTTTCGAGATTCAACTTTCCGCACTTTCTTTACGTTACATTCTGGATAGACGAGATTTCTACCGCAAAAAAGGAATTTACCTGGTTTGGATATTAGATGCGTTCGACGTAAATGGGCAAACTCATACGGAAAGAGATATTAAATACCTGAGTTCCTACCAGAACTTCTTCAAACTGGATGAAAAAAGCATTGAAATGAGATTGCTTTGCACCTACAAATCTCCCCATATCAATGAAAAAAATCAAATTATTACTCCTTGGAATAAACGGTCAGTTACATTAGCTCAATTACAGTTCTGTTCAGAGGAATTGCAACTGTATTATCTTGATTATGCAGAAAAGCTTAAAGAAGCTGAGGCTAAACTTGAAGATATTGAAGCTGATCTCCGCAAAAAAGCACAAGAAAAACAAGAGCAGCAATATCATCAAAGGTGTCAAGAAACTGTAAATGGTTTGATGAACAGAATGGCAGCATACTATAAGGGTAAATATAATTTCTATAAATTTCAATCCTTTATTGATCCGCTTAGTCAAACGGAATTGATTATGTTCAATCAAAAGCTTAATTTCAATAGAATTCATAAAGAGCAAACACAATTAAATCATTATCTCAGCGTCGCAACAGAAGAAGATTATAGCTTTATTAATTTTTTGTTGAAAGAACAGCGTATTGAAATGGATGTGAATAAAAACGACCTGAATGGTAAGAGCACACTTCAACAGCTTCTGACTAATCCGTTTCTTTACACTTGTAAAAACATGTTACTGCCCACTCTTTTCAAAAGAGGATATCTCCTAACTCAAAATGATATCGATTTTTATCAACAAATGCAGCATCCATCTCAACAAGATATTGAAGCGGACATTGTATTATTAAAGGCTTATAACAGCCTTTCAGACAAACAATTTGCTGACCTGATTTTCCGAAACTCTAGACTGATTGAAATCATCGAAAGTGCCAGACAAAAAAAGATAATTGGTACCAGGTTGCCTGGTTGGTTGGCTGTTGCGATGAATTTAATAATTAACTACAAACGCTACTGGAAATATATAGAAAAAGCATTTCACCATTATGGTATGCTCGAAGTTATCGTAGCACAGGACAAAAAAGGAAACTTTCAAAAAAAAGTAGCAGAATATAAACTGAATATGCCGGAACAGCAGGAAGATGTTGGAGAATTATTGCTAGATCTTTATCCGGAAATTTATTTGTAGCTTATATAAATTGTAATAGCCACTACTTGATCTGACAGTTGGGTGTTTTTAAAAATTGTCAGGTTGCCTATTCGAATATAATAATGTTTCTGCAAAATCTATAGATCCAACTTGTTGCTTATTCTCTGGCATTG
>Ga0163161_10003109_pt1 | contig 11706 bp, 9 predicted proteins | sample S45metaG_FD_129847 | JGI IMG/M metagenome (GOLD analysis project Ga0163161, IMG submission 129847) | Switchgrass rhizosphere microbial communities from Kellogg Biological Station, Michigan, USA - S4-5 metaG | ecosystem: Host-associated > Plants > Roots > Rhizosphere > Soil | place: USA: Michigan... | reverse complement strand
GCCGCGCGAAGGCAGAGTGTGGACATCGGCGACCATGGCTTCACTTGACCTTCGAGAAGTCCAGATCCTTGGCGGTAAACACCCGGATCGGCTGACCCTGGCGCACGCGGATCGTCGGGCCGACTTGCCCGCCTTGCGTCACCGCCGCCGACGCTGCCGTGCTGCCGCCGCCACCGACGATCACCGACGCGTTGTTGCCGAGAAGGCCGGGTAGGCCGCCCAGCACCGACAGCAGCATGCCCGAACCGAACCGCTCGAAGAAGTGGCTGTTGACCTTGCCGGCAAGACCCGTCTCGCCTCCAAAAGCAATCGCCGGCGAGCCGAGGTCGACCGAGACGCCATCGGGCCGGATCACGCGGGTCCAGATCACGTAGGCGCGCTTCTGGCCCGAGGAGAGCCCGCTCTTGTACTGGCCGATCAGGCGCGAGGAGCGCGGCAGCAACACGGTGCGCCCGTCGAAGCTCTTGACGTCGGCGCTGACCATCGCACGCACGAAGCCGGGCACGTCGGTGTCGATCGCGGTCTCCAGCACCGCCGGGATCAGCGTGCCTTGCGTGACCGTGGTCGCGGGATCGAAGCTGCGCTTGGCCGACGCGCTGCCGCCACCCAGGCCGCCGAGACGCGAGGCGAAGTCCTCGTTGGCGTTGCCGCCGCTTTTAAAGTCGGCCTTGCCGGCGAGATCGGCGGCGGCGGGCGCGCCGGCCGCGTCGAACACCACGGTCGGGCTCGCGGCGGGGTTGCCCTGGGGCCCAAGCGCCTGGTTTGGCGCGGCGGCGAGCACCGCCTGCGGCGCCGGGGCCGAGAGCGGCGCGGGCGAGGTGCTGGGGGAAACCACGGTCGGTGCGGTCACCGGCGTGATCGCCTGTGCCGGCACGACCGGCGCTGCGGGCACAGGCGCCGGTGCGGCCGTCTTCTCGGGCACCGCGTTGCGCGCGGCGTCCATCGACCACAGCGTCAACCCACCGAGCAGCGCGACCACTGCCACGCCGACGATGAGGCCCATGCTGTCACCCTTCTTGCGCTGGGTGACGGTCGGCAGGACGTTGCGGGTGGCAAGATCGATGATCTGCGCGCCGCCGCTCTCGCGCGGGTCACGGGTCTGGTCTTCGCCGAAGCGCTCGCGAAGGGCGTTGTTGGGGGCCATGATCAGTTGTCCCGTGCGGGCGAGGAAGGAATGGCGGCCGAAGCGACGACCGACGCCGGCGCCATCTTCGGCGTGGCGGTGGCCGGCTGACCGGCACCAGGGGTGGTTGCTGTCGGGGCCGCAGCGGGAGCCTGGCCGACCGGACGCTGGTTCTCGATGATCGCCTGCGCCTTGCCCGAACGCAGCAGGATGGTGCGGGGCACGTCCTCCAGCACGATGGTGCGGCCGCGCACGGTGTAGTTGACCGGGCCTTCCTCACCCTTTTCGTTCTGGATGAGAATGGCGGGGACTTGCGCCTTCTCGCCCCATAGCAGGTACGTGGCGTTGCCGTCGTCGTACATGCGCGCAGGCAGGATCCGTGCGTCGCCCTTGGTCCTGAACGCGAAGTTCAGGGCGGCGGGGTCCGTCGGCATCTCGCCCGCCGCGCCGGCGAGCACCGCCTGTTCGCCCGGAGTCAGCGCCGCCAGCGCTGGGCCGCCCACGGCACCCGGACGCTTGGGCGCATCGCGATAGGTGAAGCGCAGCAGGTAGACCGGCTTGGCCTTGGGCGAAGCGACGAGGTCGAAGAAGTAGGTGTGGCGATCGGTGACGACCGTCATGTTGGTGCGTGCGCCGGCCTCGATCGGCTTCACGAACAGCACGTCGGCGCGCTTGTTCGGCGTGATCTGCCAGGATGCGCTGTCGCCCACGGCGACGTTCTCGATCGCCTCGCCTTCGCCGAAGGTGATCGTCGCCTGCACGCCGGTGCGGCCGTCGATGCGCACGACCTCGTTCTCGGCGTACATGTGCTGGATCAGGCGATCGTCCGCCGCGAGCGCGGGCTGGGCCAGCGCGACAAGCGAGGCGGCGATAAGCAGGCCGCGAATCATCGTATCATCTCCTTTGCGGCCTTAGCCGAGGACGTTCTGGCCGTATCGTTGGAAGCGCGAAAGCGGCTGCCGATGCCCTTCGCGCGAGAGCCGGTGTCGGCGCTGCCGGCGCCGAGCGGCGCGATGCCGCCGCCGCTGATCTGCGTGACATGGGTGCGTCGCTCGCCCGAGCGGCCGCCCTGCTCGCCCTGGCCTTGCAGCACTTCGACCGGCGCGCCGATGGCGGCGGTCAGCGCGGCCCGGCGCGAGGATTGCGCCATCGCCTCGCTTGGCGCGGTGGGCGCATAGCTGGAGGTGAGCGCGGCGGCCTGCGCGGCGACGCTGGCGACACTGTCCTGGCGCGCGGACTTTCCGAGGCCGAACACCTGCCAGCTCGACACCATCGTGCCGGCCACCTTGAACACCATCACCATCAGCGCGCAGTGGACCGCGGCGACCAGGAACAGCGCCATCGCCGCGCGCCCGTCGATATCGACGAGGTTGCTGGACAGCGAGCGGACGATCGGCACCAGCAGCTCCAGAGTGATGCCGCCGCCCAGAACCACGAATAGCGGGGTCACGGCGGTCAGCACCACGCCGCGCAGCCATCCAGCGGTCAGGCCCTTGGTGCCGTCGAACAACGCCATGACCACGAAGATCGGCCCGAGCGCCATCAGCACCGCCAGCGCGATCCGCGCCGTCAGCAGCACGCCGACCGTGCCGAGCATGAGCAGCATGCCGCCCATCCACATGATGCTTTCGGGCGTAAACATGCCCTGCCCGCCAGCCGCGACGGTCGCCGCCGCTTGCGCACCGGCTTGCGCGCCGGCATCTGCCGCCGCCGAGCCTTGGCCGTTCCCGGCAGTCTCGGTGATGGCGCCGAACACCAGGTCGATCTTGTCGCCGAAGATCTGCGTCGCCGAACCGGTCGAGCCGGTCAGCACCGAAGCAATCCAGTCGGGACCGCCGACCGCCAGGTTCCACATCACGCCCTGGTAGGCGATCCAGCTGGTGGCGAAGGTCAGTACCAGCCCCAGCGTCAGCATGCGCGGGGTCAGCGCCGACACGCCCAGCGTCGAGCGCCCGGTCAGCAGCGAGATCGCGAAAAAGGCGATGTAGAGCGTGAGCAGGATGGTGAGCACCGGGCCCATCGCCCCGCCGGCCCCGAATAGGCGGCCGAAGGCCATGGCGGTGGTCTCCCCGGCGATACAGTCGACCGCGCGCAGGGCGGGTCCGACGCCGGCCGAGGCGACTTCGGTGAGTTGATCGCAGGCGCCGGCCATCACTCGGCGGCCTCGGTCCACATGGCCGGCTCGTCACTCTCGCCCGGCCATTCCATGCCGGTAAGGACAGGGAACCACGCAGACGGTGCATCGCCGTAGCGCTCGCGCAGCTTGTCGAGCTTGCGCACGGTGCTTTCGCGGCCCGAGAGGACCGTCAGCACTTCGGGCATGCCCGACAGATCGAGCCGCACCACCACCGAGGCGTCCGATTGGCGGATCAGGAAGCAGCGCGATTGTGCCGGCAGCGTGCGGATCACGTCGAGCTCATGCTCGGACAAGCCGAAGCCCTCGCAGTAGTCCTCTGCTCGGGCGCGGGCGTTGGGCATGAACAGCATCGTCGCGGTCTGCTCGACCAGCGCGGTGGCGATGCGGCTGTCGAGCGCGTCGCGCGCCGACTGCGTGGCAAAGCCGACCAACGCGTTGCGCTTGCGCAGGGTCTTGAGCCAGTCGCGGATGCGCGCGGCGAAAATCTCGTCGTCGAGCGCCTTCCAGCCTTCGTCGATCAGGATCATCGTCGGCTCGCCGTCGAGCCGCTCCTCGATGCGGTGGAACAGGTACATCATCGTCGGCGTGCGCAGGCGCGGGCTTTCCAGCAGCGCGGTCATGTCGAAGCCGAGCTTGCGCGCCGACAGGTCGAGCTTGTCCTGCGCATTGTCGAAAAGCCAGCCATGCTCGCCACCGACCAGCCAGGCGTCCAGCCGCGAGGCGAGATCACCGGGCTCGGGACGGCGCGATCCCGCGAGCAATTCGCGGAAGTGCGAGAGGCGGCGCAGGGAAGGATCGTTGTGATAGGCGGCGTCCACCGCCCCGGCGATGGTCGACAATTCCTCGGGGCCATGTGCCTGCAGCAGCACGCCCAGCCAGTCGCGCAGGAACGCACGGTTGGTGGCGGTGTCGGGCAGCGACAGCGGGTTGAAGCCGCTCGGCTGGCCCGAGGCGATGCGGCTGTAGGTGCCGCCGATACCGCGGATGAACACCTCGGCGCCGCGGTCCTTGTCGAACAGGATCGTGCGCGGATCGTATTTCTGCGCTTGCGCCGCGAGGAAGTTCATCACCACCGTCTTGCCCGAACCCGAGGGGCCGATGACGGTGAAGTTGCCCAAGTCGCCCTGGTGGAAATTGAAGAAGAACGGCGTCTGGCTGGTGGTGGCGAGGAGCGTCACCGCCTCGCCCCAGTGATTGCCGCTCGCCTGCCCCATCGCAAAGCCGTGCAAGCTGCCGAAGCAAGCCATGTTGGCGCTGGAAATCAGCGCGCGGCGCACGATAAAGCTCTCGTTGCCGGGCATCTGCCCCCAGAACGCGGGCTCAAGGTTCACGTCCTCACGCACCGCGACCGCGCCGGCATCGGCGAGCGCGGCGGCGCACAGCGCGGTGGCTTCGTCCAGGACGGCAAGGTCAGGCGCACGCACCAGGACCGACAGATGGTGATCGCCGAAGCCGACGGCGCCGGTGCCCAGGGCATCGCGCGCCGAGGTCATCTCGCGGCGCTCCGCCAGTGCTTCCTCGTCGGCGGACTTGAGGCGGCGAATGGACAAGTCGATCCGCTCGCGCGCGACTTGTCGGTCGGCGGGCGCGTACGTCTCGGTCAGCACCAGTTCGCACGGCAGGCGCAGCAGCGGGTCCGTAAGACCAGGCGCGGTGGAATCCGGGTAGTCCTTCAGGCTGACCAGCGAGCCGAAGCTCACGCCATTGGCGCCGCGCAGTTCCAGCGCGTCCATGCCGAAGTTCACGCGGCGGTACGGCAGCATGTGGCCGATGTCCGCCTTATCAGCGGGACGGCGCACCGGGCGCATCTCGCCGTTGTAGAGCGCGCTCAGCAGTTCGAGCACTTCGGAACAGCGTCCGGCCTCGCTCTCGTAATCACCCAGCAATCGCGCGCCGTAAGCGCCAAGCGAGGCGACCATGGCGCTGGCAGCGGCGCGCAGGGCGCGCACGTCGCCGAGATCGGCCTCGACCGGGCCCTTGCCGGAGCGCTTCATCATCCGCGACATCTTGTCGGCCCAGCCGGCCTTGCCGCGCGCGGGACGGCGCACGAGCGTCACGAACTGATCGTTGACGAACAGCGCGCCCGAGCTGGTACGCTGGCGCCAGCGCGCGTCGATATGCGTGGTGAGCGGATCGGAGAACTGGCTCTCCATCTCGATCTCTACCCGGCGGCGGATCACGTGATGGGTCAGCACGAAGCGCGCGTCGAGCGAGGAGCGCAGCAGCACTTCACGAGTGGCGGCATGGGCGTTCAGCTCGTCGGTGTCGGCGGTCTCGAACGCAAAGCCCGGGACCATCAGCGACAGCATGACCGAGCCGTCGCGCAGCAGCACGACGTTGTCGTCCAGCAGCGATAGGTACGGCAGACGGTCGCCAACCATGGCTTCCTTCTTGCCCCAGGCTTTCAATTGCATGGCCATGGTGGTCCCTTTCGCCTTATGGCGCGTAGCTGTTGCAGCCCCAGCGCGCCCAGTTGGGCACGCGCGGGCACTTGCTGACTTTGGCGATCCACAAGTCGAACACCCGGGGTTCGCGCAGGCAGGCGAGATAGCCGATGCCGTGCATCGCCGCCGCCGCCGGAAGCGCCCAGAAGCTCTTGGTGATGAGGAACACTTCCGTCGTCACCGCGGCGTTGATGATGAAATAGCTGTAGGTCACGCCCGCGAACATCTGCGGCCGGGTCAACGCGCGGTGCACGGTGTAGCGAGCGAGAGAACCCTGGGCGGCCATCAACCGACGGCCGCGCCCTGGATGCCCGAGACGATCGCGCCGGCGCCGAACAGCACGAAGCAGCCGACGATCACGGTTGCGCCAAAGCGCCAGTTCATCCGGCCCGTCAGCATCATGAAGCCAACTGCGGCGACGGCCATGACCGCCACAGCGGTCGCGACATTACCCAGCAGTGTTCCTTGGATCCAGCTAAGCGCGGAAACGATCGGGCCGCTGCCGGCGGGATCGCGCACCACGGCTTGCGCCTGTGCGGCAGCGGGGGCGAGCAGCGCGGCGAAGGTCGCCACGAGCTGAGTAAAAGACGACGTTTTTCGTGCCATCATATGCGCATATCGAATCATTCGACCCTCCATGACAGGCCGAATAGCGCCACTTCGATGACAACATTGTGACTGAAATACGTAGGGGGTCGAGGCTGCGGGACTTAACCGCGCTGATCAACCCGCGATCAACCATGCGCGGGTCGGCCACGTCGTCCCGGTGCGCGCCCGGAACGACGGAGGCAGTAGTTCAGTTCAGCGCGCAGCCTGCGCCGTCGCGCGCTGCAACCCCGCCAGCGCAACGCGGGCGACTTCGCGCGAGTCCATCCAGCTGCCATCGGCGAGTTCGAGGTCGTAGCGGTCGGGACTGGCGATGGCGGCACGGAATGCGACCAGGGCCTTGTCGGTCGCGCCCTGACGCGCATAGGCCGTTCCCAGATTGATCAGCACCGCCGGATCTGAACTGTCGGCGCCCGCTTCGAGCTTGCGAACGGCGGCGGCCGCATCTCCGGCAGCTAGTTCATTGTATGCGACATCGGCTTGCGCGGGGGCGCCTTGCGCGAGTGCGACGGCGAGGATGGCGATCAACATGACGACTCTCCCTTTTTGACTTGGCGATGAGCACAGCTTCTGCCGTTCACCGCTGGTCCGCAACCAAATGACGCAACTGTCATAAAACTGCAATCAGAGCCTGAAGCGGCAGTTAGGTCGCGAGTCGCACTCCCGCATCGGGACATTGCCACGAAGCTGTCACACGTCAGTCAGTGATTTACACAAAAGTGTCATCTGACCGCCAACAAAGTGTCATTGCGCAGGCCTAACAGACCCCCCAGCGGCGGCGGACTCGCCCCGTGGTTCGTCCATCCATTGGGGGATACATCCGTGAAGAACATCCATGGCCTGCTGCTGGTAGGCTGCAGCGCGCTCGCCCTTGCCGGCTGCGGCCCGAGCGACATTGCCTCGCCGGGCGCCGGCGGCGTGACCATTAATAACCCCGCGCCGACTCCCACTCCGACGCCGACCACGCCGACGCCGACCGGCGTGACGGCTGCTTCGGCCTGCCCGTCGATCAGCTCGTCCAGCCAGCTCACCGATGGCGGCACCCTCACCGGCCCGACCGGTACCTGGCGGGTCTGCAACCTGCCGACGGTCATCGATCGTTCGATCACGCTGACCAAGATCCCCGGCCTGGTCTATCAGATGAATGGCCGCGTCGACGTCGGTTGCGACGGCGGCTTCTCCGCCCCGACCGCGGCCGCACCGTTCGCCACCTCGACTGTCGGCTGCCCGACCGCGAACCTCACTGCCGACACCAACGCGACGCTGTCGATCGAGCCCGGCGTCATCGTGATCGCCGCTCCGGGCGCCACTTTCCTCGCGGTCAATCGCGGCAACAAGATCAACGCCGTCGGCACCGCCGCCAAGCCGATCATCTTCACCAGCCGTGACAACCTGACCGGCCAGGTGACCGAGACCTCGCAAGGCCAGTGGGGCGGCGTCGTCCTGATGGGCCGCGCGCCCACCACCGACTGCACGACCGGCACCACCGCGTCCAACACCTGCGAGCGCCAGACCGAAGGCTCGAACAATCCGGCGCGCTTTGGCGGCACCGACAACGCCTACAACGCCGGCCGCATGAGCTTCGTGCAGATCCGTTACTCGGGCTTCATCCTGAGCAACAACATCGAGCTGCAGGCCCTCACCGGCGAAAGCATCGGCACCGGCACGACCATCGACCACATCATGACCTTCAACAGCTCGGACGATGGTACCGAGTGGTTCGGCGGCAGCCCGAACATGAAGTATTACGTCTCGGTCGGCTCCGACGACGACAGCCTCGACGTCGACACCGGCGCGCAGATGAACGTGCAGTACGCCCTGCTCCTGCAGCGCGATGGGCTTGGCGACGCGCTGTTCGAGATCGACTCGAACGGCAACGAGAGCGACACCCCGCGCACCAAGCTGAACGTGGCGAACTTCACCGCGATTCAGCGCCAGACCAGCAGCAACAACGAAAGCAACGACCAGGCCGCCGCGCTCTTCCGGGGCAACTCGGACACGCAGCTCGTCAACGGCATCATCGTGACGCCCAACAACGAGTGCATCCGCATGAACGGTTCGGGCTCCACCCCGGCCACGCTGACCGCCTCGTCGGTGGCGCTGACCTGCAACGCGACCAAGTACATCGGCACCGGCAGCTTCAACGCCGCCCAGGTCAGTGGCTTCTTCGCAAGCGGCCAGCGCAACAACAACGACGCGCTGACCAGCACGCTGACCAGCCTGTTCATCAACGGCACGAACGAGAACAACGTCGTCGGCACCGATCCCAAGACCGTGTCGAGCTTCTTCGATACGACGACCTGGATCGGTGCGGTGCGCAACGCTTCGGACACCTGGTATGCCGGCTGGACGTGCAACAGCGCGACGGCGGACTTCGGCACCGGCAACACGGGTGCCTGCACCTCGCTGCCGACCACCTGAGCCGCGCTGCCTGAATAATGCGGGGGCAGCCATCGTGGCTGCCCCCGTCCTTGCATTTGGAACTAGGGGAATTCCGATGTCTTTGACGTCGCGACTGGCGGGCGCTCTCATCGCGTCGACCGCGCTCGTATCGCCTTCGCTGGCCTGGGCGCAGGCCGACCAGAACTCGGCTCCGCAGGCGCCACCCAGTGGCGAGAACCTCGGCAAGCCCACCGATCCGCAGCCTGTCGACGGCGTCACGCAAGCCGACGCTGGCGAAGGCAACACCGCCACGGCCGACGCCGAGCAGGCGAGCCCTGAAATTTCGGTCCCCGGCGGCGCGATCGTCGTCACCGGACGCCGCACCCGCAACATCGCCAAGTCCTCGGCGCAAGTCGTCAACGTCCTCACCAGCGAGGAAATTGCCCGCACCGGTGAAGGCGACATCTCGGGCGCTCTGGGTCGCGTGACCGGTCTGTCGGTCGTCGGCAATGGCCTCGTCTACGTGCGCGGCCTGGGCGATCGCTACTCGCTCGCGCTGCTCAACGGCTCGCCCTTGCCCAGCCCCGAACCGCTGCGCCGTGTCGTCCCGCTCGACATCTTCCCCACAGGCGTGATCGCCTCCTCGCTCGTCCAGAAGAGCTACTCGGTGAACTACCCGGGCGAGTTCGGTGGCGGCGTCATCAACCTGACCACCAAGGCCGTGCCGAAGGAGCCGTTCCTGTCGATCTCGGGCGGCGGCAGCGTCGACACCGAAACCACCGGCGACATCGGCTACAGCTATTACGGCTCCAAGTCCGACTGGACCGGCTTCGACAACGGCAGCCGCGACTACACGCCCGCCTTGCAGGACTACTTCGACAGCGGCGCGCTGGTGAACTCCGACCAGGCGCTGGGCCGAAAGGTCGGCAGCGAACTCGCCCGCTTCCGCAACGTCACGGCACAACGCGTGCGCGATCTGCCGCCGGGCTACTCGGTGGCGCTCTCGGGCGGTACCTCGTTCGATCTGGGCGGCACCACGCTGGGCGTCATCGCAGCGGCGGGGTTCAGCAACAAGTGGCGCAACCGCGAAGTCACGCAGCAGACCTCGAACAGCTCGGACCTGTCGCTCAACACCGACTTCACTCGCGTCAACACCGACAACCACATCATCGCCAATGCCCTGATCGGCTTGGGTGCGGAATTCGGCGACAACAAGATCCGCTGGACCAATCTGTTCATCCGCGACACCGTCAAGCAGACCCGCCTGGGCCTGGGCAGGCGCTTCACCAGCAGCGCGTCTGCCGACTACATGCAGCAGGACACCGCCTGGTACGAACGCCAGCTGCTCGACTCACAGATCGTCGCCGAGTTGAGGCCGAGCGACAAGCTGTCGATCGATTTGCGCGGCGGCTATGCGAAGACACAGCGTGAGGCACCTTACGAATACTACTTCGAGTATGTGCGCACCAACACGCCGTCGGATCCGTTCGGGCAGCTGTTCGTCAACAACCTGAACGGCAACAGCGGCACCGCGAACGTAACGTTCTCCGATCTCAACGAGCGGCTGTGGTCGGGTGGCGTCGACGTCTCCTACAAGGTGACGCCGGAGTTCACCGCGACCGTTGGCGGGGCCTACAGCGACACCGTGCGTATCAGTTCGCGTCGCGGGTTCACTTTCCGCGCTTCAAACAACTTCCCGGCCGCTGCCGCCGTGCTCCGCCCGGATCTGTTGCTCTCACCAGGTCTCATCAACGGAACCAGCGTGGATAGCGCGGGCAATCCGCTGCCGACACCGGTCGGCGGGATCGACTTGATCGAGACCGACACCGGCAGCCCGAAGTTCGAAGGCAAGCTGCGCAACTACGCCGGCTACGGCAAGATCAACTGGCAGTTCACCGATGCGCTCAGCCTCGACGCGGGCGTCCGCTTCGAGAAGGCGCGTCAGTCGGTGGATGCGATCCAGGTCTACGCCGTTCCCAGCGCGCTTCCGGACTCGCCGACTCTGCGCAAGGAATACTGGCTGCCCGCCGCGACGCTCACGTTCCAGGTCCGTCCGGACCTGCAGCTGCGGCTGAGCGGGTCAAAGACCATCGCCCGCCCGCAATTCCGCGAACTGATCTATCAGCCGTTCTTCGATCCGGAGAGCAACCGTCAGTACCTGGGCAACCCGTTGCTGACCGACAGCACGCTCTACAACGGGGAAGCGCGAGTGGAGTGGTACTTCGCCCCCGATCAGCGGGTGTCGCTCTCGGGCTTCTACAAGAAGATCAAGAACCCGATCGAAAGTTACGTCTTCGTGCTCGCGGACGATCTGGTCACCAGCTACGCCAACGCGCCCGAGGCGCAGCTTTACGGCGCTGAACTCGAGTTCCAGAAGTACGTCGATCTGGGTGCCACCGGCGGCTGGTTCGCCAACCGTCGCGGCGTGATTATCGCCAACTACACCTACACCAGTTCGAAGCTGAAGGTCAGCAGTGGCGACTCAGTGGCGATCTATCCGCAGGCGGCAGCCACGGCGGCGACGGACTTCTTCCGCGACGGCGCACCGCTGACCGGTCAGTCGGACCACCTCGTGAACCTGCAGCTCGGCATGGAGAATACCGAGCGGCTGTCGCAGCAGACGGTGCTGCTCAACTTCGCGACCAACCGCGTCGTCAGCCGTGGTTTGAACGGTTCAGTCCCGCTGCCCGACGTGATCGAGAAGCCCGGCGTCTCGCTGGACGTGGTCCTGCGCGAAGGCGTGCAGGTGGCGGGCAAGCAGGTCGAGCTCAAGTTCGAAGCGCGCAATCTGCTCCGCACGGCGCATCGGGAATATCAGGACAACGGCACCAACCGCATCCAGATCAACACCTACGATGTGGGCCGGGTGTTCTCGCTTTCCGCCGGCATCAATTTCTGAGTTTCACCGGGAGGTGCACCCTGCGCCTCCCCACGGCACCTGAAGGCCCGGCCGCAGCGATGCGACCGGGCCTCCTTTTTTTGTGCTGAGAGGGCGGCCAGAAAGCCGGCTTTAG
>Ga0163161_10003107_pt1 | contig 11715 bp, 8 predicted proteins | sample S45metaG_FD_129847 | JGI IMG/M metagenome (GOLD analysis project Ga0163161, IMG submission 129847) | Switchgrass rhizosphere microbial communities from Kellogg Biological Station, Michigan, USA - S4-5 metaG | ecosystem: Host-associated > Plants > Roots > Rhizosphere > Soil | place: USA: Michigan... | reverse complement strand
CGGAAAACGCGGCGATCGTAGGCCAGACATTCTACGCCCGCTGGTATGTAACCGACGCCGGTGCGGCGAATGGATTCTCGGTTTCACCGTTGGCGAGGTTTACTGTGTTTGGCCAGGCATCGGTGCCGGGGCCGGCGAAGTATGTCGATTTTGACGGCGATGGCAAGACAGATATTTCGGTATTCCGTCCGAGCGAGGGCAATTGGTACATCCTTAACAGCAGCGACAGCAGCTTCTCTGCACAAAACTTTGGGCTGTCGACGGACAAGGTTACGCCGGCTGACTTCGATGGCGACGGCAAAACGGATGTCGCCGTATTCCGCGATGGGATCTGGTACATGTCGCGAAGTCGGGACGGTTTTGCCGCAGTATCGTTTGGCCAGGCCGGAGATATTGCACAGCCGGGCGATTATGATGGCGACGGTATCGCAGATCCGGCGGTTTTCCGTCCGTCCGAAGGCACATGGTACATGTTGGAGAGCCGCGATGGATTTGCCGCGGTGCAATGGGGTGCCACAGGAGACCGCCCGGTGGCGAGCGATTTTGACGGCGACGGCAAAGCCGATCCCGCCGTCTATCGTGGCAACGGCAACTGGTACGTGCTGAGGAGTGCAGGCGGCACTACGATCAGGAATTTCGGCATTGGGGAGGACAAACCGGTCGTCGGTGACTATGACGCCGACGGCAAGGCTGACATCGCTGTATTCCGCCCGTCAACAGCCACGTGGTATTACATCCGCAGCAGCGACGGCACAGAGCGGTGGATCTTGTTTGGCCTCGGTTCCGATGTTCCGTCACCCGGCGACTATGACGGTGACGGCGCGAATGACCCGAGTGTGTATCGCGGCTCAACTGGCACGTGGTATATCCAGAACTCGACGAGCGGCTTCGGGGCGACACAATGGGGCATTAGCACGGACACGCCGGTGCCGTCCGCTATCGTTCCGTAGTTGTTAGTGATCTTGAACCTGAGCCGGGTGTCGTCAGATTCCCGGCTTTTCGTTTGCAAGGATCTCGGTGAGGCGCAGCCATTCGTCGAGCGTCAGCGTTTCTGCGCGGCGGCTGCTATCGATCGCAGCCGAGTTGAGCAGCGAAGCTGCGTCCATAAAGTTTGTTTTGAGGTTGTTGAGGATCGTCTTTCGCTTTTGTGCGAAGGCGACGCTGAGAAGGTTTCGAAATATCTTATGATCGGTGGCGTGCGATGCTATCGGCGTGAGCCGCGCCACAGAACTCCATACCTTAGGAACAGGCCGGAACGCCGTCGGAGGGACGTCGAACAGCCTCTCGACATCGAACGCCGCCTCGACGAGAACCGTCAGATACCCGCGATCGCTGCTGCCCGGCTCCGCCGTGATGCGCTCGACAACCTCGCGCTGAAACATTAGGACAAGCATCGAGAACAGATAACGAACGTCGATCAGCTTCTGCAATATCGGCGTCGAGATGTTGTAGGGCAGATTGCCGACAAGCTTTGCATTGCGGCCGACCAGGCTCGCCAGGTCGACATCCAGCACGTCATCCTCGATTAGCTCGATCTGGTCGCCGAACCGACCACGCAATAGCGCTATCATTTCTCGGTCGAACTCGATAGCGATCACCTTTCCGGCGCATTCAATTAATCCTTCTGTCAACGCTCCACGGCCGGGGCCGATCTCGATGACCGTCTCGTCCGCGGTCAGGTTCAGCGCGTCAACGATCTTATTGATGACTTCGCTGTCGTGCAGGAAATTCTGCCCAAGTGATCTCTTAGCCCGCATCGCTTTTTCGCGCGGTCGGATAACCGGTTATTTCGATATCGTCACCGTGACGTGTAACAGAAAAGTCTGAGAGTCTTGTCGCAGAGGCCAGCGAACCGGCACCGACACCACTGATGGCAACCGGAGGTTCATCGCCGCCAATCACGAGCGGCGCATAGATGAATGTAAACTTATCGACCAAGCCCGCGTCGCGAAACGATCCTGCGACCTGCGAGCCTCCCTCGACCAGGACGCTTTGTATGTCGCGGCTGTATAACTGAGCTAACACGGCAATAACATCGCGGGCGTCATGATCGATGACCTCGACGCCGTGATTGCGCAAAACGCCTTTCTTGAGTGTATCGCTGCCGCTCGTAAAAACTATGGTAGGTGTTCCGGCTGCGGTGGCCACTAGAGTTGAATGCGCGTCCACGCGCAGACGATTGTCGAGCACGACACGAACCAGCGGGCGTCGCCGCGGCTTTCCGCTGCGGTCGGTGAGGCTTGGGTTGTCGGCGACGGCCGTGTTGGCACCGACGAGGATCGCGTCATATTCGTGCCGCAGCTCATGAACGCGCGCCAGCGCGGCCTCGCCCGACAACGCTGTTGAGATGCTTCGGTTAAGCGAGATCCGGCCATCGAGCGACATCGCGAGTTTAAGGTGAACGAATGGTCGCTTCTTCTTGTGCCAGCAGATGAATTTCTCGTTGAGCCTTGAAGCCTCATCGGCGAGCACACCGGTCACGACCTCAATTCCGGCTTGTCGCAATCTCTCGAATCCACGTCCAGAGACGAGGGGGTTTGGATCTTCGATCGGGCAGACGACACGTTTGATTCCCGCGTTTATCAAAGCCTCGGTGCAAGGCGGCGTCTTGCCGTGATGGTCGTGAGGTTCGAGTGAAATGTATGCGGTGCCGCCTTTAGCCTTTTCGCCCGCTTGCGTGAGTGCGATCTGCTCGGCGTGGGCTATGTCATCATAGATATAGGTGCCTTCACCGACGACCGTACCGCGGTCCGAGACGATCACGCACCCGACTAGTGGATTTGGGCTGACAAGTCCGATGCCTCGAGCAGCGAGTTCAAGCGAGCGACCGGTTAGTTCGATGTCGCGGTCGGAACTCATCTTAGTTGAAAAGCCCGTTAACATAACTTTCCGGGTCAAAGACCATCAGATCGTTGACCTGCTCGCCGATGCCGACATAGCGAATCGGCAGATTTAATTCTTTTGCGATCGCAACGGCGATGCCGCCCTTTGCTGTGCCATCGAGTTTTGTGAGGACAATTCCCGTTACGTCGGCGGTCTTCATGAATTGTCGCGCCTGTTCGAGGCCGTTCTGCCCCGTGACGGCGTCGATCACGAGCAATGTCTCGTGTGGAGCGCCTGAAACCTCGCGGCCGGCGATCCGCTTCATTTTTTCAAGCTCGGCCATGAGATGCGCTTTGTTGTGGAGGCGGCCCGCCGTGTCGACGATCAGTACATCTGATTCGCGTGCCTTTGCTGCCGCAAGAGCGTCAAATAGAACTGCCGCAGGGTCGGTTCCCTGTTTTTGCTGAACAAGCTGCACACCTGCTCGTTGGGCCCAAATGTCTAGCTGATCATTTGCCGCGGCACGAAACGTATCGGCCGCACAGATCAGAACCTCGTTGCCCTCATCCTTTATGCGCTGAGCGAGTTTGCCGATCGTCGTTGTTTTGCCGACGCCGTTAACGCCGACGACCATCAGCACGTAAGGTTTGATCGACTCGTCGACGCTGCGCTCGTCGGCGACACCGCGTTCCTCGCTGTGATGAAGGATGTCAAGCAATTCGCGTTTCATCGCCGCCTTGAGCGCGTCGAGGTCGCTGATCTCGGCTCGCGAAACGCCTCGGCGAATTCGGTCGAGCACCTGCATGGTCGTCGCGACGCCGATGTCGGTCGAGATGAGCATTTCCTCGAGTTCATCGAGGAACGCCTCATCAATCTGCTTCCGTCCCTCAAAGATCGTATCGAGGCGCGTATTGATCGACTCGCGCGTTTTCGCGATCGCCTTTGTGAACCTGACGCCGATCTCGCGTTCGACGGCCTCTTCCTGTGCCTTGAGCTCCTCGAACGATTTATCGAGCCCGAGCACAGAACTCGAGAATTTGTCGCCTTCCTTTGTTCTGCGCCAAAAAAATGCCATACGCCAAAACTAAAGAGTATAGAGAAATAGGTTGCGGCAAACAAATATCTGCCGAGGCGACCTGTTGGAATGCGTATATCTGATTTGCCCGCGAGGCGGGATTTTGATGTTGCGACGCGGAAGAGTCAGTCGGCCTTGTCGAGAGCCCTCATAGCAGGGCTGTTGATCGGCTCGCCGCCTGTCGAAAAACGAGAGCCATGGCACGGGCAATCCCAGGTTTTCTCTAAAGAGTTGAAGCGAACAATACAGCCCAGATGCGTGCAGAGGGCGGAAAACTTGTGAAGCTTGCCGTTCTCGTCGCGATAAACTGCAACCTTGCTCACGCCGTCGCGGATGACGGCACCCTCGCCCTTTTCAATTTCGCGAACCGACGAAACATCACCAGGAGTGATCCAATCTTTATACGGCACGGTAGAAGCGACTATCTCAGGGACCGCTTCTTTTATCGATTGTGTCGCCAGGCGTGACGGATCATAGACCTCCGCCCACGGATTGTCGCGACCGAGGATCAGATCGCTGACGATCATCGCGCCGATCGTGCCATGCGTCATTCCCATTCCCGAATCACCCGTAATGAGATACACGTTAGGCTCGTCGTTTGAATAGCGCCCGAGAAAAGCGAGACCGTCGTGCGTTTCCAGGAATTGGCCTGACCATTGGTAGAGAACCTGGCCCGCCATATTGAACCGCCGTTTTGCCCACCCTTCGAGCCGAGTAAAACGCACTTCGCCGTCGTTTTCCTGTCCGGTCCGATGGTCCTCGCCGCCGACTATCAACAGATCGTGGTCGCCGTCGGGTTGTGTGCGAACATAAATGTAAGGGTCGCCAGTGTCCCAAATAAGCGCCCGGTCGATCGAGTCTTTCGGCACGCTGAGCCCGATCGCATACGTCCTGTATGCCGGCAGCTCGGCAAACATCTTGCTTTGCAGAGGATAGTTCGTTGCCAAAACGATCCGTTGCGCGGCAATCGTTTCGCCGTTTTTAGTTTTTATTTCCGGCCGCTCGCCGCCCTTCCATTCGGATACGCGCGTGTTTGAGACGAGCTGTCCGCCATGTCTTTCGATCTCACCGGCGAGGCCGCGAAGGTATTTGAGAACGTGGAACTGGCCCTGTTGTGGGAATCTGAGGCACCTTCCGGTGTCAAAACCCTCAATGGGCGCGCGGGCAGCCCACTCGACTCCTGTGAAACCGCATCGATGCGCGGCGGCAAGCTCTTCCGCCAGATCATCGTCGTTTTCCTCGGCCTCGATAAGGTATCCATCCAAACGCGAAAAGTCACAATCGATCTCCTCCTCAGTAACGATATGCTCGATCTTGTCGATCGCCTTCGTATGGCTCTCGACCGCAAGCCGTGCCTTTTCCTGGCCGTGCCATTTCTCAATGCGGTAGATTCGATCGTCGATCGCGTTGGTCAGATGCGCGGTTGTCCGGCAGGTCTCGCCGCCGCCGATGAGGCCGTCGTCGACGACCATCACCTTCCGACCCGCGCGCGCTAAAATGTAGGCTGTCGTTAAGCCGGCGATGCCGCCGCCGATGATGCAGACTTCCGCCCCACCGTTCGCCCGACGTCCGCCTTTGATGAGGTCTTCAGTCGCTTCCCAATAGGAAACTGTTTTGCCTTCGTCGCTTTTCCGCATCCGGTTACGGATTATAGGTCGCACTCAGGCGCCCGAGTGCGACAGCACCCAGGGCAAGGCCGAGGTCGCGTAACGCAATGTCGTAATAACCTGGAATCATCAACAGGTTGATGATGATGAGGACAAGCCATGCCGCCACGACGTATGCAAAAATGCGCGGCTTGAGAAAGACGCCGATACCGGCGATCACCTCGATAACGCCGACAACCAGCATCAGCTGGTGCCCATTGCCGCCCACCATGTTATTTACAGTTGCCGGCAAATACTTATCCCAATCGACGAGCAGATGCAGGAATTTGTCCAAACCCGCCACGATTGGAGCGATCGTGAAGCCCAGCCGAAGTATCTGATATGCCTGATAAGCAGGATTATGGATGTCGACGTTCGTATTACTTCTTACCAACGTCATATCCGCTGCCATTGTCTGTGCCATGTTCCACCTCCATATCAATCAACAGCCTATCGCGTGGGCGGTGCTAGTCCGTAAGCCCGCATACATTTGTGAGGCGGGTGATGAGGTAGGTTGGAAAGATCAGGCATGACCGCTAACGCACGTGCGGTGCGAGTTGGGTGATCATGCGAGGAGTATCCAATGAAAGCAGCTAAAGCAAAAAGTCAGGACGTAAAGGAATTGGCATTTACACGGGCATTCAGCAGTTTTTCGGTTGACGATCTTGACGAGGCGAAGAAGTTTTATTCGCAGACCCTCGGCCTCGATGTGGACAAGACAAAAGAAGGCCTCGATATCGAGTTCGAGGACGGGCAAAACGTCTTTATCTATCCGAAAGAGGACCACGAACCAGCAACATTCACTGTTCTAAATCTGCTCGTCGACGATATCCGTGAGGCCGTGGACAAACTCACCGGCCTCGGCGTGACGTTCGAACAGTACACCGGCGAAATGAAGACCGACGAAAACGGCATCATGTGGGGCAAGGAACACGGCGGCGGCCCGAACATAGCGTGGTTGAAGGACCCGGCGGGTAATTTTATTTCGGTGATCGAAGAACCTTGATGCTAACCAGGTAGCTCGAGCATATCTGCCTTCTTAAAGAGTGCGTAGCCGAGAATGCACGAGAAAACGACCGAGAGATAGAACCCGAACATCGAGCCGAGGAACTTCGCCGGCAAATTGCCGAGGCCAGGCAGGTCAAATGCGAGGAATACGATGCCCAGCACGCCGCTGACGACGGCTGAAACGACCAGCAGTACCAGCCCAAAGAACAGGATCAGCGCGTAGGAGCCGCCTAGGCGTCTTATGGTGTCAAGTCCGACGGTTGGATTGAGTGTCGCTGCGAATGACCGCGTATAGCCCGCCACCGCACACGCCGCCGGGAAATAGAACAGCCCCCAGAGCAGCGTAATACCGCCGAGGAGAACAAATAGCAATCCGTAGCCGAGGATCTGTTTGATCAGTGCGGCCTGTTCCTTTTGTTTTGTTTCAGAGGTTTTACCGACAACCGACTCAAGCTGGGCTTTCCGGTTCTCCTGGATCATCTTATTGACCCGATTGAATTCTTCTTCTTCCGGATCTTGCTGAGCCGCGACAGCCGGACTGGGCGAGGGGATAATGACCGCCGACGGATTGTGCCATTTCTCCGGATCCTCTAATGTTGGTCGATTCACGCTGTTTGGTTGTATCTCACGCCCATCTTCAAGCGCGGCGACCTCGTCCTTTACTGCGCGCTCGCGTTGTTCCATCATTTCGATCCGCTTCTTTTGCTGCTCGTTTGCCTGTCGGATCAGTTCCTTGACCTGTTCGCTTTGCTGGGCCGCCTTGGCTGCGTATGGCAGTTCGGGATTGACCGTGCGCGCCGCATCGTCCCTAAGGCTGTGGGCTGCATCGTCCTGAACGGTGTTGGCCGCGTCGTCCTGAAAGCCGTTTATTTCATTCCTGACCGTACCGACGACCATGAACACCGCGACGAGAACTACAGCGATGAATGGCCCAAACGACGAGATATACACGCCGATGCTCAAAAAGAACGGATGAACCACATCATCCCAAAGCGAAAAATCCTCGAACGACGGCATGAAATTGACATCGAGCTTGCCCTGCGAAAAACTCTCGACAGTATTAGCGAGCACGCCGAACGACAGCATGTTCGAACACAGCAGGCACACGATGCCGCCGACCATCGCGAAGATGCCGCCGAATCCCCCCGCACCTGAGCCGATCGAGAACGCCGCGAACATGATCGCGCCGACGATGAGGCTGAAGGTGAACTTGAACGGATACGCAAGCGCGTTTCCAAAATCTGAAAATCCAAAACTCTCGCCGGAATAAGTCCGGACATTGGCCCGGTAGGTTCTCGCCTGTACGACCGCTTGTGCCAGTGACCGGCACATCGCGCCGCAGAACGGGCAGATCTTAACATTCGCGCCATAACCGGTCGGACAAGTTTTACAAAATAAATTGGAGCACGTATCGCAGGCCCATGCGGCCGGGAGGTCCGGATGCATCGCGCACACGTCAGCCGCTGCGACACTATCAGTCGGCGGCTCATTGTTAAACTGGCCTGTGGTTCGTGCGGTTTCAAACCGTTGTGTTGGCGGGCCGTTATCAAAGTCTTGCGTGGGCTCGGCGACACCAAGCACTTCCGTGTTCGTCGTCGTCACGACAGGCATTATCGGCTCGCCGGCGTCCTTGGCATTAAAGAATTCGACCAGCTGCGGCACCTTGCCCGCCTCGATCCAGCGCAAGTTTCCCTTTCGCACGCGGTCGATGCGGAGCAGCGCGCCCTCGGCGATCCAAAAGGTCATCTCGTCAAAATTCGTGTCGAATACCTTACCGCCTGTATCGACCTGCCAACTCTCGGTTCTTGCTTCAACGTTTTCCATCGATTTACAAGGCCCGGCCTGCGTTAAGCGACCAGGCGGTCAAGAAGGTTTTCATCTGCCGCGGCTTCAGCGGCGCGTTTCTTTTCGAGCTGGCGGACAACCCCGTGAGCCACCTCGCCGGCGTTGCAGGCATCGACGAGGGCCTCGACGACGTCCGACTGGTAACGCGTCCCGACAAGCTCGCGAAGCCGCTCGAGCGCGGCCTTCAGCTCCATTCCCTTCGAGTAAGGACGGTCGATCGTCATCGCGTCGAAGGTGTCCGCGACGGACACGATCTTGCCTTGCAGCGGTATTTGGTCGCCGGTCAGCCCTTGCGGATAGCCCTTACCGTTGACCATCTCATGGTGCATGTACATCCCGGGCAGGTAAGGTTCCATCGCTGGTATCTGCGACATTATCTTGTAGCCTGCCTTGGGATGCGTTTTCATTATCTCGAACTCTTCCTCGGTCAACGCGGCGGGCTTTTTGAGAATGTTGTCGTCGATGGCGATCTTGCCGACGTCGTGAAGCAGCGCGCTGATACGCAGCGTTTCAAGTTCATCCGTAGGCAAGCCCATACGCTTGCCGATGGCGACCGAGATACGCGATACACGCTCGCTGTGGCCGCGCGTGTATTTGTCCTTACCGTCGACGGCCGCAGCGAGAGCCTTGACGGTGCCGACAAAAAGCTCGCGGTTCTCTTCGGCTGCCTTGGCGAGATTTGCGATCTGCTCCTCGATCGTGCCGCCCATCATATTGAACGTCTCGGCAAGCGTTCCGATCTCGGTGATGTTGTCGGTGTCGACGCGTGCCGAGAAATCGCCACCCGCGATCTGTTTCGCAGCATCGACCAATCTCAAAAGCGGCGCTGTCATAAACCGCGAAAGTAAAAACCCAGCAACCAGCGCAAACACTGCACAGGCCATGCTGATGAGCCAAGTCTGCGAACGCATCTCGCCGACCGACGCAAGCGCCTTGCTTTCGTCCTGCATCGCTATGACGCCGACGTTGTAGCCATCCGCCACGTTCGCCGTCGAGTAAGCACCGATCATGTCATGGCCCTTTCCGTCGTAGCTCGCGGTAAAAGGCACAAGCGCCGATTGTACCTGCTGGCCCGAATCCCGCCATTCCTCGACGATCTTGAGATCGCGCATCGGTTTTCTCGCTGCCGCGACCGACGAGTCGGGGTGAAAGATCGCCTCGCCCGATCGGTTCACAACAAAAACGATCGGTAGCCCGGCGTTCCAAAGGTCAGCCTCTTTTGCCGAGCTCATTCCAACGACGCTCTGAGAGATCGATTGCAAAGATGCGACGGCAACTATGTCGGCAGCTTTTTGGCCGTCGACGTTGACGCTGGTTATGAAAGCCATCAGCGACTGCCCGTTGGCCGCAGGCTTCCGCGGTTCGCCAACTATGACTTTGCCAATTGCGGGCATCACGGACATCTCGGCCGCGATCGCCTCGACGTCGTCGCGGTTCAGCGATTCCGAGCGGAAGACGGACAGTGAGTCTGCATTAGCCGGCTTCACATGCAGTGCGGCAAGATCGGGATTCTCACGCAGGATCGACGCCATCTTGGCCTCGGTCTGGGCCGACGAGATCACCGCCGTATCGTGCGACAGCTCGAGCGCGGTCGCGAGGCCCACCACGACCGACGAGAACCTATGTCCGAACATTTCGATCTGCCGTGCCTTTTCCTGCACAAGCTGTATCTGATAGCGATTCTCGCTCGATCGCAGCTCGCGGCCCGATCTGTCCGACAAAAACCATCCCGTCAACACAAGCGGCACCAGCCCGACAAGCAAAAGCGTGACGACGACAAATACAATAAGGCTGATCCTTCGATTACTGCTAGGCATTTGGTGGGGAAGGCGTGGGAATCCGCCACCTTTTATTTTAACCGATTCAAAAGGGAAGGGTCAATAAGTTTTAACACTCCGCCGGGGCCTTTCGTGCAGGCTTTCCCCGCGTTCGCACGTGGGGCCAACATTATGCGGCCTTCTTCGACGGCTAAAGCGACGCAACTGCCTTATTCTAGTTCGCCGACGCGGCGGTGGCGGGGCGTTTGACGATGACTAGGGTGATGTCGTCATTTGGGGCGGCGGTGCCGGTGAACGTCGAGAGGGCCTGTTCGACGCGGTCGCGGATGCGTGAGGCCGACGAGCCGACGTTCTCGCGGATGACGGCGGAGAGTCGGTCCATGCCGAACTCGTCCTCATTGAGGTTGTTGGCCTCGGAAACTCCGTCTGAATAGATGACGAGTGCATCGCCGGGGCCGAGGCACACGGTGCCGGCCTCGTATTCCGCGAACGGCATGATGCCGAGCGGCAGGCCGCCCGATTCGAGCTGCTCGATCGACCCGTCAGCACGCGCGAGCAGCGGCGGGTTGTGCCCGGCGTTGATGAACCGCAATTCGCCCGTCACGGGGTCAAGCTCGGCCATAAAGAGCGTGACAAAACGGTTGGCGGGCGTGTTTTCGGCGAGGTATTCGTTGACCGACGTGATCGTGTCGTCGAGGGAGCGTTTTGCCGCGATCTGGCCATGAATTGCCGCGTGCAAACTCGACATCAACAAGGCCGCAGCCGTGCCTTTGCCAGAAACGTCGCCGAGTGCGACCAGTATCTTGCCGTCGCCGCGTTCGATAAAGTCGTAATAATCGCCGCCTATCTCATAACACGAGAACGAGATGCCCTGGAACTCATAACCCTCGACGACCGGCGGCCCCGACGGCTGAAAACGCTGCTGTATCTCGGTCGCAAGCTCCAACTCACGCTCCATCCGCTCCCGTTCCATCCGTTCGTCGAGCAGGCTGGCATTCTCGACGCGGATCGACGCTACAGAGGCGAGCGTCGTCAGGATGTTGAGATGCTCCTCGGTAAACGTGACCTGACTCGTCGGGGAGTCGGCATAGATGAGGCCGAAAACGTGGCGTTCGTCGACGCACAACGGGACGGCGAGCACTGAGCGAATTCCCTGCAGCACGACCGTCTGGCTCGTGAAGCGCGGGTCCTGCTGTGCGTCGGACGTCAGGACGGCCGAGCCTTTCTCGATGACCTCGTTCATTATGGAGCGCGAAATGCGCACCTCTTCGAGCGGCGCGTCCTGTCCGCGAAGGCGTGCGACCTTGATGTCCATTCCCGCATCTGCCTTTTCGTCGCGGAGCATGATGATGACCCGCTGCGCGGGAACGGTGTCGAAGACGAGCGACGCAACCTGGTCGAGAGTGCTGTCGAGGCCGCTCGACGAGAGAAGCGCGATACCAACCTTGCTGATCAGCCCGAGCAGGTCGCTGCGTGTGCCGAGGCTTATGTCGAGCAGCTCGGCGGTCGGGTTCTTGCGGGTCGAGAGCGAAACGGTCCT
>Ga0163161_10003106_pt1 | contig 11715 bp, 9 predicted proteins | sample S45metaG_FD_129847 | JGI IMG/M metagenome (GOLD analysis project Ga0163161, IMG submission 129847) | Switchgrass rhizosphere microbial communities from Kellogg Biological Station, Michigan, USA - S4-5 metaG | ecosystem: Host-associated > Plants > Roots > Rhizosphere > Soil | place: USA: Michigan... | reverse complement strand
CAGTAGAAAGATCGTATGATTTACAATCCCAGTTTTTTGCTGATGGCAGCAGGGATACCTCCTTTATGTAAAAGGAAAGCAGTCGTTTTGTATTTTACATAGTTTTTGGTAACGTACAGATAGCCTTTGTAATCATTGGTTACGCCCCATGAATTTTTGACGATATAGTATTCGCGGCCATTCTGGTCTTTGGCAAGGCCAATGATATGCATGCCGTGGTCATCTGTAGTCTGATAATTATCAAAGGCCGCCTGACGGTTTTCCTGGGTAATTTCCATTTCCGGCTTTGGTGCGCTGAACATTGCTGCAGTTTCCTCTGCAGTCATTTCTTCCACAGGTTTTGCAGGTACGTATGCCACTCCGTTTTTGTAGGAGAAAGATTTTTCGCTGACATCGGTAGCCCATGCTACAGAATAGCCTTTCTTCAGCGCATTATCGATGATCTCCGTGATCTCGTTCACAGGAACGTTTGAAACCTGATCAAAAGACCAGTTATCAGGTACCAGCAAAGTGAATTTAGAGTAGAAAGGGTGGTCGTTGAAGGATGAAAGTTCGATGTAGTCATCGGGCTTGATGCCTACTACTTCTTTGGCAAACGTTTGTGGCGTATAGCTTTTGCCATTGTAATCAAATTTTTCAGGTACAACACCCAGGTAGGAGTCGATCACCCCGGTATAAGCCTTTTGCCAGTTGGGGGTCAAAGTGCCGTTTGCGTTTTTCACTACAGCTTCCAGCATTCCTGATGTGACCGCGCCCATCTCGGCAAATTTATTCTTTTTAGTGCCGTAGTTCAGGCCGGTATAGCTGATCTGTGGCACAGCACCGTATTTCCGGTACATATTGATGACATCGTGCAGGGCACCGCCATCTCCGAGGGTCACTGCGCCGTGCATACGTACATAACTGATCCCTTTTTCGACATAGGCGTTGCGGGCAGAGAAGATCTGAGAGAGCACAAGGGGTTTTTTGCCCATTCTGATCATCTCTGATTCGAGGAAAGAGTTGGTAGAATAGCTCCAGCAGGTACCTGAAGAGCCCTGGTTTTGTACTGGCGTGTTTTCCAGGTTGATGATATCAGTGAACTTAAAGCCGGCGGTGCTGTTGGCCGACTGGTTATTTTTCAGGGAGTTCACCAGGTTGTCCTGAGCGAAGCCAAATGTAGAGGATAAAAGTAGTCCGGATGCCAGGACGAATGGCTTAATAAATGAAGTAGTCATATGCTTATTTAATTCTGCAACTTTATTGCATTTGTGTATCTTTGTGGGGCAATGTACATTTTTTACCTTTGCGAAGAAAAAAATGAAAAGATTTTGCCGGTTGCGCAACATGAAAATTACGAAACAATTTATATTATAGCGGATGAAAGCTAAAGAAGTAACCCTCCTGACCGGGTTTTTAGGTGCTGGCAAGACCACAGTGCTCAATGCGGTTATTGCAAAAAAGAAAGATACCAGGTTCGCTATTATAGAAAATGAGATCGGGGAGGAGAGCATCGATGCCGGACTGATCCTGAAGGGAGAAGACGATATCATGGAGCTGAACAATGGCTGTCTCTGCTGTACCTTAAATGACAATATCTACGAATTACTGAATAACTTATGGGACAGAAGGGATTCCTGGGACCACCTGATCATCGAGGCCACAGGAATAGCCGATCCGGCAAATATTGCCCATCCTTTTCTCACCAGTGATAATGTGAAACGGGGTTTTGACCTGAAAAGGGTCATCTGCATTGTGGATGCAGAACTGATTGAAGACCAGCTGAAAGAACATCCTGAAGCGATAAAACAGATTGCCTTCAGCGACCTCATCCTGCTGAACAAGGTAGAAAAAGTAAGCGCAGCGTATGTGAAAGAGCTGCAGGCGATTTTAAAGTCGATCAATCCTTTTGCCGAAACGCTGATCGCCGAAGGACAGAATTTCCATGTGACCAAACTTTTTGCAAGGGAGCGTTTCGCTAACTTTTACAGCAACCCCAAACCGGTGGTTACTCCAAAAGGGGTCTTCAGCCTCAGCAATGCAGCAACGGAAAAGCAGCCTTTGGTGGCTTTCGGGACTTCACATCACAGGCATGAACACAGTGATATTGAGACCATTCTGCTGAAATATAAGGAGAGCATGAATATCCAGGACCTGGAACACCGCATGATGGTTTTTCTGATCGCACAGTCGGCCAATGTATACCGTGTCAAAGGTATCATTTACAGTCACCAGTTCGAAAGCAGGATCATTCTGCAAACCGTAGGGAAGTCGCTCGCCATTTCATTGGGCGAAACCTGGCTGCCGGATGAGATCCGCGAAACGAAGATCGTGGTGATCGGCAAAGACCTTAAATTATATGGTTTCGATAAAATGTTTCGGACATGTCTTTATTCCCCTTCGGATATTGAATAAATGAGTTAAATTGGGCGCATGTTTAGTGGTTTTAAAGCTGTATTTCCCATACTTGGTGTGGTCTCTTTTTGTATAGTGCTTTCCTGCTCGTCGAGAAAAGCTATCAATGATCCTGTACTTGAGCCGGGTGTCCACAGGTCGCTTGCCATCTACCGTAAAGCTGTGCTCAGCGATATTCAGTATATGCTGGATCTGGATCTCCCTGCGCAAAAGACAAAGGCCGTTACTGCGCATGAAACCCTGACTTTCACCTTGAATAGCCTCAGGCTGCCTTTACAGCTGGATTTCAGGGAAGATCCTTCGAAGATCAGCACCATGACCCTTAACGGCAGGCATATAGAAGTGGACTATCAGAAAGAACACCTGCTTTTAGCTCCTGAGTTTTTAAAGAACGGGGCCAACGTATTGCAGATTGATTTTACTGCAGGTAACGGAGCGCTCAACAGAAATCCCGATTACCTGTACACGCTATTTGTGCCTGATCGTGCCAGGACAGTTTTTCCCTGTTTCGACCAGCCCGATCTGAAAGCCGTTTACACCCTTACGCTGCATGTTCCGCAAAGCTGGAAAGCTATTGCCAATGCAGAGCTAAGGGATTCTGTGATCGGGCAGAATTACAAGACTTATCATTTTAAACCATCCAATCTGCTGAGCACTTATCATTTCGCTTTTGCTGCGGGCGATTTTAAACTCTTTACCGGATCTTTAGGTGATAAAAATGCAGAATTTTTATACCGTGAGACGGATAAAACAAAGATTACGCCCAGCTTGCCGGCAGTTTTTAAGATCCATGCCTCCGCCTTAAAATATTATGAAAAATGGACAGGTATTCCGTATCCTTTCCAGAAGTTTGGTTTTGTGGCTATCCCTGAATTTCAGTTTGGCGGGATGGAGCATCCCGGTGCCATCCAGTACAAAGCATCGTCTTTATTTTTGGATGAGGGGGCAACAAAAGATCAGCTCAACTCAAGAAACACGCTGATCGCCCATGAAACCGCACACATGTGGTTTGGTGACCTGGTAACGATGGACTGGTTTTCGGATGTCTGGATGAAAGAGGTTTTTGCCAATTTTATGGCCGATAAGAGTGATGAGGAAGCAGGCGGAAATGATGCCTATGCCCTGAAATTCCTGATCGATCATTTTCCTGCCGCCTATGCGGTAGACCGCAGTACCGGGGCAAATCCTATCCGTCAGCCCCTGGATAACCTGCAGGATGCCGGATCTTTGTATGGCAATATCATTTACCACAAAGCACCTGTGATGATGCAGCAGCTGGAGAACCTGATGGGTAAAGAGCGTTTCCAGCAGGGGGTAAGAGAGTACCTGCGTAAATTTGCGAATGGAAATGCTTCATGGCCGGATCTCATACAGATCCTTGACCGCTATACGCCCGCTAACCTGCAAGCCTGGAATAAAGTATGGGTAAATGAGAGCGGCCGCCCGGTGATCAGCTATACGATGACTACCCAGGATGCAAAAATCCATCGCCTGCTGCTCAGTCAGCAGACAGAGTACGGGCAGAAGCGTATCTGGCCGCAATCTTTTGAGGTCAGCCTCTTTTATCCCGGCTCGGTAAAAGTACTGCGCGTCAACCTGAAGGCAGAGAAAATGCTGCTCAAAGAAGCTGAAGGATTACCAGAACCGCAGCTGGTCCTTTTCAACTCTGCCGGTGATGGTTATGGGGAGTGGCCTGTAGACCCGCGTCTGCCGGAGCAATTATCCAGTCTCGAAAAACCGTTGCACCGCGCCACAGCCTATATTTCCCTGTATGAGCAGATGCTGAGCGGCAAGGCCATCAGTCCGGCCCGGTTACTTGCTGTATTTGGAAAATCTCTGGAAAAAGAGCAGGAAGAGCTGAATGTCAAACTGCTCAGCACTTACATCAGCACCCTTTACTGGCAGCTGAGCACTGCAGCGCACAGAAAAACCCTATCTGTTACCCTTGAAAATCAAATCTGGACAGCGCTGCTGAAACAAAAGAGCAGCAACAATAAAAAGCACCTGTTTAAACTTTACCAGGATATATTCATGAATGCCGACGCCCGCCGGAGGTTATACCAGGTTTGGGAAAGCCAGCAGCCGCCTGCAGGGATAGCACTGTCAGAAGACGATTATACCAGTCTGGCTTTTGCGCTGGCGCTCAGGGATGATGCCGATCCCTCCATCTTAGCCGTGCAGGATGCACGGATCACTAATCCCGACCGGAAAAGGCGTTTTGAGTTTATCATACCGGCGGTTTCAGGGGATAAAGCAAAGCGTGATCATTTCTTTAACAGTCTGAAATTATTGCCGAACAGGGCAAAGGAATCCAATGTGCTGTCTGCGCTTTATTACCTGCACCATCCTTTGCGCCAGGCCAGCAGTATCCGCTATTTACAGCAAAGCCTTGACCTGTTGAAGGAAATACAGGCTACGGGAGATATCTTTTTCCCTCAGTCCTGGTTGCAGGCCACATTCGGGAGTTACCAAAGTAAACAGGCAGCAGATGTAGTGAGGACGTTTTTAACTGCGCACCCTGATTACAATCCAAAGCTAAAAGCCAAAATCCTGCAAAATGCCGACAATTTGTTCAGGGCAGAAAAGCTGGTGCATTAGCACTGTGAAGGAATATTTAAAATTGTAACGAATAATTTCACTATTGATATTGAAATTATTCGTACATTAGTGTGATCAATCCCTACAGCTATGACAGTTCCTCAGGTATTTCCCACAGACAAAAGAACAGAAACGCTTCGTGTTAAGTTTGGTGCAATAGACGTCAGCGATGATATGAAGGTTTTTCAGTTTGCAAGACAGGGCCTAAAGCCGGGCCTGTTCTATGATTTTGCAGAGGCGATCAATGTTTCCAACAAGTCGCTTGCCGATCTGATCAATATATCGTCACGTACGATCAGCAATTATAAAGAACAAAAGAAACTACTGGAGCCAGTTTACGGCGAGCACCTGCTTAAACTGATCGGCCTGTACAAAAAAGGGGTAGAACTGTTCAGTACGGTAGATGAGTTCACCTATTGGCTGAACAAACCTTTCTGGAATTCAAAAGAGCGCCCTATGGATTGGTTAACCACTCCCGGGGGAGTAGACCTGGTTGCAGATGAGCTGATCAAGATGGCTTATGGCGATGCAGTTTAACCTCGCCTGATGGTCGTTTTCAGGATAGGGCATAAAAACTATGCAGGCACACTGACTGCTTCCGGCGTAAACGGGAGATGGGCTTCAGCAGGCAGGCCTGTGATCTATTGTGCAGAAAATATCCCGCTGGCCTTTCTGGAGAATATGGTGAGGCGGCAGGGAGTAGGTTTCAATGATGATTTCAAGATCGTTTGTATAGAGGTTCCTGACGACCTCCTGATCAGCAGTATAGAGGAGCGTGACCTTGATCCTGACTGGCGTGATGCCTATGATTACAGTCATTGCCAGCCGCTGGGCAACCAATGGTTTGACCATCTGCGGATGCCCCTTTTAAAGGTCCCTTCGGCAGTGATGCCCGAGTCGTACAATTTTGTGATCAATACACATCATCCCGATTTCAGGAGGGTTAAGATCATCGCCATTACGGACCTGGTGCCGGATGTAAGGATCGAGGATATCCTGAAAAAGTACCCTCAGCAGGGGGCAAAATAAAAATTCAAATACAATAGATATGAGTGAAAAATTAAACATCGGTTGGATCGGGCTCGGCAATATGGGAACGCCAATGGTAAAAAATCTGGTCAAAGCAGGATTCGACGTAACAGTATATAACCGCAGTGCAGATAAATCAGCAGCACTGCGCAAAGAAGTTAACATCAAAATCGCCCCGTCACCTGCCGCACTGCTGGCTACATCGGATGTGATCTTCACGATGCTGAGTGATGACCATGCGGTGAAACAGGTTTATGAAGGTGAAAACAACGTTTTTTCAGAAAAGCCGGGCAAAGAACTGACCATGGTGGATATGAGCACCGTTTCTCCTGAAACTACACTATACCTTGCCGGCCTTTGCGCAGAAAAAGGCATTTCTTACCTCGATGCACCTGTTGCGGGCAGTGTAAAGCCTGCTGAAGAAGCACAACTGGTGATCATGGTTGGCGGAGACGAGCAGGTGTATGCAAAAGTAAAACCTGCTTTTGATGTGCTGGGTAAAATGTCAGTCTACCTCGGCGAAAACGGGAAGGCAAATGTAGCCAAGTTATCGGTGAACCTGATGCTGGGCGTTGTGGCACAGGGATTGGCAGAGGCCGTAATTTTTGCGCGCAAGAATGGTTTAACGGCAGAACAGCTGCTTCCCCTGATCAATGCGAGTGCAGTAGGAGGCGGGCTGACCAGGATGAAAACAGAGAATATCATCAATAATGATTACAAACCCGCGTTTGCACTTAAATTGCTGGAAAAAGATATCAGGCTCGCTACAGAAAATGGCATGGATACCCCGGTAGGACAATCTTTATATACTACATTGCAGGCAGCAAATGCAAAAGGGCATGGCGATGAAGATATGATCTCCGTATTGAAATACCTGTCCGGAGAATAAGATTGAAATGATGGGATTTAAGATCTTAAGGTTTATATTTTTTGGTAATTACTTTGTAGGATTACTCGCCGTTGCCTTAACGATCGAATCCACGCTGCAGCTGGGTGTGCCTTTTAATTCCCTGAGTTATTATATCCTGCTGTTCCTGGTTCCCATTATCTATTATACCTATGCCTACATGGGGGCCAAAAGCAGCGACAACTCAAAGAATCCCAGGACTGCCTGGTATGGCAAGCACCATACCTTTATCCATTGGAGCCAGATCACTTTAAGCCTCATCGCTTTCAGCGTGTTCATCTATATGCTGAGCAGGGATTATATGGCCATCCTGCACCTTCCGCTGTGGTACTGGATCACAGTGGGAGTGGTGGTAGGGATGGCCATCCTGTATTATGGGCTGGTGCCGGTATTCTTCTTTAACCTCAACCTCAGGAATACAGGCTGGTTTAAACCCTTCATCATCGGGTTTATCTGGGCGGCTACGGCAAACCTGCTGCCGCTGATCCTGCTGAAGATAGAATCCGGAATCAACTTTACTGAATCTCCCTTGTGGTTTTTTCTTCTGATCAAGAACTGGATGTTCTGTACGGTCAACGCGATCATGTTCGATATGAAAGATTATGCGATAGACTCCAACAGCCAGCTCAAAACCTTTGTCGTACGTATCGGCTTAAAAAGAACGATCTTTTATGTGCTGATCCCGCTGCTGCTGCTCGGCATGTTATCCCTGCTGGTATTTGCCTGGTTTGAACATTTTGCCCCCGGCAGGATACTGCTCAATCTGATCCCCTTTGTCCTCACACTGGTGGTTGCGTATTCGATGAACAAAAGAAAGAAGATCCTGTATTATCTGATTGTCATTGACGGCCTGATTTTGGTAAAAGCGATATGCGGGATTAGCGGGATGTTACTGATATAAAAAACCAGCCTTATGCAAAACAATTACGATTCCATTGCCCGGTATTACGATGTGCTCAGCAGGCTGGTTTATTTTCGCGCACAGTTAAAGGCACAGACCGATCAGCTGCCCCTCATCCCGGCAAACAGCAGGATACTCATCGCCGGTGGCGGAACAGGCTGGATACTGGAAGAGATCAGCAAGCTCCATCCTTCAGGACTACATATTACTTATGTAGAGATCTCCGAAAAAATGCTTGCGCTTTCCAGAAAACGCAAGGTCAGGCAAAATACCATTGAATACATCCACGCAGCTGCCGAAGATTTTAAGATCAGCATGACTTATGATGTGGTCATTACTGCATTCCTGTTTGATAACTTCTCAAAAGATAAGATCAGCACCGTCTTCAATCAGTTTGATGCTGCCCTTCGAAATAAAGGATTATGGCTGTTTTCCGATTTTTACTATACGGCCGCTGAAGGCAAATCCTGGCAAAAATATATGCTTAAAGCGATGTACTTCTTCTTCCGCCAGATTTCCAATGTAGAAACCAATACCCTCATCAACACAGAACACTGTTTCGCGGAACAATCCTACCAGCTGCTGAAGGTTGAAACCTATTACGGTGGATTCATCAAATCCATCGTTTATCAAAAATCTTAAATTGATCTCAAAAGAGTTATTTTAATGCTGTTTTAACTCAAGTGTAAGGCAAGTGTAACCACAATGTAACACGACTATTGTAACAATAGTGCAGGGAAACTATTTTGGAGCGTAAGATGCCCTATATTAGAGAAATGGCGATTTAAACTCCTCCAGGCCACAATTATTTGAATTTAATAAGTATTGATTTGAACGGAATATGTTCCTGATCATGCTTGTCAGTTACATTTGTTGTGTACTAATAACACTAAGTAGAATATCGATTTAATTTAATTGAATTAATGATGCCCCGATTACCCGTATCCACCCTTCTTTGTTGTTCTTTTTTGTGCGCTAATCTAGCTGTCGATGCCCAGACCTTGAATATGAAAGAGGCCATAAGCACTGCGATAGCGAATTACGGAACGATCAAGGCAAAAACAAACTACGTCAACGCCTCTAAAGAGACTGTTACGCAATCCAAACGCGAGTACCTGCCCAACTTCACCCTGTCGGCGCAAAACGCCTACGGAACAGTAAACGGGCAAACAGGGCCTTTTGCACCGATCGGCCTTGGACTCAATGCTTCATCCTCAGGGCCAACGCTGCCTGCTCAGAGCTGGAATGCCGCTTTCGGAGCATTGTACCTCAGTAATATCAACTGGGACTTTTTTACTTTCGGACGTATCAAAGAGCGGATCAAGGTTTCTAAACAACAACTTACGCGCGATCAAAACGATCTGAGCCAGGAAATCTTCCAGCATGAAATACGTGTTTCGGCAGCTTATCTCAACCTGCTTGCGGCACAACGCATCGCCAAATCGCAGCAGCGGAACCTGGAAAGAGCAATTGTATTTAAAGATAACGCAGTTGTCCGTGCTAAAAACGGGCTTATCGCGGGTGTGGATTCAGCACTGGCCATTGCACAGGTGTCCAGCGCCAGGATGCTGCTGACCAACGCCATTGATATACAGCAGGAGCAGGCCAATAAACTCGGGGTACTTTTAGGGGTTACCGCAACAGATTTCACCCTGGATACTGCTTCAATCAATCATGTACCTCATGCCATCTTATTAAAAGATACCAGCGCAAATCTTACACAACATCCTACCTTAAAATATTACAGGAGCAGGGTAGATGTCAGCAATGAGCAAACCAACTATTACAAAAGGTTGATGTACCCTACCTTTTCCTTCTCAGGCGTTTTACAGGGAAGGGCGTCAGGATTTGACTCCAACTACGCCAACGACCAGAATGCATTTACACGCAGCTACTCTGATGGTATCAACCCTACACGCGGGAATTACCTGTTCGCGGTAGGAGTGGTCTGGAACCTGAGTTCCATACTGAAGACCTCGCCACAAGTGAGGGCACAGCGCTACACGACATACGGACTTGAAAATGAGTATCAGGTAGCAGACCAGCAGCTGCATTCGCAACTGGCACTGTCAGAAACCAAAATTAAAAACGCAATGGACAATTATATGGAAGCACCGGAACAGGTGAAAGCCGCAGCACAGGCTTATCTTCAGAAAAGCGTCCAATACAAAAACGGTTTAGCCACACTGGTAGATCTGACGCAGGCCTTATTTGTGCTCAACCGGGCAGAGACCGACAGGGATATTGCCTATACCAATGTGTGGCAGGCACTGCTGATCAAGTCGGCCGCCGCTGGTGACTATAATCTATTTATTAACGAATTTTAAGCTGTACCTCAAGATATGAATTTAATACGTTTCGCACTGCGCAAGCCCATCTCCATCATGGTGTTTGTTGCAGGAATGCTGTTCTTCGGTATCAGCGCCATGACCAGCATCAAGGTAGATATCCTGCCACAAATGAACCTGCCGGTGATCTATATCGCGCACCCTTTTGGAGGGTATACTCCAGAGCAAATGGAAGCTTATTTCGGTAAGAACTATGTGAACATCCTGCTTTTCGCCAACGGGATCAAAAGCATCGAGACCAAAAACACACAGGGCCTGATGCTGATGAAATTAACTTATTACCAGGGTACCAACATGGCCCAGGCTGCTGCAGAGCTCAGCGCACTGTCTACCCGGGCACAGTCTAACTTCCCCCCCGGATCGCAGCCCCCTTTTGTTATCCGTTTTGATGCCTCTTCACTGCCGGTAGGGCAGCTGGTGCTCAGCAGTGAGAAAAGGACTAATGATGAACTGCAGGATCTCGCCAATACCTTTGTGCGGCCATCCTTTACTTCAGTTCCGGGATTACTGGCGCCGGCACCATCAGGAGGTAGCCCGCGTTCCATCGAGATCAACGTTGATCCGGGACTGATGCGTTCGCATAATCTCACTGTAGATCAGATTGTTAATGCCATTAAGTTAAACAACCAGACCGCTCCCTCAGGAAACGTCAGGATAGGGGATGTCAACTACATTACCCCTACAAACTACACCATTGATAAAGTAAAAGAGTTTGAAAACATCCCGCTGTTTAAAGGGGCTGTACAAAATATCTATCTTAAAGATGTTGCTGTGGTAAAAGACGGGGCAGATTTAACACAGGGATATGCCCTGATCAATGGAAAGCGTTCAGTATATGTAAATATTGCCAAATCAGGTGATGCTTCTACCTGGGATGTCGTAAAAGGACTGAAAGCCAATCTGCAAAAGATCCAGAATACTTTACCTGAAGATGTGAAGCTCTCTTATGAGTTTGACCAGTCGGTTTACGTGATCAACTCTGTTGAGAGCCTGATCAAAGAAGGTGTGATCGGTGCGGTACTGACCGGATTAATGGTATTGCTGTTCCTGGGCGACAGGCGCGCGGCACTGATTGTCATCCTCACCATTCCAACCTCGATCATCTCCGGCGTATTGTTCCTTAAATTATTCGGACAAACGATCAATATCATGTCGCTCTCAGGATTAGCCCTGGCGATCGGTATCCTCGTTGATGAATCCACGGTAACCATTGAGAATATCCACCAGCATTTTGATATGCATAAGCCCAAGGCGCTGGCCATCTGGGATGCCTGTAAGGAGATCGCCTTTCCAAAATTGCTGATCCTCTTCTGTATCCTGGCAGTATTTGCACCTGCATTTACCATGACCGGTATCCCGGGAGCACTGTTCCTGCCGCTCGCTCTGGCTATTGGATTTTCCATGATCGTGTCTTTCCTGCTGTCACAAACCTTTGTGCCGGTAATGGCCAACTGGCTGATGGTTGCCCATCCTTACCCGCATGAAAAAACGGACAGTACGATCACTGACGATGAAGATCAGTTTAACCAGACTGGCCT
>Ga0163161_10003102_pt1 | contig 11726 bp, 11 predicted proteins | sample S45metaG_FD_129847 | JGI IMG/M metagenome (GOLD analysis project Ga0163161, IMG submission 129847) | Switchgrass rhizosphere microbial communities from Kellogg Biological Station, Michigan, USA - S4-5 metaG | ecosystem: Host-associated > Plants > Roots > Rhizosphere > Soil | place: USA... | reverse complement strand
GAGGTCACCATTATGCTTAAAATCGTACATTGTTTTGAAGGCTTTAATAAAGCTGTCATTCACAACTTCGCGGGCAACGTTCCTGTCCTTGAAGTAGCGGGTGGATACTCCCATGAGATAGCCCCAATAATGAACATATACACGTTCTTGTATACGCTCATCACGGGCACTCAGAGCCGCAATGATCTCCCGGAACATTGTATCTTTTTTATCCACGCTACGCTAAGCCTATCTTTACTGACAATATTTCTAATTTTTCCTTTGCGTTGAACGCAGCATTCCACAGTAAAACGCTTACCGCAACAAAAACGCTACAGAACCTGCAATTTATAAAATTACCAAAAATAACTGTAGCGTTCTGCAAATACCGTTCGTTTTACACTCCAAATACACATTGAAAATTAAACATATTAAACATGAAATTTAATCTTACCTTCCTTTCTGAAAAAAACAGAAAAGCTGTAACGCTTGCTGTGATGTCATTTGTTGCGATCAGTTTAGGTTCCTGCAAAAATGATGATGTCGTTAATGTACCTGATCAGTCAGCAGTTAACGTAACCAATGCTTCTCCGACAAGAAACTCAGTAGATTTCTATCTTGACAACCAAAAAGTAAATAAAAACGCAGCAATAGTAACAGGAAACAACACCGGCTACTGGCTGGCTTTTACTGGTTCAAGAACAGCAACTGTCACTGCTTCAGGAAATAGCACAAGCATCCTGACCCAAAAGATCAACCTGCAAAGTGGTCGCTACCATTCTGTTTTTATCGTAGACTCAGCAGCCAATGCATTGTCATTCCTGACGATCAGGGATGAATGGTCTACCAGTGTTCCACAGGATAAAGCTCAGATCCGTTTTATCAACTTAACACCTGATGCCCCAAATTACACGCTGGAATACGTGGGCGACGCTACTGAATTCGCTAACAGGGCCTATAGGGAATACACAGCTTTTAAAGCGGTACCAGCGAAAACAGGTATCACCCTGAGATTGAAAAACACCAGTACCAATACCATTGTGGACTCTCTTACCAATGTAGAATTTAAAAGTCAGGAGATTTACACAGTTTGGGCAAGAAGTAAAGGAACTACGCCAGTGGATAGTGTAAAACGTATCAAAATCACCAGACTGACTAAAAGTTTCTAGAACAGCCAGTCTATCCATTCGCTTACCTGTTAATTCTGTTTATATCCTATCACCGAACCATCTGAATTGTGCTTTCAGGTGGTTCATTTTTTTTTTAACGGCTTCCCTGTTTCAGAATAAATGAAGCCAGCATCACTGTAACCACGATTCCCGAAATTCCGGGAAAAAGAATAAAGAGGTACAGCACACCGCTCACTGCGATAACAGTGAGAACAAACAAAAGCCCTTTCAAAGGGGTTTCCATTTTAAATGCAGCAATAATAGTAAACAGGTAAAAGGCTCCGGCGAGTATTTGTAAGAACATGTACAAATATGGCTATCCTAATGTTAATTTAATGTTAAGCCACATTCATAATTTCATTACAATGACAATTGAAACTGTTTAATACGTTGCGTTCAGCAGATCCGGTCGTTCCTGATAAGTTTTCCAAAGAAACTCCCCAAACAGAGAATTTACCCATGGAAATGCAGCACGCGTATACTGACGAGGATTATCTACATGAAAAGATTCATGCATAAACCCTGTATCACCATGGCTTTTTTGGAGCATAGCGAGGCATTGCTTAATTTCAGCTTCATCTGTGCTGGTAAGCCCTCTTGCTATGATACTCATCGGCCAGACCATATTTTTTCCGATATGGGGGCCACCAACACCCTCGGCGACTTTACCTTTATAAAAAAAGGGATTATCTGCTGAAAGCACCATTTTCCTGGTATTCAGATAAACGGGATCACTCATGGACATGGTTCCGAGATATGGCATAGCCAGCAGGCTTGGTATACTCGCATCGTCCATCAGGTGATAACTGCCAAGGCCATTGATCTCATAGGCGAGCACTTTACCATACGTTTCATGCTCAATGATCGCATACTTTTGCAGGGCCTGCCTCACTTCCATCGCCAGCGCTTCCATTTCAGCCGCTACTTTTTCATCTGCCTTGATCACCCTGAACAGTTCTGCTGCCTGACGGAGGCTCACCACGGCAAAGAAGTTGGAAGGTATCAGGAAGGAGAACACCGTAGCATCCTCTCCCGGTCTGAATGCGGAGCAGATTAACCCTACAGGCTTAACCGGGTAGCCAAAGCCCTGCATGGGCAAACTGTCTGTTGCCCAGGCGGTAGCCCGCTGAAAGTGGTAAGGGCCATCATTTTCCTTACGTTGCTGCTCTTTAAAGGTTTTTAAAATGGTCTTCATCGCTTCCTGCCAGCTGGCATCGAAATGGCTGGTATCCTTAGTTTGCTGCCAGTAACGGTAGGCCAGCCTGATGGGGTAACACAAAGAATCAATCTCCCATTTACGTTCATGAACGCCCGGGATCATATTGGTGAGGTCTTCCTTAAATTCCGAAGTTTTGGTAGGGTCATTAAAGAAAGAACTTGCATAAGGATCTTTTAAAATGTATTTCACCTGCCTGTTGATGACGCCCGCAACAAGATCTTTCAAAGCTTTGTCTTTTCTCATCAGCGGCAGGTATGCCCAGACCTGTGCAGAGCTGTCACGAAGCCACATCGCCTCTATGTCGCCACAGCTCAGAAAAGTATCCGGCCTGTCTTCAAAATTTGTAAAGGTAACTGAAGTATCCAGTGTATTGGGAAAGCAGTTGCTGAACAGCCAGGCAAATTCTTTGTTTTTCACTTTCGACGTAAAGTCATTAATTGCATTCTCTACCGCTTTACTGTTAAAACGGCGCAAAGCCTGGGCCCTTCTTACTACAGGAAATTCAGGTTCGGCTGCAAAGGATAACATGTTCCCTGAAAATAAAGCGGCAGTTAACAAGCCTGCCTTTTGTACAAAAGATCTTCTTTCCATTAATTATATATAAGGTGATAATATTGCCATGGCCAAACAGGCGCTCAATATTATATAAATTTTCAAACTTTACCTATTCAAGATGCCTCATTCCACTCCTTTTACCTGCATAGGAATAGTGTAGATTGCCGTCGATGCCGTGATAAACAGGTCGGTACGATTTTTACCGCCGAAACAAACATTCGATGTCCAGGGCTCTTTTACATCTATGTGACCAATGAGAACGCCCGCAGGACTGTAGATTGACACTCCCTTTCCGGTCAGGTAAAAATTCCCCCGGTTGTCTAAAGTCATGCCATCTGAACCTTCATCAATGATCTGGGTCTGGCTGCTCAGGTCACCATTTGCCTCAATGGTAAATCGATAGGTCTTGTTGCGCTGCCTGTCTGCCACATAAAGATATTTTCCATCCGCAGAGCCGACGATACCATTGGGCCTTACAAAGTCAGCTGCAACAGCCCTTACCTTTGCTCCTTTCCCTGCAGGAAGATAATATACCTTTTCACCCTCAATTTCCGGTTTCTTTCTGGTCCAGTAATCGCGCTGGTAATAAGGATCAGTGAAATAGATACCGCCTTTGCTATCCGGCCACAAATCATTGGGGCCATTTAATTTCCTCCCTTCAACATCAGAAAGCAAAACCTTTACCTTGCCGCTTTTGCTGATTGACCAGAGTTCATTATGCTCATCCGCACAGGACAGTAATTCGCCCTTGCTGTCAAAGTATAATCCATTTGAGCGGCCGGCATTATCCTTAAATAAAGACAATTCTCCTTCAGCGCTAAACTTCCATATTTTATTATTGGGCTGGTCAGTAAAGTACACATCTCCTTTTTTATTTACGGCAGGTCCTTCCGTGAAAGAAAACTGCTTTGATATCAGTTTCAGGCTGTCCTGTTGAAACAATTGGGCGTTGGTATCCAGCGTAAGCAGGGACAGCAACGAAACGAATAAGACGACAGGGAAAAACTTAAGTACAGGCAGTGAAGGGGACATAGTTAAATTTATAGATCAAAACTATCTTTTAACCCCAAAAATCAAACCAGAATAAACAAAAAATATATAAATATGTAAACCGTATAACTTTTGTCTTAAATATTAAATTGAGGGTTTTTAAGATTACCTTCGCTTTATGAATAGCTTTTACGCGAATTATAAGGGAATTATCTGGTTACTCGCCGGTATTATCGCCGGCAGTGTTGCAGGACTGGCATTTGGTCAGCGTGTAAGTATATTAAAGCCTGTTGGCGAGATATTTCTGAATCTTCTTTTTACGGCGGTCATCCCGCTGGTATTTTTCTCCATTGCCTCTGCGATCGGGAGTTTAAAGGAAACCAGTAAGCTGAGCAAAATGATGGCTGTTATGGCGCTGGTATTCCTCGCCACAGTACTTATTTCTGCCTGCCTGACGATCCTTGCCGTCAGGATTTTCCCGATTCATGAACACATGGCAGCTGCCACCCTCACAGAAAGTATAGAAAAAAAGCCATTTGCTGACCAGATTACGCAACTGTTCACGACGAGTGAATTTTACGAACTGCTCTCCCGCAAAAGCATGCTCGCCATGATCATTTTTTCTGTGCTTACCGGCTTTGCAACTTTGCGTGCAGGCAGCGCCGGAGCAGCTTTTTCAGCCTTCCTGCAGTCGGGCAATGAAATCTTCAAAAACGTATTTGTAATTATCATGAAACTGGCACCAATAGGACTAGGCGCTTATTTCGCCTATCAGGTTGGTATTTTTGGCCCTCAGCTTTTTGGAACCTATGCGCGTTCTCTGGGCATATATTATGGTGTTGGCGCCTTCTACTTTGTGTTTTTATTTAGCTTTTATGCTTTTGTAGCAGGTGGCATCAGGGGCATCAGGAAATATTGGAAGAATAACATCGTCCCCTCGGCCACCGCAGTAGGTACCTGCAGCAGCATCGCCAATATCCCTGCAAATCTGGAAGCCGCAGAGAAGATTGGAGTTCCCGGATATATATCCAATGTAACTATTCCACTGGGTGCCACACTGCATAAAGATGGCTCCAGTATATCGTCTATCATAAAGATGGCTGTGGTGTTTGCGCTGTTTGGCAAAGGTTTCGATAGTGTTGATACGATCCTTCTGGCACTGGGCATGACCGTGCTGGTGAGCGTAGTGGAAGGAGGCATTCCCAACGGCGGCTATGTAGGCGAACTGCTATTTATCTCTGCCTATGGCTTTCCGCCCGAGGCCCTGCCGCCCGCAATGATCATCGGCACGCTGGTAGACCCCATGGCTACTTTACTGAATTCTACAGGAGATACGGTGGCGGCAATGCTGGTGACCAGATTTACAGAAGGAAAAAATTGGCTGTCCTCAGCAGAGGAGAAAAACAAGATAGCAGACCCAACAGGGATTACAAAGGCATAAATCCGTTTTCTACATTGCTTTCATCCAGTCCTACTACAGAGTAGTGTCTCGGAAGGTACCAGGTCACAGTCTGCATCATATTGCGGTAATGCTCTTCCGATTCAAAGAATTTCGGGGTAATATTAAAAGCGAGGTCCTGGCTTACTTCCTCTCCATTTTTACGCATCATCAGCATAACTTTAGGATGCTGTATCCCATTGAGTTCAAAAAAGTCTTTCAATAATTTTCTTGTCTGCGATGGAAGAATGGTTTCGGCAGGCTGGCCAATCATGATTTCTTCGCCCTGCGCTACTTCTTCTGAGGCATTGCTGCTGTTGCTGAACAGGCTGTCGAGCGTAAAGAAATTGCCGTTCAAATGATAATTCAGAATATCACCGTAAGTTAATACCCAGTCGGGCTGACCGCTGCCTGGGTTAAGCACTACTCCATATCCCCTCTCAACAAGGAAACCGCTGATCATTTCATGGATCACATAGGATTGAAATTCTTCTCCGGGTGCAGGAATATACAGCTGAAAATACGGAAAACCATCGGGGCCGGCAATCAGTTGAGGAGTACCGCAGCGGAAAGCAGCAAATGGAAGATCAGCCAGAAACTGGCTTACCCAGGTTTCGCTTCTTTCTTCTCTTGGTACCTCGAGCAATGTTGCAAGTGCCTGTGTTTTATTCAGATCACCGCTAATGCGTTGTGGGGTATCCTGCTCAAGGGATCCGGGGGATCTGGCCGGCTGACTATGCTCTTCAACACTTACTTCTTCCTCAGTTGCTGCAGGTATCACTGCTTCAGGTTTGATTTCGGTTGCAGCTGGTGCTGCTGCTTTTTTTGCCGTCTCAGTCTTCTTGAAAATATCGAATAGTCCCATGTAATTTATTTTGCTCCCCGTCAGATTTATCCTTCTTCCGCCATTCAAATTTAGCAAATTATGAAGAGATATGTTTAGTTTAATTATCTTTTGATTAATAGGCTAACAATGAGTATCTTGTCAATCAACAGCTTCATGCGCGTTTCCCGGTGCAAAAAACCTTTTTATATCAATTGCAAGTTACTGCATGACGCATGGTCATGCAGTGGTCGTGTTTGGTTCTGGGTAAGAATATAGCTGATATATCCTTCAATTATAGACGAACTATACCATGTATACCCCTTGTTCACGGTAACACCACCTGTACTTTACCTAAAGGGTAAACAAGCGGTGCTTATGCACTGAAGTAGAAGTGAAGATGGGGTAAACATGGTATAGCCTGAACATAGATCCGAAATAGTGAAATCATAGCTTAACTACGGACAAAACACGACCAGTATACAGGCTAAAACGGAATGAATCTTACAGGGATTGTCAGTTTTGACATTTTGAAATACAAAAATAGTAAAGAAATTTTTATCTTTAAACAATGAATAACCTCTATTTATCTGAGCTCCATATCTACCCTATTAAATCTTTAGGGGGCATCAGTTTACAGCAGTCGGAAATCACCGAAACGGGCTTGAAATACGACCGTAAATGGATGCTGATTGACGATGAAGGCACTTTCGTTACCCAGAGAAAACATTTTGAACTGGCAATGCTGCAGGTAAAAATTGATGCTGAAACGCTGAGTGTAAGCCATAAAAAAGACCCGGCCATCAGCATCTCTTTTTCATTGGAAGAAAACACCGGCATTACCATCCCGGTAAGGATCTGGGATGATGAGTCTACAGGGCTGGAAGTGAGCAAAGAAGTGAACAGGTGGTTTTCAGATTTTATGCAGATGCCCGTTCGGCTGGTACAAATGCCTGCTGAGGCACGGAGGCTGGTTGATCCCCGTTATGCGGAGGAAAATGAGATCGTAAGTTTTGCGGATGGATATCCCTGTCTGCTGATCAGCCAGGCTTCGCTCAACGGCCTTAATGATAAACTGAAAGATCCGGTAAGAATGGACCGCTTTCGCCCCAATTTTGTATTTACCGGTGGTGAGGCACATATCGAGGATACTTTTGGCAGCTTTTATCTGGGGGATGTATTGTTCTCTGCAGTAAAGCCTTGTGCGCGTTGCGTGCTCACTACCATCGATCAGCAAACTGGTGAAAAAGGACATGAACCTTTAAAAACATTGGCTGGATACCGGACCATTAATAAAAAGGTCATGTTTGGGCAGAACCTGATTCATCAGGGCAATGGCACCATCCGGATTGGCGACCAGATCCGCGTTAAAGACTGGAAACCGATAGCCTGAATACCCCGGCCATTTCTACTTTAATCGAAAAAGCATCTTTAAGCAAAACTGACCTGTACCTGGCCAGGATGATACGGATAACCCCACCGTGTGTAACTACGCACACATTCTGATAAGGCTGCAGCAGCAGTTTGTCCCAGAACTGAAAGATACGCTGCTCCATTTGCAGCATGGTTTCGCCGTTGGGAGGTGCAAGATGCACAAAATCGTTCATCCATATTTCTGATGCTGCGCGGTCTATGGTATCCCAGGTCTTCCCTTCCCAATCGCCAAAATTGAGTTCACACAGGGATTCATCTGTTTCATAACCCTGCTGATGCGCATGCGCGTACTCCGTTGCAATCGCAGCTGCCAGCCGGGTACAGCGTGATGAAGGACTGGAATATATGGCATCAATTTTTGAGGGAAGCTGTGTGATGATATTGTCTTTTTCGGCCGAAAAACTAGTTGCAAGGTCAACATCTGTTCGTCCGTATATCTGCCCTTTCTCTGTCAGGGGCGTGGTATGCCTGATCAGATAAACTTCCATACCAGAAACATAGACAAATAAATAATCACCTCTGTCAGCTGCTGTACAGCACCGAGGCAGTCGCCCGTATAGCCACCGATCCATTTTTTAAAATATTTTCCCAGGTAATAGCTGATGATCACTACCGGAATCAGGATAAATGCGATGGAAGATTCCGCTGTGTAAAAGATCAAAGCGCCCATAGGCAACAGTGCACATAAAGCAGCAACGATGAGGTTAAGGGGTCTTGGTTTTTCCGTTACCGCAGGCCCGGCCTTGCTCTCTGTGCTGCGTGCGTAGTTGTGATTGAAGGTCACGATGATGGCTGCAAAACGGCTGAGCGACTGTGCAATCACAAATGTGCCGAGGATCACGATCGCGTTGACATCAGCGGTAACCTGTATCGTGGCGATGAATTTGATGGCAAGCAGAAAGATCAGCCCTGCTACGCCATATGTGCCCAGCCTGCTGTCTTTCATGATATCCAGGATCTTTTCCTTTGTCCATCCCCCGCCGAAACCATCACAGACATCTGCAAAACCATCTTCATGAAAGGCACCTGTCAGCAATAAGGTAGATACCATGGAGAAAAGAACAGCCAGGGCATTTCCAAAAAGGAAGTTTGCCAGCAGATAAACAAGCGCAGCAAGAAAACCTGCTATCCAGCCAACCAAAGGGAGGTACCTGATCGCATCGGGCAGCAGGGCCGCGCTGTCTTTGTGGATGGCAGCAGGTGCGGGCAGTCTTGTATAAAAAGACATGGCGGTAAGAAAAAGTTTCAGTTCCCTGTTGATCATTCTGTTACATTAAATAAACTCTGCAGATGGATGTATGGCTATTTTTTCAAAAACAATGGTAATCCTGAAACCATAAAGATAGCTTCATTTGCTTGGGCTGCAACATACTGATTTGCCCAGCCCTGCAGGTCTGCAAATTTACGCCCGATATCAGTTTCTGCATGCATCCCCATTCCCAATTCGTTGGATATAATGATATAGGTAGCGGCTGCTGTGCTCAGCTGACCGATCTCTTTTTTAAATTCTGCCAATGAACGGTTGATGTCGTTGTCATAGTCCATAAAAAAATTCGTCAGCCACAGGGTAACACAGTCGATCACCACCGTTCTGCCTTCTAATGGTAATAAATGGAGGTCCCGGTAGGTTTCGAAGGTTGTCCATTCCGGCCCGCGGTCATCCTGATGACGCTTTACACGTTCACGGAAGTCTTCATCCCAGATTTTCGCAGTTGCGATATAAACCGGTTCGGCGCTCAATTCCAGCGCCCGCTGTTGGGCGTATGCACTTTTTCCGCTCCTTACCCCACCGCTAACATAAATGAGCATAATAATCTAAGGTTGAGGTGCAGGGTCAGTATTTTTGAAACGTTTGTAAAGAAACAGCTGCCATTTCTCTTCTGCTACGCCTGCTTTATCCATTTCTGAACGCGACAGGGTGAAAAACAGGTCTGATAAGCGGTTGATATATGCCGGGATAGTTTCATCTACCTCATCTGTTTGAATGAGGCTGACCAACCTTCTCTCGCCCCTGCGCATTTGCGTCCTGATCATATGGCATAAAGCAGAAATTTCATTGCCTCCCGGAAGGATAAAATAATCTGAGGGATGTGTCATTGCTCCTTCGAGTTCATCAATCCAGGTTTCACAAAACCCGGGGCCATCTGCCGGCATAGGATTGGTATTGATCTTTTTGGTATCTGAAGGCCGCGCAAGGTGAGACATCATGTCCATCATATCCTTCTGGATTTTATGCAGGTTCGGCTGCCACTCATGTGTTTGCCCCAGTTTCACCCTCAGAAAGCCAATCGTAGAATTGACTTCATCCAATGTGCCGATACATTCTACACGCACATCATCTTTGCTTACCCTTTTACCACCAAAGAGACCGGTAGTTCCCTTATCTCCTTTTTTTGTATATATCTTCATTGTATAGATTTAATAGCTTCATCATTGTCATTTGATTACAACGATGAAGCTACGTGTTTAATTTTAAAAACTAAGGCCATATCTCAGAGAGAAATTTCTGCCGGCAAGATTATAACCTCTTTTTTCATAATAATTCTCATCCGTGATATTGTTCATCATGAAACTTAATGTATGTTTCTTTTTAAAAGTATACGAAGCACCAAAATCGAGGGTCATGAACTCCGGGTAAACGATTTCAGGTGATAATGGATCATTGAAATCCGTATCCTTGCGGTTACCCACATAGCGACCGCTCAGGCGCAAGTCCAATCCTTTTAAATCATTGTATTCCAGTCCGTAGCTAGCCGTAAAATCAGCCACATTGTAGATATCTTTCGCTGTTTCTGTGCCGTCAGCAGCAATGGTTACTTCCCTTGCTTTAGAAGACCTGGTACCATTGGCGAATAGTTTCAGCGAGTAATCTTTTGCCGCCAGTGTTCCAAAATCCACTGCAAACTCTGCTTCAAAGCCATTGATATTTGCCTTATTCGCATTCACATAGGTAGTGATGCTATTAATTTGAAGACCACCCGGCGTAAGCTGTGTAGCTGGTGGGATGGTTCTCTGCGTAGTGATCCTGTCCTTGACCGACGTACTGTAATAAGTAAGATCAGCACTCAGGCCAAGCTCAGCTTTGGCAAACCGCAGACCTGCATCCCATGAGATACTGTTTTCATTCTTCAGATCAGGATTTCCCTGCGTTACCGTAGCCTTTCCTCCGGAGAGAATTTCAGAATACCCCGCTACGTTATAGGCATCAGGTGTTACAAAAGCACGGCCGCTGCTGGCATGCACAGTGAGTAATTTCACTATGGTGTATTGGGCGGCTAAGCTGGGACTTACAAACGGATTGGTTTGTTTTCCGCCGGCGTAAGTATTTAAAAGCGGCGTTTGTTTAACATGGTAAGTAATAAAATCCATCCGAAGCCCGGGATTGATGATCAAACGGTTTTCCAGAAAGTTCAACTGGCCCTGAATATACGCAGCAGCAGAGCTCAGGCTGTAATTGGGTGAAAAGGGTGCCCGCTCTGCTCCTGTAGCCAGGAAAGATTGTGAACTGGTGGATGCATTGCTGTAGTCCAGGCCAAATATCAGGCTGTGCCTGCCAAGGGTTAGCGCGTCCTTAGCCTGTATCCCTTTCCAGCTGGTTTCACTTTTGAAAGAGGCATAGGGAACAATCCTGGCAGCTCCGGATGTAAGCGTATAGTTCAGGTTATTCTCTTCAGAGGTATAGCCTCTCAGGGATATTTTATGATTTGATAAATTTCCCGATAAGGTAGCTTCCTCGTTGTGGCGCTCAATATCCTTGGTACTGGGTTGGGCATTGCCATAAAAAATATCGCTCGGGGCTTCTATATTTTTTGCTACAAATCGTTCTCCCCTGATATCTACTCTCCAGGTGTCATCGATCTGATATCCCAGTCGCAGGCTTCCGGTATGGTAGTTGAGCCTGGTATAATCCCTTCTGAGTCCGTCAGACCGGTCATCATCTACCTCAACTGCGCCCGTAGCATAGTTTTTTATCGCCTTATCGGCATTAAAGAGGTTTCGGAAAAGATTTCCTTTACCGAGTTTCATGTTTTTGTTCCTGTCATAGGTAAGAAAGGACAAGTTGAAATCCAGCTTCTTCGTGATATTACCACCCGCATCGGCTCCCAGTTTAGCGGTCTC
>Ga0163161_10003101_pt1 | contig 11727 bp, 5 predicted proteins | sample S45metaG_FD_129847 | JGI IMG/M metagenome (GOLD analysis project Ga0163161, IMG submission 129847) | Switchgrass rhizosphere microbial communities from Kellogg Biological Station, Michigan, USA - S4-5 metaG | ecosystem: Host-associated > Plants > Roots > Rhizosphere > Soil | place: USA: Michigan... | reverse complement strand
TGGTACTGAAAGAGAAAAATTCTGACCGGCTGGTTCCCTTTCAATTGGAGGAAACTGCTGTCTCTCCGGTTGATCAGACAGCACATAAAGCAACACTTAGCTTTCTGTCTGATCTTCCATCCGGAGCTGTGAAAGTATATGAGCTGGTTCCCCTAAGCGGCAACATAAAGAGGGAGGGCAAGGGGCTGCACATCCGTAAAACCGCTGATGATTACGAAATCTCCAACGGCAGGATCAGATTAGAAATCCCGGCCCGGCCGGGGAAGAAATTGATGGCGCCTATCAGCCGGTACGGCAATGCTGATCAATGGCTGGGTCATGGGGAGATGCCCCCCGTCAGGGTAGAAGAGATGAAAGTAGATGTGTTGGCAACAGGCCCTGTTCAGGCGGTATTCAGGGTAAAATACACATTTGATGAAAAGAGGCAGTACACCGTGCTGGTCAAACTGACCGCAGGAATGGAATTTGCAGAACTGGAAGAAGAAATGAATGGCTTCGCGGCCGGAGAAGAATTATCCTGGAAAATGGTTTGGGATGGTATTGCCCCGGACTCCCGTTATGTATCTACCCGTATCGCCTGGGAACCCATGGAGGGACGTGCACCGAATGCAAAGGGAGGGCATCCCTCGCTGGCTGCTGATCAGCAAAATGGCAGAGATGGATTACTACCTTTCAGGATTGCTCCTTATGACAACTGGCTCTCCTGGTGGAGGCTCCCTGCAGCAGCTTTCTGCAGTACAAAGGATCACACAACAATTGGCCTTTTTATCAAGGATACAGAAAAATGGAATGATGGTAAATACGCACTCTGGAGCTCAAAAAAAGACCTGAATGTCACGTTTCACTGGAAGAATAACATACTGGACTATACCTTTCCACTGGCTACAGGTACACGCTCAATAGCATTGGCCAGCTATCCGCAGGGGAAAGACCCTGTCAGCAATTCATCACTGGCTTACATAGATGAACTGCGGCGATGGCAGGGCTGGATTTCTTTGGATAAAGTGAAAAACTGGGTATTGAACTATGACGCTGCAGAAACCGGATATCCAAGGTTTTTTAAACCCGAAAATGCTCCCCAAAACTTAACGGCAGCATCACTTGAAAAATCATTGTCCGGCAATCTGGATGTTATCGCCCGGGGCACTGAACGCATCAATGGGCCAAATCCGGTAAGTTCACGCATATATTACGATCAGATTGTTCCGGCTTTTGATCTGTATGCCGGGAAAATGCCATCATCACAGTACCAAAAGCTCAGGGCATGGTATTTATTTGTGAGTTATCTCTATTGGGACGAAGCACTGATGCCAGTCCGTACCTTGCTCAGCGGGCATCCCAACTTTTTATCAGATATTAAAGGGGTAACAGGTCTTGCAGCTTTTCTTTTTCCCGGACATCCCCAGGCCGCTCAGATGGCAGATCATTTTGAAAAAGTGGTCCGTCTGAATTTTAACTACCACATCCGGCCTGATGTACCTGCCTGGGAATCCCATGGAGGGCGCTGGACGGAAAACCTGGCCACCTATACCTGGGCGGCTTTAACTCCGTTGATCCGTACAAATTATCTGCTGCGCCAATATTTTGATGGTAAAAACAGGATACTGCAACCCGGGGTATCGATGCTCGGTAATTGGCTGTTAAATTCGGTTACATCTCCTTTAACAGATTTAGGTGACAGAAGAGTTTATCCCCCGCAGGGTGCACATGCGCATACAAGGGAGAGTGGCTTGCCGGATATACTGCGCGTACTGGGGCAGGAACTGATGTATGCTGATCCATTATTGAGCGAGCAGCTCCTGTGGTTTACCAATGCCGCTGATCAGCCCTTTGAAAGTACGAAAGCAAAGAATAAAGTGTGGCAGGACCTGCTCCATGGAGAATGGGAAAATAACAAAGGCACCAATCCCAATTTAAAATCAGGCAAGTTTACCGGATATGGCTTTATCCTGAGAAATCATTTCGGCACAAAAGACGAGATGTATGTGAACCTGCAGCAAATTGATGAGGGGCCAAATTACCGCTGGGGACGTGCTGCAAGGGGCGGAAACGGAGTGATCTATTATTATGCACAGGGTAAAAGCTACAGTCATCATGCTGCAGAAGATGCTGGCGACGGCCCATTCGGGGACACCGAAAGGATTACGAATTTTGGTGTGAAAAAACCGGGTGGCTACAGAACTATCGGAGCGTACAGAAGTGTTGGGCGCAATGATCTGACCGAACCTTTGTATGATTTTGGTTTTGCACAGTTCGCCAGTATCAGAGGCAATAAAGAGGTTGCCAGAGACTATCGTTCGAGAAGTGTTTTACAGTCTTCATCAGATTATATCGCTGTATTTGATGAAGTCCCTGATCCGCAAACAGAAGGCAGATTTTCCTGGTTTGTGGAGGCTAAAGATGAGTTCCCTTATATCCACCAGGTATTGCCGGGGGCAGTTGCGGCAAACGCCAATCTGGTTTCAACACAGGGCAACTATCATAAAGATCCTGTGGTATTGACCACTAAAGGACGTTATTATGATGGTAAAGGGAGTTTTTTAACCATTGTAACACACCAGCCGGAAATCAGGGTTACAAAAACTGATTATGGATGCAGCATTCAGAAAGCCGGTCAGAGGACTGATCTTGTTTTCAGACATCTAAAGCCTGTAGGATATGCCGGGGAGGGTCTCAGCTTCAGGGGAAGGGCAGGGATTATTCAATTGCAACATGGTGAAACTTCCGCCGCCTTATTTGAAGGCACAGAAATCGGCATTCCGGGACTCAAAATTGAGCTGGCCAATGGCAGCAAAGCAGGGGTGAGTTTAAAAAGCACAGCTTTTGGATATAGCGGGATCTTCCAAAGCCGTACTTCGGAAAGGGTGGTTTTTACATCAGGCAATCCTAAACTCAGCTTCTATCTTGACGGAGCAAGATTAAATTCTGATGGGCCTATGGTCAATGGGGTACGGTCAGCCTTCACTATTCCTTCAGGAAAACATACCTGGGCATGGAGCAGTAATGGTGTAGAGCCTGCAACTCCATGCATTGCTGCCGTTATCGTTGCGGATCGAAGTGTTCTGGTGAAATGGGGCGCGGTAGCAGGTGCAGAAAAATACAACCTTCAACTCAGCAGGGATGGGGGGCTAAACTGGGAAAAAGCCCGGGATGGGATCAATGGTACCAGCGCATCAGTATATGAGCTGAAGAACAACACAAAAATCCATCTGCGGATTATTGCAGTAGGACAAGGAGGAAGCAGTGAGCCTTCCAATGACTATCCTGCATACATTACAGCGCAACGGCCTCATGCTCCGGAAGGGTTGGGGCTTGATCTGTATACGTCACAGGCCAGGCTCAGCTGGGGAAATATCCTGGGGGCCGGAACTTACAGGCTCTATCGAAAAACCAGGGCTGTATCCCCTAATTTTGTAAAAATTTATGAAGGTTCCAGTACTACATTTAAAGATCAGAAAGCTCCTCCGGGAATCATATATGATTATGTGGTTACTGCTGTAAATGGCAATGGTGAAAGCAAATACAGTAGCATTGCCTCTACTGACCCTGAGAGTTTTGTGAATTGGGAACCGAAGGGCGGAGAGGGTTTCAGACGGGATACAGAAAACCATGAAAACGGATTTCCTGAGTTCAACCCTTTCAAAGAAGATGCAATGCCGGTTTTAATCTATCCTATCAACAAAAAATAACAGAACATGACAACAATTTTTAAGCCGATGATCGTTTGTACGCTGCTCAGTATTTTTAATCCACCAATATTCGCCCAAAAGCCCCGGGCAACCGGATACAAAAGCCCGCTGGAGCTGGTACAGAAAGTAGCCGACAGAATCATCAGGGAAACCCCTTTTAAATTTCAGCTGGTTCAGGAACCCATTCATACACAATTTGATTTTGTACAGTATGTAGATTTTGGAAAGACATTCGGCCTGGGCTGGCCGGCTGTGGCCTATGCTTTAAGTGAGCTGGAAACCAGGAGCGATACCTCTTTTACGATTCAGGTCAGTCACAACGATGCCCTTAAAATCTGGATCAATAGCGAAGTTGTGTATCAGAAGGAGGGGGCGCGACCATTACATATCGTTGCGCAGGAAAGGAATATTACCCTTGAAAATGAATTTCCCGTCAGATTGAAAAAGGGATTAAACCGTATCCTTGTGAAATCCGAAACCCGGGGAAAGGAGTGGACTTTCTATCTGCAGCCTAAGGGCGCGCTGATTGAAGAAAGGATACCATGGAGCCCAAAGCTAAGCATAGCTAAACTGCCTGGGATAACAGGCGGGTTAGCTAAATTGACCAACTGGCTGGTTGCCGGCCCTTTTAGCGTTTCAGAGAAATATCCCGCCTCAACAGTGTATGGCCCGGAAAAAGGTTTTGAAATCGGTAAGCTCTATACGGATGGGGTCAAAGATATCACCTGGACGATCCCAAAGATTCAGGTATTTGCAGATGTGATCAATCCCAAACCTTACTGGGGCAGCTATTACAACTGGAATTACCATGCCGGCGGGCTGGCCTGGGCCATGTCTAATCTTGCTGAAGCTACAGGGCTGCAGAAATACGATGATTATTCCCGGCGCTGGACAGACTTCATGCTGGAGAAAAAGCCTTTTATAGGTTATCAGGTGAATGAGATGAATGGCTTCCAGTCTACCCATCATCAGCTCTTCAATACACCTCTGCTTGATTTTACAGCCGCACCTGCTCTGCCCTTTATCTATCGTCTGATCAAACAAAAAGATTTTGATAACCGTGGCCAGTACGAAGCCTTCGTTAATGACGTTAAACAATACGTGGTACATCAACAGATCAGGATGCCGGAAGGAAATTTTACCCGGGAAACCCCCGAAAAATATACAACCTGGGTGGATGACATGTATATGGGAATACCTTTCCTGGTGCAGCTTTCACTGGAGACTAAAGACCCCAAAGAAAAAGCAGCACTGCTGGATGATGCAGCGCGCCAGGTACTGGCCTTCAACAGGCAACTGCTTAGCCGGGAAACAAATCTATATCATCATGCACAGTATTCGCAGCGCAGGGCAAAATTGCCTTACTGGTCGCGCGCCAATGGATGGGGGATCTGGGCCACAACTGAAGTGCTTCTCCATTTGCCTGAAAATCATCCCTTGCGCAAACAGATCTTCGATGACTATCAGCGCCATGTCACTGCACTGGTTAAGCTACAGGATCAGAAAAAAGGATGCTGGCACAATGTACTGGATCGTCCTGATTCTTATGAAGAACTCTCAGGAACAGCAATTATCAGCATGAACATCGCACGTGGGATCAACCAGGGTTGGCTCAAAAGGGAGAAATATCTTTCATCTGTGGCCAATGGCTGGAAATATATAAGTAGCTGCATTGAGCAGGATGGTACTGTACACCATATTTGTGTAGGTACAATGAGCAGTGAAAATGTAAATGATTATATCAACAGGCCGACCGCTGATAATGATTCACATGGCTTGCTTGGCCTGTTGTTTGCCGGTATTGAAATTGAAAAATTGTTCAGGCAGGCGAAGAATAATTCCTCAAATCTTATTCCTTAGTATAGACCCATATGAAGCTTACTTATTTCAAATATATTGTATTGCTGATTTCGATCCTGTTGACGGATGCTGCGGCAGTTCAATCACAGTCAGGGCCAGCGGCAGCAAAAGAACCAAATCCTCCGATTGCAATTCCATTTACATTGAAAGAAGCAGGGTTTGTCAGCCTGGTGATTGAGGATCAGCAGGGAGTACGCGTCCGGAACCTGATTTCAGATACCTGGTTCGATGCAGGAAAAAACACTGCATGGTGGGATGGGCTGGATGACCTTGGCCGCGATGTGGAAGCGACACATCATGGTGTTTACCATATTCCGGCAAAATTCGTTGCTGCGGGCGGGTATAAAGTGAGGGGACTGGTACATGGGAAGATCAAAACGTCATATGAGTTTGCTGTATATGCTACGGGTAAACCACCCTGGAGTACCAACGACCATACCGGTGGCTGGCTTGCTAATCATACGCCACCTCAGGCCGCTCTTTTTGTTCCTGCGAGCGAGTCGCCGGCAGGGCAGCCGGTAGTTTTACTGGGCAGTTATATTACAGAAGGCCCCGATGGACTGGCATGGGTAGACCTCGAAGGAAATAAACTTGGCGGTAAAAAGTGGATCGGAGGGGTTTGGACAGCAGCACCTTATCTGGCCAGGGATGCAGGACTGAAAGCTGTCTCCGGAATTTATGCTTATGTAGCTTCAGTATGGGAAACTGCAAAACAATCAGGAGAGGCTGAATTGCGGATCACCGGCCTGACGCGGAAAGAGGATAAAAAAGTCTTTGTGCAAGGTATAGGCCCCTTAAAGGAAAGAGCAGATAAAATGACTGAAATCAGTGGCTTTGCAGTAAATAACGGTATAGGGGTAGCGAGCCTTATCGGCAAAAACAAACTACTTGTGGCTGATCTGTCTACCGGCAAAACTATCCATATCCGTGAGATGAATGCACCCGCAGGAATGGCATTTGATCCGCAAGGACACCTGCTCGTACTTTCGGGCAGGCAGTTACTGAAGTTCAATTCTGTGGCAGATGTGACAGGTGATGCCAGTCCTCAGATGATCATTTCCAAAGGACTGGAGGCGCCTGTTGCCATCACACTTGATGCTGCAGCAAATCTATATATCAGTGACGGAGGAAAGAGCCATCAGGTCAAAGTGTTTTCTCCAAAAGGGAAATTCCTCCGTTCCATTGGTAAGCCGGGAACACCCAAAGCAGGTATCTACGACGAACTCCATATGAACAATCCTGCGGGGATCAGCATTGACGAAAAACAGCAGCTATGGGTAGCGGAGAATGATTATCTGCCTAAAAGAGTCAGTGTATGGTCTCTAAATGGAAAATTGCTGAAGGCATTCTACGGGCCAGCCAAATATGGGGGCGGGGGTACCATAGACCCTATAGATAAAAACAAATTTTACTATGCGGAAGAAACTCTGGGAGCCATGGAATTTCAATTGGACTGGAAAACAGGGACATCGAAACTTCAGCGTATACTTTACCGTTCCGGACCCGGAAATCTGCCGCTGGCATTCCGAAATGCAGGCCCGGAGACTGCTTTATATCATAATGGGAGGCGGTATTTTACCAATTGTTACAATTCCAACCCTACCAGCGGCAATAGCACTGCTTTCATTTTTACAGAACGGAACAATGTTACTTTTCCGGCAGCGGCGATGGGAAGGGCGGATAGCTGGGAGGTCTTAAAAGAAGAACGGTTTAAAGCCATTCTGCCGCCGGGGCTGGGCTTAAATGCAAAAGGAGACCAAGCAATAGCTTTTTTTATCTGGACTGATCTCAATGCCGATGCACAGGTACAGCCGGAGGAAGTGACCTTTGAAAAAGGCAGTGCTATGGGAGTAACCGTGATGAAAGATATGTCATTTTGCATCGCACAGCTGGATGGTAAAGCAGTACAGTTTCCGGTAGTCAGATGGACAGCAGATGGTATCCCGGTATACCAGTCAGCAGAAAGAAAAATACTTGCTGAGGGTGTTCAGTCCTCAGCTTCATCAGGTGGAAACCAGGTGCTGACTGCTGCGAATGGCTGGACGGTGGCTTTGCAGGGAATCCTGCCTTTTCACCGCTACTCTGTCAGTGGTGCTAAAGATGGCAGGGCGATGTGGAGTTATCCAAATTTATGGCCCGGCCTGCATGCCTCCCATGAAGCACCAATTCCTGCTTTCGCCGGTGAGCTGATAGGGACGACCCATTTGCTGGGCGGTTTAATGGGAAATACTGGTGCAGAAGCATTATGGGCGGTAAACAGTAACCATGGTATGGTCTACATATTCACAATTGACGGCTTGTTTGTGACTACGCTGTTTGAACCGATGCGTACCGGAAAGCGCTGGCAGATGTTAGCTGCAGAACGGGGAATGAGCCTCGAAGGGTTGAGCCTTTCTGAAGAGAATTTCTGGCCCAGCATGACGCAGATGCCGGGCGGTGAAGTTTACCTTGTGGATGGCGGACGCAGCAGCATCGTGAAGGTTGATGGCTTAAAAAGTATTCGCCAGCTACCTGTGACTACATTAAATGTTACGAAGGACGACCTTGATCAATGCCACCTGTTTCTCGCCAGGGCTGAAACTGTGCGCCAGGAAGGCCAGGGCAAAAAGATATTGCATGTTGCCTTGCGCAGCCAGCCGGTAGTGGTAGATGGGAAATTTGACGACTGGACTGCTGCAGAATGGGCCGATATAGATAAACGTGGCATTAAGGCCAATTTTAATTCCAATTCCAAACCCTATGATGTAAAAGCGGCAATTACTGTTGCTGGTGACCAACTTTGTCTGGCCTATCAGACAGGAAATGCCGGACTACTGCAAAACTCGGGGGAAATGCCGGTGGCACTCTTTAAAACCGGAGGTGCCTTAGATTTAATGATCAGTTCAGACCCTTCGGCAAAGACAGGACGTACTGCCGCTGCAGCAGGCGATCAGCGCCTGCTGGTCACCCTGATCAAGGGGAAACCAAGGGCACTGCTGTACCGTGCAGTGGTTAATGGATCAAAGGATACTGATAAAGTGCCTTTCTCCTCTCCATGGAGGACGATTTTTTTTGATCAGGTAGCCGATGTGAGCGACCAAATACAGTTCGCTGCCGGGAAAGATGGTGAATATGAAGTGTCTGTTCCATTGGCCGTCCTCAAGATAAAGCCTGCCGTAGGAATGCAGGTTAAAGGGGATATCGGAATTCTCAGAGGAGAGGAAGAACAGACCGTCTCCCGGGTATACTGGAGTAATAAAGCTACAGCGATTGTATCCGATGTGCCGGCAGAAGCAGAGCTGGCACCAGGTTTTTGGGGTACATTTCAGTTTGAAAGCGCAAAATAGTTATTGATCAAAAAAGGACAGTCTAACTGTCCTTTTTTGATTTTCAAAGCCTAATTAACCGTCGTTTCGGAATAACTCAAAGCAGGAGCAGCTGCTGGTTTTTTAGCTCCCCCTCTGTTTGATCGTGCCGTTCTGGAATAAACGGATATCTCGCGGTTAAACAGAAACTGAAACAATAACCTGGTGTAAGAAGTATGGTAACCCAGGCTTTCATAATGATCATCTGCGATAGCCTTCAGTTGTGGCAATTTATTCCATGGCACTGAAGGGAAATCATGATGTTCATTGTGAAAACCTACATTCAGGTTGACCAGGTTTAACCTGCCATAATAACTTTTGGTTTCCTGGTGATCTCCATGCGTTAAGAAATGCTCCTGTACCCATCTGGCACCAAGCGGATGTAAACCTACAGAGAAGAAAAAGCTCAGCGTTAAAAATGTAAATGCCATCCAGCCAAACAGATATACAATTGCAGTTGCAAACAGTACCTGCACGGCAATATTAATCACGGTCCAGGTATCAAATAAGTTGATTTCCTTCAGACGCATGGGTCTTAGTGCCTGAAAAATCGGATAAAATAATAACCATACTGCTTTACCGGCCGTTGAATTATTAATCAATTTGGCTTCCCAGCGGTTTGGCATGTCTGCATCCAGTTCTTCAACACCCTGATAAGAGTGATGTTTCATATGATACTTGGTAAAGGATACCGCACTTGGAAATATAAGCGGGAGATTAGCCAGGATACTGCTGACTACATTTAATGTTTTATTTTTGAAAACAAGGTTATGCGAACATTCATGGATACAGATGAATAAGGTATGGCATGCAAAAGCACCAATGAAATACGCCGCAAGAATGCTCCACCACCATGCCTGGTTTTGTAATACCCCGGCCAGTGCAATTTGAAGGCCCACGCAAAACAGGATGATCAGAAAGGTGTAAGGGTTCCTTCCGATCAAGGCCCTGATCTCCGGGTGTTCCTTAATAATTGTTTTTGTGCGCAATTTATGCGGCTCCACCTCATCGGACCAGTTAAAGCTTGTTTTTTTTATCATATTAGTAGTTTTGCTTCGAATAAGTAAGATATGAGTTTAACATGACATCTCACTATTCTCAACCTGCAAATATAGATTAAATTAAGTAATTGTGCTGATTTTCAAATAAAACGATTAAGCTTTAGCTTTTAAAAAACTCAGCTGGTATCTTAACAAATGTTTCACAGAAAACATATATTTGCAGGAATGACGAAAATTAAATACTTATTGCTGCTGGTTGGTTTAGCCGGTTGCTTTGCCTCTTGTTCAAAAGATAGTTTTGATGCTGATGCTCAATTCAGAAATGATACTACTGCTATCCGCAAGTTTATCACTGATCGTAAGATCCCTGCAATCAAAGATAAGTCCGGCGTGTTTTACCAGATTATCGCCCCTGGTAGCGGTTCAGTAGCCTATACTGCCAATACTTCCATTACAGCTGAATATGAAGGCCGTTTACTGGATGGTGCTGTTTTTGACGGTACAAAGAGTGGCACACCGCTAACATTTGCACTGGGCGGCGTGATTACCGGCTGGCAGATTGCTATTCCATTCATCCAGCCCGGAGGCCAGATCCGTATGATCCTGCCATCAGGATACGGTTACGGAAATTCTGCTGCGGGTGCAATCCCAGCAAATTCTATTCTTGATTTTACAGTGACACTTACGGCCGCTAAATAATCAGCTATACCCCCTTTGGTTTGAATCAGCATAAACTTTTATATCTTTCTTCAAACCAAAGGATGGCTTCGTTATTAGGCTGGGCCCTGTAAGCCAGAACGACCTCTGTAGTGATGGCGAGCTGCGACAGGTCTGCGTACCTTACTTTCAGCTCAGGGAAGTGCGTTCTGATAGCTGATGGCAGGATGGAAACTCCTGCTCCATGCTGTACCAATCTCAGTATAGAATGCACATTATTCGCTTCATGCGTGATGTCGGGATTAAATCCCATCCGCTGACAGATTTCAACTAATTTTTGATGATATACCGGGGCGTAGTCCCTGTTGAAAAATATAAATGGCTGTTGAGACAGATAGGTGCTCCATTCATTGACATCATTCACTTCAGGTGCATGATCAGGCAAAACAATTACAAATGGGTCATGGAACAGTGAGACTACTTTAAGTTTTTCGGAATTGACAGGTGCCCTCATGATGCCAATATCCAGTTTCCCTTCCTCCAGTGCTTTAACCTGTTTTATCGTGGGAAGCTCGAATAACTTTACGGATAATAATGGAAAAGCATGTCGCATCTCTTTCAGTGTTTCCATCAGTTGCTCATGGTAGGTGGAACTGATATATCCAATCTTCAGCTCCCCGCTCATCTGGTCATGCAATTGCTTCACTATGTTTTTAGTTTCCGCAATTTGCGCGAAAATACTGTCTGTCTGTTTCTTAAGATAGATCCCTGCCGGCGTAAGTGAAACTTTTTTATTGTTACGTTCAAAAAGCTGCGCGCCCAGTTCCTCTTCCAGTTCTTTGATCTGTCTGCTTAATGGAGGCTGAGAAATAAAGAGCTTTATGGCAGCTTTTCTGAAATGTAATTCGTCGGCAACGGTTTTAAAATAGAGAAGATGTCTTAATTCCATGATACTTAATAAATATCAATAATTGATTAAAATGGTATTTTTCAAATATCATTAATATCTATAAGTTTAAAAAATATTTGAAAGCAGTTTATAAATAACTTGTTTTACATGAAATGCAATGATATGGAAAGTAGTCATTTAAAGAAGAAATCTTCTATAGAGGAGATACAAAAGAGATTTGATCAGGATGTAGAGCGTTTTTCTAATCTTGATACCGGTCAGCAAAC
>Ga0163161_10003100_pt1 | contig 11728 bp, 4 predicted proteins | sample S45metaG_FD_129847 | JGI IMG/M metagenome (GOLD analysis project Ga0163161, IMG submission 129847) | Switchgrass rhizosphere microbial communities from Kellogg Biological Station, Michigan, USA - S4-5 metaG | ecosystem: Host-associated > Plants > Roots > Rhizosphere > Soil | place: USA: Michigan... | reverse complement strand
GAGAAATCCGAGAAGTTTTGTCCTACTCATGAATAGAACTCGCGAATAAAAACGATCGCTCCTCCGTTCTGTGGTTTTGGTCGCCGCGGATTCTTACACTGGCCCAACGAAATGTCTAGAGTTTGTTTGTGGCACAGACTTCAGTCTGTGTACTGGGAATCAGAAAACGGGGGACGAAGAAAAAACCATTGGTCGTATCATTTGAGATTTGTCAGTTGGTCAATTGATGAAGAAACGTGATGTGTTTATGAGTCGCGGTGTGGTCCGCTTCAGATCATCAAATGCAAAATGTCAAAATGATATATGACCAATGATTCCGATCGAGACTATCAAGTTAGACGTTTTGCTCACACAGACTGAAGTCTGTGCCACTTTCTTGTATTCTTACAATCGTGATTATGAAACGTTTGCTTGCAACCATCGCCGCCGCATTGTTGCTCTCGTCGTGCTCGAACAACGACAACTCGCACACAACGGCAACAATCTACATAGCGCCACCGGCACATCAAGTTCTGGTTGTGGTTTCTAAACCTGTGCCGGCCATCGGCAATCCCCCTGACGTCGACCCATCAGCAGACAAAACAAAACCATTGCTCGTCTTCAAACTTGAAAACGGTAAAACGTTTCGCGTTGGTGACGAGGTCCCAATCGACTTCTCAGTGCTGAACGCTAAGCTTAAAGCTAACGGCGGTGAATTTCGCGTGCGTTACATCATCGACGACGACGATATGAAGTTGCTGGATAGTAGTGATCCGTTCTGGCTCGCCGGCTGGACTCCGGGCAAACATACAGTTCGACTTGAGCTTATCGGGCCAGACGGTTGGCCCTACAAGAACGGCAACGCGAACATAGTAACGAGAGAAATTTCGGTTGGTCCGTAATGATCTGTAGTCACAAATAGGACGGATGATTCTTTTACACTCCGTCCTATCTGTGGCTTTCCTTCAGCTACTTTCCAAACCGATCACAGTATTCACCTGAAGTAATAAACGCCTTCACCATTTCCGCGTCGATGAAGTTGCCATTGAACTGATTCAACTTGTTCAGCCAAAACTCCCAACCACGGAAATCCGTGTCCTGGGGGTCATCTGGATTGCGACGCAGATAACCGAAGTATTGCATCAGGACAAAGGCCCGATTCTTTTCATTGTTTTTCATATCTGAGTCGTCAGCCACTTTCCTCAACACGCTTGCTCGCCCTTGAGTTACGGTTGGAGCTCCAATCAACTCAGCGACAAGTTGATCACGCTCGGACTGTGAAAGCACACCACCCGAATTTTGATTCAACTTGTCGACAAATTGTACGGGCGTCATTGAAAGTGGAAATGCACCCAGGAATCTTTGACGCTGCACAAACTCCTGGAAGTACGCAACCTTATTACTCTCGAGTTGCTGCTCCCAATTTCCTATTCCAACTTGAACTCCAAGACCAATGCGTTGGCTATCAGGCAGGAATTCGTTAAATCGGATGATCGGTACAGGCACTGAAACATTTGGCGAATTAGTATCGCCAAAGGCTGCTTTGTAGTTCCGATAAACAAGGTAACCAGTCTCCTGAAATTCAATCGATAGGAAGAATGCAGCTGAGACATTGATCTTCTTGAGTTCCCGGCATTGAGCGTCTCCGCAAGAATCGATTTGGTTCGTCCAGAAGGCGAGTCCCGCAGCATCCGGCTCACGATTGAGAAAATCGTGATAGTGCTGTCGAACGAAGAAGGCAGTATTGAAACTGGCTTCACGAACGGGACTGCCGGTATCAGTGATGTCGTTGCTGATGATGTTGAGAGGCACAGTGGTTGGTCCACCCAGCAAACCACCTGTGGGATTCGACAACCCGAGATTCGCTGATTCTGTTGGTTCGGCGAACGTGTCGTCTGTAAGCAAAACATTGAAGGTCTGACTCGTAACACCCGCCTCAAAACGCAACGTACCTACTGCGGTCGTATAGTCGGTTCGATCACTCGCACTGCCACTAACAGTTCGATAGTCGACCGTAGCGGTACCAGTTGTTCCACCGAGGCGGTTGACAGTGATCTGGATCTGACCGCTGTCTTCATTAGCGGTGTAACTCGGCGCACTAAACTGAAATAGTGACGTTGACGATGAGGCGTCGACGATGGTTCCGAGTCCCTGACCATCATTGATTGCAACGCGAAGTGGGTTCGTTAGATTGAGGAAAAATGTTTCGTCTGGTTCGGCCGTGCCATCAGTCAAGATTGGTACTTCGACTTGCTTCAGAGTTTCGCCTGGAGCAAAAACTAAAGTGCCGGCAGTAAGCGTGTAGTCTGTACCAGCCGTGGCTGTTCCGTTTGCGGTTGAGAAGTTCACTTGAAGGCTTCGGCCGGTGGGAACGTTGAGCGCGACACTAAAGACTGCTTTAGCTCCAGCCCCTTCCAGAACAGCAACATCGGTTACGGTAAGTTGGGCCAGCGGATCATCGTCAATGATAGGGACGAAAGTAGTTGGTGTAGTGATCGAGGCGTTAACTGCGTTGCTCAAAGTCAGCAGGAACGTTTCCGTGTTCTCATCAAGCGTGTCGCCGATGAATTGAACAGGAACGTTCTGCGTGTCGATGCCAGGGTTGAAAGTAAGACTGCCTGATGCTGGGACAAAGTCAACGTTCGCGGTAGCGCTGCCCGCTGTGACGCTATAGCTAACACTGACAGTTCGATTTGTTTGAGCACTCAAGTGAACAGGAATATTCACCGTCTTGTTTCCGACGTTGCCTTCCGGGTAACCATCAAATGCCTGGGCGTCGACGGCGACTGAAAGTGGGGTGGTCGCGTCGAGAATATGAATGACCGTTTGGTACTTACCGCCTAGCGCTTCGAGGTCCGGTACGCCGCTAAGCGTTAGTTCAACTGTTTCTTCCGGTTCAGTTACACCATCATTTACTACGGGAAGAAGGATTGTCTTTTCAGTTTCTCCGTCGGCGAAGACGAGCGTTCCTGACACCACAGTGTAGTCAGTTCCTACCGTTGCCGTTCCACCCGTTGTTGCGTAATTGACGCTCAAAGATCCTTTACTGCCGCCGACTCTCACAACTTTAACCATTGCGTTGCCGACATCCTCAAGAACCGTTATGTCCTTCGCAATGAATTCAAGACTGCCTCGAGTATTCGCAGAGTTACAGGCTGAGAATTCAGAGGTGTTGCCGTTAGGATCGGTAGCAGTTGAGGTAATTGTTCTATTGGCTGCCAGCGCAGTTGGGATCGTAACGTCAAACGTGGCGTTCCCGTCGGCGCCCGTGTTTACCTGAGTCACACCAAAAGGCGAAGCACCTTCACCGTTGCCACTCGCATCGCAGGCAGCGTTTGAAAAGAAGTCGATGGTGAATGGAGTTGAGGGAATGCTGTTGAGGAAACCCTTGATGTTGGTGCTGACACCGTTAGAAGTAACCGAAGTGATGGTCGGGAAGTTTTGGAGATTGTTTGCGCCTGTATCTCCGTCACCAGCATCATTCGGATTAATGATTCCATCCTGATTGAGATCGATTCCCAACCCATCATTCGAAAAAATCGCGTTACCACGAATTCGATTATTAGTGGAACCGAAGGGTGAAACGCTTACGGCGTTGTTATTAAACGCAATCGTGTTTCCTTCGCCGGATAGATCACCACCAAGTTGCGCTTGGAACACACCATTCATGTTTATTCCACTTACCGTGTTGGCTAATGGTCCATTTCCGTCCGCTGTTAGTCCGACATAGTTGCCTTGAATAACTACTCCGGTTGAGTTGGACAAACTGATGCCGACTTGATTGCCGGAAATCACATTTCGCGCGCCAGTCTGGGGGCCACCGATGATGAACAAGGAACCCGGAATCGAAATGCCTATTTGATTACCTAATGGTTTTTGACCAGTGACATCAGTGCCGATCAGATTGCCTTGTACCTTGGTCAAGTTGCTACCACCGTTAAGCAGGATGCCGGACTGATCGTTTCCAGAGATCAGATTGCCAGCGCCATTTTCCAGGCCGCCGATAGTGACTGAATCGTTTACAACTATGCCCTCGCTATTTCCCAACTTGATTGTTCCTGTAATGTCGGTCCCAATGTAGTTTCCCTTGAGAGTGACGGATGGGGCACTGAGCTGAACACCAATTCCGTTGCCCGCTATTATGTTTCGCGCTCCTGGAGTGGTTCCACCTATGGTGCAATTCTGAGCAGTAAAGAAGACGTTGACTCCAATGCCATTGCCCACCTTTGCAGTTCCGGCAGCATTTAAACCGATCAGATTACCTTGGATGGTCGTGTTGGGCGCAGTCACATCAAGGCCTCTGTCTGCGTTGCCTGAAATCACATTTCCGATGACTTGTGTATTCGCCGCACCTGAGGAGGAACTGAGCCATGTGATACCTTCGCCATTTCCGAGGGCCGCATCTCCGGCGCTGTTCGTTCCGATGTAGTTACCTCGGATCACATTGTTAGTGGTATTGATCGAGATCCCCTCTTGAGATCCTGAGAGAACATTTCTTGCAAGTGGCGTTGATCCTCCGATGATGTTTCCACTTGAGCCAGCGTTTATGAAGATGTTTGGGCCGAAGTTTGGCTGTTTGATTGTCCCGGTCTTATCGAGACCGATAATATTTCCTTCGATCTTGTTGTTGCCGTTTGTCTGCAGAGTGATGCCAGGACCGGGCATCCGGTTAATGATGAGGGCGCGAATTGTAGAGTTTCCACTAGTAATGACTATGCCTGACCCTGCCGTCGCGCCGTTAAGTTCGACTAAGGGTGAACCGCTATAACCGGGCTGTGTTGAACCATCGATAACGACAGGATCGGTGATTGTCGGCAGTGGAGCAGTCAGCGCAATGGTCTGTACGCCACTGCCGGGAATGTTGAACGTGATCGTGTCGGCGCCTTGAGTAGCGTTCGCATCCAGCATTGCCTGGCGCAAACTGCCAGCACCATGATCGCTTGTGTTGGTAACAACGAAAGCAACACGTAACGACTGGAAGTTGAGCGTTGTGTTTGCATTTAGACTGTTAACATTGTTCGAAGGTGGAACGACGGTGAAGCCCAATAGTGTCGGCGTCACGGTATAGTTTCCACCATCAGGGGCACTGAATGAATAATTTCCGTTTGAGTCAGTCGTCGTGAATTCAGTTTGAGATCCGGTAAGCGCAACGTTTGCTCCAACAAGTGGCGCACCGCTTTCAAGCACAATTATCTGACCGCTAATCGTGTGAAACGGCGTCGCCGATGGAGAGAGAGTGAAGTTAGCAGTCTGATTTGAGTTGATGTTATTGAAAGTTTGCGACGGTGGTGTAAATGAGAAACCTGTCTTGGTGCAGCTAACAGTGTACGTCGCGCCGGGTACCAGGTTTGCAAATTGGAAAGTCCCATCTGTTCCGGTTACGAATGAATCGTTCCTCGTGCCGGACAAAGTTACCTTCACCCCATTTTGAGGAACGTTGGATCCATCTTTGACTGTTCCGCTAATCGAAAAGCTCGCGCCCACCTTCACAACGAACCCGTTAGAAAAAGTGTTACTTATGCGATAGGCATCGGCGGTCGTAGGAAAGCCGGCCGCTCCCTGACCTGTGACAAATGCGTTCCCAGCTACATCCACGGCAACAGCAGAGGCAAAATCGTTTGCGGGGTTAGACGTTGTGGAGAATGGCCCACCTAGGTAAGTTGAATAATCCAAACTCAAACCGTTGGTATTGATCTTAGTTAGAAAAGGATCTGTATCGCTCGTATTGGTGTTGCCAATCACGTAAAGCTCACTACTGTTAAGCGGGTGAACCACCAGCTTTCGTGCGTCCCGGATCTGGCCGGTAGCCAGGGATTGCCAATGCTCGCCAAGGTCGGTGGATTTGAAGATCGCCGCTACTGAGGGATCCGAAGAAAAATCGGTAGTCGCGTATACATTCGAACTGTTCGACGGATCGATTGTTATCGTGTTGCCGAAATTCAGATTGTTGGCAAGCTTGTTGGCCCACGTCGTCCCACCGTCACTACTCTTAAACAGTCCAAATGGAGAAGCGGCGTAAAGGATCGAAGGATTTGTTGGATCAATTGCAACGCGACCAACAGAAGGGCTGTTCGGAGCGATGGGGATGAGTGTCCAAGTATTGCCCCCGTCAGTCGACTTCAAAACCCCACCGGAGTTGTTTTGAGAAGCGTAAACGATTTGATTGTTCTGTGGATTAATCGCAAACGAAGTAACGAATAGAGTCTGCTGGCCACCAATCTGAGTCCAGGTAGTTCCACCATTAGTTGTTTTGAAGCATCCGCTGATTCGGCTGCTCAGGTAAACAGTGTTCGGCGTGACAGGATCTGTTTCAATCGCGGTAACAGCTGGAAAGTTCTGGTTGCCATTTGCAGGTGACCAGGTATTACCAGCATCTGTGCTTTTGAAAATCACACCTACATCTCCATTGCCAACATACATCGTTGAAGGGTTCTGTTTATCCAGAGCGAGCACTTCGGTTTGAAGGTTTGTGAGTCCGTTGTTGGTAGCTGACCAAGTGTTGCCATTGTCCGAACTTCGATAAACGCCTCTGGTTGTAGCAGCATAGAGTGTCAGCGAATTGGGATTCATGACGAGATCCCGAGCGGGTGGAACCCCTCCATTGTTGTTGTTCCAACTGGAGCCACCGTTTGCAGATTTGAATATCGGACTTAGGGTCTTAAAAGCACCGGCAACAATCGGAAAGTTGTTAGACGCAGTAGCGCCCGTAACGTAAGCGTTACCGGTTCCATCAACCGCAATCCCCTGCGCTCTATCATCTCCGGAACCTCCGAGATATGTTGAGTAAATAGCCCCTGAACCACTCGAGTTCAACTTCGTTACGAATGCGTCACCCGTGAAACTACCCCCTCCGAAATTTGGTTGGATAGCGCTTACGATGGGAAAGTTAGACGAAGCGGTGTAGCCAGTTACAAAAGCGTTTCCAACTGAGTCTACGGCGATAGCGTTGCCGGCATCACGCTCTACCCCACCCAGATAAGTTGAGTAAGAGAATGTTTGACCGGTTGCGTCTATCTTGGTGACAAACGCATCGGGAATAAATTGAGTTGCAGAACCGTTTGTCTGAAGAGCGCCCGGCGTTGTGGGAAAGTTCGTTGAGTTGGTTTCTCCGGTAACGTAAGCGTTTCCCGTCGAGTCGGCTGCAATCGCGCGACCTGTATCAGTCGAGTTGCCACCCAGGAAGGTTGAATAGACCAGCGCAGTACCCGATGGCGAGAACCTGGTGACGAAAGCATCCTGAGTACCTTGTAGCGTAGCTTGTTTTGGATTCTGAAGCAGGAAATCGCTGGAGGCAGTCAGACCTGTAACCAATACACCGCCTGCTCCATCGATCGCTATTCCTGCGCCCTCGTCGCTAGCGCTTCCACCGAGGTAAGTTGAAAAGGTGATTGCATTGCCGGCAGGATTCAACTTGGTTACAAAGGCCTCACCACCATTCTGAGAACTTCCGGTGCCATTCAGATCGAGACCGGCAAACACTGTTGTCGGTGAAGCAGGAACGACAGCGAGGGCTGTGACCGATGCGCCTTGAAGTCCAGAACGAACTGGTGTCCAGGAGCTACCGCTGTCAGTTGTCTTGTAGATGGTCGCGACATTAGCTCCAACATAAAGAATGTTTGGGGCTGAAGGATTAATGGCAAGACTCCGAGTAAAGAGTCGAGTGATCCCATTGTTGACAGGATTCCAGCCCGCAGCGCCGGTTGTTGTTTTGAAAACACCGCCAGATCCAGTGGCAACATAAAGCGTCGATGAATTGGATGGATCGATTACTACAGCATTCACAACTGTATCCGTCATCCCCGTGTTTGATCGCACCCACATTGTTCCGGCGTTTGTGGTTTTGAAAATTCCGCCACTCCCGCCAGCGGCGGCGTAGACCGTACCCGAGTTGTTAACATCGAAAACGAATGAATGAACATTGCCAAAATTGATTCCGTTGTTGGCAGCGGTCCAGGATCCTCCGGCGTTGGTACTCTTAAACACGGTAAACGAAGTCCCCGCATATAAAGTGCCCGGGCTTTGAGGATCAATACCTAATCCAGATACGAAACCTGTGCCGAGTCCGGAATCAGCAGCGGACCAGGTGGTGCCTCCGTTCATGCTCTTAATTACTGCGGCGTTCGGATTTCCTGAAGTGCCGGCGTAAAGGGTGTTTGGATTTTGTGGATCAATAACAAGTGTGACCACACCGGGTCCGGTATTGAGTTGGGACCACGACGTTCCGCCGTTTATTGTTTTGTATAGCCCTCCTACTGCGATCGCATAAGCAGTTGATGCTGAGGCTGGGTCTACCACCACTTTAGAAATCGCCAACACTCCTAGTCCACTGTTACTGGCCGCCCAACTAGCGCCGCTGTCGCCACTCTTTACCAGATTTGTATCGTTACTTCGTATCGCGTTTACTGTAGGAAAATTTAGCGAGTCAGTTCTGCCGGTGATGTAAGCCGATCCCGAGCTGTCGATTGCGATTGCTGCGCCAAAATCATCCTGAGTACCTCCAATTAGCGTGCTATAGACCAGGGCTGTTCCAGTGGAATTCAGTTTCGTGATGAAGGCATGACCGGTAGTCGAAGGTGGGATGATTTGAGATCCGCCGGGGAACAACAATGATCCAGCTCCACCCGTGACGTAGGCATTACCAGAGGAGTCGACAGCGATGCCGCGCGGTGTCTCGCTTGTTGCACCAGCCAGGAAAGTTGAATAGGAAAGGATCGGGTCGATTATCAGCGGTTCGTTTCGGTCATATTCACCGACGAAGAATTCGACAAAGCTTCCTTTGACTCGATAACCACTCCGGATTTCTTTACGTGAGCCGTCTTTAACCGTTTGATAGATCTTAGGTCTCTTCAGTTGAACTACACTATCGTCAACCGCAATTCTTAAACTGCCATCTTCCTTATCTAATTTGACCCCATCAACACCTTCAAACTTCAACTTAATCGCGCGCGGATCCGTTCCTGGTGAAACCTCAAAGTCGTATTCAAGCTGTCGTTGATTACCGTAATAGATCAGATCGATACCATTGTAAATTTCTTGATAACGCACCTTGGCAAACAGGGCGACATCGGTGCGCCACTTGTTGCGATCATTCCCAATAAAGTAGTTGAGTTTGCCTGGCAACATTTCGACACCAGAAGTTTTCGCTTCTTCATTTGCTCCCATTAGGTGCATTCGCACGACTCGGTAACTGGCTTGTTGTTCTTTCGTTGTAGACACAGTTTGACGCAAAGCAAGCACTGCCTCGTTACCGGTGAGAAATAATTGATAACCATCACCGTTGGCTGTGAAGCGGACGCGCTGATCTGTCTGTCCGTCGTTGCGTTCAAAACTCAGTGGCAACTTTGTGTATGCAGCCGAAATGGTTTCAGCTTTGAGAGCATCAAGTAGGCGAAATTCAGGGTGCCCAGGATCTTTTGCTGAACTCCGCACGTTAAGGAAAAGAAACACACCAAGCGCAAGCAACACACCAGCGAAACTGAGAAGAGTGCGAAGGTTACGACGAACGATGACAGTGACTGCGAGGTTCATTTGAGGACCACCTTGAAAAGTTAGTAAGTTAGTCTGGGTTGAAGGAATCCACGAACGCGTAGCGCTCCGTGGGTGGCCATCGATATCGGATAAAACGCAAGGAACTGTTCGGTCAAACCAAAATCTATCAGTGCGACAAGTGATGGCCAAACTATGAAGGGATTCCGGCGCAAGTTGACAAGCACGGGGCAGCTAAATGAGAGGTGCATTGAGAGGATTCCTTCTGTTCCTAGAGTTATTCGAAAAGCCGTAAAGGAAATAACGTGGCAGACTCAAGAAGGGGAGTTTAGAGCAAGGCGCCACGCCGAGTATGATTTCAAAGGCAGTCTAGCATGAGGATTTCAATTGTCGCGACCTCGGGGACAGTGGGTTTGTGCCTCTTTCCTGGGGCTCGTTTCCGGCACCAACGCTTCTTGTGATTAACTGCTGATGTGACATCGCTACAATCCAGATCAAAACTTTTCACGCAATTGATCGATGAAGCGGCAGCGTGCACTCGTTGTGCGGGAATGTGCGGGCGCAGCGCCGTGTTGAGTGAACTAAATGGTTCAATCCACGCGCGGGTGATGTTTATTGGCGAAGCGCCCGGCAGGAAAGGCGCCGATCGAACACGAGTCCCGTTCAGTGGTGATCAGTCTGGTGAGAATTTCAATCGTTTCCTGAATTCAATCGGACTATCCAGGGAACAAATCTTTATTACCAGCGCTGCACTCTGTAACCCTCGAACTGAATCGGGCGCCAATCGCAGACCAACGCAAAAAGAACTCTCAAACTGTTCCGAGTTCCTGCGTCGGACGATCGAGATTGTTAATCCAAAGATAGTCGTGACACTTGGGTCAGTTGCGCTCGAAGCGCTAAAGAGGATTCATAGTCATGAGTTGAACCTGAAAGACAGTGCCGCAAGGATTCACGGTTGGAACGGAAAAGTGCTCGTGCCGATTTATCATCCGAGCCCGCAAGTGTTAGCTTCACACCGACGTGAAGCGCAGCAGTTAAGTGACTACCAGGTTGTGAAAAAGGCTTTGATGTCGACTGACTTGCAGACGCATTGTCTTGAAGTCAGTACCACTACGCGGTAGCGTGTGGCTTGGCCTGAGGTGTTGTTGACTTACGGAGCAAGCCACACGCTACCGCGTAGTGGTACTGACTACTATCGAAGCACAGCATTCAATGAGTGACTTAATTTCCCAGTATGAAGCAGTTCGCAATGGCGGCGCAGGACTGATCGATCTGTCGTCTCGCGGTCGGATAACTGTTGGTGGCACCGAAGCCGTGATGTTTCTCAACGGCCTCATCACCAACGACATGAAGACACTCGAGGAACACCACTGGATGCCCGCTGCATTTCCAAACGTCCAGGGCAGGTTGATCGCCGCGGTACGTGTGATTCGACTCGCAAATGAAACTGAAAAGAGTCCGCGGTTTCTTCTCGACACAGAAGCAGCCACTCACCAGGCCGTGTTGAAAACGATCGAGCGTTTCACGATGGCTGGTGATTTTCGAGTTACTGACATCACAGGCACGACTGCGACGCTTTCACTCCAGGGAAGGCACGGAGCGGAAATAGCCCGCAAGGTATTCGGAGACTCACTGGCACAGTTAGATCGCAACGGGGTGGCTGAAACTAGCTGGAATGAAGCTAACGTAACTGTGGTCCGTTCCAGTCATACCGGCGAGGATGGATTCGACATCGTCGTTGACAGCACACTTTCTGACGACCTCTCGCAAGCACTAATTGATGCCGGCGCTGTGTTCGTGCACGACGACACTCTCGAGACACTAAGAATCGAGGCGGGCATCGGTCACTTCGGTCAGGACATGGATGAGACCAATGTGATTACAGAAGTGAACCTCGACGACGCGATCAGCTTTACAAAAGGTTGCTACCTTGGTCAGGAGATCATTATACGGATCAAACATCGTGGGCACGTCGCAAAGAAACTAACCGGCCTTACGTTTGATGATCGAGAAAATGTAGACGTCGGAGCGATTATCAAATCCGGCGAAGGCAAGGACATCGGGCGAATTACGTCAACTGCTTACTCGCCACTGTTGGCTAAGACAATTGCGCTCGGGTATGTGAGATACGAGCATCTCGCGTCCGACACGGAGGTTGTCGTCGGTGAAAATGGGATTGAGGCGAAAGTGACCGACCTCCCGTTTGTGCGCGGCAGTTGGTACGAGGATGAAGTCTAGCTACGACGCCGCTGGTTATTTCTCT
>Ga0163161_10003099_pt1 | contig 11728 bp, 8 predicted proteins | sample S45metaG_FD_129847 | JGI IMG/M metagenome (GOLD analysis project Ga0163161, IMG submission 129847) | Switchgrass rhizosphere microbial communities from Kellogg Biological Station, Michigan, USA - S4-5 metaG | ecosystem: Host-associated > Plants > Roots > Rhizosphere > Soil | place: USA: Michigan... | reverse complement strand
TTGAAAAATATCTTGGTTTTCGTTATGTTCGTGGCGTTGATGTGCAGTATTAGCTCTGGCATCTTCATGGCTTATCACGCCTTGTACTGGGGGAGCCATACGAAAACCGACACCATGGAAGAAAAGGTCAACAGTGTCGGTGGCTATGTGGTGGATCCCAATGGCATCAATTATGTTACAGGGGAAATTAGTCGCGGCGCGTCATTGGCGCTGTGGTATCAGGATCCGGTTCCGACTATTCAGGAACGCTTGATTGGTTATGGCCCCAGCGCAAGCTCAACGAGTCAGAACGTTGGGCGTGGCTATGTCGCGGCACGTTATCGTAATTTGCAAATTGGCGCAACTGGACTGGCGAGCTTGCTTTGGGATGTGGGCATACTGGGAACTTTGGTCTATCTTTCCATTTTCATATTGGGGATACGGCAAGGCGCACGGTATGTGGCGCACAGCCAAGCCGGTCCCGAGCGCCTGGCGATGGCTGATGCCAGTACTGTGACCCTGATATTGCTTGTCAGTACGCTGATCTACAATCGGACCATGATTGATGAACCCTCCATACAGTTGCTGTGCTATTTTTCGCTAGGCTGTATCGTTCAATTTTCTCGGTATGGCAAGCCTGCAGCTGATTCGGCGAAGCTGCCTCCCCAGCGCACCCCGGGCCACACCCCGCATGGCGTTCTGGCATGACTGTATCGAGCAAGGTATTTAATAACCTGGTCAAAAATAGCTCCATGATGTTCTTGCTGAATGTGGCTGGAGCCGGAGTGAGCGTTATTACCATTCCTGTCATGCTTGCCATTGTGGGCGTGGAGTCATATGGTCATTTGGTACTTGTGCAATCGATCGCTCTGGCGGTATTTACCGTCTGCGGATTTCAGTACTGGCAAGGCATGCTGGTAGCCATGCCGGGGCATAAAATTGATGCCGCCACCTTGCGTGTCGCCGTTGTAAGAAGCCTACGCTATGAAATGCTCGCGATGGCTGCTGTAATACTGGTGGTGGCGGGGCTGACTCTGTTTTCCTTGCCCCAATTGAAAGAGTTTTCCACTGTAAATTTATTGTTACTATCCCTGACTGCGGTTTTTCCCGTCATTGGTACCCATACCGCATACTTCCGGTTGGTCAATCAATACAAGGTGTTGATGTATGCGGGTTTCCTGGCCAATTTACTCAAGCTACTTGTATTGGTCGTAGTGTCCCGGTATCAGCCCACGCTGTCGAGTATGGTGCTGGCCTATACACTGCCGGAGGTCATTCGGTGTGTGGTGTTGTTTGTGCTGATTTTTCGCAATCGTAGCGGCATTGACGGTGCCTTGCCCTGCACTGATTTGCGCCCGGCACGCCTGATCGAGGCGGGGAAATGGGGTACCTTGCAGGCGATCTGTGATTTACCTGTGGCGCAACTCGACCGTATCATCATTGGATTGACACTGCCGGGTTACAACCTGGGCGTTTTCAGTATCTTGAAGCGTATCTATTCGCTGGTCAATATGGCCACGGCGCCATTTTATTCGACATCGATTCCCGAGTTTGCTGCCTGTGCCAATGCAGGCGATCTGAAGGGGGCGTTCGAATTGTGGATCAAGACGATGAAGATGCTGTTTGTGTTAACTGCTTCTGCTGGTGCCATCTGTTATTTGAGTAAATTTATCTGGATGCCATTGGTCTTTCCTGTACTGCAAGATTATGTGCTGGAGTTCGCAGTGGTTCTCTTGACGGCTGTGATGGCTGGCACTTTCGTGACAACGCATTCGTTTTACTGGGCGTTGGGAAAGCTGCGCCAATCGACGATTATCTCAGTAGGCACAAATCTTCTGTATTTGTTGGAGTTGTCAATATTGACGATGTATTTTGGCCTGTTTGGTGCGGTACTTTCCTTTCTGATTCACGTCACATTCGTCGCTGCAATCAAAATTATCTTGCTACGAAAAATTGCTCTGAGAAATCAATGATTCCTAAAGTTATACATTACTGTTGGTTTGGCCGTGGTGAGATGAGTGTACTGCACCGTCGCTGTGTTGAGTCATGGAAAAAATATTGTCCAGAATATGAGTTGAAATTATGGAATGAGGACAATGCCAATATCGACAATGATTATTGTCGAGAGGCCATCATTCAAAAAAAATGGGCTTTCGTTGCCGATTGGGTACGTTTTGACGTATTGTCCAAATATGGTGGTATCTACCTCGATACGGATCTGGAGTTGATTACTTCACTCGATCTTGTGCTGAACTTGCATGGATGCTTGATGGCCCGCGAAACCTGCAAGGACGTGGGGGCGGGTTATGGTACCGGGTTTCTCGCATGCGAAGCCGGCAATCCTGTGATGATGACTGCCCGTGAACTGATTTTGGGTGAATTGATAAAACAGCGGCTCTTTGCCACATCACCGGTGGTGCTGAAAAAAGCGGTGGAGCTTGATCTCGGCGGGAATAGCACGCAATTGGATCCAGTTACTTTTTATCCGTTTAATCCATATGATCGCAGTAATTCGCAGAACGCCATGCAGTTGATGTACAGCGATATTACCGCTCAGACTATTGGCATCCATCACTATGGTTTGAAAGCATCGTGGGTGGACAGCCGCGTTAAACGGCTGATCTTCAAGATAGTCAAACGCATGGCGCTGCAGCGTCGTTGGGATATTTCCTTTAAGCCATTTGACCACGTAAACAGTATTACTCATACAGCTTAACGACACTAGGCCATATTTCTATATTTGTTCTGAAAGTAATAATGGACGTTGTAAGTTTTTTGCCTGCCGTGGCGAGTCTGCTGCTGGCATTATTTTGTTGTGCTCTCATTGTTAAAAAATGGGGGGCACCACCACTTGCCGGACGCTATGGAGCGATCGATGGCTTGCGTGGTTACCTGGCATTTTTTGTCTTCCTGCACCATGCTTGCATATGGTACTTTTATGTGCGCTACGGTGCATGGAACGTACCGCCATCACCGCTCTATACAAATTTTGGACATGCCAGCGTTGCCATGTTTTTCATGATTACTGGTTTCTTGTTTTATGCAAAACTACTCGCTGCACGTGGTCGGGGAGTAGACTGGGGGAAACTGTATATTTCCCGGATTTTGCGCCTGACACCGCTGTATCTGTTTGCCATGGTGCTCTTGTTTATAACGGTCGCTTGTCTTTCTGGTTTTCGCATGCAGGAAACATTGCCCACGTTATTGAAGCATGCCGCACAATGGTTGATGTTTACCGCGCTGGAGGCGCCAGACCTGAACGGTATTAAAAATACCACTCATATTATGGCCGGCGTCACATGGTCGCTGCCATACGAATGGCTGTTTTATCTTCTGTTACCATTATTGGCCTTACCCCTGCGCATCATGCCGCCGTGGCCGTATTTGCTGGCAAGTATCTTGGTATTTTTGACTGTGCTGGCAGCTGCGATAATAAGGCAGGCCCCTGTACATCACTTTTTGGCATTCTTGGCGGGACTGATTGCTGCCGTGTTAGTTCTTTTACCTACCTTTTGCCGATTTTGTGCAAGCCGGCTTGCAAGCATTCTCACCGTTGTATGTATCGGAACCGCTTGCCTGGCCTTTGCTTCCGCGCATGAAATTGGATCATTATTGCTTCTATCCATCGCCTTTGCCATGATTGCGGGCGGGACCAGCATATTTGGCACGCTGCATACTGCCGTATCACGCACTTTCGGTGAATTCGCATATAGCATTTACTTGCTGCATGGTTTGTTGCTGTTCGTGACGTTTCATTTTGTAATCGGTCGCGAACATGCCATGACATTTTCTCCCTTGTTGCATTGGTCGGTCATCTTGTTGTTGACTCCGTTACTGATATGTATTTGCTTCATGACATTTAAACTCATCGAGCAGCCGGGTATGCGACACGTCAATGCAGTAGCAGCATATTTTCGCCGGGTATCCCGTCATGCCAAATCAAGTGTCTGAGGCGCTTACCGCAAAAGCACGGCCGACGCCCGCTACCAATTGAATCGCGTTTGACCCGTCTTGGACAAAGCAGTTGGCCGATAGTGGGTGGCGTGCCGCCCTGATGGCCAACGTATCGTTGCCGATGTCCCTGCTTGCAAGGCTCGGAATGCCTGCAGCTTGAGAGGCGAATTTTTTTAACCTTCGTTAGTCGAGCTAGTCTATGCAGAGAATTCCTTCGAATACGTCAATTTGGCTCAACGTAATGCGTGCGTTGGCTGCCCAAGCTGTTGTTATCGGGCATGCCAATTACCTCTTCTTTGACCATGCGGAAGGCACAGGTGGTGCGCTTGCATGGCTGGTGGGCCTGTGCAGTTCCGGAGCCCACAAAGCGGTCATCATGTTTTTTGTCATGAGTGGTTTCCTGATTGGCGGGCCAGTCATCGAGGCAATGCGATCACAACGCTTCGATTCGTTCAAGTATTTCATCGATAGATTGACCCGATTGTGGATAGTGATCCTTCCCGCCTTATTAATGACAGCCTTGCTCGATGGACTGGCCTTCAGCTACGGTGGAGGAGAAGCTTTGCTGGCCAGCCGCACTCCATTTTTTCCTGAGTGGTGGAGCAGCTTGGAACCGGATTCTATCAAGACATTTGTACTAAATGCATTCTTCATGCAAATGATTATCGGTTTTCAGTATGGGACGAATCTTTCGCTATGGAGTATTTCCAATGAATTCTGGTATTACCTCTTATTGCCGGCGGCCTTCGGTATATTTGTTTTCAAGAGAAATACAAAAGTTTTATGCGTGCTTTTGACTCTTTTTATCGGTTTTCTTTTTATTTATTCGGCAAAACCAAATGATGAGGGGAGGCCGTTGACCTATTTTATGATGTTTGTAATTTGGATGATGGGGGCGGCTGCTTATTGTTTTTACGAAAATATACGGCGGCGTTACCTCGCGGCTTTTTTTCTTGTTGTTGCATTTTTTATGTTTATTATTTTTAAACGTATTTACCCAGACGCCCTTGGTTATGATTTCGCGCTTGGTTTTTTTACGGTTTTCCTTGTTATGATATCAAGGGATATTCCTGCAAATTATATGAAAAGAATATCCGATTTTTTTTCCGGCTACAGCTTTTCTTTGTATGCACTACACCTGCCATTGACTTTTTGCCTCATGAGTTTCGATCCTCAGCTGGCGTTGCCACAGCCTATTCGCTACGATACGGTGCTGCGTTTCACGCTGTATCTGTTAGCCATTAATGGTGTATCGATTCTCCTATGGGCCCTAACCGAGCGGCACACGGCTGCGGTGAGACGGTTTGTGTTTGCAAAACTGATAACCCCGCGCGTTGCCTAAGATTGGATATGTGCTCTTTTCATATTTTATGCTCTCAGAGTATGTGGTTAGTCGCTGTGGAATATGTGGTGAAATATGTAAACATTTTCATTAAGTTATCATTTTCCATTCGCCGCATTTAATTTATCTTGAAATATTTCATCAGAAATAAAATTTTCTTATAATGTTTTGTTTGTTGCAATTGTTGTGCTGAAGTTTTTTATTTTATCCCTTGTTATGACTATTGTTGGCTTCGGACAACGCCATAATCTTATATCCGGTGTATAGTTGGGCGATTAAGAAGCAGGTGAAATAGCGCTTAGATGCTAATGCATGAAGATTATGCGGTTTGTATTTTATGCGGCAGCCTGACAGGCCCGATGCGGCGATATCGCTTCCTGTAGCATCCGATTGTTTTTTGTAGGAGCCAATAATGGTTAATCATAAGTTATTTTTTTCGGTTGGCCTTGGGCTGGCGCTGAGTGTGATGGCTGGATCCAGCCAGGCTGATTGGGCCGAGTCGAAAGAGGTGTTCATTGTCCGGCCTGCGCCTGTCGATCGGCAGATACAGGCGCAAAACCCGCCTGCGTTTGCGTGGGCACAATATCCGGGTACAACTGCGCCCCCGTCCTATGTTGTTGAAGTTCAAAAGAGTGGTGTCGTGTTTGCCACTTACACGACCAAGCGTACCTTTTACCTGCCTGCGACGGCATTTGGTGCCGGCCAGTACAGCTGGCGCGTGCGTCCCAGTACCAATACCGATTGGTCGACGCCACGCACCTTTTCGATTGATAGCACTTCACAAACGTTTGAAGTACCTGACAACGAGTTAATCAGGAGCAAAGTGCTGGCGCATCCTCGCCCTCGCCAGCAGCGCGCAGATTTCCTGCCGTTGAGTGCATGGACGCCGGCCATGCGCACAGCGCGCGGGGCTGCCCTGACTCGGCTTACGGCACAGGTCAACAGTCTCATGCCGGGTGGCACCCGTGCGCTGGCCGCGCCATCGGATTCACTTTGGCCAGTGACGACAAGCACGCCATCCGCGGCGCGCACGGCGTATGTCACTCAGGTTTCTCAAGCCATAGGTAGCGCAACCAACCAAATGTTGGGTGCGGCACTGTTGTATCAACTGACAGGTGAAAACAAGTATCTGCAGGAAGCACTGACACGTGGTGATCAGTTGGCAGTACTTGATCCTGCGGGCATGACCAGTTATGTCAATCATGATATGGCGACACGCAGCATCATGTTGACATTGGCTAAGTCCGCGGACTTGCTATCGGTCGAGCTGAACAAGGATCCGCAGCGTAAAGCACTCTGGATGGCGGCCATTACTGCGCGGGTCACTCCCATGTATGCTGATCTGATCAAAAATAATTACAGATTAGATCAAACCCCCTTCGATGCTCATGGCGTGATAGCGCTCGGCTATCTGGCAGTGATTTCCACGCTCACGATGGGTGATATCCCTGCTGCAACTACCTGGTTTGATTTCTCTTTCCGTTCCTATGTCAACGCGGTGTATGCCTGGAGTGGTCCCGAAGGCGGCTATGCCAATGGTACCTCCTACGCAATGTTTAATACTGAATATGCCCTGCAGTTATGGCAGCCGATGGCTGAAGCGACTGGAGTGAATATTTTCACCAAGCCGTGGAGTAATGGTTTTGCGCGTTATCTGATGCATTTCCTGCCGCCAGGTGCGCCAGGACAGGTATTTGGCGATCAGCATGAGGGTGATATCTATAATTTTGTATTGAAGGGTTTCGCATCGCGCTTCAAGACACCTCAGGCTGCCTGGTATGTCAAGAATATCGTTGGCGAAGAGGCCGATCTGACTTTGTTTCAGGCGCCTTATCCTCTGCCTGTTGAAACAGTGACTGAGGCGCCTGTGCCGCCACCCAATGCTGCCCTGTATCCAACTATCGGTTGGGTAGCCATGCATAGTAATCTGGCGGACCGTGCTCGTACGTCCGTGTACTTCAAATCCAGTCCCTATGGTTCGTATAATCATGGCCATGGCGATCAGAACTCGCTGGTGATCGATAGTGGCGGGCGCCGTCTGCTGATTGAGTCCGGATATGAGGACTTTTATTATTCGCCGCTGGTCATGTCTTGGTATCGCCAGACCAAATCGCATAATGCCATTACGTTCAATAATGGCGTAGGCCAGCTAATCAACGATAACGTCAATAACCTGAGCCGAAATGGCAAGATCACGGCATTTTCGACGACCCCGACGTTGGATTATGCCGCCGGTGATGCGACACCAGCTTATGGTGGAGCGTTGACTTCGGCGGTGCGCAAGGTATGGTATTTGCGTGGACAAGACGCGGTGGTGGTGGTGGACAGGCTATCCGCGCCAACAGCGTTGTCCTTCGAATGGAATCTGCATGCGGGCGGACCGATCGCCAAGGAGAGTGCAACCGCCGTGAAGATTACCAAAGTTGATCGTACCCTGTGCATTACTTCATTGGGCGGCGAGGCCAATAGCTACCAGCCACGCTCGGGGCCACCGCCAGCCCCAGGTAAAATCGAAGATCATGGTGCCTTTGTGAAAACGGGTGTTGCGCAGACTGGCGAATTCATTGTTTTGCTCGATGTCGGCTGCAAGCGTCCGAAGACTACTTTAACCACCACGGCCACTGGCAAGCAGTTGGTGGTTGGAGGACAGACGATCATGATTACGAACTAGGAAGTCCCGGTTATAGGCCAAAGATCCTTTATTCGTTGTAAAAAAACCTGCTGCGGCAGGTTTTTTTATGTGCGAATGAGGAATGGTAATGCAAGCGAAAGTGGGTGAGAGGCGAGATTTTTTTGTCAATGAAACTAACTTTTTTGTTAATTATTTACCTTGGCGCGGGTATGATATGCCTGTTCTTTGAGATCGATGGCCGCGTAGCTGCCATCGATCTTTCTTCAGCGTCTTTCATTGATGGGCTTATATGGGATGTTTGCCTTGAAATCACACAAAGTATTTCGATTATTGCAACTTGTACCTGAACCCTTGCCAACCTTCCGTGTCGATGTGGCCACCCTTTTCGGTAAATACCTGCCGCTTCATGGCGTGATATGTGACATTGTTGGCCGGGCTGGCAAGGGGGAGCTGGTGGAAGGTGCTTATATGACACAGGTGCGCCCCGCCGAATATTCCGGTCGCTTGCGCCGGGAGTGGGCATTTTTCAAGCTGTGCCTCGGCCGTGTATTGGCGACCAGTAAAAAGCAGTGTGACTTGATCCAGGTGCGAGATATGGTCTCCATCGGTCTGCTGACGATGCTTATGGCCCGTTGCAAGGGTATCCGGTTTGCATATTGGGTATCATTTCTGATGAGTGAAGGACGCATCGCGCGTGCCCGATCCTCAATTGCCGCTGGCAGGGGCAAGCGCTACTACATCGTGTTGCTGAAGGGGCTGGTTGAACGCTTTCTGCTGTACAAATTTGTGCTGAAATGGGCAGACCATGTTTTTGTGCAAAGTGAAGCGATGAAGCAATTGATGGTGGAACGAGGTATTGCTATAGATAAGATCACGGCCGTACCGATGGGCGTCGACATGGAAATGCTGCATGCGGATGCATTGGCGCCACGCCGCCTGGCCGGCTGGGAAGACGTCCCCGTGCTCGCTTATCTCGGCACGCTGGATAGTTCGCGCGAGCTGACGTTGCTGCTCGATGCGCTGCTGCTTCTGCGCCGCCGCCAGCCATCGGCACGCTTGCTATTCATCGGCGATTCGCCGACGGCATCCGATGTGCCCGCCTTGATGGCTTACGCGGCGCGCCTTGGTATTGCCGATGCCGTTCATGTAACGGGCTGGCTGCCGTCGCTGCAGGCGCTGGCCCTGCTGCGTGGCGCCGACGTGGCGCTTTCCTATGTGCCGCGCGGCGCGCTGTTCGATTACAGTTCGCCAACCAAGCTGCTCGAGTACCTTGCGCTGGGCATGCCTTGCGTGGGCAATGACAGTCCGGATCAGGAAAATGTGTTGCGCGCCAGCGGTGCCGGCTACCTGGCGGCCAGCACCGCCGAGGCGATGGCGGAGCAGATCGGCGTCATTTTTGCCGACCTGCCTGCCGCCCGTCTGCTTGCGGCCGCTGGCCCGGCCTTTATTGACGAACAGCGCAGCTACCGGGTTCTGGCCAGCCGCCTCGCTGCCGTGTACAAAGAAGGCGTTGCTCAAAAGCCATAATATTGTAACAATTCTGTGCACTGCAGCAAAATGCTAGGCGATGTCGCTATGCTATGTGATAATGTTTTTTTGAAAATGTTTTCTGATGATTCAAATAATCCTTTCTCAAGCTGGCGGCTACCAGGACGTTGTCGCCTATCTGCAGCAGCAGGGGGCCCACGTCAGTAACATGGGGCCGGAACGTGGCCGTGGCTCGTCGTTTCGCGGAAAACTGTCGATCCTGGCAGCCATGGTGTCGCCCAAGCTGTGGGGCGTGCGCAAGCTGTGGGGCAGCGATGATATCGTGCTGCTGATCGGTTGGCAGGCGCTACCCATCCTGGCGATGATACGCTGCGGCCTGGTGAAGCGCCCGCGCAAACTGCTGGTGATGGCGTGTTTCGTCCATTCGGTGCGGGCGCGCCGTGGTCTCAACCTGCTCTGGCGCGCACTGCGCTTCCCCGGAATGGGCTTTATCGCCTTCTCGAAAGGGGAGGGGGATAATTTGATCCAGGCCGTCGGCATGGCGCCGCAAGACGTGTATTTTCACCTGTGGCGGCAGGAACTCTATGGTTTTGGCGGCGCTGCGGCAGCGGTCGAGGGCGACTATGTGTTCGCCGGCGGTTATTCCAACCGCGACTATGACTTGCTGTTGCAGGCCATGGCGGGCGTCAGCGCCCCGCTGGTGGTGGTGGCTGCGGAACGCAATCATGTCGCCGTGCCGGCGCAGTCGCGCATGACCCTGCACCTCGATTTGCCGGAGGCGCAGTTCGAGAGCCTGCTTGCCGCCAGCCGCGTGGTTGCGATGCCCTTGAAAAGCCAGGGCGAGGCCTGCGGGCAAAGCGTGCTGTTGCGGGTGTTACGCAACCGCAAACCGCTGGTGGCGACGCGCCATGAGGCGATCGAGGCCTATCTGGGCAGCGATTATCCGGGCTTCGTCCCGCATGACGATGTCGAGGCCATGCGCGCGACCCTCGAGCGTGCCGTCGAGGACGCCACATTCCGGAAAGCATTGAGCGATGCGATCATGCAAGCCGAATCCCGCCTGGCCAAGGTCGGCAGTCCAGGTGAAGAAATACATCGTTTCCTGCTGAGCTGATGCCTTCCATTCCACTCCTATCGGATACCCCGTTGCGGGAGCCATTGTGACTATGTCTTCAATCAAGAACGAACTGCGCTTCGGCATGCGAGCCATGTTGCGCGATAATTTTTTGTTGCGGCGTGCCATGGACCACCTCGCTGTACATGAGCGCATGAGCGTCGACGAGCTGTCGCACTATTCCCAGCTGCGCCTGCATGCGAGCATGCGGCACGCCATACGAACGCTGCCGCATTACGCGGCCATGCCGACCGGTTTTACGCCAGCCCAGGCGGCACAGGTATTGCGCGAGCATTTTCCCGTGATCGAGAAGGCGACCCTGCTGGCGCACCGCGCCGCGCTGTACCCGCATCTGGGCCGCAAACGGCCGTGGCAGGCGGCTGGCCAGACCAGTGGCACGACCGGCACGCCGCTGACGATTTTTCGCAGCATGCAGTCGGTGTTAATGGAAAACGCCTTCATCCAGCGCCACTGGAGCTGGTCCGGCTACACGCCCCAGGTGACGCGCGCCACCCTGCGTGGCGACATGGTGGCCGGCATTAACCAGACCAGTCCGCCATTCTGGTTCTGGAACCGCTATAACCGCCAGTTGTTGCTGTCGTCGCGGCACCTGACCGAGACGCATGCCGATGCGATCATCGATCGCCTGGAACAGGCGGCGCCTGCCATGTTGCAAGCCTATCCATCGACTGCCTACACGCTGGCCGGCTTCTTGCAGCGGCGAGGACGCCGGCTATCCATTCCGTATGTCTTTACGGCATCGGAACCGCTGTATCCGCATCAACGTGCATTGATCGTCGAGCGCCTGGGCGCCACCATCATGGATATGTATGGCATGGCGGAGCGCGTGGCGTTCGCTACCGAATGCGAACATGGAAACATGCATTTGAACAGTGATTACTCGCATGTTGAAATCCTGGACGAGCATGGCGAGGCGACGGACGGAGAAGGCTTCGTGGTGGGAACGACCTTTCATAATCTGGCCATGCCGCTGCTGCGTTACCGGCTCAGCGACCGGACCCGCTGGAAGCCTGGCCGCTGCGATTGCGGCAGGCCCTTTCCCATGATCGAGCCCGTTACCGGCAAATTTGAGGACAGCATCACCGGCAGCGGCGGTGCTGTGATCAGCCCATCGGTCCTGACGTTTGCCTTCAAGGGCGTCGACAACATCCTCAAGTCGCAAGTGGCGCAAGTGGGTGCTGCGCGCTGGGAAGTGCGC
>Ga0163161_10003095_pt1 | contig 11736 bp, 10 predicted proteins | sample S45metaG_FD_129847 | JGI IMG/M metagenome (GOLD analysis project Ga0163161, IMG submission 129847) | Switchgrass rhizosphere microbial communities from Kellogg Biological Station, Michigan, USA - S4-5 metaG | ecosystem: Host-associated > Plants > Roots > Rhizosphere > Soil | place: USA... | reverse complement strand
CTCGACCTGAACACGTTAAAGTGGCCTATCTCTTTACTTATGCCATCAGGCAGCAACGGCCCGCCTGCGCCTGTGTTTTTATAAGGAGTGTTTTCGTAAAAATGTTCTATGGTATTCTTTTCCATAAGGAGGATGTTTGTAAAATTCAAAGGTAGGGAAAAATTGAATCTATAGCTTGGCTATGTCTTATGATAAATTTCGAGTGAGCGAATGAACCATCTGTACAAAAAATGAACAGCTTTATCCAAAGCGCCGCTTCTCATAATTTGTTACTTTTGTGAGGAGAGATAATAGGAGATAGAAAAAGACAACCTGTTGGTGTGTTTTACCTCATATCTAACATCTTAATTCTCAATACTAACATCTCAAAACTAAAATATACATGCCATTAATAGCAAAATTTATAGTAGCCAACGAAGAGAACGCTTACAAAGTATCAGAAATGGCAAAAGATCATTATGCGTTTTCTAACATAAAAGAAAAAGATAAAGAAAATACGGTTGCGTCGTTTTTAGATAAAGCCAACTCATTTACCACCGAATGGCTTATGAGCTTTGATGTGACTGGGGAAGATGAAGACAGGCAGGAAGAGCCATTGGCTTTTGTTGTAATGATTTCGGCAAACATACCACAGGAAGCAGAGGGCGATAAGCCGCTTTACATAGAAAAGGCAATTCCGGCAAAGACAGAAGAAGGTACACACAAAGTACTGAACCGTGTGCTGGAAATAGCTGCACAGCGCAGGCACGACGTAATTTGGGCAGAAGTTCCCGCTGCCGATATAGCCGTGAAAAAAGCGTATGAAGCCTTGGGTTTTAAAGAGGCAGGCAGGAGGGGAGAAGCATTGCTTTTCAGTAAAACGACATAAAAAAAGGCCTTGCATTCGCAGGGCTTTTTTATGCCTAAAAGTTAAAAATCTCTTAACAAAACGTGTTGTTCGTCGATGATTATTGTTTTTTGCGCGAAAAATTTACTTGTTAAAATTGTTTGGTTTATTTTTATTGCTTTGAGATTGTTAAACAGTCTTGTCAATACTTAATAAACACATTATGGGTTCACGCTCCTGTTTCCTTGTAGAAGACGACGAAGATGACCGCGAGATCTTTACTCTGGCCCTCAAAAAAGCCGAAGCGGATTTTGTGTGCAGTACCGCCAAAAATGGAAAAGAAGCAATAGAAAAAGCACTATCCGGTGATTTTGTGCCCGGATATATTTTTGTAGATCTCAATATGCCGTTAGTTTCGGGTAGGGACTGCATTCGGGCTTTTAAAAAGATTGAACGCTTTAAAGGCGTGCCTATTATTGCATATACCACCTCTTCGTTCTCTAAAGATATTCGCGAGATGCGCGATCTGGGTGCTACGCATTATCTTGTTAAACCTACGAGTTTTTCGGCGCTGGTACACATCCTTACCGAATTATTTCACGAAGAAAACCTGCCGTTTTTTCTTACTTCGGGTGTAAATGCAGGGCATTAACTAATTTTCAGCGGTTTAATTGGTACTTTGGTAAATTTACTATATTTACTAATGTCCAGAATTAATACTGCAAAATTAGGTTAATGAGTACTTCTCAAAATATTCCAAAAGGTCTTCCCCTGTTTCAAAATTATGTGTACAGCGGGTTTGATAAATCTGTCATGGAAAAACTTCCTATGGCTTTATACACCTGCGATACAGATGGCGCTATTACTTTTTACAATCCTGCTGCCGTAAAGCTGTGGGGTCGTAAGCCTATTGTAGGGGCTGAAAAATGGAATGGCGCTTTTAAAACCTATTCGGTTAGCGGAGAACCTATCGAACGCGGACAAAAACTTGGCGATGCAGATACAGGTTCGCCAAAGGCACCTGCGCCATTAGAACTTATAATAGAACGCCCTGATGGCTGCGTGAGCCTTGTTATGCTGCAAATATTAAATTTGTATGATGCTGAGGGTATTATTCTGGGCACTGTTAATGTGTTAGTGGATACTACAGATGACAGCTGCGGAAACGCCGTCCAGGAGATGCTGCAAAAAAAGGCTGAAGAAAACCGAAAGGCCTTTGTTACCAGCGAGGAGCGCTATCATAAAATGATTGATGAGGTTCAGGATTATGCCATTCTGCTCATTGACCGCAATGGCACGATACTAAACTGGAACAGGGGTGCCGAAACTATAAAAGGATATCGGGAATCGGAGATTGTAGGGAAAAATTTCAGGATTTTTTATCTGGAGACCGACCGTAAGGAAGGCCTGCCGGACAGGCTTCTGGAAGATGCATCGGTAAACGGCCGTGCCGGGCACGAGGGATGGCGTGTACGCAAAGATGGTAGTACGTTTTGGGGGTCGGTGGTCATAACCGCCCTGCACGACAGTAACAACGATATCATCGGGTTCTCTAAAGTTACCCGCGACCTAACCGAAAGGAAACTCGCCGAAGACCGCCTTACCAGTAATGCAAAGGCGATAGAATTTCGCAATAAACAGCTGGAAGAATATGCTTATGTGGCATCGCACGATTTGCAGGAACCGCTGCGAAAAATACAGGTATTCAGCGAGATGCTCCTGGATAGTATAGACGATAAAGATGAGGTATTACGGTACATCAATAAAATTGCTGCCAGCGCAGACAGGATGACCAATCTTATAAAAGACGTACTTAAATATTCGCAGGTAAGCAATACCGAAGAGCTGTTTGAAGTTACACATCTCAATCTTGTACTGCAAAATGTACTCGATGATTTTGACCTGCTTATAGACCAGCGCAAAGTAAAACTTCATATTGGCGAACTGCCAATTTTAATGGGTGTACCCATTCAGCTGCACCAGCTGTTCTCTAACCTGCTGAGCAACGCGATAAAATTCAGTAACGCTGTTACCGCTCCTGAGATAAGCATAACTGCCCATGAGCCCACAGCCGAAGATATGGAAGGATGCTCTCCTTTAAGCAATGGTGTACCCTATACAAAAATAGTTTTTAAAGACAACGGGCAGGGCTTTGAACAGGAATATGCCGACCAGGTATTTAAAATGTTCAAGCGCCTTGATGCCACACAGGGTACGGGCATTGGCCTGGCGCTCTGCAAAAAGATTGCCGAGGGCCACAAAGGCTGCATCAGCGTAAAAAGCAACCCGGGCGATGGGGCAGAGTTTAGCATCTTCCTGCCGCTTATATAAAGCTTACTTCCTGCTAATTTCCTTTATTTTATCTGAACTTACTATTGTATTTTGATAACTGTTGTTGGCTAACCAAAGCATGGCTTTTGCGATGCTGTCTGCGCTTATGCTTTTATATTTTGCAGCGTTGCCAAAAAGCAGCGGATTAAGCAGCCACATAAAACCCTGTGCCGCCTTTTCCATAATGCGTTTGTCTTTGCGCTTTGCAACAATTAAAGAAGGTTGAAGGATATGGGTTTTAGGCAGGTTCTCGTTTAGCACGGCATCCTGCATTTCGCCCTTTGTGCGGTTATAAAAGATTCCGCTTTCGGCGTCTGCCCCAATAGCCGAAATAACAATGTACGTTTTGATGCCGTTTTCTTTTGCAAGTTGTGCTGCAACCACGGGAATGCCATAATCTATTTTGTAATAAGTATCCTTATCAGGTGTTTGCGCTTTTGTAGTGCCAATGCAGCAATACACTTCATCGGCCGTAAAAACAGCTTTATAATCAGATAATCTGAAGAGGTCGATGACGTGCTCTTCCAGTTTTGGATTGGAAACATCACTTTTGCTTCTGGAAAAAAGTTTGATGGTATCATAGCGGGTGTCTGCAAGCAACAGTTTTAAAACTTCGCTGCCAACGGCACCGCTTGCCCCTAACAGTATAGCGGATTTAGACATAATGGTGTAGATTTTTTGTTTGGTGAATTGAAGGTACAAAAAAAAATACAGCCACCATTTTCATTAACGGCTATTTATGCCCGCGCAGGGATACTGCCCAAGCGTTAAATCTGCGTAGATTTGCCCAAATCCGCGTCATCCGCGTTCCATTAATTACCAGTAAGTTGTAATTTTGTATCATGGAATCGCCAAACGAAGAATCTATACGCCAGCGTAAAATAATCCACGTTGATATGGATGCGTTTTATGCATCTGTAGAGCAGCTGGATAACCCGGAACTAAGGGGTAAGGCGCTTGCTGTGGGCGGTGGCGAGAGCAGGGGTGTGGTTTCAGCTGCGAGTTATGAGGCGCGCAAGTTTGGCGTGCGTTCTGCCATGAGCGGATTTTTGGCAAAAAAGAAATGCCCCCACCTTATATTTGTGCGTCCCAGGTTTGACCGTTATCGCGAAATTTCCCAGCAGATACGCGCAATCTTCCTTGAATATACAGACCTTGTAGAGCCGCTTTCGCTTGATGAAGCCTACCTCGATGTGACCCAAAACAAAAAGGGAAATCCAAGCGCTACAATGATAGCACGCGAGATACGCCAAAAAATACTCGAAAAGACGGGTTTAACGGCCTCTGCCGGAATTTCCATCAACAAGTTCATTGCTAAGGTAGCGAGCGATTACAATAAGCCTAACGGCCAAAAAACGGTAAATCCTGATGAGGTACTTGAATTTTTGGAGAATCTGGCTATTGGCAAATTTTACGGAGTGGGAAAAGTAACCGAAGAGAAGATGTACCAGCTGGGCATTTTTACAGGCGCGGACCTCAAGCAAAAATCTATAGAATACCTGACTGATCACTTTGGTAAATCGGGTGCTTACTACCACTATGTGGTGCGCGGCATACATAACGGACAGGTAAAGCCCGACAGGCTTGTAAAATCGGTAGGTACAGAGCATACATTTGACGAAAACCTGGTCTCGGAGATATTCATGATGGAAAGACTGGACATCATTGCCGATGAGCTTACACGCCGCCTTAACAAAAAAAAGATAGCGGGTAAAACCATTACACTCAAAATAAAATACAGCGACTTTACGCAGCAAACCCGCAGCAAGACCCTGCCCTATTTTATTTCCGACAAAAGCCTTATCATGGAAACCGTAAAAGAATTGCTATATCAGGAAAAACTAAAGGATTCCGTACGATTGCTCGGGATTTCTTTAGCCAACCTCAATACGGAAGAATCGGGTGTAAAAAAGCCGGTTGCCGTGCAGCTTAAGTTCGATTTTTAAAAGTCCGAAGTCCGAAGTCCGTTGCTTTGCAAGTCTGTGTGACAAAAAAATCCCAATAGCGAGCCATCGGGATTCAGTCAAAATATTTGTATTTGTTTGGTGTTTTATTCTTCTGTTGGCTTATTGTTAAGCCTGCTGTTACGCTTACCGTAAGAGAAATATACCAGGATACCTACCACAAGCCATGACAGCGACAGCAGCTGTGCATCTATGCTTAGGTTTATCATAAGGTACGTGTTGATAGCAATACCGCAAACAGCGATTACAGGAAGCGCAGGTACTTTAAACGTACGCTCCAGCTGTGGTTGTTTTACCCTTAATATCCATACGGCAATACAAACCATTGTAAAGGCAAACAGGGTGCCAAAGCTGGTCATGTCTGCAAGCTTGCTTATAGGGGTAAAGGCCGCCACGATAGAGATGAAACCGCCCAGTATCATAAGGTTTGTTCTTGGAGTACCGGAAAGTGGGTGAATTTTTGAGAAAACTGATGGGATAAGTCCGTCTTTAGACATTCCAAGGAAAATCCTTGACTGGCCCATAACCATAACCATAAGAACCGATATAAGCCCGATGGTTGCAGCGATAGTAATAATGTATCCTGCCCATGCCTGCCCGGCAATATCAAATGCATACGCAACAGGAGCCTTAATAGCTTCAGGATATTTTCCAAGTGGGTTAAAGTCAGAATAGTTCATCATGCCCGTAAGTACTAATGACACTAATATATAAAGTACAGTACATACTAATAATGACACGATAATAGCAAAAGGCACGTCTTTTTTAGGATTGATGGCCTCACCCGCCTGGGTAGAAACAGCATCGAAACCTACATAAGCAAAGAAGATAGCTGCCGCCCCCGAAACAATACCGCCGTAGCCATACGCCTCATGAGTAACATCTTTTTCAATGATTTGTGTAGCATCAGGGATAAAAGGAGCCCAGTTTTCAGCGTTAATGAAGAACAAACCTGCAACGATTACAAAAATAACGGCAGACACTTTTAAAACCACAATAAAGTTATTGGCTTTTGCCGCGCTCGATGTTCCTCGTGTAAGTATAGAAATTACAAAGATTACGATTAAGAAAGCGGGAAGGTTCATAGAAAAGCCTTCTCCTGTATAGCTTGCAGGATCTGTAGTAAGATAGTCCGGCAGGTGCACCCCAAACATTTTGAGGAGCTTATTAAAATATCCTGACCAGGATACGGCTACCGTCATAGAGCCCATGGCATATTCCAGGATAAGTCCCCAGCCGATGATCCAGGCAAAAACTTCGCCAATTGTTCCGTATGCATAGGCATAAGCAGAACCTTCAACAGGAAGGATAGAAGAAAATTCAGAATAGCATAACGCGGCAAATACACATGCAATACCGGCTATAATAAAAGAAAGTGCAAGGGCAGGGCCTGCGTGATAGTAAGCTCCGGTTCCGGTAAGTACAAATATTCCTCCACCGATGATAGCCCCGATACCTATAGCTGTTAAGCTCCATTTACCTAAAACTCTCTTTAGCTCACTTTTCTTCATATCTGCCTCAAAAGCAGATACGGGTTTAACTCTCCATATAGACATATGTTACATTTTAATTTTGAAGTCCCAAATATAGGGTTTTTATAAAAATTATGAAGTTTTTAACGAAAAATGTCTGTTTAATGTGTTTATAGATGTTTGATGGCGCAGTTATTTGTAAGAAGCGCCCACAAAAATTTGGTTATTCATTTTTATGTTTACTTCAGGATGTAGATTTGTGTAGTTGTGGATTTGGTTATTTAGAACAGCATAAGCGTATCGATTTGATACAGATGAAGCGCCAAATAACCGAAAATTAAAACCAGAACCCTACGCTTACCCACGTATAATGCTCTCCGGTATCAGGACTCCAGCTGTGCTTTACTTCTACAGGGCCGATGATGGTTTCCATACCGTAGCCAAAAGCATAGCCGCTAAAGGTAGGCAGCGAGAACATTTTGCCTTCATCAAAAAGATTATGCCCTACATTAGCATAGTTTGCGGTAAAGTTAAGGTGGTTCTTTTTATAGAATTCCCAGTCTAGTGTAAGCGCGCCTTTTATGTAGCTGTTTCCGGCAATGCTCAAAAAATCATAACCATAAAAATGGCGGAAGTTATTGGTCATGTTATAGCCATAACCACCTAAAATAAAATCGAAAGTAGAGATGCTTTCATCACCCAGGGCAAAGCCCATTTCGGCCTGCGCCTTGGCAGTTACATTCTTAAACAGCGTTTTTGCGGTAGAAAGTTCGCCTTTTATGATACTGAAACGGTTAAAACCGCCGGTATAATCAGATGATAAAAGGTATGATTTGCCTTCTCCGGAAAAGAACCATCCTTCTGACGGAAAGTATTTATCATCATACGAATCGAATTTCAGGTAGCCATATACCGAAAGATAGTCGCTGTTGTCAAATATAGGGCTCACATTTGTGGTCTCCGATTTTACCTTTATGTGCTTATACTCGATACCTCCGCCTGCCATAAAGCGTTTTGCGAAGATAGTCTGCACATAGATCTGGTTCGTCCAGTCGGTAAAATCAATATTAGCAGCATCGCCGTCAAAGAGGCGGCTAAGGCTGCTTTGTGCACCATATTCCTGAGAAACATTTCGGTTAAACTGGCTAAAGTAGGAGTGCAGCCCGTAACTCAGGTAAAAGCCGTTGTCTATATAATAATCAAGGTTGTACCGGAAGTTGTCGCCCAGCATGGCATCAACAGAAGCTACATCGTTGCGGCGCAAAAGGTTTTTATGGGTATAGTTAACTAACAGGGCACTTTTATACAGCCCGTCATAATGAAGCCCGAATTTTATGTAACGGTTTATGGGATTTTCGGTAACGTTTAGCCGTAGCGACTCGCCATCGGTATCTTTCTTAAAATTATACGATATGGCTGTGAAGTTTTGCGTGGCGTTAAGGCTGGTAATACCGTCGTTTAGTTTTGAATAACTTATTTTAGAGCCGGGCTTAAAATTAAGCTTACCAATAACATACGAACGCGTATAGTTGTGCAGCCCGCTTATCTTGATCTGATCGATACAAATGGAATCTTTACAGATGATAGCTTCCCGGTGTACAGGATGCCCCACGCCAAGCGGCACCAGCTGCTCTATAATTGCCATTGCAGATTCTTCTCCCTTGTCGATTATCGCCCTGCCTTCATCAAAAGAAATAACCGTAAAGCCTTTAATATCGGGTTTTATGTAAATGTCGGTGGCTTTGCTTTTGGTCTCCATCTTCTGGATCATCTGGTAGTTGTTGATCTGCAACAGCACGCCTGTAGCCCCTTTAATCTGGTCGCGCGTACGCAGCGGATCCTGCACATCTACCCCAATGATGATATCGGCACCCATTGCCTTTACCTCTTCAATAGGGTAATTGTTGGTTACACCGCCGTCAATAAGCAGCCTGTCGTCTATTTCTACAGGAGAGTATAACGATGGGAATGCGCCGCTGGCAAGTATGGCGTCCGGCAGTACGCCTTTGCGCAATACTACCTCTTTACCGGTTTCAATATCGGTAGCGATACATACAAAGGGAATAGGCAGGCTGTCAAATTCACGTACATGGCGCACGTGGTCGGTTAGCCTGTTTATGGTGTTGTAGTTGTATAAACCTTTAGAAAAAGCATTAGGAAAGCCTATCTTAAAATTTTTGAACGGAAGCGACAATGCATAAATTTCATCGTTTCTCCTTTCAAAAAAGTTTTTAGAACCTCTTGGCGTAAAGTCGCGCAGCAGGGCATCGGCATCGAGCGTAGTAAAAATGGAATCCAGCTGTTTAGCAGAATATCCTGAAGCATACAAACCGCCCACGATAGCGCCCATGCTCGTTCCGCCTATGTACGATATCTCAACACCGGCCTCTTCAAGCACCTTTAGCACGCCTATATGTGCCAGCCCTTTTGCACCGCCTCCGCTCAGCACAACACCTACTTTAGGCTTATGCTTTTTCTCCTGCCCCGTTACAGAACTAAAAACGGACAGCGCCAGCAGCAGGAGAACCAGTTTCTTCATGGGTTATTTATTCTTTTCTTGATAGAATTCAGTAATCTTTTTTGCTTTAGACGGGCCTACTACTTTAGCGATTTCTTCTTCAGGAGCAGCGGCCATGCGCTTAACCGATTTAAAATGCTTAAGCAGCGTTACCATGGTCTTTTCGCCTATGCCGGGAATGGTCTCTACCGATGTTTGCAGCGCACTCTTGCTTCGCTTATCGCGGTGGAAGGTGATACCAAAACGGTGGGCTTCATTACGCAGCTGCTGGATTATTTTCAGGGTTTCTGATTTTTTGTCCAGATACAGCGGCACAGAGTCACCCGGATAGAAGATTTCCTCCAGTCTTTTTGCAATGCCCAAGATAGTAATTTTACCACGTAACCCCAAGGCATCCAGACTTTTTAATGCTGACGATAGCTGTCCCTTGCCCCCATCTATTATAATAAGCTGCGGTAAGGGTTCATTTTCGTCCAGCAGCCTGCGGTAACGGCGAAAAACAACTTCTTCCATAGAGGCAAAATCGTCAGGGCCAACAACCGTTTTAATGTTGAAGTGGCGGTAGTCTTTTTTGCTCGCCTTACCATCTTTAAAAACCACGCAGGCAGAAACCGGATTGGTTCCCTGAATGTTAGAGTTATCAAAGCATTCTATGTGGCGTGGTTCTTCAGGCAGGCGAAGGTCGGCTTTCATCTGTGCCATGATTCGGTTGGTATGGCGATCAGGGTCAACGATCTTGATTTGTTTCAGCTGGTCCATCCTGAAAAAACGCGCGTTTCGTTCAGACAGGTCCAGTATCATTTTCTTGTCGCCCAGCTTAGGCACGGTAACCGTTATGTTTTCGCCTACGCTAATAGGGAAGGGTACAAGAATTTCCTTCGACTGAAGGTGGAAACGCTCCCGCAGTTCTACTACGGCAAGTTCCAGTATCTCTTCGTTGGGTTCGTCCAGCTTTTTCTTTATTTCCATCGTATGGCTGCGTATTATGGCGCCATGCGATACCTGGATGTAGTTTACATACGCCATGCTTTCGTCAGAAATTATGGTAAACACATCAAGGTTAGATATTTTAGGGTTGAAAACAGTGCTTTTTGCCTGATAATTCTCCAGTACACCTATTTTTTCCTTTATTTTTTGGGCTTCTTCAAAACGCATATCTATGGCAAGTTCCTGCATCAGCTTACGGAAATCTTTTAAAGATTCTTTAAAGTTGCCCTTAAGTATCTGCCTGATTGCTTCTACATGGTCCTGGTACACGGCTAACGGTTCGTGGCCTTCACATGGCCCCTTGCAGTTGCCAAGGTGGTATTCCAGGCACACCTTGTATTTGCCGGTGCGTATGTTGGTTTCTGTAAGGTCGTAATTGCACGTGCGCAGCGGGTACAGCTCCTTGATAAGGTCAAGCAGCGTGTGTACTGTCTTAAAGCTGGTGTAGGGCCCAAAGTATTCCGATCCGTCTTTTATCACTTTTCGGGTAGAGAATACCCTTGAAAAAGGTTCGCGCTTAATGCATATCCACGGGTATGTCTTGTCATCCTTCAGCATGATATTATATCGCGGCTGAAGTTTTTTGATGAGGTTGTTTTCAAGCAGTAATGCTTCGCTCTCGGTAGGTACAACGATGTGCTTAACAGATACTATTTTTTTAACCATCACGTTAGTACGCCCGGTATCGTGCACCTTGTTAAAGTAAGACATTACCCTTTTTTTAAGGTTCTTTGCCTTACCTACATACAGGAGCTTATCGTCTTTGTCAAAATACTGGTAAACACCCGGGTTGTCGGGCAGGGTTTGTATCTGGAGTTCAAGAGGAGTACGCATGTTGCAAAGTTAAAAACAAATCAGTAATATTTAACGCGAGAAAGGTGTGAGTGTTGTGTTAATTTTCCTCACCCCCGGCTCCTCTCCAAAGGGAGAGGGGTAAGTCATAATCGGGTAAGTAGGCATGAGTAAGCCTTCCCCTCCTTTGGAGGGGTGGCTGAAAGCCGGGGTGGTTAATTAACTAAATTCAGAAATAACATAATTTTTAAGTCCATTCATCGTATTCTCCAAATCATGCATCACTCTGGGTTCAGATATCCTGTAAACCTTGAGGCCCAATGATTTTAAAAAATCTTCTCTTTTTTCATCATAAACCTCCCTTTCATTATGACTTGAGCCATCAATTTCAATCACGACGCCTAACGCTTTTATATAAAAATCAACAATATAATTGCCAATTATACGCTGCCTGTCAAAGTCAATTCCAAGAAATGATTTGTTTCTCACGTGTCTCCAAAATACAACTTCAGACATTACTCCTGCTTTACGAAGTTTTTTTGCCCTGCTTACAAGAGCTGGGTTATATGGCAGATTTTGGATGAAATTTTTATAAATGGCAATATTATCTACAAAGACTAAAATTTCTTTTTGCATTAATCGATATTGTTTCCGCTAACATATAAATTTCTTCGTTTATAAATTAACCACCCCACCCTACGGGCACCCCTCCGGGGGAGGGGAAGGCTTACTCATGCTTTTCACTTTGAATAACTACAAACTTCCACTGTAAACTGAACACTAATTTTGTTACTTTTATCCTTTCACAATATTCTATGGCGATAAATAAGACAATCACGATACTTG